>Ga0105048_10001849_pt1 | contig 34237 bp, 31 predicted proteins | sample MAT05_FD_78382 | JGI IMG/M metagenome (GOLD analysis project Ga0105048, IMG submission 78382) | Freshwater microbial communities from Lake Fryxell liftoff mats and glacier meltwater in Antarctica - MAT-05 | ecosystem: Environmental > Aquatic > Freshwater > Ice > Liftoff microbial mat | place... | reverse complement strand
GTGGATGCCTTTCAGACCATGGCAAACGAACAATCGAAAGTCCTCTTCAAGCGACTGTACGTTCGCACAAGTCTAGATCCTGAACAGGAAAAACTACGAATTCCATGATGGCGGCGGTTTATCCTGGTCGACTCGGGATACCAGAAGAAGATCTACACTCGCCGCATCGACGGGTTCGTCTATCGGTCACACGAGGCCGACTGGACCTTCCGTGACTCGATTCGTTACTCGCGATCTCGCCGTGAAGCGATGAACTGCCGGGAGAGCCAGTGAGGCACTTGCGCTTCAAACGTTGTTAGCACTATGGTGATGTGAGGGACGGCCGATCCTCGGACGCGCCGCCCGCATCTGGTTCCAGACGGGCGCCGACCGCTCAAGCGGCGGCGCCCGTCTGGAGCCAGACAGTCCACAACCACACAGCCTGGAGATGAATCATGCACAATCGTCACCTGTTCTCCCTGGTCGGGATGGTCGTCACTGCCTTTGCGCTCGTCGGGTCGAGTGGTCAGGCCCAAGCGGGAACGAAGGCCATGGGTGGCGGCGGCAACGGCAAATGCGCCGAGCAGCAGGACGGCTCCAAAGATGTGAAGGAAATCGACGAGCAGCAGGAAACCTCCAAAGAGGTGCAGGGCAGCGGCAAAGATCAGTTGGGCGGCTCCGAGCAGCAGGACGGCTCCGAGCAACAACTGGGCGGCTCTGATCAGCAGCTCGACGGCGCTGACCAGCAGGTGGACGGCGGCGACGAGCAGGTGGACGGCGGCGACGAGCAGGTGGACGGCTCCAACGAGCTGATGTCCGCGGGGCAGCAGATGCCGGGCATCCCGCAGAAGCGCGCGAGCCGAAGCCTCCACGGTGTCGCTCAGCAGGGTCGGGCGATCGCCATTTCGGGACGGCGCATGCACGGTCGCCGCTGATGTACGGGACGATAGTGTCCCCGTACGCCTGCTTCGGCCACGACGCCCCGTGACGTGATCCGAGCGCGGATGGGCCGTGCGAGATAGCTCGCACGGCCCATCCGCGTCGACTACGCGGGGGGGGCGGTGATTCGTCGAGGCCGGGCGCGTCCAGCTCCTCAAGGCATGAGCGCGATGCTCGCGACGTCCTCGCCGAAGTGTCCGAGCCGCTGCACCTTCATCCGATCGGTGGCGATCGAGTACACGAGCTCGTCGAGGAAGACGCTGCGCTTGACGCTGGATGTCGCGTTCGACCACCACGTGCTGCAGCTCTCGCCGTGCTTGCCGTGGTCGACGCCGCCGAGCTTGGTGAAGCCCTTCTCGACGCTCACGTCGTAGACCAGCAACCCGCTGAACGCGAGCTCGGTGCCGTTCCTGCCGTCGCCGCCGCCCTCGCAGAGGGTCATCGGGAACGCGAGCAGCCCACGATCAGCGAAGTAGTTGAACGCGAGGTGGTTGGTGGCGGCCTCCGAGCTCGAGCCGCGCGTCCCGATCTTCTCCTTGTGTACGAGCTTTGGCTCGGTCGGCACGCGCACGTCGAAGAGCTGGAGGATGACGCCGTCGAAGTAGGCGAAGTCGCCGTGGTCGTTGGCGTCGAAGCCAATCGAGAGCAGGTGATCGGGATCGATCCGGTGCATGTACGTGGAGAAGCCCGGAATCTTGAGCTCGCCGAGGATGGCCGGCTTGGCCGGCTCATAGAGGTCCATCACGAAGAGCGGGTCAGTCTTCTTGAAGGTGACCACGTAGCCGCGGTCGGCGTCGAAGCGAACCGCGCGGATGTCCTCGCCGGGCGCGATCTTGGTGATCGCGCCGACCCGCACCAGGTTCCCGCCCTGCGCCTCGGCCAGGATCGAGACCGCGCTCTCCACGTCGGGGTTCGGCACGCGCCCGCGCGTCGTCGCCACGCGCAGGTAGCCGGCCCACTCGTCCATCGCGAACTGGTTGAGGACGTGACCCGGGACGACGCCGCTGCCCAGGTAGCGTGTGTCAGAGGGTTTGGCGCCGAGGTGGAACTTGTGGATGTCGCTCACCTCGTCGACGCCGCCGTAGAACGAGTACCAGCGCGCGCCCCTCCTGCCCCGGGCGTGGGTGACTGACATGTAGAGCGCGTCGGCGGAGGCGAACACCGCGCCCGGGCGGCTCTGCAGCGTGGCTGTCGCGACCTTGACCTTGTCGTCGGCGAGGTCGAAGGAAGCGACGGTGGTGAACGACTGGCCGTCCGCGATCGCCGTCTTCAAGAGCCCATCGCAGAGCGGTTGATCCACGCCGCGATCCCGCAGCGTCGGGAACGACATGGTGGCGCGGATGTGGCGCTCGTTCTCCAGCGCGAGCGCGGCGAACTTCGCGCGCACGACGGCCTCGGTGTTGCCGCAGGTGTCGAGTCCGGCCGGCCACGTCTGGTACGGCGGCGCCTCGGAGTCGCCGTCGGCCACCACGGTGTGCACGGTGGTGCCAATACGGCGCGCGGCCATGAGCGAGCCTGACAGCTCGATCTCACGGACGACGCGCGGTGCCGTGCGGTCGGCGACGTCGAGGACCACGATGGTCGTGGAGCTGCCGTCTCCCGCGAACGCGCAGTCGTACCCGTAGGTGCATCGTTTGCCGCGACCGCCCTTCGACGTGTAAACGACCGCGCGATCGCCCTCGAGGAAGAGATCAGTGACCTTGCCAGGGAGCTTGGTGGTCGAGACCAGGCGCGGGTTCAGCGCCTCGACGATGCGCAGCGCTCCGTTCATCGCCACGTAGACATAACGGCCATCGGTCTTCACGAGATCCGCCTCGTCGACGCCGACTACCTGATTGTTGGTGCCAGAGGCGCTCTTCGCTGCCGCCGGGCGGCTGCCCATCGACGCCGCGCCCATCCGCACTTGCGGCGGGGCGCTCCTCCCCGACCCGGAGCCCATCGCTAACCCACCGACCGAGCCGATCCCGAAGCTGTTGAGTCCGCTGTAGCGCTGCTCCTCGCGCGCGCGCGCCTCCTCGCGCAGCTGCCGCCAGCAACCGGCTTGATCGGCCGTCCACCGGCGGAGCGACGCGGTGAGCGCCTCGCGCATCGCGCGCACCGTCACGTCGGCCTGGACGCGGACGAGCTTCGCGTGATCGTCACAGCTCGAAGCGACAAGGCGAACCTCCGAGAGCGACTTGCCTTCGGGCTCTCCACGCATCGCGGCGGTGACGACCGGAGGGGGAGGCCGCGGGGGGCTCGGCGGCGGGACGATGACTTTGGCGCTCGGCGCAGGCGTAAGCGCAGGACTCGAGGGCGCGGTCGCTGCGGGCCGCGGCGCCGCGCGCGGCGGCTCGGCGGGCGGCTGCGGCGGCGCGCAGGCGACGGCCAGCAAGGCGACGGTGACGAGCAAAGCGGCGAAGGAGGCGAGGCGAGGGGAGGTAGGCATGGTAGGGCGTCGGCGTGCGCGGGCGGTCTCGTCGTGCGCGTCCTGTCGAGACGCGCGTGGGTCGGTAAAGTTCCCAGCAAGGCCGCTGTCTTGATCGCCGTCAGCCGCATCTTCGCAGGAGAGATCGAGCCCTATCAAGCGTTTTGCGAGCATCGTCGGGGGTAACTCGGATGACAGTAGGTATGGAACAAGAGGGCGCCTGAAGACGCGCCCAACGCGCCCGTTGACAGCGCGAAGGTTCTCGCGTCTCGTCTCCGCCTCGATGCGGCAAGCGCTCCTTTTCGTCATCTCCTTCCCCTTCCTCGCGGCGCCCTCCGGCTGCGGGAAATCAGCTCCCGCGGTGTTCATCGAAGCCGAGGCCCTCGAAGGCCAGGGCAAACTCGAGGAAGCTGCGGCGAAATTCGAGCTCACCTGCGCCCACGCGCCCGAGGGCGACGCGTGCCGCGCGGCCGACGGGCGCGCCGCCGAGGCCCGGCTCAAGGCAGCCGAGAAGGCGCTTGGCGACAACGATCCTGTCCTGGCCGAGCGGCTCTTGACGCGGGCGCTGCTCACGGCCGACGACGCGACCGCGAAGAAGGGGACGGATCGCCTCGCTTCGGACGAGATGGTGCAAGGCCTCGCCTATCAGCGCGCGCTCGGGCACGCCGATCCGAAGGACATCGCGGCGGCGATGGTGGGGATCGCGGCGACCACTTCGCCCGCGGCGGTGCGGGCGAAGGCGTGGCTCGACAAGGAGCGTCCGGGGATCGTCGTCGCGGCGGTGAAGGTGGCTTGTGGGCTGCCGCGCGAGGGCTCGTGCTCCGGGGCCGCCGCCGCGCTCAAGGCTGCTGCGTTGGCGGGGCCCGAGGCCGACGCGGCGACAGCGCTCGTCGAGGACGAGGAGCGGCGCATCTACCCGGAGCGGGTCAAGGCCGAGGCCCTCCTCCGGACCCTCGCGGCGATCGCGACCCAGGACCGGCTGATGGGGTTCTGCAACAACGTGATCAGCGTCATCGGGATCGAGGCCATCAATCGTTGCGGCGACGCCAACGTGCCTGAACCCACCGTCGCCGTGCGGGACGCGCTGCGCCACCAGCGGATGTTCACCGAGCTCACCTGGCGCCGCACCCTGCGATCGATCGGTGATCCCGCGCTCGTCGCCCCGCTCGAGCAGCGCAAGCAGAAGGCGGTTGAAGAGTGCTCGAGCAAAGGGGACGCGGGGGAGATCAAGTGCGCGGTCGCCGGGCTCGATATCCCCAAGCCCAAGCCGGCTCCGAAGCCGGCGTTGAAGAAGTGAGGACGACGATGCGACGCGTGACCCAGGTGATCTCGGGGGCCCTGGCGATGGCTCTGCTCCTCGCTTGCGACGGTGGCAAAGAGCTGCTCGGCAAGGGTGCTGCGGCCGAAGCCCAGGGGAGCTTCCCCGAGGCGGCGGCGCAGTATCGGGCCGTGTGTGAGCAGCGCTCGGCCTTCTGCCCCGGTGCGACGAAGCAGGCTGAGCGGCTCAAGCTGAAGGAGGCCAGTGCGGCGCTCGAGCAGGGTCGGTACAAGCAGGCCAAGGCGGCGCTCGACGCCGCGCTCGCGTCGAGCGACGCGGGCGTCAAGCGGGGGGCCGAGGCGCTCCGCACGTCGCCAGAGCTGGAGAAGGGGTTGATCTGGGAGGAGGCTTTGGCCGCGCCCAACCAGGATGAGGCCCTCGCCCGGATCGAGGCTGTCGCCGAGGCGGGCGTGGCCGTGTCGATCCCAGCGAAGGCGTGGCTCGGCCAGCACCGGCCGCAGATCCTGCTCGGGCGCGTCAAGGCGGCCTGCAAGCCCGGAGGCGCGGGCTCCTGTGTGGAGGCGGGTCGGGCGATCGCGCGGCTCCACCCGGCGAGCCCAGAGGACGTGGAGGCGCAGCAGCTCGTCGCCGCCGACTATGCGCGCGCCTATCCGCAGATCGTCAAGGCCGACAGCTTGCTCGCGCAGTGGGCGCTGGTCTGTGACCGCGTCGAGACGTGCTTTGCGCGCAAGGAAGAAGAGCGGACGCACGGGCCTCATTTGTACGATGACTGCAAAGACGAGGTCTATGCGGCGGGCAAAAAGAAGGAGGGCGAGGGCGACGCCGCCAACAAGAACGAGGGGGACGACGCGGAGGTGACGCCGACGGTCGATTTCATCAAGAAGGAGTGGGCCGCGCGGCTCGCCGAGATCCACGACGCGTTCTTCGTGAAGCGGCTGGAGGCGCGCTGGGCCCTCGCGGAGAAGGACTGTGTCCACGATCCGGAGTCTCCAGCCAAGCCGGCCAAGCTGAAGTAGCCAGTCCGCAGAGGCCCTACAGCGGCTTGGCCGCCTGGAACTGGGGGTACTTGGCGATGAACTCGTCGAGCTTCTTCTTCGCGGTGTCGCGAAACGTGTCCTCCGAGATGACTCCGCCCAGCGGCCAGAGGGCCGTCTTCATCCAGAGCTGCAGGTCGAACGAGTCCTGGTGACGGACGATCTTGCCGTCGCGCAGCTCGAACGAGGCGTCGATGCGGTTCTCTACCTGGTTGGTGAAGGCGAGGAAGGGAAAGCTGTAGTACGCGTCCCAGTGGGCGTGGCCCGCGGTCCCGTCGGCGCGAACCTGCGAGGCCTGGATCCGTAGGTCAGTGCCCTGGGAGGTGAGCATCGCCCACATCGCGAGCGCGCGCTTGCCGTGGAGCGTGCCGAAGACAGGGTCGGTGAACTCGATGTTCGGATCGTACGAGCACGCCATGCCGCGGAAATCGCGCCGCGAGAACGCCTCGTAGAAGCCGGTGATCACCGCGCTCCCGTCCAGGCTCGGCTTCGCCTCGGGGCAAGGCGCCGTCTCGAAGTAGGGTGGGACCAGGGGTGCGGCGGCGCACGCCGAGAGAAGCGGCAAGAAGGAGCAAAGCAGCCAGGGCGAGCGCATCGTGCGATGTTCGCCGGAGCGGCGCGCCCAGCGCAAGCCCAAAGGCTGACTTCGCTTGCGGCGAGGTCTCACGGCCCCGTCATCAGCGACGAGATGTGGATCTTCACCTCAGGATTGGTCGCCTCGTCGTAGACCACCGCGCTTGCGCCGCCGAGCTCGCGGCGCACGATGATGTCCTGGAATACCATCGGCCCGTTGGCGAACTGCAGGAGTGCTCCGCAGGCCTCGAGCCTGGAGCTGTACCCCACCGACTGCGCGCCCGCAGGCAGCGCCGGGTACTCGCCTCGCTTTCTTGCTATGCCGTTTGCGCCCACCTCCCACAGCTCCGGATTGGTCGCGCCGATCGCCACGAGGAAGCTCCCAGGCTCCCGCGCTCGCACCGTGAGAAACGAATGCGATGGCAACCCGATGATTGGCGTCGCTTTGCCGGTGGACAGCCGGACGATCGTGCTCGTCGTCAACGCGAGGTCACCATGACCCACGTGGACCAGCTCCTCCCCAGGCTTGTCGATGTAGATGACCTTGCCGCTCGCGTCGTACCATGTGAAGGCATCGGACCAACATTTGTGCACCGTCGCGCCCGCTGGAGACACCAAAAAGTCCAATATGCCATTGTCCTCCGGCGAGCAAGGCGTCGTCGGGATGACGGGATCCTCCTCCGGCGTGCCGCCGCTGGCAGCACAATCGTCGCAGCGAAACTCATGCAAAAGGCCCTCGAACCCGATGGTGTACAAGAGCCGGCCATCGCTCGGACGAACCTTCGCGCTGAAATCGTCGAAATAACAATCAAACGCGCCGACATGCACGTTCGGGGAGCTCCAATGCGCGACCGCATCCATGCCACATGCGCCCTCGACGCGCGTGCCTACGAGGTAGACCTGGGTCGGATCGAAGACGTCGCTATCCGCCTGCACGGGGCCCGCGCTGCATGCCGGGAGGTCGCCGCCAATCTCGCCGCCGCCGCTGCCTACTTGCCCGCCCCCGCCGCTGCCTCCTTGCCCGTCGGCGTGGCCGCTCTCCTCACAACCGACTAGCCCAAAGGTCAATGAAAACACCCACGCGACGGGTACAATGATATTGAAACGCATGATAAACCTCTTCAGGGAGTGAAAGAGGCGCAACCCTACGTCGTCGCGACGACATGCCTCGTCCCGGCGAATGTCCCACTGCAGGCTCATGGTGTGCTCCTTCTCCAGGGAGCATCCGCGAGCCAGGGCCTGGGCGAAATACTACTTAAGTGGTATGGGACGCCGGGAGGAGCCGCACGGCGCGCTCGTCCGAGCTGTCGCTCTCGCGGTGTACGAGATCGCCAAGCCCATCAGCAAGCGTCACCCGGGCATTCGCGAGAAGATCGCGCCGCTGATGGACTATTGCAGCGCCAACGCGGCGGCGGTCGAGACGCAGGAAGCGAACAAGGCCAACAAGAAGCAAGCAAACGAGGCGTTTACCCGCGAAAGTGACAGGTCCGTCGGGACCGCTACTCAGCTGCGCTTGCTGCGAAAGAGGCTGACGAGGTTGTGCAGCAGGCTCTCCGTCTGCAGGGCCTCGATCTCGCCGCCGTCGAGCCAGGTATGGTGGCACTTGGGGCAGAGGTCCATGACCACCTTGGCGTCGCGCTCGCTGGTCACCTTGCCCATGGTGATTTCACACGCGGGGCAGATCAGCGGCTGCTGCTGCGCGGCGGCGTCGGGGACGTGGTGGAACTCGAAGAGGGCGGCGCGGTGCTGGACCTCGACCTCGACCAGGTCTTCAGCGCCGATGAAGGTGCCTTTACAGGTCTCACAGACCTGCACCTTCTCGAAGATCGAGTGCTCGGTGAGGTGGCCAGGGACGAGCGGCTTCTGACAGCGAGGGCAGTTCATGGGGATTGCGCTCAGGTAACTCCAGAACTTCGACGCTTGTCAAGCCTTTCAGGGCCCAGGACCGTATCACAAAAAGAGAGAACCCCCCTCTCCCGTTGGGGAGAGGAGGGCTCATCGCGTGACAGGCGTGGGCGGTGTTACTCGCCGCCCGGGTCCTCGTCGCCGCCGGGCATGCCGGGCATCCCCTGCATCCCGGGGGGCAGTTGCATCCCCGGGGGCATCCCTCCGGGCGGGGCGCCGCCCTTCTTGTCGTCAGCGCCCTTCTCGAACTTGCTCTGGGCCGCCGTGGCCCAGTCGGCCGACCACGAAGAGACGGTGTAGACCGTCCCGTCGCCGCCGTCCTTGATGGCATAGCGGCTCGTGCCCTTGGCCGTCTTACCGACCTTGACCGTGATCTCGCCGGCGTTGTCCTTGAGCTTGATGTGGATGACGCCGCCGTTGTCCTCGGCCTTGTCGAGGCCGGTGTCGGCCTTCTGCTCGGCGAAGTCCTCGGCCGAGAGGCCCTTGAAGGCGCGGAGCAGATCCTTGACCTTGGCCTCTTCGAAGCCCTTCCACTCCTTGTCGGCCTTCTTCTCCAGCTTGCCGTCCTTGTCGCGCGACGTCTTCGAGCCGGCCCACTTCTCGCCGTTCTTGGAGAACGAGAAGAGGCCGTTCTTGTTCGTCACCTCGACCTGGATGGCGTTCTGGTCCTCGAACTTGAGGATCCCCGTCTCGCGCCAGTTCTTGACCTCGCGCGTGTAGAGGTAGCTCGAGTACTTCTCGGCGATGAAGACGCCGTCCTTGCCGCCGACGCGCGCCATCTGCCCGCGCGAGCCGCTCTTGCCGAAGTAGAGATCCGTCGTCTTGTCCGCGCCCTTCCAGGCCTGGACATGAACGGCCTTCGCGTCGCTGAGCTCGTAGTTGTCGTACGAGCCCGTCCCGCGATCGATGACCTCCTTGAGCTTGAGATCCTTGAGGTTATCGAGCAGCGAGCGCACGTTGGCCGTGTTGGCCTTGGCGGCGACGGGCTGCATCACCTCCCACGCGTCGCCCTTCTTCTCGAGGATGACGGTGGTGCTCTTGGTCTTGTCGTCCTTGTTCGGCGTCGTGATCTCGAGCTTGGTGATCTTCTCGACGTCGTCCTTCGGAACCGAGATGCTGGGCAGATCGGCCGAGGCCGCCGTCGCCGAGTGCGACGACGCCTGCTCTTTGGACTTCTGCTTCGTCAGGTAGAGGCCCCCCACCGCGAGGAGGAGGACCGCCACGGCGGCGTAGATCTTTTGATCGGTCTTCATGGTCGTCAGTCGAGGGTGAGGCTGGCCCGCGCGCGCTCGCGCCACTGCCAGCGCAGGATGCCGAAGAGAGCGAAGAGCAGCGCCGGCAGGAGGGTCAGCGTCCACTGCACCTTCTGCTGCACGGTGGTCTGCTCGGCGTCGGCCTCCTCCGCCTGCTTCTTTGCGTCCTCGGGGTTCGCCGCGCTCACCGTCGGCTTGGAGATGTCCGAGTAGGTGAGGCTCGTCTCGCCGAGGAGCTTGGCGCTCACGGCGATCAGATCCGAGTCGCCGCTCATCCAGTCGAGGGTGTTCTTGAACGAGAGGATCGACTCGGTCAGGTACTGCTGCGCGTAGGGCTGCGCGAGCATCAGCAGCTCTTCGTCGCCGCCCATGGGCCCCATCATCTGCATCTGCGGGGGCATCGGCGGCGCGTTGCCCGCGCGGGCGAACGGGTTGGCGAGGAACTGCGACGCCGCGATCACCAGCACGCGCGACGGGCCCTTGGACTCGGGCGACGTCTTGATCGTCTCGTCGTCCTTGCCCGCGAACGCGCTCTTGATCGTCCCCGCCTTGCACGGGTCGGCGTCGCTGCAGTCGTTCGAGCCGTCGCAGCAGCCGGGCTCGAGGGCGATCGCCATCGCCCGCTGCGCGTACTCACCCTGCGGCTTGAGGTCGCTGGTGATCTTGAGATCGACGGTGTCCGACGTGGCGATCGTCGCCTTCGGCGAGGTGCGGGCCACGACGTGGAGCGAGGCCTTCGGCTGCTTGTCGGCGTGCGGCACGACCGTGGACGGGAAGGGGAAGACCACCTCGTCCATGCGGAAGAAGCCGGGGAAGCGCTGATCGAGGAACTGCTCCTTCGGCTCGAGGCGGCCGTCGTACTGCGCGAGCACCACGGCGGGGTAGGGGAACATCGCCATCTGCCCCTGGGTCGGGACGCGGAGCAGAACCGGGCGGCCCCAGTCGAAGATCGCCTCTTTCTTCATCTCGATCCCGTAGCCGTCGAGGAGCTTCTCTAAGCCGTGGGTGTTGAGCTCGGCCTTCATCGAGGCGTCGTTGGCCTTGACGTTGACGGCGCCGGCGAAGAACACCGCGCTCTTGTTGCCGAGCATCAGGAACTGGTCGATGCGGCGGAGCTCCTTCTCGGTGTAGTCCTTCCCCGGCTGGGTCACGAGGATGCCGGCGAGCTCCTTGTTGATCTCGGCGTCGCCGTTCTGCAGATCGACGTCCTCGAACTTGTAGAAGGGCAGGGCCTGCTCGAGGATCCCCTTCATGTTCGGGCCGCCGGGGCGCCCGCCCTGGGCCGCGACCAGGTTCGACTCGGAGAGCTTGATCTCGTCCTTGCCGGTGATGATGCCGAGCTTCTGGCTCTTGTTGTCGGCGCGGTCGCGGATCTCGCGGATCTTGTTGGTGATCCAGAACTCGAGGCCCTGCGACTGATCGGGCGAGAGGATCGGGATCGCCTCTTTCTCGCTACCGTACTTGAAGGCGATGCCCATGAAGCCCTTGGAGATCAGGGCCTGGTCCTTGCCGGTCTTGCTGCCCTCGCCGAAGGCGGCCTCCTGGAGGCCGGCCTCCTTCGCGGCCTTGCGCTCGTCGTCCGTCTTGGCCTCGATGATCGTGTACTTGAAGTGGCCGTTCCCGGCGCGCTCGTACTCGTTCATCAGGTCCGTGAGGTCCTGGATGAAGGCCTCGAACTTGGGCAGCCCGCGCGTCACGTAGACGTCGGCCTGGAGCTCCTTGTCGAGCCCTTCGCGCACCAGCCGGGCCGAGCCCTTGGAGAGCGAGAAGCGCTCGTTCTTCGTCATGTCGAAGCGCTTGTAGGCGCTGAACGAGATGACGTTGGCCACCACGAGGATGGCGGCGATGATCAGCAGGTAAATGCCGGTTTGTGTCGCGGCTTTGGTCTTACGTTCCATGGCCGTTCCTCACGCCCACTTCCGCCGCTCGAGCGCGCGGAAGGCGGCCATCAGGCAGCCGACCGTGATCGAGAGGAAGTAGATGACGTCACGGGTGTTGATGATCCCGCGCGCGAAGGGCGCGAGGCGGGCGTCGAAGCTGATGAACGCGGCCACGTTGCGGACGCCTTCGCTCTTGATGCCGTCGCCGAGGAGGCCGACGAAGTGCAGCGCGAAGAGGATCACGAACGTGATGAAGAAGGCGATGACCTGGCTCTCGGTCAGCGCCGAGACGAGGAGGCCGATCGAGACGGCCGCCGCGCTGTAGAGCACGATCCCGAGGTAGCCCGCGAGCACCGGCCCGCCGTCGAGCGCGCCGAGGTGCCAGGGGAACTTGAACATGAACAGCGGGTAGACCGCGGTCGACGCGATCAGCACCAGGACCAGGCCCCAGGCGCCGAGGAACTTCCCGAGGATGACCTCGTGGTCCTTCACGGGGAGCGTGATCAGCATCTCCAGCGTGCCGGTGCGCTTCTCTTCAGCGAGGAGGCGCATCGTCACGACGGGGACGACGAGGAACGAGAGCCCGCGCGGGGCCTGCGCGAAGAGCGCCTGCAGCGTGGCGCGATCGGCCTGCCAGAAGCCGCCGTTCAGCATGAAGAAGACGAAGCCCAGCATGACCAGCCCGAGGCAGATCACGACGTAGGCCAGGGGTGAATCGAAGCTCGAGCGGAACTCGCGCTTCGCGATCGTGAATGTGGTGCTCATCCAGGCTCAGCCCTTCTTCTTCGGCTCGTCTTTGGCTTCGTCGTCGGCGTCTTCTTCGTCGCCTTCGTCGTCACCGTCTTCTTCTTCGTCGTCCGCGTCGTCGCCTTCTTCGTCGTCGTCGTCGTCGTCGTCGTCCGCGGCGGCGGCTCCGGCGGCTCCGGCGGATCCGAGCGCGGCGCTCGCGTCGTCGTCGTCATCGTCGTCCTCGTCGGGCTCGTACTTGCGCCCGCGATCCTTGCGCTCGTCGCCCTTGGTCAGGACCTTGAACACGTCCTCGAGCGTCTGCGAGTCGCGGCGCATCTCGAGGAGCAGCCAGCCCTTCTGCACGATCAGGCCGAAGAGCTCCGGCCGGATGTCGCTGCCGCTCGGGCCCATGAACTGGAATCGGTGCGCGTTGTCGTCCGTCGGCGTCTCGGTCACGTTGCCGACGCCGGGCAGCTTGCCGAGCGCCTCCTGGACCTCCTGCGCGGTCGGCGCCTTGCGGCCCGCCTCGAAGGCCTTCTGCTCGTGGACCATCACCACGTAGCGGACCTTGTCGCTCTTGGCGCGGATGTCATCGAGCGGCCCGTCGGCGACGACGCGGCCCTTGGAGACGATGATCGCGCGGGCGCAGGCCGTCTCGACCTCGCTCAGGTTGTGGGTCGAGAGGAGCACGGTGCGCTCCTTCCCGATCTCCTTGATGTACTTGATGACCTCCGCCTTCTCGTTCGGATCGAGATCGGCGGTGGGCTCGTCGAGGATCAGGATCGGCGGGTTGTGCACCAGCGCCTGCCCGAGGCCGACGCGCTGGCGGTAGCCGTGGGAGAGGGCGCCGATGTTCTTGCCGAGCACCTGGGCCAGGCCGCACACGTCGACGATCCCCTTCATCCGCTTCTTGAACGTGGACTCGTCCAGCCCGCGCATATCCGCGACGAACTGGAGATACTCCCAGACGCTCATGTCCTGGTAGAGGGGCGCGCGCTGCGGCAAGTAGCCGATGCGCTTCCGGACCTCGAGCGGATCGTCGAACACATCGAACCCGTGCACCTTCGCCGTCCCGGCCGAGGCCGAGATGAAGCAGGTGAGGATCCGCATCGTGGTCGACTTCCCCGCGCCGTTCGGCCCGAGGAAGCCCACCACTTCGCCGCGATGGACCTCGAAGCTAACCTTGTCGAGTGCGCGCAGCGAACCGTACCGCTTCGTCAGCGCGCTGGCCTCGATCATCACATCGCTAGACAATCCAACCTCCTTGGCTCCTTGTCGCCGTCATCGCGGCGGGCAAAGCCCGTCGCGTCGTGGGGACGCCGGTGAAAACCGCTCCTACCACCAGAAAACCCCTGCAAACTGGGTGAATTTCGGATGTTCCCCCCGGAGGGGGCCGCCATCCTAGCGGTGAGGCGATCCCTGTCAACTCGCGCCCCGTAACCGCGCCGTTTCGTCTCTATTCCCGAAAAAGTCAACAGCGTGCGCAGCGGCGGTCCTTCAGAAGGGGCAGAAACTCTCTTGACAGGTCCTCCGTTATAACGGATGTTCTTCCTGCCGCACCGACCGCTGGTGCCTCCTCGAACCATGAATACCCCCGCTGTCTTCCTCTGTTGTTGTCCCGAGCCGGTGGCCTCCCACCGGCCCTCGCGCGGCTAGCGCCCGGGGCCGAGGGCGGGGCGACCGGCGAAAGCAGCCGCGGTCCCGTCATCGACGACAGGCAACGAGGAGGCACCCGCGCCCGCAGCGCGGAGCGGGTGAGCCTCACCGACAGGTTCGAAGCAGAGGCTCCCATGAGGATCGGCTGGATTGGTGGTTTGACGCGCAACGAAGCACAGCTTTCGCGAATGGCCGAGTGGGCGGGGCACACGCTCGAGTTCCACTCCGGCGAGATGAACGGGAGCGGGGCCGACCAGCTCCGCCGGCTGATCGAGCGCGCTGATTTCGTCGTGCTCGTCACGGAGATCAACAGCCACGGCGCGGTGATCCTCACCAAAAAGGCCTGCCATCGGCTTGGCCGCGGGTCGCTGGTGACACGATCCTGCGGCACGGGCCGCTTCCAGGCCCTCCTCGACGCCCTCGCCATCCGGGACGAGCGTACCTTGGCGGTCGCCAGCTAGATCGATCCCCGACGGAGCTTCATGTCCTCGTTCCTCTCGCCTGCCCTCGTCGCTCTCGCGCTCGTCCTCGCCGGCTGTGGCAAGTCGCAGCCGGCCGCCGAGGGCGCGCCGATCCAGCTCCTCAACGTCTCCTACGATCCGACCCGCGAGCTCTACGAGGAAGAGAACGCCGCGTTCGCGAAGGCCTGGCTCGCGAAGACGGGGCAGACGGTGACGATCAAGCAGTCGCACGCCGGCTCGGGGAAACAGGCCCGATCGGTGATCGACGGGCTCTCTGCCGACGTGGTCACGCTCGCCCTCGCGTGGGACATCGACGCCGTCACCCGGGCCGGCTGGATCGCGCCGGGCTGGCAGACGAAGCTCCCGAACAACAGCGCGCCCTACACGTCGACGATCGTCTTCCTCGTCCGCAAGGGCAACCCCAAGGGCATCAAGGACTGGGACGATCTCGGCCGCCCCGGCGCCTCTGTGATCACCCCGAACCCCAAGACCGGCGGCGGCGCGCGGTGGAATTACCTCGGCGCCTGGGGCTTCGCGCTCGCGCAGCCCGGCGGCACCGAGGCCCTCGCGAAGGAGCTCGTCGGCAAGATCTACAAGAACGTCCCCGTCCTCGACTCGGGCGCGCGCGGCGCGACCACGACCTTCGTCGAGCGCGGCATCGGCGACGTGCTGATCACCTGGGAGAACGAGGCGCTGCTCGCGGTGAACCAGCTCAAGGCCGGCGCCTTCGAGATTGTCACGCCGAAGCTCTCGATCCTCGCCGAGCCGCCGGTCGCCGTCGTCGACAAGGTCGTCGACAAGCGCGGCTCGCGCGCGGTGGCGCAGGCCTACCTCGAGTTCCTCTACACCGAGGCGGGGCAGCGCCTCGTCGGCAAGCATTTCTATCGCCCGCGCCTCCCTGCTGTCGCCAAGGAGTTCGAGAAGCAGTTCCCCGCGGTCGAGCTCTTCACGGTCGAGAAGCTCGGCGGCTGGGAGGCGCTCCACAAAACGCACTTCGCTGACGGTGCGATCTTCGATCAGATCTATCAGGTCGGTAAATGAAGGCGATCCCGGCGCCGCGCCGCGCGCCGCTGCTTTCGAGGCTGCTGCTGAAGCGCCGGGGAGTCCTCCCCGGCTTTGGCCTTTCCATGGGGATCACCGTCGTCTACCTCTCGCTGATCGTCCTGATCCCGCTGGCGACGATCTTCCTCAAGACCTCGACGATCGGCTGGTCGCGCTTCTGGGAGATCGTCCTCTCGCCGCGATCGATCGCCGCCTACGAGCTCAGCTTCGGCGCCTCGTTCGCCGCGGCGCTGATCAACGCCGTCTTCGGCGTCCTCCTCGCGTGGGTCCTCTCGCGCTACCGCTTCCCCGGGCGCGGCCTCGTCGACGCGCTGGTCGATCTCCCCTTCGCGCTGCCCACCGCGGTCGCCGGGATCGCGCTCACCGGCATCTACGCCAGCAAGGGGTGGCTCGGCCGCTGGCTCGTGCAGATCGGGATCGACGCCGCGTTCAGCCGCCTCGGCGTGGTGATCGCGCTGGTCTTCGTCGGGCTCCCCTTCGTCGTGCGCACGGTGCAGCCGGTGCTCGAGGACATCGATCTCGATCAGGAAGAGGCCGCCGCCACCCTCGGCGCGACCCGCTTCCAGACCTTCCGCCGGGTGACGCTCCCGGCCCTCTGGCCCGCCGTCATCACTGGCTTCACCCTCGCCTTCGCCCGCGCCCTCGGCGAGTATGGCTCGGTGGTCTTCATCTCTGGCAACATGCCGATGAAGACTGAAATCACCCCGCTCCTGATCATGACCAAGCTCGAGCAGTACGATTACGCCGGGGCGACGGCGATCGCCGTGGTGATGCTGACGATCTCCTTTGCGCTGCTCCTGGTGGTCAATCGACTCCAGGCCTGGAGCGGGCGGCGGGTGTCGCGGTGAGCACCCCGCGCCGCGCCGGCAACGACCCTCCCTGGGTCCGGCGGATCCTCATCGCCCTCTCCCTGATCTTCCTCTCGCTCTTCCTGTTCCTCCCGCTGATCGCTGTCTTCATCGAGGCGCTGCGGGACGGGGTCTCGGCTTATTTCATGGCGATCACTGCGCCCGATACCCTCTCTGCGATTCGCCTGACGCTGCTGAGCACCTGCATCGCGGTGCCGCTCAACGTCGTCTTCGGCGTCGCCGCCGCGTGGGCGATCACCCGCTTTGATTTTCGCGGGAAGAGCCTCCTGATAACCCTCATCGATCTCCCGGTCGCCGTCTCGCCGGTCATCGCCGGGATGATCTATGTGCTCCTCTTCGGCGCGCAGGGCGTCTTTGGGCCGCTCCTCGCGGCGCACGATATCAAGATCATCTTCGCCGTCCCGGGGATCGCCCTCGCCACCACCTTCGTCACCTTCCCCTTCGTCGCGCGCGAGCTGATCCCCTTCATGCAGGCCCAGGGATCCGAGGAGGAAGAGGCGGCCCTCGTGCTCGGGGCGAGCGGGTGGCAAATGTTCACCCGGGTCACCCTGCCCAACATCAAGTGGGGGCTGCTCTATGGCACTGTCCTCTGCACCGCGCGGGCGATGGGGGAGTTCGGCGCCGTCTCGGTCGTCTCCGGCCACATCCGCGGGGAGACCAACACCGTACCTCTCCACGTCGAGGTGCTCTACAACGAGTATCACTTCGCCGCGGCGTTCAGCGTCGCTTCGATCCTCGTGGCCCTCTCCCTGGTGACGCTGACGCTGAAGAAGCTGATCGAGTGGCGTGGTCTCGTGGCCCGTAAGACCGCGGCGGATCTCGAGGGCGAGCCCGGGGGCACGCCGATCGCCGAGCTCGCTGGAGGCGAACAGGAAACCTCCTTGAGGCCGGTAGAGCGCGGCTCTACCGTGCCGATCTGATGTCTGCAGCCACGTATCGAAGGCCGGGCTCCGAGGCTCGCCGCGTCCGCAACCTCGTCTTCGACCGGCTGCCCACCGTGGTGCGAGAGCGCCTCGTCACCTCCCTCGCGGGCGGCGGAGCGCCGGCGCCCCTGCTCATCGACGCGTCCTGGCACAGCCCGCCCTCCGCGCTCCGCTGGCGGCTCGTCGCGGCCGCCGCGGTCGTTGTCGAGGCCTTCCTCTGGTTCAAGGGGTTCGGCGACGCCACGAGCCCGCTCGCCCTCCTGCCGCTCCGGTACGCCGCCGCGCACGGGGCCGCGATCTTCACGCTGCTCTTCGCGCTGATCCGCGCCGCGCGCATCGCCCGCGGCCAGGGCGGCGCCCCGGTCCCCGAGGGTCGGTATCTCTTCGCGCTCGATCTCGTCGAGGTCGAGGGGCGGCAGCTTCGCGTCACCGATCTCCACACGCTCCGCCGGGCCGAGGCTCGCCAGGGCAAGCGCGCCTCGTCGATCGTGCTCGTCTTCGCCGACGAGCACGAGGTCACGTTCGAAGCGCAGCCCCGGGCCGAGTCGCTCGCCGCGAGCGTGAAGGCCGCCGTCGACGCGGCGCTCGCCCTGAGCTTTACCGACGATCAGCCGGTGATCTCGCGGCTCGATCCGTTCTTCGAGCTCCGCGTCTCGGACGACTGGGCGAGCGCCGAGGCCGACCCGAAGGAGCGGCGATCGCTCCTCCTGCGCGCGCCGCTCCCCGCGCTCTCCGCCGCGATCCTCGTCCTCGCCGCGCTCGCGGGCCCCGGCCTCCACGCGCTCCGCAACCGCCTCAGCGACGACGAGATGTTCGTCCAGGCCATCGAGATCGCCGAGCGCCGCAACGATCCCCACCTCTGGAAGATCGGCGCCTACACCGGCGTGCGCCACGTCGACGAGATCGACTCCATCCGCTTCGAGCGCGCCAACCGCACTGGCGTCGACGAGGACGCGCTGAAGGACTACCTCCTTCACGCTGGCGCCCACCGGCGTGACGCCGAGGCCGCGCTCTTCGCGATCTGGAAGAGAGATCCAGCGTCGCTGGCCGCGGAGATCCGGCGCGGGGGCGCCTTCGCCGTGCAGGCCGAGGCCGCGCTCTACGAGCTCAACAGCGGGGATCTCGACGCGCTCGTCGACTACATCAAGAAGCGCGGCCCGCGCGCCGATCAGGCCGACGATCAGCTCTTCGCGCTGGCTCAGAAATCCGGCGAGCCGAAGAGCTACCGGTTCTACCTCAAGCACGGCAAGCGCCACATCGACCAGGTGCAAAGCACGCTCCTCCCCGAGGCCGCCTACCTCGATGCGAAGACGAAAGACGAGGTCGACGTGCTCGGCGTCTTCGTCCGCGAGTACCCGGACAGCGCCCACGCCGAGGAAGCCAGGGCGAAGATCCACGCCCTGTACGAAGACGCTCTCCGCGCCTACCGCGCGAAGAAGCCCAGCGCGGCCGGCCTGCGCTTCGTCACGGCGCTCCTCGCCGAGCTCGAAGATCGCGCCGATCCTTCGGTGAGCGTCGAGGTCGCTTTCCACGAGAGCGACGCTCTCGCCCCCGCCGACGCGAGGCTCGCGAGCCGCATCGGCGCGGACTACGTGCCCGCGGCGAGGTGGGTCGCCGGGTGGGAGCTCGGCGTCATGGAACGCCGGCTCCGCGACGATCTGACGTGGTGGATCATCTCCTCGTTCGCCAACGGCACGGTGAGGATCGCGGCCCCGGACGTCAACGTCGACGCCGGTCGACCCCGGATCGTCGTCACCTGCGAGTCGGTCGCCGAAGGCGCGCTCCGCGTGCCGCGCGCCAAGCTCGCGCTCCTCGACCTTCGCTTCCGCGTCGACCTCCACGCCGTCATCCCGGCGCGCGCGACGGCGCTCTCGTGGACCTACACGACGCCCAGCGCGAAGCTCTCCGACGCGCCCGGGGCAGTGCTCGTCGATCCTGACAGGTTCGATCAGGCCGACGCGGCCTATGCGGGGATGAAGACCGAGGCCACGACGCAGATCCTCGAGCGGATCAAGCGCGACCTCTGAGGGATCAGGGGCGGTGCTGCGAGAGCTCGCGGATCGCCTGGGTGATGCCGGCGCGCTGCGGCACCGAGGCGCTCTCGAGGGTGGGGGCGAGGCCGACGTAAGGCACGAAAGCGCCGGCGAGCAGGCGCGGGGGCGCGTGGAGCTCGTAGAAGAGCTCGTCGACGGTGCGGCGGATCAGGTGCTCGCCGAAGTTGGTGACCTCGGTCTCCTCGTTCACGTAGAGCACGCGGTTGGTCTTCTGGATGCTCGTCTTGATCGTCTTCCAGTCGTACGGGTGCAGCGATCGCAGATCGATCACCTCGGCGGCGATCCCCTCGTCGCGGAGCTCGTCGGCGGCCTTCGCGCACTCGGCGACCATCCGGCCGTAGGTCACCACCGTCACCGTCTCGCCGACGCGCACGACCCGGGCCTCACCGATCGGGATGAAGAGGTCGGCGGTGTCGGGCCACTGCGGGCGCCACGCGCTCCGATCACCGAGCGGCGCGTCGATCATCTTCGCGAGGAGCTTGTCGTCCGTGGGCTCGCCCGGGATCTCCTCGCCGGGGAGCGATTTCACGCGCATCAGCGCCTTGGGCGCCAGGAACATCACCGGGTTGGGATCGACGATCGCCGAGAGCATCAAGCCGTAGGCGTCGCGCGGCGTCGACGGCATCACGATCTTCCAGCCGGGCAAGTGCGTCGCCGTCGCGTCGAACGAGTGCGAGTGATAGAGGCTGCCGTGGATGCCGGATCCCACCGGCGTCATCATCACCATCGGGCAGTTGAAGTCGCCGTTCGACGCCCAGCAGAGGCCGCCCGCGAGCTTGAGCAGGTCGATGGTGTTGTACACGTAGTCGCAGAACTGGATCTCGGCGACGGGCCGCTGCCCCGCCATCGCGAGGCCCATCGCCGCGCCGATGATCCCCCGCTCATCGAGGGGCGAGCTCCACGCCGTCCGCAGCCCCTGCGTCGCCGTGAAGACCCCGCCGAGGGGCGGGCCCACGTCCTCGCCGAAGATGTCCGTCACGCCGAGGCGCTCTTCTCCGACGTGGAGCGCCATCCGAATCGCCTGCACCATCGACGCCATCAGCGTGCTCCTCCACCGACCACGTTTTTCTCCGCGAACACGTGCTCCCAGATGCTGCTCGGATCCGGCGCCGGCTCCTGCTTGACCTTCTGGTACGCGACGAGCAGCTCCTGCGTCATCCGCGCCCGCATCTCGTCGAGCGCGGTGCGCGAGAGGATCTGCCGCTCCACAAGCTTCGCTTCGAAGCGCGCGAGCCCGTCGACCTCGCCCTCGACGAAGTTGGCGCCCGACGACGACGAGTGCCCGTAGAGGCGCGAGACGCTGGCCTCGAGCAAGAACGGCCTCCGCTCGGTCCGCACGTAATCCATCGCCTTCTTCAGCTCGACGTAGGCGACCTCCGGATCGTTGCCGTCGATGCTCGCGGTCTTGATCCCGAAGGCCTTGCCCCGATCGCTGATCCGCGGCTCCCCGTGCTGCGTGCTGTACGGCGTGGAGATCCCGTACTTGTTGTTGGTGACGATCATCAGCAGCGGCAGCTCGTTCCCGGGGCGTGACGCCCAGATCAAGCACGTCGCAAAATCCCCCTCGGCCGTCCCGGCGTCGCCGCCTTGCACGATGGTGATCCCCCGCCCGCCCGCGCGCTTCTGCGCGATCGCCGTGCCCGGCGCCATCGAGAACTGCACCTCGATCGGCGACGAAATCGGGACGACGTTCCACGTGCGCACCGAGTAGTGCCCGACGAAATTGCGCCCGCCCGAGTAGGGATCGGCCTTCACGCTCTTCATCTGCCGGAGCGAATCGATCGGCTCAGCGCCGAGCGCGAGCAGCGTCCCGCTCGATCGGTAATGCAGGTGCAAGTAGTCGTGCGCGACCCCCTCGCCCTTGTGAACGAGCAAGCCGAGCGGGACGTTGAACGCCTCTTCCCCCGGACCGCCGATCCAGAAGTACCCGTCGCCCTGACGGATCATGGTGATCAGCCGCTCCTCGAGCAGCCGCGTCTGGAGCATGAGCTCGTGCATGCGGACGAGCAGGTCCGGCGCGAGGCGCGCGCTTTCGCCATTGGTTCCGTGGTGGATCGGGCTCGTGTTCATGGGAGCCGCGTTCTAGCCAAGCCACGCGCGGAGCGGGAGTGGAAAGGCGCGGAGCGGGGTACGACGCCTTGCGTAAGAGGGGGGATCGCCGGGGATCGGGGATCGGCGGGGCGCGGCTGCGGCCGAGCGGGCTGCGCGGGGGAGGCCCCTGGGTTCGCTTCCAGAGATCGTTCTGGTAGCTTCGGAGCCATGGTCACGGCCACCTTCTCTGCCCTCGCGCGCATCCTCGATCCCGTGGGGCGTTGCCTCACCCCCGAGGTGGCGCGCGCCCTCGTCGGACTTCGCACTGACGAGGAGACGCAGGCGCGCATCGAGGAGCTCGCCGACAAGTCCACCGAAGGGACGCTCCCCCTCGCCGAGCGCGACGAGTACGAGACCTACGTCACCGCGATCGATTTCCTGACCGTGCTCCAGGCGAAGGCGAGATAAGTCGCGCCCTGTGGTGGATCTACCTCGTCGCGGCGCTCGTGCCCTTGGTCCTCATCGCGCTGCGCCTCAAGCAGTCCTTCCCGATGGCCTCAAAAAGGGCGACTTCCTGCGGGTGGCGGCTCCACGCACTGACACGGATGGGCCCTTGGTGATGGGAACACGGCTCGACGTCGCGGCGAGTCTCAAGAAAGCTGGCGTGCTCATGGCGCAGCTCCGCACCTGGATCGACGCGAAGGACGACGCGGCGCTGCTCGCGCGCTACTGGGAGCTGCATGACGCGGCCGAGGAGCGCGGGCGCTCGACTCGCTGATCAGCAAGCTGGTCGAGCCCCGCGTCCACCGGGTGATCGCTCCATTGCTCTCAGGCAACTTCGAGGGGGTTGACGACGCCTGCACCGACGACATTGCCTATCGTCACTGCAACCGGCTCAGGTGGCTTCCTTTGCGGCGGTGAGCACATGCCGCTTCAGCGCCTCGCCGAGGTGGAACCCCTCACGACGAGCACGCGATGAAGCGGGCCGATGGTCGACATCACGGGCTCATAGCCGCCCAGCTCGAGGTTCAGCCACCGAACCCGTACCGCGTCTCCCGCCTCCTCGAACAACCGGCGAGCCCCTGTCGCGGCGGCGATCAAGTCCGATGAGGGCGCGAGCCCCGCGCGGAGGGCGCGAGCTCGGGTCGCGATGGAACCGTGCAGCTCGGGGGTCATTGGCGCCGAGCATAGTCCCGAGGAGCGGGCTGTTCCATGATGGCTTCGGCCCATGAAGCCACACCGTCGGAGGCCAGCGGGGCCCTCGGGAGCGGTACGGGCCCCGCGCGAGGGGCCCGCGGAGGTCCGGCGGAGGGGGTGGACCCCCGCGCGAGGAGGCCGCCGGGGTGCAGCGGAGTGGGTGGGGGCCCTCGGGAGGAGGCCGCCGAGGTGCGACGGAGAGGGTGGGGGCGCTCGCGAGGAGGCCGACGGGGTGGATCGGCGGGACATGACTGCGATCTGGAGAGCTGCGCGGGGCGTTCGCGCGCTTGAGAGCGGCATTTAAGTGGGCGCAGGTGAGGGCGTGAGAGGTCGCCTCTCTTTCATGATCTCCACGTGGATAGCGCCGGAGAGAAGGCACAGAGGGCACAGAGGGCACAGAGGGCGCAGAGGTCAGAATTTTCGGGTTCCTCCGCTCTCTGAACCCTCCACTCTCTGTGCCCTCTGTGCCCTCTGTGGTTTTCTTCGTCCGTTCCGAGACGGCTTCGACAGGGAGCGGTCAACCAGGCGCTCTGGATTCAGCCACCCGTCTTGGGCTCCACCACCGGCGGGTCGACTGCAGTCCCGGCGGGGAGGACTTCGCCGGTGACCGGGTCGATGTCTTCCACGGGGCGGTGAGTACGGAGGGAGTGGCGAATCGCGTCGTTCTGCTTGAGGATCGGGGCCAGGAGGGCGGCGCGGGCGGTGACGTCGTCGGGGGTGTCACTCCAGTGCTTGCCGATGATCAGGGCGGCGGCCTGAAGGAGGTGTCGCTGGCCCTGGGCGCGGGCGGCACGGATTTCGCCGAAGCGGACGATGGCCGGGTCGGGGGCGTCGAGGGCCGCGCGGTACTCGACAGCGAGCTTGGCCAGGCGCTTGGCGAGGCGGGTCAAGCCGAGCTCGGCGACGCTCGGGGCGAGGTCGGTAGTGAAGGCGGTGAGGATGTTGTCGACGGCGGCGAGCTCGTCGACGAAGCCAAGCGAGGTCAGGTCATTGACCCCTTGGGGGAAGACGGTGCGGACGAAGTTTTCGGAGAGGGCGATGATGGGATCGCCTTCGTCGGCGCCGGTAGCCTGGGCGACGGCGGTGTCGCGGATGGAGCTCAAGGTGCGATCGACGAGGATGTCGACGCGCTTGGCTTCGGTGACGCCGGAGGGGGAAGAGGGCGCCGGGGAGATGGCGTAGCGGCGTTCGAGATCGCGGGTCTGGGCGTCGTGGGCGAGGGCGGCGGTGAGGTGGGTTTCGAGGGCGGGGAAGGAGTAGGTGGGAGATTGGGTGAGGGTGAGGAGCTGGCGGAAGGCGAAGAGGCGGCGGCCGGTGGAGAAGGAGTAGAGAGTGATGAGGGTGTCGAGGGAAGAGTCCATGGCGAGAGGCCTTTCGGAGTGAGGAAGAAGAGGAGAGGGAGAGGATAAGAGAGAATTTAAGTGAGGTTGTGGCGGCGCTGGAGGGTGCGGATCGTGGCGGCCTCGGGGATGCCCATAGCTTCGGCGTCGCGGAGGGCGAGGCGGAGTAGGTCGGCGGCCTCGTTGCGGTCTTCGGGGTGATTGCGGTTCAGGAGGGTTAGCGCGAGGTTGGTGCGGCCGACGAGGAGGGAGCGGACGTCGCCGAGGCGCTCATAGACGGGCAGCTCCTCATCGCGGCGGATGCGGAGGGCCTCGTCGAGGTCGCCGCGCGCCTGGAAGATGTCGCCTTTCGTGCCCATCGTGACCGCGCGGGAGCGGATGTCGAAGGGGAGATCGCGGACGCGGATCGTCTCGCGGTCGCCGAGGGTGGGATGCGCGGCGCTTGCCCGGGAGCAGCCCCGGGCGCTTCAAGATAGAGCGAACCCAGCGGCGATAGGCGCCCTGGCGCTTGAGCGTTCCAGGCTTCACCCAGCACGAGCCCGCGGCGCTGGCGGTGGCGGTCTTTCGCCGGATCGACGACGTGGAGACCCGAAACGTGAAGAACCCGCAGCCGGTGTGCCCTCATGGCGCGCGAGCCTACACCCCTCGCGTCCGTCCCTTCCAGCAAAAGCGAGCGCCCCGATCGGCGCCCTCAGGGCTGCGCGGCGGTCGCGCGCCTCCCGCCCGATGCGCGCGCGGATGGCGGCGCGCGTCGCCTCCGAGAGCGTGGCGAGGTAATCGTCAGTGAAGCCGCGGAGCACTTCGTCGGACAGCGCCAGCGCCTCTTGGGCGCAAGCCCGGCGAGCAGCTGGTCGACGGGATTCATGAGCGACTCTCCAGCATGAGGCAAGGATTCGAGAGAGGCCCGACCAGGTTCATGCGGCCGCAAATAGATGCCTTATTAAAGAGGCTATCACCTTGGTCCTTGAAGCTGTAGACTCTCCGGCACAGGGGACCCCGACTACGTCCTGCGCGATCTGCTTGGCGCCCTATCCCTCCCGGAGTACACCTTCGCCGTGCGCTATTTCAACATCACCGGCTCCTGCGATCCTGCACGCCACTACATGATCCCGGCCGAGCGCCGCCTCCCCGGCGCGGAAGTGTTGATCGCCAAGCAGGCCTACTTCGTGGTCCACGCGCCTCGGCAGACGGGCAAGACCACCGCGATGAAGGCGCTCGCCCGGCGGCTCACCGACGAAGGGCGCTACGCGGCCCTGCGCTTCTCCTGCCAGGACGCCACGGTCTTTCCCGACGACATCCTCGCCGCACAGAAGACTGTCTGGTCCGAGATTGAAGGGTGCGCCCGCACCGCGCTCCCTGAAGGCCTCCGGCCTCCGGCGCGGATCGACGCGGATCCGGGCAGCTTCCTCCGGACCCAGATCGCCCGCTGGGCCGAGATCTGTCCCCGCCCGCTGGTCCTGATCTTCGACGAGATCGACGCTATTGGGGGCGACAGCCTCCGGTCGATCCTGAGCCAGCTCCGCACCGGCTTCGACAACCGACCCGCGGCCTTCCCCTGGTCGCTGATCCTCTGCGGAATGCGCGATGTCCGCGATTACAAGGTCGCCAGCGGGGGCGATCCGACTCGGCTCGGCACGTCGAGCCCCTTCAACATCAAGGAGAAGTCGCTCCGCATCGTCAATTTCACCGAGGCCGATCTGCGCGAGCTTTACGCTGAGCACACCGCCGAGACCGGGCAGGTCTTCACCGAAAACGCGCTCGAGCGCGCCTGGGAGCTTTGTCAGGGGCAGCCCTGGCTCTGCAACGCGCTGGCTCGGGAGGTGGTCGAGGAAATCGCGGTGCCTCTCGAAGAGCCGATCACCGCGGCGCACTTCAACGACGCCAAGGAGCGCCTGATTCTCGCCCGCGCTACCCATCTCGACTCGCTGATCAGCAAGCTGGTCGAGCCCCGTGTCCACCGGGTGATCGCGCCGGTGCTGTCGGGCGAACTCATGGTTTCAGATGTCTATAATGATGACATCGCCTACGTCCGCGACCTCGGTCTCGTGTCTCGGGACAACCCGCTTCGCATCGCCAACCCCATCTACCGCGAGGTCACCGCCCGCGTCCTCACCTCAACCGCGGAGAGCAACGTTGTGGCCTCCCCGGCGAGCTTCCTCCTGCCCGACGGCCGCCTGGCCTTCTTGCAGCGGATCGTGAATGGCGGAAGCTTCCTCGATCGCGAGTACGGCGTCGGGCGCGGGCGCATCGATCTCCTGGTGCGCTTTCCCCATCCGAAGCCCGGTGGGGGCCGCGCGGTCCAGCGTCGCGCGCTGGAGCTCAAGGTCTGGCGCAAGGGCCGGAAGGATCCTTTGCGCGAGGGGCTCGCCCAGATCGATGCCTATCTGGCGAGCCTGCGCCTCGGGCGCGGGACGCTGGTGATCTTCGACGCGCGGGGGCGATTGGCCCGTAAGGCGCCGCGGTTTGAAGAGGTGAAGTCGCCGCGGGGGCGGGCGATCACGCTGCTGCGGGCGTGAGCTTCAGAGGTGGGACGCCCTCTGCCAACATAACCGAGACAGTCACGCCTCACCTGGGATAAGGTCCCCCCGAAGGAGAGCGCGCGCATGTGGATTGTCTTTGGCAGTGGGGTGAAAACGAGGCGTGTCCCGGGCGGGGCCAAGGTCGAGCGTCAATGCGGGAATTGCGGCGAGCTGGCCACCTTCTATGAGAAGGAGGTCGTCTCCACGTTCCGGCTCTATTTCGTCGACGTCTTCGACTACCAGCGCCACCGGGTGATGGCCTGCGGCTGCTGCAGCGCCTGCTACGCGACCGACGAGCTGGGCCTCCCCGCGACGCGCACTGACGAGGCAGACGCCTCCCGTACGCTCGGCGAAGGCACCGTGAGCGCGGCGCACCGGGTAGGAGGCTACGTCAACCGCGCCGCGGATGCTCTCGAGGTCGGCATCTCCAGCCTGCTGCCGGAGGCAGGGCCGGTGTTGCGCGTGGCGAAACCTCCGTTGAAGGAGGAGGCGCCGGACGACGACGAGTTCGATGTCGACGAAGACCCACTCGAGGCACGCTTTCGCGAGCTCGAGAGGAAGGCCGGAGTGCGGATCAAGACCGATTGAGATCCGTACCAAGGCGATAGGAGACACCATGCTGCGAATTGGCATCGACCTCGGCGGGAGCAAGATCGAAGGCGTGGTCGTGCGCCTCGACGAGGCCGCGCCGACCGTGCTCGCCCGGCTGCGCGTGCCCACCGAGAGCGAGCGTGGCTACGACCACATCCTCGCGAGCGCACACCGGCTGATCTTCGACGTGGCGGCCGCCGCCGGTCTACCTCTCGACAGCATGCCGCCGATCGGCGTCAGCATGCCCGGCAGCGTCAACCGCGCGGGCCTGGTCAAGAACTCCAACGCTACCTGCCTCAACGGCCGTCCGTTTCACGCGGATCTCCGCCGCCTCGTCGGTCAGCCCATCGCGTTCTCGAACGACGCCAATTGCTTCGCTCTGGCCGAGGCGCGTCATGGCGCCGGTCGCGGCCATTCGATGGTGTTCGGCGTCATCCTCGGCACGGGGGTCGGCGGAGGTATCGTGCTGTCGCTGGAGGGACGGCCCGACTCGCTCCTTGCCCGGACCTGGGATGGCCCCCAGGGAATCGCCGGTGAGTGGGGCCATGTCACCCTCGATCCGGTCGCGGGGCCTCCGTGTTATTGTGGACGCCGCGGCTGCATCGAGACCTACCTGTCCGGTCCGGCGATCGAGGCCGACTACGCGCGTCGCAGCGGTCAACAGCTCCCTTTGCGCGAGCTCGAACAGCGGCTCGATGATCCGCACGCCCGAGCGACGCTCGACGCTGCGGTCGCGATCTTTGGCCGGGCCATGGCCACGGTCGTCAACATCCTCGACCCGGAGATCATCGTGCTTGGCGGCGGGGTCTCCCGGCTCGACCTCTGGATCGACCACGGCCCCCGCGAGGTCGCGCGCTGGGTCTTCAGCGATGAGTTCACCACCCCGATTGTCCGCCATCAGATCGGCGACAGCGCCGGTGTCCTCGGCGCTGCCCTCCTTCCGCGGGAGCCCTCATGAAATCGTTTCAACCGAGCCATGTGCTCGTGACCGGGGCGGCCGGGGCGATCGGGCGTGCGCTCGTGCGCATCCTCTCGATCCGCCATCCCGACCTGCGTTTCACGCTGGTCGACCGCAATCAGGATGGGCTGGCGGAGGTGGCGCGGGCGCTGCCCGACCGCAGCGTGGCAATCGCCTGGGACCTCGCCAATCCAGCGACGCTGCCCGTCTTGTGGGCGCGGGCAAAGGCCGGCTCCGGCGCGATCGATCTGCTGATCAACTGCGCCGGCTTCATGGAGATTCGCGGTTTCGCGGCGGCGGTCTGTGCGCTCGCGGTTCGCGGGGTCGCCTATTTGCTGGTCGTTGGTGACCACGTGGCGCGCGGCCTCGGCCAGGTGCCCGCGTCGACAGGCGCGCACGTCGCCAGCTACTTCATCGGGCTGCCGCTCGCGCTCTGGCTCCTCTGGCTGACGCTGTTCCGGACCGGGGGCCCTGTGAATCGCTACCTGAGTCCGCTGACCCAGGAAGGCGAGTCGCGCGGTTTACCCCCGCCGCCTGCGTCGCGCGTTCGCCATCGCCAGAGCCATCATCCCCACCAGCGCTCCGGCCGCCGACACCGGCGCTCCCGCCTCGCTGCACCCACAACCCCCCTCGCTTCCCCCGCTCGCGCCGCTCCCGCCGCTCCCCGTCGCGCTCTCGCCGCTCGTCGTCCCGGTGCCATTGCCACCCACGCCGCCGCCGCCTGCGCCGCCCGCGCCTGTCGTCATGGCCTTCCCGAGCGTCGCTTCGGCCTTGGCGATCACCAGCGGCGCGCCTCGCCCGGTGGCCTCGAAGATCGTCGCGAGCTCTTTCCCCTTCTCGTTCGTGGTGTTCGCCGCCTCGAGGAGCTCGACGTGCTCGGGCGTCATCGATTGATAGTAGAGCCGCGCCGAGATCGTCACTTCCCCGGACGCGTCGCTCGGCCAGGCGAGATCCAGCGTCACCTCGTCCGAGCTCTTGTAGCCGCCGTTTCCGTCGCTGAAGTCGATCTCGCCCGTCGGCTTCGTCGTCGCCGAAGCCTTGAACCCGGCGGGCGGGATGCGGGTGTCGGTGATGATCATGTCGTGGAGCGCCAGGTGGGGCTCGACGACGCCCTTGGTCCCGTCCCAGGCCCCGTGCTCAGCGTGGTAGACGTGGACAGCGGGCGTGGCCTGGATCTGTCCAGTGGCGAGGTCGTAGCCGCCGGCTAGCTGCTTCTCTTTCAGATCGGGAGTCACCAGGCTCACCCCCACCCAGGCGCGGCGGGTCTCGGCGTAGCCCGTCGGGAACTTGTGGCCGGTGAGGTTCTCGACCTTGACCTTGATCTGGAACGCGCCGCCCGGCGTGATCTGCGTGGGAGCGCCGGTGAGGGTGAGCTTGACGCTCGAGGCGAGGTTGTCGAGCGTGCTTTGCAGGGCCAGGGCGAAGGGCTTCGCGAGCTGGGTGGCCCGGGTCGGGTTCGCCGCCATGACCGCCCGGATACCCCAGTGGTTGCCGCCGACGAAGCCGTGCTCGCGCGGATCCGGGCGGAGAGGGGATTCAAAGATCTTGGTGGTCGGGAACATGCCGACCTTCTTCGGCATGTGGCAGTCTTGACAGGACTTCTGGCCCGGCTGCCCGAAGTCGCTGCTCTGCCACTCTTCGTAGGTCGTATCGAGCGGGAACTCGAGCCCGGTGTCTTTTCCCAGGGCGTCGCGGAGGTGGACGTCGGGGTTGGTCACCTGGTGGCACTGGCCGCAGAAGCGCGCGTCGGCGAGCGACAGCTCCGGCAGCGAGCCGTGGGCGGGAGACTGCGTGTCTTCGTAGGGCCCGTGCTTCGCGGTGTTCTCGGTGTAGACGAGCTGCGCATTCGAGAGGATGTACGGCGCGTCGACGCCGGTGCTCTGCGTGGCGCGGTGGCAGGTGTCGCAGCCGATCCCTTGCTTGTCGATGTCGTTGAAGGCGCTCCCGTCCGGCGGCGTCGCGTGGCCCTGGACAAAGCCAATCGGCGAGTGGCAACGAAGGCAGTAGGTACCGACGCCGGGCTTGTCCTGATTGGCGACGGCGAGGGCCGCGAAGAAGACCGGATCCCGCGCCGCGTTGGCCATCATCGTCCCCGCCCAGGTGTCGGCGGGGAGGAACGAAGTGTCGCCGGCGATCCCGCCGCCATGGCAGGAGGCGCAGGTGTCGGCGTCAGTGAAATCGGGGAAGGCGAGGTCGCCCGGCTTGGTGCCTTTCAGGTCGCCGGTGCCGGCGAGCGCGCTGCCGGCGCCGGCGTTGACGAGCGTGGCGACTGTGACCAGAACCAGGGCGAAGGCAGTACGGGCGCGCATCGCGCGAGGGTACAGCTTTCGCCGGGGCGCGTCAGCTCTTGTTGTAGTCGGTGTTCTCGAGCAGGATCACGTTGCTCTTGGAGCGCGACTCGCCCACGCTGGTCACGTAGACAGCGGGCTTGTCCTGGACCGGACAGACCTTCTCGCAGGCGCCGCAGCCGATGCAGAGCGAGGGATCCACGTGCGGCCTTTGCACGTGGACAGTCTCCATCTTGGGATCGCCGCCGTTCTCGGAGGCGATGGGGAGGCGCCGCGGGACGTCGGCCTCTTCGACCCAGATGGCCTTGGGCGACGTCGGGCAGAACTCTTCGCAGACGATGCACGGAGTCGCCATCGACCAGGGGAGGCAGCGGCCGAGATCGTAGAAGGCCGTGCCGATCGAGATGGCCTTTTGCCCGATGCCGAGCTTCTGCTCCTCGGTGATCTTCTCGATCGCCCCCGTCGGGCAGACCTGGCCGCAGAGCACGCACGAGTGCTCGCAGTAGCCGATGCGCGGGATCAGGATCGGAGTCCAGATCCCCTCGACCCCGGCCTCGAAGAAGGCGGGGTGAAGGGCGTTGTTGGGGCAGACCTTCATGCACTCGGCGCAGCGGATGCAGCGCTCGAGGAAGTCTTTCTCGGGGACCGAGCCCGGCGGGCGGATGACGCGATGGTCGTAGTTGGTGTCGATGACGTCCGCGACGCGGGTGACGGGGAGGAGCGCGGCGCCCGCGGCGGCGGTGGCGATCGCGGTGCGGCGGCCGACGTCGGGCGTGACGATCGCGCTCTTGCGGTTGGGCAGGAAGCGGAACTTGATCACGTCCTCAGGACAGGCGTTCTCGCAGTTCATGCACATGTGGCACTCGTCCTGGCGCCACTTGACGCCGCCCTGGGGCGAGTCGGCGCCCTGGCAGTCGACGAGGCACAGGTTGCAGTCCGTGCATTTGCTGTGGTCCTTCTCCATCCCGAAGAGGGCGAAGCGGGCGAAGAGGCCGAGGAAGGCGCCGAGGGGGCAGAGGACGCGGCACCAGAAGCGGGGGACGAAGCGGTTCATGAACAGGATCGCGATGAAGAGCGATCCGACCAGCCACGTCTGGTGGAAATAGAACTGCTTCTCTTGCCAGACGGTGCCAGCGAGGAAGTCTTGCCCGCCGTCGGCGGCGACCTGGAGGGCGCGAACGCCGGTGAGGCCGACGAGGGCGTTGATCGCCTGGGCGACGTACTGCGCGGCCGGGATCACTGCGAGGCCGATGGCGCGGACAGCGATGCAGATCGGATCGAAGAGGCCGCCGATGGCGCTGCCGGTGGCGGCGGCGGCGAGGAAGAAATAGAGCAGGTAATACTTCACCCGCTGGCGCACGTGGGTCTTGTTGGAGTCGACGCGCTTCGAGCCTTTGCCGTAGCGCGAGGGGAAGATCCACCCGAAGAAGTGGTGGAGGGTGCCAAAGGGGCAGATCCACCCGCAGAAGACGCGGCCGAAGACCAGCGTCACCGCGAGCAGGCCAACCGACCAGAGCAGGCCGCGATAGACGGTGTGCGTGGAGAGCAGCGTCATCGCCGCGACGAAGGGATCGGCGAGGAGGAAGCCTTCGACCGGGAGAGGGAGGCGAACGCGGGTGTCAGCGGAGGCGAAGGTGCCCCGGAAGGCGGTCTGGAAGAGGAACCAGGCGAAGAGCCCGAAGCTGCCCACCTGGACGGCGCGGCGCACCCAGACCAGCAACTGGATGACCTTGCGCGCGGGGAGGCCAGAGCCGGAGCGGGCCTTGGCGCGGAAGAGGCGGGCGAGGAAGTTCGGCGGCGGGCCCGTCGTCTTGAGCGGCGCCTTCGGGCGGGAGAGCGCCTTTTCGGGGATCGTCGTGGCCATGGATCAGACCTCTTTGAAGCGCAGGGTCTGCCAGCGCATGGTGCCGAGCCCGCGCTCCTGGCCCATCTTCAGATACGGTATCTCGTCCGCCGTCCGGCCGATCAGCTCGCACCCGTAGGCGTCGGCGGCGACCTGATCGGTCGTGGCGATGACGGTGTGCATGTCCCTGGCGTCAGCGACGTTGCCGCCCTGGGGCCCGTTGCGCATCAGGACGCGGGTGGCGTCGACGATGGTCAACGTCGGCTGGATGAACTGGGCCAGATCAGCGATGGATACGTCGATGTTCTGGTGGAGCCGGTTGCGGCGCCCGCCGAGGGATCCATACCAGTTCTTCATCGCCCCGGTGTACTTCGCCAGGTTGTGGTGCTTGGCGATGGGGACGTTGATGACCTTGTCGGCGTTGATCAGCGGGGTGTAAACCGGCCACTCGTCCAGCACCTCGCCCTTGAGGCGCATGGTGCGGAATCGGTGGCTCGCCGGGAGGATGACCTCGGCCCCCATGTCATAGGCCGCCTTCCAGATGCCGGAGCGCTGGAAGCAGCGGTTGGGCTCGTTGCACGAAGCGTCGGTGACGACGACGTGCTTGGCCCCCGCGTCATAGGCGAGGCGGACGACCTCGGCCACGACCTGGGGGTTGGTGTTGGCGGCGTGAATCGGCGTCCGGTCCCAGCCGATGTTGGGTTTGACGACGACGATGTCCTGGTTGCTGATGAAGCGCTTCATCCCCCCGAGGGCCTCGACGGCCTTGCGGACGAGGGCTTTGGGATCAGGATCGTTCTTGGCGACGACGAGCTCGGGGAGCTCCCCCGGGGCGGGGTGGAGGCGGAAATCCCGTGTATAGGCGCGCTCTTGCGCGGCGGGTCCCGAGAGGTTGCCATGGTCCCAGCGGGCGCGGGCGAGCGCCGCAGAGCTACCCAGGACCAGCCCCGCGGCGCCGAGGCGCTGGAGGATTTCACGGCGGGAAAGGTCACGTAACGGCACGGGGCCACGTTAGCCCGTGAGCCGCCCCGCCTCAACAGGGTTCCCGATAAAGGTCACGCGTGCGCGTGCGCGTGCGTGTGCGTGGCGTGCTCGACGCGCGCGGCAGCGGGCTTCGCGCTGGAGATGAACGCGGCGCGCGAGAGCGCGAGGGCGCCGAGGATGCCGAATGCGTAGCCCATCTGCGGCGCGTGCTCGATCGCGAGGCCGAGCGTGAGGACGTAGACCAGGAACGCGAACGGGCCCGCCACGAGAAAGAGGATGACGTCCCCCGGCTCTTTGTCGGTGCCCAGCGCGGCGCCGAAGAGGCTGGTGCTGATGGTGAGCAGCAAGGAGATACACATGATCGAGACGCCGGCAGGCCCGCCGACGAGCGCGGCGATCCCGCCGCCCGTGAGGGCGATGCCCGCCGCTGTGGTGATGAGGCGCCCCGATATCGTTCGTGAATAACTCATGATCTCCTCCGCTCGATGGTGTTCTCGGGCTCTGTCAGAGCAGCGCGCGTGCCACCTTCGCGGAGGCGCGGAGAGCAGGGAATTTGCGGGCCTCATGGCGCCGCGGCGCGCGCTCCCTGCAACCGGCGCGCGCGCCGCGCACTCGGTGCGCCTCGCGTGGAGGACCGGCTTGACGCGCCCCAGCCCAACCGGAACACTTCCGGCCGAACCTTGGGCAAGAAGGCGGTGCAGCTTGCGAAAGAGTGAATTCCTGATCGGCCTCGCGCTCAGCGCGGCGCTCTCGATGAGCGCGCTCGGGTGCAGCGAGGACGGGGCGAACGGCTCGGATCTGCCTCCGCCCGACCGGCCGCCGCTCGATACGAAGCCGATCTACCCGTCGGGGCCCTACAGCGTGCATCCCGGGGACGTGATCGCGGATTTCTCGTTCCAGGGCTTCTCGAGCCCGGTGAAATCGAGCGCAGCGCTGGTGCCGATCGTCCTGTCGGATTTCTACAACCCGCACGCCGCCGACGCGAGCTACAAGCCCGAGGATCCGGCCCTGGATGATCGCCTCTTCCCCAAGAATTCGCCCTACGGCGAGGGGAAGCCGAAGCCCAAGGCGCTGGCGGTGGACATCGGCGCGATCTGGTGTGGCCCCTGCAATTACGAGGCGAAGACGGAGCTCCCGCCGCGGTACTTGAAGTATCACCCGCTCGGGGGCGAGTTTCTCTTTCAGCTCGCCGACGGAGCGACGCAGGGGAAGGCGGCGACGGAGAAGGATCTCGTCAACTGGACCAAGAAGTACAAGGTCGATTACCCGTCGACGATTGACGTGGACAAGCAGCTCGCCCAGCTCTTCGACGCTAACTCGTACCCGGCGAACATGATCATCGACCTGCGGACGATGCGGATCGTGGCGGTCGTCGCCGGGGTGCCCGACGAGTCCTTCTGGACGACGTTCGAGGCGACGATCGCCGGCAAATAGGGCGTCTCAGTTGTGGGGAGCCGGCGGGGGCACGGCCGCGGGGGGGAGC
>Ga0105048_10001847_pt1 | contig 34261 bp, 29 predicted proteins | sample MAT05_FD_78382 | JGI IMG/M metagenome (GOLD analysis project Ga0105048, IMG submission 78382) | Freshwater microbial communities from Lake Fryxell liftoff mats and glacier meltwater in Antarctica - MAT-05 | ecosystem: Environmental > Aquatic > Freshwater > Ice > Liftoff microbial mat | place... | reverse complement strand
TGATTTGGACTGCTTACGAGTTGGAGGGAGTCGCATCCGTGCGTGCCTCTGAGAAGCACAAAGTTTGGTCAACCAGTTACCAGATGCCAAGATACGTCAAGATAACCAAAGTTGAAAGGGCTGCACGTAAAGGCCAAGACCGGCGAACATTCGAGCAGCGCGTGGCACGGGAAAACCTCGGGTGTGAATCGCGTGGCGAGTTATTTAAGGTGTACCCGCGGTGTCATGGCTCCTGCCAGCGTTTTTTCCGAAGTTGTGGATTCATCGCCAACACAGACCCCGGGCCACTGGCTCAGTATGATGAGGATGTTTCGCACCGAGGATAATATGACCGATCCGGTGACCGTCGAGAAACTGCGGCCCAAACTCGACCCCTTCTATCGGGTGGTGGAGAGTGTGCTGATTGGCCAGCGCCACCTCATCGATGGGCTTCTCATCGGACTGCTCACCGATGGACACGTGCTCCTCGAAGGCGTCCCCGGCCTTGCCAAGACACTTGCTGTTCGCACCGTGGCCCGCGCTCTTGAACTAAAATTTCAACGCATCCAGTTCACTCCTGATCTGCTGCCAGCGGATGTGATCGGCACCCAGATTTATAACCCGCGAACAAGTGAGTTCACCGTCAAGCAAGGCCCGGTGTTCGCGAATGTGGTTCTTGCTGACGAGATCAACCGTGCCCCGGCAAAAGTGCAATCCGCCCTGCTCGAAGCAATGGCCGAACGCCAGGTGACGATCGGTGAGAACACGCTTCCCTTGCCCCGCCCGTTCTTCGTGCTGGCGACGCAGAACCCCATCGAGCAGGAAGGAACCTACCCGCTGCCCGAGGCGCAGGTGGATCGGTTCATGCTCAAACTGGTGATCGACTATCCCTCGCGAACCGATGAACTCGCCGTGCTTGATCGCATGGGCGGTTTGGCAACCAGCACGGAGATCTCGCCGGTGCTTTCGCCCTCCGACCTGGAGGAATTGCGTTCCGCGACGGATGCAGTGTATGTTGATTCAAAGGTGAAGGGATACATCGTGGACATCGTCCGCGCGACCCGCAAGCCGGCCGAATATGGCCTCGATCTCACGGGATTGATCCAGCTTGGAGCGAGTACCCGTGCCGTGATTGCCTTGCATCGAGCAGCGAAGGCTCATGCGTTTCTCGCGGGTCGTGCGTATGTCACGCCCGAGGATGTGAAGGCAACAGCCACCGACGTCTTGAGACACCGACTTGTGATCTCGTTCGAGGCCGAGGCCGAAGATCTTCGACCAGAGCATGTCGTTCGTCAGGTGTTGGATAAGTTGCCCGTACCGTGACTCAAGCGAAGCAATGGCACGCGGATCTCGCGGATCAGGCGCGGATGAAGAGGATCAAGCCAAAAACCGAGGACCAGTTCAGGAGAACGACAGATGAAACATGAAGAGATCACCGAGCGAATCATCGGTGTCGGATGGCTTTTGAACTTCGGTCCCAAATCCGAGTTTCGGCGAAAGGTGATGGAGACGGCCCGGAAAAGTCGCTTGGAATCTGTCGTTGTCATTCCGGAATCGTCTTGATCTCTGATCCTCTTTATCTGCGGTGAATCCGCGAGATCCGCGTGCCATCGCTTTCTGTCCACGCATCGAGATATCCATGCAACAGGTTCTCCTCACGATCCCGATCTTCAAGAACACCTTCCCACCCGACGGCATTCCCGTCTACGGGTTCGGGGCGATGCTGTTCGTCACGTTCATCCTGGTGACATGGTGGGGGACCAACCGCGCCAAGAAAATCGGCATGGACGGTCCGCGGTTCCAGGACTTCACGATCTGGGTGTTCGTCTCGGGAATCATTGGGGCACGGATCCTGTACATGGTGCAGTACGCGAACCAGTTTCCCGATCAGTCGATCGTGGGAATCGCGGGGGCGTTCTTCAAGATCTGGGAAGGCGGCATCGTCTTCTACGGCTCTGCTCTCGGTGGCGTGGTCGGGTACGGACTCTTCTATTGGTTCGTGATGCGGCGTCTGAATGTGTCGGGCTGGCAACTCGCGGACGCGGTCGCACCACTGCTGGCAATGGGTCTCGCGATCGGGCGAATCGGGTGTTACCTGAACGGGTGCTGTTGGGGGCAGGTCGCGAACGAACAGGTCTGCCCTGTGCCACTTGGCCCTGCTCACTTCCCGCTGCTTCCCGCCCATGCACGCCAGCAACTCGTCTCGGAGAAATACCTCCAGACCTCGACGGGTTTCGCGATCAGGCCACGCGACAGAAACATGATGTTTGAAGATCCGCGTGCCGTCGTGACGGCCGTTGAACTGGAGTCACCGGCCGCCAACGCGGGACTTCAGGTCGGGGATCACATTACCAAGGTGAACGGCGGACCCAACGCAATCATCATCGAGTTCGCCGGGAGCGAGGAGAAACTGAAGCCCGTAATCGACGCAATCGAAGCCGCAGGCGGGAAGGTGACTCAAACTCCAAACGGCCGCTATCGTGCCGTATTCGACGATCTACCGGGGTACCTGAAGGGCCGCATGGAGGTCGAGAAACTCCCGGGCGACGTTTCTCTCACCGTCACCGATCGGCTTGAGGAACTCACTCGGGATTGGCCACGAGGGAAATCGCAACTCACGCTCACTGTCGAACGCGCCGGGGTCGAAAAGGATATCCCCACGTTTTCGCCACGGACCGTGGGGCTATACCCGACCCAACTTTACGAAACCGTCAGCATGGCGTTGCTGATCCTGTTGTTGCTCGCGTTCTACCCCTACAGGCGACACGACGGGCAGTTGATGGTGGTTCTCATGATCGGCTACGCCATCCACCGCTTCATCAACGAATCGCTCCGGATCGAGCCTTCTTATGATGGCGGCCTGACGCTCTCCCAGTGGGGTAGCGTGATCGTACTGGTGGCTGCACTGGGCATGGAAGTGTACCTGTGGCTTACGATGCCCTCACGCTGGAAGGGTACGATCGCCCATGTACCACCCGAAGGAAACGCCGCCCCGCCACCTGGCACTCAACCCGTGTGACGGGACACTGTACCCCGACCCGAACGCGGTAAGTCACATGACTCCACAGGCTCCACCGACTCCCCCACCGCCACCCCGTATTGCGGCAATTGATGCCTTTCGGGGGTTCGTGATGTTCTTGATGTTGGCGGAAGTACTCCACCTCGCAGCGGTGTCGAAGGCGATCCCGGCAACTGATCCGACCAAAGCGGTCTGGGACTTTCTCGCTCGCCATCAGACACACGTGGAATGGGCAGGCTGCACACTCCATGACCTCATCCAGCCATCCTTCTCGTTTCTGGTCGGAGTCGCGTTACCCTTCTCGTTGGCGTCCCGGGCAAGCCGTGGGCAGAAGTTCGTCTGGTCAGCGTTTCACGCGCTTTGGCGAGCAACCTTACTTGTGCTCCTGGGAGTGTTTCTCAGATCCGTCGGCCAGCCACAAACCAACTGGACTTTCACCGATACACTCTCGCAGATCGGCCTGGGCTACTTCTTCCTGTTTCTGCTTGGCCACGCTGAGGAACGATGGCAGTGGCTTGCGTTCTTCGCCATCGTGATCGGTTACTGGGCAGTCTTCGCGACATACCAGCCCGACGCAGACCTCGGGATTGAGCAAACTGGGGTGAAAGCAGACTGGAATCATCACCCGAAGGGCTTCGCGGCACACTGGGACAAGAACACGAACCCCGCGGCTGCGTTCGACCGCTGGTTCCTGAACCAACTTCCTCAAGCGAAGCCGTTCGCGTACAACTCCGGTGGTTACGCGACTTTGAACTTTATCCCCACTCTCGCAACGATGATTCTCGGATTGATCGCAGGCGGCAGACTGAGATACCCGGACGGACTCAAAGCGAAGTTCTGGAATCTGCTCGGAACGGGTTTGTGTCTTGTGGCAATGGGGATAGTACTTGAAGCCGCAGGCGTTTGCCCGATTGTGAAACGGATCTGGACGCCGACGTGGGTGCTGTTCTCGGGCGGTTGGTGCTACCTGATTCTGTGCGCGTTTTACGCTGTCACAGATTGGTCCGAATGGGCTGCGTGGACGTTCCCGCTGAAGGTGATCGGCGCAAACTCAATCCTGGCGTACTGCCTTGCACACCTGATCGAACCGTTCGTGATTGGTTCGTACAGGACTCACCTTGGACAAAACGTGTTCCAAAAATTCGGGACGGCATACGAGCCCTTCGTGGCTGGGGTCGCAGTCTTGAGTACGTTCTGGCTGATCCTGCTTTGGCTCTATCGCAAACGGATCTTCATCAGGATCTGAACTACGACACGATTGGAGTCAGGATCTCAAGGACTTCCACAGCGGGGCGATCGCCGGTGTAAATCACGCCCAGGCGACCATACGTCGTCACGCCAGTTTCGACGCCGAACCACCCTGCCATCTCGGCCCCAAGAGTCACGCGGAGAAACGCAACCGGCTCGATTCGCCGGAGCATATCGTGCTCGATGAGCACACGCCCGAGGGGCGTTTTGCCTTCCAGAATTGCTTCTCGTACGGCAGGCGGGCAAACGCTGAGATTGATCCGCACCAGGCCAAACTGAACGACGTTCCCCGTTTCACGAGTCTTCAAGAGAATTTTTCGAGCGTATTCATTCCCGTTCCGCCGACAATCGAGAACCTGCACATCGACCGGCGAGTGATAGAACTCTTCAACCGTGACGGTCATGTGGTGGTTGTGAACCAGTAGCCGATGGTAAGGCTCGGGCACTTCAGTGGAAGGCACCTCAATAGCATCGGGGCGGTCCGTTGATTCGGGGAACAGCGTATACAGGTGATCGAAGGTGGGTGCAGTCGTCAGCATCTCGCAACCCCTGATGATGAACAGCCCGATGAGAGGCGGTCGGGGAGGAATACCGCGTGAAATGGAGAGGTTTACAGTCGCCGTGAAACTCCGGGCCGTGCTGTCTGCACAGGAAACACACACGTACCGGAGCCGCTACGGTCACATTCCTAGTTGCACGAACTGGGTGATCGCCTGACGAGGGAGTTCGCCCTTCTCCAGAACGGTGTCCACGAGGTAGTACAGGAATTCGCGGAACTCGGTTGGCTCGACTTCGTCCGCCAGCGATTCTGCCTTGGCCCGGAACTTGTCCACGAGCTTGTCGGCCTTCTCGAAGACCTTCGCGGAGAAGTAGAGCGCTCTCACGCGACCGACAAGCTCCTCGGCGTCGGTGCCTTCCGTGCGAGCTGTGCTGATGAGGTGGAGAAGCTCTTCTCGTTGCGCGGGCGAGGAACCTTCGAGTGCGAGTGCGAGGAGGAGCGTCGGTCGTGCCGCACACACGTCCTGCCCTGCGACGAGCTTGTTATCGTGGTCGCCGGTCCAGTCCTTGATGTCGTTGAGAATCTGGAACGCGACACCAACATTTCGGCTGAAGTCGGCGATCATCTTCTCGTACTTTTCGACAGACCCCGCGAGCCGAACGCCTGAATAGAGTGCAGCCTCGAACGCGGGACTGGTCTTGAGCGCGTAAATTTTCAGGGCATCCAGTGTGGTCAGTGCCTTGTTGGGCGCATCCCGCCAGAGCAACTCGGCCCCCTGCCCCTCGGAGAGTTTCATGTGCGAATCGGCCAGCTTGTCGAGGATATCGGCAGCGACATCCGAACCGAGTTCCTTCCGGTCGCGTGACACGAGCCGATACCCCAGTCCGATCAGATAGTCGCCGACGTTGATCGCGGTACCGACACCATGAACGCGGTGGAGCGTTTCCTCGCCGTAACGGTAGGAGTCATCGTCCTCGATATCATCGTGAACGAGACTCGCCTTGTGGAACGTCTCGATAGCGAGTGCCGCACGCTTCACGGAGTCGCTCAACTCCCAGCCCGAATCCGAAAGCGTCGCCGGCGCACCCTTGAGGGCGTCGAAGGCGGCCAATGTGATGAACGGTCGCGAGCGCTTTCCACCGCGAGCCAAGAAATCGTAGGCGATGGCTTCGTGCTTGCGGAGTGGATCGGTTTCCGGGGAAGCAGCGCGTGCTCGAGGCACCAACCGCGAGAGTTCAGGCTCATCGAACATCGCGTTTGCGGCCCGCATCAGATGCATGTACGTTTTCGTCTTCTGCCCTGCTGGCGGGGTGTGCAGGTCAATCGACTCAAACACCCAGTCGTTATCAACAGAGGTGTTCTTGCAGTTGCTCGAAAGAAGTGGCGTGGCGATGCACGGGATGCCGGCCAGAAGAACCTTGTCGAATGCCTTCTCAAGCACGTTCAGGCAGGCAACGCCCACAATCGCGTCGATGTGACCCGAGACGATGATCTTCAGCACAATGGGTGTGCCTTCACTGACCAGCACCTTGTAACCAAGTTGCTCGGCCTTCGTGCGGAAGTCGCCGACCTCACAGGCCCCGCACTTCTTGCAATCGAGACCGAATTCATCGTACTCTGCGGGGCAACCTTCTGCGTTCTTCAGACAGTGCGGGAGGAGCATAAGCCGGCGATTGAACGGGATCGCGGCAACTTGCTCGCGCCAGAATTCGTTCGTGAGCATCACCATTGTGAAGCCGAGGTACTGCCCACCAAGCCCCAGCGATGCCAGGATCTGCTCGGACATTTCGCGGGAAATATCGCGTGTCAGCGGTTTCGACTTGTCAATAGTTTTGCAGAACGCCTCGACTGCCGCACGCACCTGGTCTCGAAGGGCGCGCGTCTCCGGCACCGCCTTGAACGCAGCGGTGTTCAGTTTCGGTGGTTTCGTCGGGGCGATCTCGTTCGCGGCTTCCAGTTCGGCTTCAGCGACGGTCGTCACGGTGATTCCTTGGCAGGCGGGAGCGGGTGGGCAGAGCACAGGATATACGCGGGTGTGAAACCCGGTAGGGCAGCGAGTTCTGTAACAGTTTGCCAGAACCCGCCGCAAATTCAAATGAAAACGGCGCTTGCAGTAGGGTCGCCGTCGTGGTTTCCTCGTTGTAGCCGGATACCACCGGCCGATACCGCCCATTCCAAGGAGTCTTTCACACCATGACCCGTTTCCTCTCCGCGCTTCTCATTCTCAGCCCGCTCGGGTTCGTACAGGCCGATGAAAAGGTCGATCCCTACGACCAGTCGAAGGTCGCACTGGAAGTCGAGCCACCAGCCAATTTCAAGGGCAAACGCATCCTGATCATCGCAGGCCGTCAAAGCCATGGAGCTGGCGATCACGAGTTTTTTGCAGGCTGCGCGATCCTGGTGAATTTGCTCAAGCAAACCGATGGCGTCTGGCCGATCATGGCCCGCGACGGCTGGCCGAAGAACGAAAAACTCTTCGATACCGCAGACTGCATCGTGATGTACATGGACGGTCGCGGGGGGCATCCCGTCGTGCAGGGCGAACGAATGAAGCTGATTCAGAAGCAGATCGACCGCGGCTGTGGCTGGGTGAACATCCATTATGCTGTGGATTATCTCCCGAAGCATGGCAAGACTGTGCTCGGCTGGATGGGTGGCTACTACGAACCGGATTATTCCATCAACCCACACTGGGATGCAGAGATCCGCACATTGCCGAAGCATCCGATTACTCAGGGCGTAAAACCCTTCACCCTTCGGGATGAGTGGTATTACGGCATGCGATTCGTTGAAGACACCAAGGGTCTGACCCCGATTCTTCAGGCATTGCCACCCGACTCGACACGGGCGACCGCGTACACCAAAGGCCGCAAGGGCGAGATCGAAACCATGGCGTGGGCTTATGAGCGCCCGGACGAAGCCAAGGGTCGTGGATTCGGGTTCACGGGTGGGCACTTCCATCGCAACTGGGCGGACGACGATTATCGCCGCCTCGTCGTGAACGCGATTCTGTGGGCCACGAAGGTGGATGTGCCGGAGGGTGGCGCTCCCGTGAAATTCGATCCGGCTGAGTTGAACAAGAACCTGGACAAGAAGGGCAAGGGTGAGTTCAAGCCAATCCTGCCGCCCGAGAAGAAGAAGTAACTACTTCGGAAAGGCAGAGGCGTGAAATTGGCCTATCAGCGAGATTCCTGCTACGCCCGTCTTCGTCTTGCTGCTGTTTTCGGCCTGAAGGGCCGTGCTCCTTTAGCCCAGGCCACCGGCCTGGGTTCCAAGCGTCCCCAGGCCGGTGGCCTGGGCTAAAGGAGCGCGGCCCTTCAGGCCGAAGAACAAAACCAGCCTCAACGCGGCCATCTTCAACTGTCTGGTACATCATTTTTCGCGCAGATGCCTCGGTCGGAAATGATTTGGGAGCGTGATCGTCCGGAAACCTCCGGTCGATCACGCTCCCAAATGACTCAGCAAACACTTCGCAATCACTGGTTGAACAGGAATCCCTTACTGTTCAAGAGCGCCCATATGATGTTCTCATAGGCTGCCTTCGTGGTCTTCGTCGCCTTGTGCTTCTCGATGTGCTCAAGTGCCAACTTCAACTTCTCCTCGTTTGGCTTGCTGCCAACAGCGACCAGGAACAGTTCCGTGACCTTCTCGGCATCCGGTCGAGTGTCCTTGGTGATCTGTTCGGCACGGGCACCGGCTCGGGCGATCTTGTCCTGCACTTCCTGACTGTTGAGCAGGTGCAAGGTCATCGCGAGGCTGGCCTCGTTCACCCGTTCGCACTCGCAGGCGCTGATGCGTTGTGGGCGACCGGTCACATCGAGGAAGTACGACGCGAACGATTCGTCGGGGAGCATGATCGCCCGGTTCGGGGCGAACTTGTCACTTGGCAATCCGGGGAACGAAGCCGGGCTATCTGTGAGCTTGCAAACCGCGTCGAACAACACTTCGGCCTGCAATCGCTTGGGATAGTAGCGGGCGAAGGACTGCTTGTCGGCCGAGTTCAGATCGTTCGGCATTGCCGACAGCTGATACGTTCTGCTCTTGCAGATCGTTTTCACCAGCGCCTTGAGGCTGTACTTGTTGTCGATCAGGTTCTGAGCCAGCGCATCGAGAAGTTCGGGGTTCGACGGCGGATTCGTGATCCGCATGTCGTCTAGCGGGTCGACGATTCCGCGACCGAAGAAGTGTGCCCAGTAGCGATTCGCCACGGCCTTCGCGAAGAACGGGTTCTTCGGGCTGGTCATCCAGTCGGCGAACTTCTGACGAGGATCTTCATCGCTGGCGGAAGTAATCGCCTCACCATCCAACGGCTTCATCGGTGCGGTCTGACCCGTCCGCTTGTTCTGTACGCTGCCTGTGGTCTTCACGAACAGAACCTGGCGTTGGTTCTGCTGGTTTTGCTGGATCCGACCGGGAACCTGGATGTTCTTGGTGCCCACACGAGCGAAGAACGCCGCGATACCCCAGTAATCGTCCTGGCTCCACTTTTCGTACGGGTGGTGGTGGCAGTTCGCACACGCCAGACGCTGACCCAGGAACACCTGGCTCACATCGTCCACAAAGTTCTCAGGCGTTTTGACTTCCTTGTACCACACTGTTGTGGGCGACTTGGATTCCTCGCCGATGGCACAGACAATGTCGCGGGCAAATTCGTCGTATGGCTTGTCGGCAGCAACTGCCTCGCGGATCCAGGTGTGGAATGCGAACGTGCCGTAAGCACGATCGGCCTGATTGCGGCGCTTCACGCGAAGGATGTCGGCCCACTTGTTCGCGAAGAAGTATGCATACTCAGGGGTGTCGAGCAACCCGTCGACGAGCTTGTCGCGCTTCTTCGGATCCTTGTCTGCCAGGAACGCCAGCACTTCGGCAGCGGTCGGAAGCGTACCGGTCACGTCGATAAACACGCGGCGGATGAACACTTCATCGGAGCACAATTCCGACGGCGTGATGTTCAGTTCACGCCATTTGTTCGCGGTCGCCTTGTCCACCACGGTTTGTTCCGTGAAGTCGAACTTCACCATGTCGCCCGGACGGGGAACGATCGCCCGGAACACGGCGACATTGCCATTAAAGCGAGCCATGACTGCAGCCTGCCCCGTCATGGCCTGTGTGGTAACCACTCCAGACTCACTGACGCTTGCGATGTCGCTATCGTTGCTTTCGTACTGGGCACGGCGAGTCACATCCTCGACGCTGCCATCCGAGAAGTGAGCAAGAACCGCGACTTGCTGACGACCCTTCCGCTCAACAACCCGGCTCTCGGGGTGAATCGTGATCTTGGTCACGGTTGGGTCGCTCGGGGTGCCATATGGCAGCCCTGAAGCGATCCAGCGACGAACAATCTTGTATTCCTCGCTGCCGACCTCGGTCTTCTTGCCGCCGCCGTGAGGAGCTTGCCCCGACATCTTGGTCAGCAGCAGGCTGCTTTCCGGCGAGGCGGGGAACACACGGCGACCGCGGGCTTCCTTGAGCAGGTTGTCGTAATCGAACACGGGGTCGAACCCGAGCAATGAAAGACGAAACCCATTCTGGCCTGCGATCTTCCCGTGGCAACCACCCGAACTGCACGACAACTTCGTGAAGATGGGGACGACGTGGTTCGCGAAGTTCAGTGGCAGTGGTGCTTCCATCTTCGCAGCGGCGACGGGCACGCGAGCCGTCTTTCCCTCGAAGGTCGCGGTGATCTCTGCGGAGCCATTGCCGACAGGGAACACCCGGCCACTCGCATCGACGCGAATCACCTTGGGATCGGAGACTGTGTAAGTCGCGGTTGCCGAGAGATCGATCTCGCGACCGTCAGCGAGTTTCCCCGTGATTAGCAGCTGGGGCGCATCATCCATGCCCGTGAGTTTGAGGGCAGTTGGGAACGCATTGATCGAAGCAACCGACTTCGTTGGTTGGGCGGTCGCGGCTGTGGTCGTGCCAAGCACGATCGCAAAAGTGAGCAAGTGGCGGGTCATGGCAGCTCCGACGGGAGGTGTGTTGCTGGCGGGTGGGAAGTATCGCCCGAGAGCGAGTCAGGCACCGGACTGATTCCGGTGCCTTGTGGTTCAATCACTGTCGCGAAAACTACTTGATTCGGGTCAGGGTTCCGGTGCCGTCCGATCCGGTGATCGTCATGTTATCGCCATCAATCTTGATCTTAACACGGCTCTGATCACCTTTGAACAGACCTCCGCCCTTCTTGGGATCACCAAGCCCGGAAAGCTCAACGTCATCCCCTGTGAGAAGCTTGTATTTCCCGGTCATGGCCATCTTCTCGCCTTTGTCACCAGCCTTGGCGATCATGTCTTTCATCGCGGGATCTGTGAAGTCTGCCCCAATCACTGCCACGCCATCCGGTTTGAACTCGAAGTAGACATATGCCTTGAATGCATCGAGCATTTTGGCCTGTTCTTCGAACCCAGGGGCTGACGCGAGTTTCCACTTCCCAATGATCTTGCTGGTATTATTCGAGCCGCAGCCCGATACAGCGATGGCGAGACCGGCGAGAACCAAAAACGCGATTTTCCGGGGGACACACACCATAAATGCGTCTCGTTGAAGAGTTCCCCGGCGGGTTAGCGGAGATTCGCGAGTTACCGTTCCGGGCGAGTCGATTTTACTGCCCGGAACGGGAGAACGCCAGCTTCGAAGTTGGCTCAGGAAACGAGTTCCTTCACAATTTCACGATCGTCGAGAACGTACATTGGGCGACCCGAGCCGTTCGGGAAGGTCATGGCAGGATCGATCCCAAGCTGACGGTAGATTGTGCTGAGCAGTTGCGGCACGGTGATCGGGCGATCCTTGGGTCGCTCGCCCTTCGCGGTGCTCGCCCCGACAGCCTGGCCCATCTTCAGGCCACCACCGGCGATCATGGCGCCCATCACGGGGCTCCAGTGGTCGCGGCCCGCATTCATGTTCACCTTTGGCGTGCGGCCGAATTCGCCCCACATCACGGTGATGACATCGTCGCCCATACCCCGCTCGTGCAGATCACTGATGAGGTTCGCGATGCCGCGGTCCACCTGCGGCAGTTGCTTCTTCAGCGACTCGAAGTTCTTGCCGTGGGTGTCCCAGCCACCGATGCTCAGAGTCACGCAGCCGACGCCCGCTTCCACGAGCCGGCGAGCCGTCAAGAACTGCTCAACGCCCTTGTAGCGTTCTTGAACCTTGGGGTCTTCCTTGCGGATATCGAGAGCGTTCCGGACCACACCAGCCGTGACCATCTCGATGGCCTTCTCGGTGTATGAGTCCATCCCGACCATCGTGCCACTTGCATCGATCTCACGACGGGTGTCGTCGAAGTTGGCGAGGAGGTTTTTGCGGTCGTCGAGCCGATCGATCGTCACGCCGTTGACCATCTTCAGGTTCGCGTTCCCCTGGCCGCTCGGGGTGAACGGGCGGTGTGCGATGCCAAGATAGCCCGGCTCGGTGCCACGGCTCATGCCACGCAGCGAAACGAACGGTGGCACGGCACCATTGCTCTGTGCACGCAACTTCGACACGACCGAGCCGAAACACGGGTGATCCGCGATCCGGTTCACGCGATCGGGGTATCCGGTCATCACGAGGCTATCGCTGTGTTCATCGACCGAAACGACCGAGCGAACGCAGGCGAGCTTGTCCCACATCTTCGCCTGCATCGGCATGTGTTCGCAGATCTCGACGCCAGCAACATTTGTCTTGATGGGCTTGAACTCGCCACGGAACTCCACTGGCGCGTCTGGCTTGAGGTCGTACATATCCATGTGCGACGGGCCGCCCGGCAGGTAGATCATGATCGCGGCCTTGTTCGACCGCGAGGCTTGCTTCTTCAGTCCGGCCGCGGATGCAGTTTTAGCATGGAGCATGTCGGCCAGAGTGAGGCCAGCTCCGAACGCACCAATTTGCAGGAAATCACGGCGTGTGCCGCCATCGCAGAACTTGTGAGATGATCCGAGGAACCGCAGCATGGTTCGCCCTCAAACGAAGGGACGGGCAGAAGGTGGGAAGTAACGCTCGCTGGGGGGTTGGCGGGTACCGGGTGATCCGGCAAGCTTTGGTGGGATACCGTCGAATCGCCCCAACACTCCCGATATTCACACAGGGCATGAACGAAGTCAACTCAAAATATCGTCCGAATCCTGGGAGGTGGGCCCAGGTGTCGGGAGTTCCGTCGATCGGCTAAAGTCGAACACCGCTTCTGGGGTTGGATATGGAGATATTGAGTGAAGTTGAAGGTCGATCGTTCTGAGGTCGAGTGGTGGTCGGGACGAGTTCAGCAGCGGGAGCCTGGTAGTGGATCACGTATCGAAACACGAACATGAAGAACGCGAGGGTTGCGGCCGAGTCGCAGAAATGGAACAACTCGTGTGGGCCGAACACGCCGGGCACGATGACTGGCCACTCACACAACTCGCAGATCGTTCCACCCGTGTACAGCAGTGCTCCAATCACAGCCCAGTTCATCGCGCGCCAACCGACCGCACGGTAGTACAGCGGTAAGGCGATGATCCCCACCCACCCCATCCCCATATAGAGCGCAATGTTGAGCGCGTGGGGTGGCTTTGGGAACAGCCACATTGTCGAAATGCCAACAAAGGCGATGAACCACATGCCTCGAAGCAACCACCGCCGCCAGGTTCCCGTCAAGAGAATGGCCACGATGGGGGTGTAGGTTCCCGCGATCAGCAGGTAAATTCCCGTGTGGTCGAGTCGCTGGAGAAACCAACGCTCCGGTGAATCCGGCTCGGACTTGATGCCGTGGAATAGCCCGCTCGCGGTGTAGAGGAAGACCATTGAGAAGCCGAACACGGCCACCGGAAACCGCCGGTCTCGCGGCGTGAGCCGAAGCATCAGCAAAGTTGCGAAGACCGCCCAGATCGCGGTGACGAGGTGAGACGCGGAACTAACCGGATCGCGAAGGTCGAGCACAATCACCTACCATATGGGCGCCTAACGTCGCATCGGTCAACACCCCGATCGGACTTGAGCGCCGCCCAGAATCGCTGGTTGATTTATAGTACACGGCGCGCGAAACTACCAATCCTGCCCGAGTTTCGCCCCGAAATCCCCACCATCAACACTCTCCACCCACCATGAGATATTTCCGCTTTCCCGCACTCGTCTTACTTGGATTGGCTCTTTTCGCGATTTCGGGCGGGCTTGGCGGTCAACCCCCTGCCCCGCCGGCTGTTCTCACCACGCTGCCGGGCCACACCGAAACCGTTGAAGCGGTCACATTCAGCCCTGATGGCAGCCTCATCGCCACGGGTTGCTTCGACCGGAACCTGCGACTGTTCGACGCGGCAACCGGGAAGGAAATCCGCACCTACGGCGGCGAACAGGGCCACAAGGGGCAAGTGCTTTCCGTCGCGTTCAACGCCAAGGGCGATCAACTTGCGACGGGTGCCGCGGATAACAGTGCCCGGATCTGGGATGTGCCCGTGGGGTTTCCTGTGAAGACATCCCCGACGACCGGAGCCGCGACACGAGTCGTTGTCGCGCAAGACGGTAAGACGTTCGCCGTGGCGGGTGCCGACGGCATCGTGAAAATGTTCCCCGGGGGTGAAGAGAAGGGAGCGATCGAACTGAAAGGCCACGTCGGGGCGATCATGAACCTCGATCTTTCGGCAAATACATGGGTGACGGTTGGAGCCGACAAAACCGTTCGGTTCTGGGACGTGGCTGGGAAGCAGACAGCAGCACGGTTCGCCCCGAGTGGTGTCGTCAGTCTTGCTGCGAACGCGAACAACCCCACGATTTGGCTGGCGACGACCGATGGTCGCGTTCAGGGCTGGGCGGTCCCACCACCGGCAGTGATTCCACCTGTTGTTGCGGTCCTCGGCTCCGGTCTCACTCTGGCCGCGTTCGACGTGAGCCTTAAGAAAGGGCAGCCAATCCCGGGGACACCGGTCCGCGAATGGTCTGCGGGGGGAAAGATCGCGGGGCTTGCCCTCTCCCCGGACAACACACGGGTCGTGACAGTTGGCCCCGGGAAAGAATGCGTGAGCTGGCAGACCGGCAACGGGACCAAGGAGAAGGTGTTCGAAGCGGGTGGCGAAGCTACTGCGGCCGCCTTCAACAAGGATGGCCAACGGATCGCGGTCGCAGGTTCAGACGGCACGGTGAAACTCTACTCCGTGGCTGATGGCAAGCTCATCGGCTCAATCGCGGCTGGTGGTCCCGTCTCCGCACTGGCGTTCCACCCGACAGCACCGCAACTCGTGGGCACTCTCAAGAACGCGGCGACCGTGTGGACGATCGCCTATCAACCGGGGCAGCCGCTACCGCCCGAGTTCGGTCGGCAGATCCAGACCTTCCCACATCCGAGTGGTGTCAGTTCGCCGACGTTCATGGCCGATGGCCATTTCCTCACCGCCGGGGAAGATAAACAGGTTCGTCGGTTTCGCATCGCGTCGGATGTCGCGGTGAAGAACCTGGGCCACCCGAACCTTGTCGATTGCGTCGCGTTCGACGACACTGGGAACCTGCTCGCAACGGGTTGCCATGACGGCATTCTCCGCGTCTGGGATTTGCAGAAGAACACTCCTCTGAAGACGATCAACGCTCACATCGTCACCACCCCGCAACAGATCCAGAACCCGATCTACGCCGTTCAATGGAGCGGCGACCACAAACAGATCTTCACCAGCAGTTACGATCGGTCGATCAAGTTGTGGGACGTGGCCAGCGGGAACCTCGTGCGCGAGTTCAAGCCAGCCCCCGACCCGAAGCCGATCGTAGAACCGAAGAAGGACGACAAGAAGGACGCCCCGAAGGTCGAGCCGAAGAAGGACGAGGGACCGATCGGCCACCGCGATCAGGTCTTCACGATGGCGCTCAGCAAGGACGGCAAGTTCCTGGCATCAGGCTCCAGCGACAAGTGCGTGAAGTTGTGGGATGTGGCGACCGGCAAGGTGATTCGCGACTTCCCGAACCCAGAGATGAAGCCGGTGTTCCCGGGCGAACCTGCTCAGTCGCACCCGGGCTGGGTGCACTCCGTGCGATTCGTGCCTGGCGATCAGTTCCTCGTGACTGCCGGCGTTGCCCCGAAGGGCCGAAGCTACCTGGCCGTGTGGAACGTCGCCACGGGTCAGCGTGTCTACGGAGCCGAACGCGACAACGGCCCGATTCACTCGATCGCGGTCAGCCCCGACGGCACGAAGCTCGTCCTTGGCAGCGCCCCCGCCAAAGGAAAACCCGAAGCCGAGGCGATCGTGATCAAACTCCCGGGGAAATGACACGGGTCTGTTTCGGCGGATACGCGATTAGCGAACCCCACCGGCTTCGGAGTTAGTGGGGACCCACATCAAGCCAAGCGCCAGGTTTTTGTCACGTTTGGCCTGAACAGCCCAGGGTGTTCCCTTGTGCTCGGTGATGATCTTGTCGAAGAGTTTTCTCGACTCCTCCACAAGTCGCTGAACATCCTTGCCACTTTTCATTTTCTCGGCTGCAGCGAGTTTGAACGTATCCTGCCCGAGTTTGGTGTTGAGTGGGGGGAGCGTCTCGGTCAGCACATTCCCCATCATTTTGTTGTACTCGTTGATGAACGCAAGCCGCGCCTTCACTGTCGCGCGAGCGTAGTCGTAATGTGCCTGCCAGCGTTTGGTTTGGTCCTTGCGTGCGGGAGCGAGCATCTCGAGATCCTCATTCAACAGTTCGAGTTCTGCACAGGAGATTGCCCAGAAGTCCTGATCTTTCTTCAACGCCGTCTTCAAAGCGTCGTTCACTGGCCCCTGGATGGAGTCTCGGAGTTGTGGACCGCCTGCTGGCCCAGGGAAGACTGTCCAGATTCTTCGAACCTTCTCAAGCGCACCGAGTGTTCTCGATTCAAACTTGTACTTCTCTCGCTGGGCCAGCGCTTCCTGAGCGGTCACGCCGGCTTCGTAGCCGTTCATCACTTCCTCGCGGAATGGTAGCAGAGTCAGGTCTGTCTCTGTGAAATCGAGACGCAGCGGCGGAACACGAAATTCCATTACGGCATTCGTGACAACGGCCAGCGCCTCTTGCTTTGGTGTCGTGGGATACGCGAACCGTTTCGCGGGTGCTTCGTCCGCGTCAGGCGGCGTCTGATTCGCGTTCATTTTTCCGTGGAGATTGACAGTCTGTTTAAGATTCACCACAGGCGCTGAGGCAATGGCGTCGACTCTCTTCGCGACAGGTGGAATCCATGCTGCTACCGGAATGGGGTCAGCGGCTGTCGGAAGCGGATTCAGTTCTTTGGTGTTCGCAGCTGCGAACCTCATGGACTCGAGGATTACACTCCCACCGTACTTGTGACTACTCTCGGATTGCCCAGGCTCAGCCTGAATGTGAAAGAACTCCAGTGCGTTCTCATCCGGCTTACAGGCGATGACGACCTCAACACCTTCGGGTGCGGCGGAGAGTGAGTTGTAGAGTGATTCCGTCATCGGTGAGCTGCCCCGTCTGAGATGGCCACGCTGCGGGTTGTACCGGCAGACATCCCAGATCACGACTTTCTGCGTGGCTTTACACGCTTTCAATTTCGCATAAACATCGGCAAGAGGGATCAGTGTCTCGACATCATCCGGGTCGCCTTCGATTGGTGCGAGATACGTCTTCCCTGCCACCTCTAGCGCATGCCCACCAAAGTAGAAGGCGATGCGATCCTGTGCCCGGCTCGTCTCGAAGAACTGCTCGTAGGTCTCCATCACAACGTTTTTCATCAACAGTGAAGGCCATGGTTCACGATTGTCGGGCCTGGCTGAGTCCGAAAGGAAGAAGAGTTGGTTTCGCTTGTCGTCCCTGGGGTCGAACGGGATCTTCCATTCGGCGGCAAGCCGAATCGCATGGCCCTTGGTGCGGTCCTCGCCGGAAGCTCGCCCCGCAGTGAGCGGGTTGAGGTACATGTACTTGCTGAGGTGAATGAACAACATGCGTCGCGGAAATGCTGCTTGATCGGCTTGCGGGGGTACTTCCGGCTGCTGCTGTGGAGCAACAGGGCGCACTCTCGGGCCAGCGTCGCGGGCAGTGCTCTGGGTACCGGAAGCCGTTCCTCGACGGGGTAACGATCCCTGTGGAGGTTCAATGGAACACCCGGTTGCTGTGGTGCAGATCAGGAGAAACAGGCACGTTCGGGCGCAAGACATGGCAACCCCTCAAGAAATGTGTTCGAACAGCATAGCATAAGGCACCCGACATCGCGTCACATCATTTCCTTGAGGCACCGCGAACGCTACACTTCTCACAAGATCCGCACCATCTTCTTCGACTTCGGGAATGTCCTCGCGTTCTTCGACCACCAGCGAGCTGGGCTGAGGAGTGTGGGTGGTGTGAAACAGAAATTCGGCCTATGCTTATGAAGGCAAGCGAACCCGAGTAGGGAGCAGGGATGCGGCAGGACAAGGATCGCAGCAGCAAGTGGTTGCTGTCTCATCATGCCGACGCTGTCCTCAAACTCGGTGGGATCACGGGGTTCACCAGTTGGAAAGCGATCCAGCCAGAAACTGTTGCACCGCGTCGTCTGCCCGATGGGTTGATCGAGGTGCGCTATCCCGGCGAGACGGAACCGACGCTGGTGCTGGTGGAGATCGAGTCGTACCCCGCCAGCGACGTCGATCGGCAGGTTCTCGATGACTTGATGCTCATCGCCGTGGACCGGAAGGTGATGCCCGAAGTGGTGTCGCTGATCCTCAAGCCGAAGGGGAACGTGGCGGTGACGGGTTCGGCGGAGTCAGTCAGTCGGCGGGGTCGAACCCGGATCGGCGGATCATGGCCCGTGGTTCGGATGTGGGAGTTGGATGCCGAGGAGTTGTTTGCGGCGGGTGATGCAGGTCTGATCCCCTGGGTGCCGCTGGCCCACACAACCCAGACGCCGGAAGTTCTGATGACGCGGTGTCGGGATCGATTGGCAAGCGTGCCCGACCCATCGGACCGTGCGGGCTTGATGGTAGTGACTCAGATTTTGGCGGGGCTGGCGTTCCCAGACAAGCGATTCCTGGACCTGTTCGGAGGAGCAAAGGCAATGATCGAATCACCCGTGCTGGACGAAGTGAAACAACTGATCAAGGTGCGAGCAATGCAGGAGAATGTTGTTGACGTCCTTGAAGCACGTTTCGGCTCGATCCCGAAGGATCGGGTTCTGCCACTACAAACAATCTCGGATGAAAACCGACTTCGAGCGATGAACCGCTTGGCTGCGACTTGCCCGGATATCGACGCATTTGTGGCAGGGTTGGAATCGGGGAAGTAACCTACATTTCAATTATGATCCGCACCATCTTCTTTGACTTCGGGAATGTCCTGGCGTTCTTCGACCACCAGCGGGCGGTCGAAAAGCTGGTGCAGTTCACCGACCTCAACGCCATCGAACTTACCTTGCGGCTCTATGGCGGGCCGATTCTCGACGACTACGAGACGGGCAAGATTCCGACCGCTGAATACTTCCGCGAGTCGAAACTTAACGGAAGGCTGACCTGTACCCAGGAGCAGTTCCTCACGCACTTCTGCGATATTTTCTGGCGAAATGCCGAGGTCTGCGATCTGATCCCGAAGCTGAAACCGCGTTACCGCCTCGTGCTGGCATCGAACACGGTGGATTCGCACTTCCGAAAATATGTGGCGGACTACGCGGATGTCTTCGTTCACTTCAACCATCTCGTGGCATCGCACCACGCCGGGGCACGCAAGCCTCACATGGAATTCTTCGAGTATGCCCATCAGTTCGCGCTCGCTGAACCCGACGAGTGTCTGTTTGTCGACGACCTGCCCGTGAACATCGAAACTGCCGTGAGGTTCGGTTGGAAGGGCGTCGTGTATGCCCCAGATGGCACCCTTACGGATAAACTGAGGGCTGCCGGCATCGAGATCGGTACAAAGTGAGTTTGGCAAGTGTTTACTGCGCGACGTGGAGCGAACATGGACATACTTCAGCAGGCCGACCCCGAGATTTTCACCGCGATCCAGGGCGAGCGAACGCGACAGCAGTTCGGCCTCGAAATGATCGCCAGCGAGAATTACACCAGCCCCGCTGTGATGGCCGCACAGGGTTCGTGCCTCACGAACAAATACGCCGAGGGTTACCCCGGTAAGCGCTATTACGGCGGTTGCGAGTTCGTCGATGTCGCCGAGAAACTGGCGATCGAACGGGCGAAGTCGCTGTTCGGTGCCGAGGCCGTGAACGTGCAACCGCACTCCGGCGCGCAGGCCAACATGGCCGTGTTCCTCGCGGCGCTCCAGCCCGGTGATACGATCCTCGGCCTCGACCTCGCGCACGGCGGGCACCTCACCCACGGGATGCGGCTCAACTTCTCGGGGAAGTATTTCAAGGTCGTGAGCTACGGCGTGCGGAAGACCGATCACCGGATCGACTTCGACGACATGGCCGCGAAAGCACGTGAGCACAAGCCAAAGCTGATCATCGCCGGAGCAAGCGCTTATCCCCGGACCCTGGATTTCGCGAAGTTCAGCGAGATCGCCAAGGAAGTCGGCGCGCTGCTGATGGTGGATATGGCCCACATCGCAGGGCTTGTTGCCGCGAAGTTGCACCCAGACCCCGTGCCTCATGCCGACTTCGTGACCAGCACTTCGCACAAGACGCTGCGCGGCCCACGTGCCGGATTCATTCTCTCGAAGCCGGAGTGGGGCGATAAAATCAACTCGGCGGTGTTCCCCGGTATCCAGGGCGGGCCCCTGATGCATGTTGTCGCCGCGAAGGCTGTGGCCTTCCGGGAGGCGGCCCAACCCGCGTTCAAGCAGTACATCAGCCAGGTGATGACCAATGCTCAGGTACTCGCCGAGGAATTGCTCCAGGCGGGATTCCCGATCGTATCGGGTGGGACCGATAACCACTTGATGCTCGTCGATGTCACCGCGAAGGGGGTGACCGGCAAGCAGGCCGAGCACGCTCTCGACGCGGCAGGGATCACCGTGAACAAGAACATGATCCCGTTCGACCCTCGCAAGCCGCTTGATCCGTCAGGTATCCGCATCGGCACCCCCGCACTGACAACTCGCGGGATGAAGGAAGCCGAGATGCGGCAGATCTCGAAATGGATCACGCAGGTGCTCACTCGCCATACCGAAACGGAACTGCTCGATCGCGTGCGAGGCAGCGTCCGTGAACTGTGCCAGCAGTTCCCGGCACCTTCCGAAATCTGATCGGGTGAATGGATGAGCGGGTGACAGAGAAGGTGAGTCTTCTCACCCGTTCACCCGTTGAACCTGACGCGGGCCGAGAGGATAACTCGAGTGTTTCCGGTAGTCCTTTTGGCGTGCTGTTTCTTCCTCGTCCTGCTCGTGCCAGTTGGACTGTTCGTCCTCACGTCCGTGTTCCGTCAAGCGTGTGTATTGTGTGGGTTGCCACGGCCTTCCGTGGCAACAGCGACCGGCGTGATGCTTCTGATCTGGGTAAGCAAGACCGCAACCCAGGCGGTCATGGAAGTGATCGTGATGGAATCGTGTCGGGTGGCCGGGGTGCCACGCTGGGAAGCGGGTATCATCATCGTGTTCTTGTTTCTGCCGATCGACCTGCTGATCTCCGCGGCACTTCACGCCGGCCTGATGAACATCAAGTTCGGCAAGGGTGTTGAGGTCTGGTTCGTGCAGATGCTGATCTACCTCTCAGTGTTCACGCTCGCGGCAGTCGTTGCCGCGGTCATCTACTTTGCGATGAATTGATGACCGGTTATTTCGCAACGTGTGCTCGCGGTCTGGAGCCGGTTCTGGCGCGGGAACTCACGTCACTCGGCGCGGCCACGGTCGAACCAGGCCGCGGCGGCGTGAGCTTCCACGGCGACAGTGCTCTGCTCTACCGAGCCGGTCTGTGGCTCCGCACGGCGGTGCGTGTCCTTCGACCGTTGCTCGAAGCCGATGTCTTCTCATCGGATGAGCTGTACGATGCCGTGCGGACCGTGAAATGGGAGCAATATCTCACCCCCGATCACACGCTCGCCGTCGATTGCAACGTGCGTGACTCCGCGATTACGCACTCGCAATATGCGGCTCGCCGGGTGAAGGATGCAATCTGCGATCAGTTCCGCGAACGGCTCGGCATCCGCCCGAGCGTCGATCCGGAACAGCCGATGGTCGGCTTCAATCTGCACATCCACAAGAACCACGCGATTCTGAGTCTCGATAGCTCATGGAGTTCGCTCCACAAGCGTGGCTACCGACCCATCCAGACAATTGCGCCGCTGAACGAGGCACTTGCTGCCGGGTTGTTGATGCAGGCCGGATGGGAGCCGAACACGCCACTGGTCGATCCGATGTGCGGATCGGCGACGTTCTGCATCGAGGGGGCCTGGATGGCACTGAACCGTGCTCCAGGGCTAACCCGGAAATGGTTCGGCTTCCAGGGCTGGCCCGAGTTCGACCGACAACTCTGGAACGCGATCCGCGACGAGGCTCGCGCCGCCGTTCTGAAAGAACTGCCCGTCCCAATCGTGGGGAGCGACGTTCACCCCGGGGCAATCGAACTGGCCCAACTCAACGCCCGGAACGCCGGAGTCGCCAACTTGCTTCAGTTGGAACGCAAAGACCTGGGACAGGCGCGACCGCCCGCCGGAGCGCAACCTGGCGTCGTGATCTGCAACCCACCTTATGGCGAACGAATTGGCGAGGAGAAGGAGTGGGTTCCCCTCTACACGAAACTCGGCAGGGTGATCGGTGAACATTGGGCCGGGTGGCGATTGTTTGTGTTCACCAGCAATGACATGCTCGCCCGCAAGGTCAAGCTCCCCGTGAAGCAGCGTATGCCTTTCTTCAATGGTAAGATCGAGTGCCAGTTGTGGGAGTATGCGACATCCTGATGGTGGGCAGCGTGAGAGAAATGAGCTACCAAGTCTGCGTTGTTTTGCCCGGGCCCCTTGTGGGGTTTTCTGCTTCAGGTGGCGAGGCTTTGCGAGCCGGGTGGGGAGTGGAGCGTTGAAATCTCGGTAGGCATTACCCCCCACCCGCTCCTCGAAGACTCGGAGCGACCTCCCCCACAAGGGGGGAGGTTAAGAAACGGCCGCTTCGCGGCGGGTATGCTTTTTCCTGCCGACTGCCTGACAGACCCAGGCCGGTCAAGCCAAGGTCTGCTGGTTTCTACCGCCGCCGTGGGACATGTTCGGTACAACATCACCCCAAATGGTTCTCCGTGCGCATCACGCTGCGCTACTTCAATATCGGGGCAGATAATGGCTGCTGAACGGTACTTCGTCGGGCTGGATGTCGGTGGAACAACAATGAAGTCCGCCGTCGTGAACGATCACGGCCATCCCCAGTCGGTTCCCGCCGTCATGCCCACTCATCCGGAACGCGGCCAAGAAGCCGGTCTTGAGACAATGTGCGAAACCATCCGCCGGGCAATCGCGGCCGCAAACCTCACACCCGATGACATCACGGCAATCGGCGTTGCAACCCCCGGATTGATGGACATCAAGGCGGGGTTAATCCTCGATCCGCCAAATCTGAAGCCCTGGAAGAACGTGCCGGTCCGGGATCACATCAAGAGCGTCTTCAACAAGCCCACTGCCTATCAGAACGATGCCAACGCCGCGGCATATGGCGAGTTCTGGGTCGGGGCGGCGCAGGAAGCGAAGAGCATGGTTCTCTTCACGCTCGGCACCGGTGTGGGTGGTGGAATCATCATCAATGACGTGATTATCGAGGGCGAACACAGCCACGGCGGAGAGTTGGGGCACCTGCGAATCGACACTCCTGATCGAGGCCGAATCTGCGGTTGTGGTGCCCGGGGGTGCCTGGAGGCTTACGCAAGCGCAACCAATGTCGTTAACCGTGCCCGCGAAGAAATGGCCTGCTGGCGTGGCCCGACCAAACTTCGCGAGTATTACACCGCCAACGATGACGTGTTCACGGCCCGTGTCATCTTCGATCTCGCAAACGGCGGCGATGAACTTGCCCAGAAGGTCGTCGATGACACCGCATACTATCTCGCGCTCGGAGCGTGTGCCCTGATTGCGACCGTGGACCCCGAAACGGTCGTGTTCGGCGGTGGTATGGTCGCGGCAGGAGAACGCTTCCGAGCCCTCATCGAAGGCCATGTCAAACGGCTCGGTCTCCCCTTCCCCACCAAATCCGTAAAGATCACATTCGCAAGTCTCGGTTCGGATGCAGGCTTCATTGGTGCCGCTGGCTGTGCTCGCCTGCTTGTGCTGCCGAAACCCGCGTGAGTCACTCGACCGCGACAGGCTTGCCAAGTTTCACCGATTCGCACTCGCGATGGCACAATACCAGCGCATCGCGAGCGAGTTTCCCCGAGAGCAAATCCGGTTCTTTGCCGCTCACCACACCGTTGACCGCTGTCTGAATCTCGTCGGTAAACGCACTGAGTGGATCGCCCCCACCGGCTAGCTCGGGTTGTGTGGACTTCCCATCGGCCGTGAGCAACGTGAGCGGTGTTCCGCCGGAATCGTAGAGCAAACTCGCCTTCTCCATGTAGATTTCGAAGCCGTGCGCGAACGGCCTTCCGCTCATGCTAACTGCACCGCTCGAACACGTGACCGCTGGCCCACCAGGACCGTACAGGTACGATGTCGTCAGGAATGCCACCGCATCCTTCTCAACAACTCCCACCGCGAACACTTCCTTCGGCACCCCACACACCAGCCCGATAAAATGCGTGTCGTGGATATGGAGATCGACGGCTGGCCCACCTGTCTTGGCTGCGTCGCCGATATCCGCCGACCAGTCCGGTTTCGCGATCACCCGTTTGAAGTGAGCTGCAACCAGCTTCCCATATTTCCCGCTGCGTATCGCATCGGCCGCAAATTTGAACTCGGGAAAGAACGGCAGCACATGCGCGACCATCAGCAACTTCCCGGCCGAGCGGGCAGCAGAAACCATCACATCGGCGTCGGAAGTACTGAGTGCAATGGCTTTTTCGACGAGAACATGCTTCCCCGCCTTGAGAGCTTGAATGGCAAGTTGTGCGTGTTGATCCGTCACCGTGCAGATGTCGATGAGGTCAATCTCGGGGTCCGCGAGCAACTCCGCGACGCTCGCGTACTTCTTGATTCCCGTAAGATCGACATGCCCGGGTTCGGGGCCAAAGTTGCCTCGAGTGTTCCGCCAATCTCCCGCAAGTTTGGCGGAATCGCGGCTACACACCGCCGTAACCTTTGCTCCTACAAGATTTTGTGAAGCCAAGTAATGGATTCGGCCCATAAAGCCCAGACCGACGATCCCAATGCGAGTCATTTGAGTGTTCCCCAAGATGCTGTGGATTTGTAACTCCTCGTGGGCCGGATGATATCACACTTTTCAGGGAATTTGGCACCAGAACACGACCGAGCTGACCTAAAGTGAGTTGAACGATTAGCCGTGGAAAAGCAACAAGAAGTGAATTCCGGACTTTTTTCGTGCGAGTTTGGGAACTCCCGGGTAACGTGTGCGTCAGAAGAAGTGTCCAGACGCGAAGAACGCACAGTGCACACGCTAAAACTGCACTGACCCACACGGCACACGAGATTCAAGAAGTAACGCGAGACAGACGTAAGAGTCGGCAGACCGGCTCGCAGATTCGAAGATTGTTCCACAAGACAGAGACTCACTCGGATTTCTGTAACGCCTCACTGCTCAAACTGTTCAACCGGTTTTTCCCCCGCAGCCGGCATGAGATCATGCCAGCAAACCCTCGGAGCGCCTCACATGTTCGGGACTACTGATCGTCGGCACTTCATGCAACACACAGCGGCTGGTGCCGCGGTCACGTTGCCCGGCCTGAACTTCCTCGCGAAGGTTCGGGCTGCTGCTCCGGAAATGAAGAAGAAGCAAAAGAGCCTGATCATCCTGTGGATGGCTGGTGGCCCTCCGACCATCGACCTGTGGGATCTGAAGCCAGAAAGCCAGAACGGCGGCCCACACAAGCCCAAGCCGACCGCTGCAAGCGGCGTTGAGATCAGCGAACACCTTCCGCTCGTCGCCAAGCAGTTCAAGAACCTGTCGATCATCCGCTCGCTGAACTCGAAGGAAGGCGACCACGACCGCGGCACCCGCATGATGAACACGGGTCGCGCTCCGAACCCGCTCCTTGATTACCCAGCAATCGGCTCGGTCATGGCCTACTACCAGGCTCAAGACATCGACGCCATGAAGAACGCTGACCTGCCTGCTTCGATCTCGGTTGGCGGCCCACGCGGTGGCGCTGGCTTCCTCGGGATGAAGTACGCTCCGTTCAACGTCCAGAACCCAGGCACCCCACCAGAAAACATCGCCGCCCCAGCCGGGATCGACGAAAGCCGCATGGCTCGCCGTGCAGCTCTGTTCAGCCGAGTCGAAGGCAGCTTCAGCACGGGAATGCCGGTTGACCCGAAGACGGGCAAGCCGATGGTTCTCGACGCCGCCCAGGCTCACAAGGAAGTCTACGAGAAGGCCCTCAACCTCGTCGTCTCCACCCGTAAGGACGTGTTCAGCCTCGACAAGGAAATCGACGGCAAGCCGATCGATCCGAAGTTGAAGGAAGAATACGGCAACGACCAGTTCGGCCGCTCGGCCCTCCTGGCCCGTAAGCTCGTCGAGGCCGGCACCGCTGCCGTCCAGATCACCCTCGGTGGCTGGGACCTCCACGCCAACACGCACGCCACGCTTGCTAACCAACGGCTCCCAGTGCTCGACAAGGCCATGGGCACCCTGGTGAAGGACCTCGAACAGCGCGGCAAGCTCAAGGACACGGTCATCGTGTGGATGGGTGACTTCGGGCGTACCCCACGCATCAACCAGAACGCTGGCCGCGACCACTGGAGCCGCTGCTGGTCGGTTGTCCTCGGTGGTGGTAACATCAAGGGCGGCCAGGCTTACGGTGCAACCGACAAGGACGGCACCAGCGTCGCCAACGACGAGTGCAGCGTGCTCGAACTGTTCGGCACCCTGTATAAGGGCCTCGGCATCGACCCGACCCCAGAAACGAACGCGAGCGTCCGCGACAACCTCGGCCGCCCGTACTACATCGCCGGCGACAAGCCGAACGAGAAGACCGGCAAGCTCTGGATCCCGCAGCTCGTCAGCTGAATGGGTTAAATAACACGAAAGCCCACCCGTTGTGAAACGGGTGGGCTTTTTTCGTTGAGCCGTGTTGGTGCGGATGCTCCGCTCGTGGTGTCCGCGAACCAAGATTCAGTGCCGCACCTGATTCTCCAATAATCTTTCTTCCAGACGAAACATGATGGTTCTGAGGAGTTGGCGTTGATTCTGAAGAGTTGGCGTTGATTCTGAGGAGTTGGCGTTGATTCTGGAGTCTCTGGAGAGGGGTGTCTCCCCTGTCTGGAACCAAACCCAGGGCCGTTCCGTGGTTCACTCCATTTAATCCGTGTCGTGTAGCTACCCTTCGTTCCAGGGTTTGTTCGCTTCGATCACGGCACCCCTGGCTACACTCGGTCGCCGCATCCGCGGATGCAAAACAAACACGCAACCGAGCAACACCACAGAGTTAGCAAAGCAAGCTGTCAACCGCGTACTCTTGCGTTTCTCACCGGAACAACGCGGGGTCCAACTCGGCCGAGTGAGCATCGAACGCCACGGTGAAGAACTCATCGAGTTTCGCCTTCGTTGCGTTACCGGTGCGCAGCCCGGCGGTGAATGATGCGAGGCGTTGGTCCGCGGTGCCGTGGTTGAAGCTCTCCGGCCAGGCCTTGCGACCCATCTTTTGCATGATGCGGTCATCACCGATCGACTTTGCGGTCTTGATCGCATCGTCAATGTCGCCTGGGCGGATGAAGTTGAACTGCTTCTGCCCGTGGAATGCCCACACACCCGCGAGGTAGTCTGCCTGGAGTTCGAGGCGAATGGAGTATTCGTTCTCCTGCCGCGTCTTCCGCTTCGAGTCTACCCGAGCTGAATAGCCGAGAAGATTCTGGACGTGGTGCCCATTCTCGTGCGCAATCACGTATGCCTGGGAAAACTCCCCTTTCGAGCCTCCCAGCTTGCGTTCGAGTTCATTGAAGAAGGTCGGGTCGAGGTAGATCGTCCGATCGGCAGGGCAGTAGAACGGTCCGACTTCCGACGGAGCGAATCCGCATCCACCAGTATTCACACCCGCGGAAAACAATACCATCTTCGCGTTCTCGTAGGGCTTGCGATACCCGTTCGCGGGCTTGGCGAACTCCTGCTTCCACACAACTTCCAGTGTGCCGAGGACCTTTCCAACAAATGGTGCGTAGTTGTCGTTCGGCGGAGGGCCATCTGTTCCTCCACCACCCGTCACTCCCAGCTTGTTCAGATCCACACCGAACACGAGGCCGATGATCAGCACCAGAAGCCCACCGCCTCCAGCGATGGCTCCTCCAGTGGCCTTCATTCCCCGGCGATCCACAACGTTGCTACTCTCAGGTGCGCCGCTCAGGTCCATTTGATTTGCTCCAGTATGCTGCGCGACAGAGCAACCAAATGCTCCTTTGCCGCCGTGAGGAGTTGTTCCCTTGCTATTCTGGTGCCACGACGAACTCAACCACCGGGTTTCAGGGCGACAGCAAGTCGCTGCAGGTCTTCCAGATCGACGAATTCGAGTGCATGCATGTGGGTTGCTTCCAGTACCACTGGGCAAGCCATTCCCGCTTCCAGAGATTGCTTCCACCGTGTGATGCAGACGCACCACCGATCGCCGGGCTTCAGGCCAGGGAATCCAAACATGGGAAATGGCGTCGAGAGGTCGTTGCCGATCTCTTTCTGATGCGCCAGAAAAGAGGCGGTCACCTGACAACAGATGGTGTGCAGTCCCTCGTCGTCAGGCCCGGTATCGCAGCACCCATTCCGGTAGAAACCGGTGAGTGGATCGGTGGAACATGTTTGAAGTGGACCGCCGAGTACGTTCTTAGCAGAAGGCATGTTGAATCTCCGGGACGCCGAAGCAGGATTCCGAGGTCAGGTTCAGGGTTCAGGACAAGACGAGTGTTGGGGCGACCCAGTTCACGTCTTATCCAGGCTCCTGACTCCCGAATTCCGAACCCTGCTACGCCGATGTGTTCCCGGAGGAGTTGTAGGCACCGATCGTGCTTATGTCACGCTGCTCGTGACACGGATTCTCGCCGAACAGCATCTTCTGCGAAGACTTCGGTAGAGACCGAGCCACGCCCAAGGCGGATCCCCTTCGATACCAGCAGTCGGCGACGGAGTTGCCGGAACGGCACGGCGATCACGCGATGCAACTGGAGCCAGGTCGGAATTTCCGGTCGCGGGGCGTCTTCCCCGCGAGCGTCGGCTCGGACCGCGTGCTTCTCGAGGTGGTAACGGTCGCCCGCGCACAGTGCGTTGAACACGGCGCGAATGCCCGGCAGCCAGCGAACCCGAGGTTCCGTCATGTCGAAACAAATCTGGAAGTCAACGAGGTGCGGGCGGCCGTCGTCACCGACAATCACGTTCTCGCGTTTGTGCAGATCAACGTAGGCGATGCCTCGCTGGTGCATCTCGGTTAGCGTCGCCCGAAGCAGCGGATAGAAGTGCGGCCCGACCGTTTCGTTCAGCTTGAGCGGGTGCCCAGGGATGTACTTCCTGGCCACGGCGTTCCGGTGCAACTGCCCGTTCACGTACACCGCACCCATCGGATTGGGAATCGTGGCAAGATCGGCGAGGCGGGTCAGTGCCCGATGCTCACGAGCCGCGAGCCGACGGCCCAACCAGGCGGTCGAGAGTCCGAGGATGGGCTGGGTCCGATTGAACTTGCATACGATCCGGCCGACATCGCCCGAGTACAGAGCGGTGGCGGCCCAGGAGTCGTGCTTGTAGATTTCCAGGCGGAAATAGCGGTTCCCGTCCACAATCACTTCGGTGGGCGGTTCGCAAGCACCGAGTGCCCGGAACAACGGGGGACGCGGTTTTGCTGTGGACATCGCCGACTCCAGTTTGCTTCGTGGTTTATCTCTAAACGCATCGGCAAATGGAATTGGCAAACTCGCGGAAATCTGGGCAAACAGATCGGATTATGCGGACTTTGTGCAGGGCCGTTCCGTGTTTCACAGTGTGCGTGCATCACCCCGTCGCTGACGCTTCGGGTTCGCCAGAAGCCAAGCGTTTTCCAGGCGAACCCGGAGCGTCAGCGACGGGGTGCATCAACACGACCAAACCCACTATGGAACACGGAACGGCCCTGGGGGTTTGTGCTCCTCACATCAGACCGGGAGCAGATCCTTCACGACTTCTTGCTCCTTCAACAACTCGTCGAGAGTCGCTTTGAACTTCGCCTCGCCATAGGCGTCAAACTTCAAGCCTTCGACGACGTTCCAGTTCCCGTCGCCGGTTGTGGTGCAGGGGTAGCCGAAGACCAGTCCGGCAGGGACGCCATACTCACCCTTCGAGACAACCGCGGCGCTCGTCCAGTCGCCCTTTGGCGTTCCTTTCACGAGGCTCTTAACGTGATCGATTGCGCCGTTTGCCGCCGAGATGGAAGAGGACACCTTGGTTGTGTCAATGATAAACTTGCCGCGTTCCTGATTCGCAGGGACGAAGGTGGTTTCGAGCCAGCCGCGATCCGTGATCGCATCGGTGACGGGCTTGCCGTTGATCTTCGCGTTCGTGAAGTCCGGGTACTGTGTGTTCGAGTGGTTGCCCCAGATGGTCATGCAGGTCACCGCAGCATTCGGTACCCCGGCTTTCGAGGCGATAGCAGAAACGGCACGGTTGTGATCGAGCCGGGTCATTGCGTGCCAGCGATCAGCGGGAACTTCGCGGCCGTTTCTCTGGGCAATCAGGCAGTTTGTGTTGCACGGGTTCCCGACCACCAAGATTCGCACATCACTCGCGGCGTTCTTAGCGATCGCTTTCCCCTGCCCAATGAAGATTGGCCCGTTCTTCTTGATGAGGTCGCTCCGTTGCTCTCCCGGACCACGCGGAGCAGCCCCAACCAGCAGCGCCCAGTTGCACCCGTCGAACGCCTTGTTGGCGTCATCCGTGATGATGATATCTTTGAGGGTCGAGAAACCGCAATCTTGCAACTCGTACATCGCCCCTTCGAGGTTCTTCATGGCGACGGGGAGTTCAAGCAGTTGCAGGATGACCTGGGTGTCTGGCCCGAAGACTTCCCCGGAGGCCAAACGAACAATGAGGCTGCTGGTGACGCGGCCGGCAGCGCCGGTAACTGCCACACGCACAACTTTGGACATGGGAAAACCCTGGTGTTGGAGAGCGGATTGTCAGTGAAGCTAAGTTAGGAAGCGCACACGGTCACGGCGAACTTCGACTTGCAGTGCGAAGTGTGTTGGCTATAAGGCACGTCCCACACTCACGGACACAATGATGACTTTAGTGCGGATCATACCGCTGATGGCTGCGTTGTTCGTACCCCTAGTTGCGGGGTGCGGCACGATTCGAATGACCGACACGCCGAGATCAGCAACCGAAATGTTGCTCGTTTCACAAGCCGCGGACAAGGCTGTCGTCCAGATTGACTTCACCCCACTCGCGGGGAAAACCGTGTTCCTTGATGCCAGCAGCATCCCCGAAAAAGAACAGGATAAGGGCTATCTTGTAAGTCTCGTTCGGCAGCAACTCCTGGCGACCGGGGCACTGATTCAGGACGATAAGAAGCGAGCCGAGTTTGTAGTCGATCTCCGCTCGGGAGGGATGGGCACTGATCGGCATTCCATGCTCGTCGGAACCCCTGCTGTGCAACTTCCGAGCGTTGTGCCCGGGCTTCCAACCAGCGTTCCCGAGATCGCGCTGCTGAAAAAGAACGACCAGCGTGCAATCGCGAAGATCGGAGTATTCGCCTACAACCGAATCACCGGTCGGGCGTTGTGGCAATCGGGGACCGTTGAGGCCGAGAGCCGAGCGAACGATACGTGGGTCTTTGGAACTGGCCCCTTCAGCCGTGGGAGCATCCGCAAACGAACAGAACTCGCGGGCGAGCCATTGCCGACGTTCCCAACCACGATTTTTGGAAGCACTGGCGAAGCAATTGTGACGAACCCGCTCGGGGAGCAATACTTCCCCAACTCGCAGGTGCCGGCACCACCACCGGTCATTCCCGCCGGGCTTCTCGGCGTGACGGGTGCAGCGGCTCTGGGAGATAAACCGGTTATTCGATGAAGTCCGATTATTCTGTCCGCTGCCGGTGTGGGCGCTCGTTTCACAGATAGAAGCCCGCAACTTCTGAATGAACACATCCGATAAGTAGGATGTGGCCGAGTGCTACCCGAACCAACATCTCGGAACGTGTGGTTCGTGCAATTCACCACGGTTGGTGCGTTCTAAGTTTGAGTGACGCCTGCCGAATCAATTCAGGCGGCGACTCGGAGGCTAAAACATGCAGCCAACATCACCACTTCGGTTGACCCAGGAAAGCGAACCAAACGTCGAAATGATCCGGAGCAAAGGCTGGTCTGTTGGAGTGTTCTCCGGCGACTACTGCGTTGCCTGGCGCGGCCGGGACGAAGTTGTCCTGGAGTGGAAATCAGGGGGTTGGCATCGCGTCGGCGGCCGGGGTTCAGTCGACGAGATGTAATGGAGCAGTCAAAGTCAGGTGGCCCAAATCTCTCTCAGCCACCAGACTACCTATGTTATCATCTGGCCCAATTCACCCCGCAGCGGTTGACTCACCGCTTTTGAGCGGGGTAGAGTGATACTTGCCCTTCTTGTTCGCTCTCACATCTGCCAAGGTCAACATCATGCACAGCGAACCCAGTCACCCTGTGGTAGCAGAATCGTATCCAACGTTTTGGAACGACGATGCGCACACACCAACTCCTGTCGTACTTGTTGTGCCGCCTGATGAAGCGTACTCTGCCTTCGTTGATCTCTCGGAAGACGAGCTTCCAGAGTGCCTGGAACCTTACGCAGAGTCGAATGGCTGATCGCTTTTACACCCCCGACTTTCTCGCTCCCGGTGAGTATACGCTGACCGGGAGTGAGGCCCATCACGTCACCGCGGTCAGACGCTTCACTCCCGGCGACAACATCACTCTCTTTAACGGCGATGGCAACGAGTACCCCGCGACTCTCCTCGGAACTGGGAAAAAGTCCGCGACTCTCAACATCCTGAGCGTTCTCGGGATCGACCGCGAACTCCCCTTCCCGCTTGTCATCGCCTCGGCAATCCCAAAGGGAGACCGTGCCGATTTCCTCATCGAAAAGCTGACCGAACTTGGCGTGACTCGGTTCCTGCCGCTGATCACGGAACGCTCCGTCGTTCACCCAAAAGAAGCCACGCTCGAGAAGTTCTCTCGTGCGGTCATCGAAGCAAGTAAGCAGTGTGGGCGAAACCGACTGATGACTGTGGACCCCGCACGAACTTGGGATGCAGTTCTGGCGCTCTCGGACCTGCCTGAAAGCCGCTTTGTCCTGCATACAGGTGAGGGCTTGGCCAGAATGCCGGGACGTGGCCCCACTGTTCTCGCGATTGGTCCTGAAGGTGGATTCTCACCTGGCGAGTTGGAGCGTTCCCTTGCTACCAGTTGGACAACGGTCAGCGTTGGCTCTCGGATACTCCGAGTCGAAACCGCTGCTGTGGCAGCGGCTGCGATTTTGGGATGTCAGTAGTCTTGGTTCTCGACTTTGGAGAGTGCGGCTTTGAATGCGCTGGCAGTTGGGTAGCGGTCCGCAGCTTCCTTTTCGATCGACTTGAGTAAGACCTTGGCGAGATCGTCACCTAACCCTGGCTTAAGATCGCGTGGGTCGCGCGGCGGGGTATTCAATCGCCGACGGAAGTTCTCCTCGCTCGACGCAAACCGCTCCCAGGGCAACTGGCCAGTGAACACCTCGAAGGCGGTGACCCCTGCCGCGAACAGATCGACCCGGTGATCCGTTGTCTTGCGCTTCAGAATCTCTGGTGCCAGAATGTCGGCGGTCCCGGTGCGATTGCCGCCAACGGTGAATGCCGGTGTGTATGGTACTGCGAGGCCAAAGTCGATCAACTTGAGGACGCCATCGGTAGTGACCATCACATTACGAGTGCAAAGATCCCTGTGGAGCAACTTGTTATCGTGCATGTACTGTATGGCGTCGCATAACTGACACATGTAGTCGATGCGATTACCGTTGAGCTGTGCGCTGCGGGTTTCGACGAGATAGTTTAACCCGTGGCCATCAACCCACTCCAGAACGAGGTACGGTTCACCCTTTGTGGTCAAGCCGTACTCGAAGGTCCGAACGATGTTATCGTGCCGAAGTCCGAGACAGATCTCACCCTCACTGGGCTTCTTCAAGCCTTTGAACCGTTCCTCGAACTTCTTGGTCTTCTCCTTGTCGAGCAGTTTCAGGCACACGTTCCGGCCAAGGTCGCGGTCGTAGGCGCGATACACCTTGGACATACTTCCCTGTCCCGTGCGCCCGCTTAACTCGAACCGCTTCTCAACGTTGACTCGGTTCGGGTTGGCACCGGTACCCTTGTTGGCAGCTTTGCCGGCACCGGTCGATTTTTTGCCGAAGAGGAAATCGAACAAGCCCACATTACACCTGAATGCTGGGTGCTAGATTCGAGATGCAGGAAAGCGAACCAGAGCGAGAGTCGCCCGTAACAATGTGTAGCTTACACTAACAAAGTGGATGCGTCACGCATGTGAGTTCGTTCTTTCGACTTTCGCGTCACGTTGAGATCTGGCAGTAGTCGATGAGGCGTGCCACTTCTGTCCGGAGATCTTTCCGGTGAACGATCCGATCAACGAACC
>Ga0105048_10001846_pt1 | contig 34289 bp, 19 predicted proteins | sample MAT05_FD_78382 | JGI IMG/M metagenome (GOLD analysis project Ga0105048, IMG submission 78382) | Freshwater microbial communities from Lake Fryxell liftoff mats and glacier meltwater in Antarctica - MAT-05 | ecosystem: Environmental > Aquatic > Freshwater > Ice > Liftoff microbial mat | place... | reverse complement strand
GGACAAGAATTTCGTCTGGGCCGACGCGGTCATCGACGGCAACACGATCGTCGTCTCCTCACCTGACGTGCCGGACCCCAAATACGTCCGCTACGGCTGGGCCTGGAACCCGATCGTCAACCTTTACAACAAGGAAGGCCTGCCGGCGATCACGTTCCGGACGGATGAGTAGGACAGGCCTCCCGGCCTGTCCCGGATAAAGCAGACTTCAAATCGCAAGTAAATAGGCTTCTGCGTTTCGGGGACAGGCCGGGAGGCCTGTCCTACGACGCCTAGGTCTTGGGTCGACGGGGACAGGCCGGGAGGCCTGTCCTACAATTCGATCGTGACGCCTGTAGGAAAGGCCTCCCGGCCTGTCGCCGAACGAACTGATTAACCAACCAAGCCATCGTAATCCGCATGGGAGCCGATCCAGAACCATGCGATCGTGCCGTCTTTCAATCAACCCAATGCACGCCAACCCCGACCCACCCGCACCGAATACAGATCTACATGACCTCGGATGAGTTTGAAACGCAAGCTGGGATGAGAAGGATTCGCACGCCAAAGTCGGTATGCGCGTCGGGCGTGTTCGCGCACAACCTGCGGCAGACGAGAAAAGCAGTCCATGAAATCGTCAGTTACGATGGAATTCAAAGGTCGTCAAACCCCGCCGCTCGACAATGGCCGGCTCGCACTTGTTCCTCCGCGCGAGCCGCGAGGTCCTCGAGCTTGCCTGGCGACCGCGCGAACGACTCCTCCCATTTGAGGTCGTCGTCAATCTCTTCCAGAATAACCGCGGCAATGGCATCTTGCTCCGCGTCCGTGAGCTTTCGCGCCTCCGCTACCGCTTGATCGAGCAACTGCGACATAGTTCCCTCTCCACCAGACCGTTGGAAATCCACGGAACACACCCAGGTGGTCGTGACCGGACTGGGCTCTATTGCGTCATCTCCTCAACACTCACTTCCAGCATCATATCGTCGGTATCATCCGCGCCGATCGTCGAGGGGAAGAATCCGGGGATGACGACGATGGGGGCCGTCGTTCGCAGCGGCGATGCGGTCGTCGTGTCCGGGTCGTTGGTGGTGTCGTTCGACGTCGAGTCGGGCGTGACGCCGAAGGCATTGGCGTTGACCGTCGGGCTGATGGAGAGCAGTCCGAGGTTCGCGGGGGCCGAATTGGCGCGAACGGTCGCGCCGCCGAACGACGCGATGGAAGCAGCTCGTTGCGCGGTCGCCGCGACCCTAGTAAAACCGCCCCCAATGCCGGTTGCGAAGACAGGGTTGAGCGAACCCCCGGGGAACACGCTCGAGGCAAGGAAGCCCTGCTTCGAAATGTTCGTCGTCGTCAGCAGCGGCGTGACCGACGCCCTCGAGCGGTTGTTGGTGAGGTCCGGGTCGATCTCCACGGCGGAGACATTGATCTCGTTGATGAGAGGCTGCGTGGAAATGATGCGGAAGACGACGACGAGTCGATCGGACTGGCCGTTCTGCATCGTGCCGATGGTCCAGTCGCCGGTATTCGGGTCGAAGGAACCCTGCGTGATGGAGGCGACGCGCAGGAACTGCAAGCCGGCCGGGAAGGGATCGTTGGCGACGACGTTGGTCGCGGCGTCCGGCCCGCGGTTGTTGATGACAAAGCCGTAGGGCACTTCCGAACCCCATTCGATCGAAGTCGCGCTGACGTCCTTGGTGGCGACCAGGTCGGCGGCGATGGCGCCGCTCTCGGCCGTATCGAGATTGTTAGTCAGCAGCGGATCGAACTGATCGGCCGCGACCGAGGCCGTGTTGCGGATGACGCTGAAGGTGTTGACCGTCCCCTGCATCAAGAGCGTGACGGTCTCGCCGACGGCCAAATTGCCGATGTTCCAGCGGCCGGATGCGGAATCGTACGTGCCGCGCGACGTGGTCACCGTGACGTTGGCCAAGCCCGCGGGAGCGGGATCGTCGACGAACGCGTTGGTGGCGTCCGTCACGCCGTTGTTGGTGACGGTGACCGTGAAGGTGATCGGGTCGCCGCGATTCGGGTCGGTATTGGAGACGGTCTTGGTGACGGCGAGATCAGCCTGGGTTTCGCCAAAATCATAGGTCGTCGCGCTGACGCCGGCCGCCAGGACGATGTTGGCGATGACATCGGAGACGCCGCTGCCGGTTTGCGCGCCATTCGCCGTGCCGATGGTGTCGAGCCCATCCGAGTACTGATTCGGCTGCGGTTCGGTGATCGTGTAGGTTCCGGGGGCCAGGTTGGCAAACACGTAGTTGCCGGTGGGATCGGTCGTGGCCGTGAGATTGACCGCGTTGCCGAAGACATCGGTCCCCGTCAGTGAGATCGAGATATTGGGGATGCCCGGTTCCGTCGCGCCGCGAGCGCCATCGAGGTCGACATCGACATAGACGCTGCCGCGAACCGAGGCCGGGACCAGTTCGCCGAAGTTGTAGCTCAGGCCAGTCGCGTTCGTGCCCGTGGGGATGGTCACGGTGTTGATGACGGACGCGGGCGGATTGGCGCCGACGCCGCCGAAGATCGTGCCTGGTGTGTTCCGACCGCTGACGAAGCCAGTCGGTTGCGTCTCGGTGATGACGTAGTTGCCGGGCCGGAGACCCGCGAAGGAATACGCGCCCGTGACAGCGTCGGTTGTCGCCGTCAGACTGACCGGGTTGCCGAGATTGTCGGTCCCCGTCAGGGCGACGCTGACGCTGCCGATCGGCGTCTCGCCCACGTCGAAAATGCCGTCGTTATCGGCATCGACATAGACGAAGCCCGAGATCGCGCTGGAATTGACGGAGACGGTCGCACTGCTGCTGCCGGTGAAATCGCGATCGTTCGGGTCGTTCCCCGGCGTCGTGTCGTAATTTAGCGTGGCGGTGTTGGGGACGGTGCCGCCCGTGGGCGCGGCATTGATGATGCGGGCTTGGTAGGTGATCGTCACACTGTTGCCGAGCAGGATCGTCGGCACGGTGACGGTGACCGTGTTGCCCGTGATCGTCGCGGTTCCGGCGCTGGAAGAGGCACTGCCGGCGATCACGGCCAGATTCGGGTCAAGCGGATCGGTCAGGATGACGTCGAACGCCGGAGCGGTCGAGGCGCCGGTGTGGCTGATAACCACGGTGTAATTAATAATGTCACCGGCGTCGGCGATCGTGGGGGTGGCGCTCTTCACCACTTGCAGTTGGGGGACGATGACCGAGGCCGAGGCCGAACTACTCGCGGTTCCCGTCGTGTAGTCGAGCGTGGCCGTGTTCGGCAGCACGGTTCCGTTCACGTTGCCCACGACGTCGGCGACGCGGGCGATGATCTCGACGACGATCTGGTCCGCCGCGGTGACGGTTCCGTCGGGCGTGTTGGTGATGGTCCCGAAGTTGAAGCCCACGTTGCTGCCGGAAGGCGTGCCCGCGGCGCCGACCGCCAATGACGAGCCACTCAAGTTGGCGCCGATGGAAACGACGCGCGAACTGACGAGCACCGTTCCGGCCGGCAAGGCATCAGTCAACACCAGCGGGTTGGTCCCCTCGATGGCGGTGATCGTCATCTGGTAAGTCACCGTCTCGCCGATGGCAAGTTGCGTGCCCGCCGTCTCGACAACCGAAGAGCCGGTGATCGCCTTCACCACGGTCGGGACGGTGGTCGTCACGAGGGCGCCGGTCGTGCCGGTGTAGTCGTTGATGCCGCCGCTGCCGTCGCGTTCGCCCGTGGTCGTTCCGGGGCCGCTTGTGATCGAGGAACCGGTCGGGTTCGTCGTGGTGCCGTTGGTTCCGGGCAAGCTGGTGTAGGTCAGATTGGCCGTATTCGGGATGGTGGTTCCCGGTCGAATGGCCTGCGTGAGCGTGGCGGTGTAGGTGATGCTGACGCTGCCGCCCACGGGCACGGAAGCGGCGACGACCGAGACCGTGTTGCCCGTGGTGCCGGTGGTGTCAAGGCCCGTCGTCCCGCCGGCGCCGGTCGCGTTCACCGCGACGAGCGTCAGCGAAGCCGCGGGGAGGGCATCGGTCACACGAACGTCGAACGCGGTCGCGGTGCCGGTGTTCGAATAAGTCACGGTGTAGGTGATAACGTCGCCGGCATCGCCCGTGGTCGGGCTGGCGGTTTTGTTGACGTTGGCGATCACGGGCTCGCGGACCGTGACATTCAAGGACGACGACGTGCCGATCAAGGTGCCGTTGCGCGTCACCTGGAACGAGTTGGCGAGCAACGTCGCGTCCTGGTTCGCCACGACGTTGTCGACCCGGGCGTTGAACTCGATGACGATGAACTCGTTCGTCCCGGCGCCGGTGTTGGTGTTGGTGATCGTCCCCAACAGGAAGACGGGATCGTTCCCGGTGATGTTGATCGACCCGGCCGGGATGACCGTGACAGGAACAACGTTCGCGCTGGTCCCGGCGATTTGCAAAGCCGGGTCGCTGATGGCCGACGAAGTGACGCCGCTGCCGCCCGCGGAAACGAAGGCCACGCGCGCCGTGCCATCGTTCAAGAACGTCATCGAATCGGGAAGGACATCAAGCAGATCCAGACTGGTCGTCACGCCGTCGGCAATCTGGATGGCAAGTCGATAACGAACAATTTCGCCCACGGCCACATTGGTCCCCGTGGTCGATGCCTCGGAAGTGCTGGTCAAGGTCTTGGTCGGCTGGGTGCTCGGCTGATCGATTTCACCGAAGTTATAGCCGGTGGCCGCGAAGCCCGGCGGCAGGGCGATGGTGCTGATGACGTCGGGGATGCCGTTCTGCGTCTGCGTGCCGGCGGCGGTGCCGATCTGGTCGGTGCCGTCGGCAAAGTTGATCGGCTGGTTCTCCGTCAGTTGATAAGTGCCGGGCGTCAGGTTGGTGAAGCTGAAATCGCCGTTCCCATCGGTCGCCGTCAACAAGCTCACGGCATTGCCGAAAGCATCGGTCCCGATCAACGTCAACGTCGTGGGCAGGCCGGGCTCGCCGACTTGACGCGAGCCGTTGTTGTTCTGATCGTAGTAGACGTTGCCGCTGAGCGAACCGGGTGTCAGTTCGCCGAAGTTGTAGTTGACCCCCGTGGTGTTCGATCCGGCGGCGATGGTCACGCCGTTGATGACGCTGAGGGGCGGGTTCGCGCCGGTGCCGCCGAAATTCGTACCGGGCGTGTTGCGGCCGGGAAGGAAGGAGCCCGGCTGCGATTCGGTGACCGTGTAATTGCCCGGCCGTAGGCCGGTGAACGAGTACGCACCCGTGATGGCGTCGGTCACCGTCGTCAGATTGACCACGTTGCCAAGGTTGTCCGTTCCCGTCAGGGTCATACCTACGGTGCCGATCGGCGTCTCGCCAAGGTCGAATATGCCGTCGTTGTCGGCATCGACATAAACGAAGCCGGAGATGGCGTTGCTGTTCACCTGAACGTTGGCGTTGCTCGACCCGGTGAGGTTGCGATCGTTGGGGTCGTTGCCCGGCGTGGTGTCGTAAGCCAGCAAGGCCGTGTTCGGCAGGTTCGATCCCGTCGCCACGGTGGGACTTACCACGGCCTGGTAGGTGATGGTGACGGACGAGCCGAGCGGAATCTCCGGGATGGCGACCGAGATGGTGTTGCCCGTGATCGTCGCGGTCCCGCCGGTGGTCGTGGCGCTGCCGGGGACGATCGTCAAGTTGGCGCTGAGCGGATCGCTCAGCGTGATGTCGTAAGCCGGCGCCCGCGACGCGGCGGTGTGGCTCAAGACGACCGTGTAAGTAACAGTGTCGCCGCCGTCGGCCCGGGTCACGTTCGCGGTCTTGGCGACTTGCAGCACCGGCACGACGACGTCGGCCGCTGAGGTGGCGCTGGTGGTTCCCGTGCCGTAGTTCAACGTGGTCGAATTCGTCAGCACCGTGCCGTTCTGGTTCCCCACGACGTCCGCCACGCGAGCCACGACCTGGACGACGATGCGGTCGCCGTTGCTCACTGCGCCGTCGGGCGTGTTGGTGACGGTGCCGAAGTTGAAGGTGTAGTTGTTCCCCGCCAGCGATCCCGCGGCGCCTACCGCGAGTGATGAGCCGCTGAGGTTGCCGCCGGCCGTGGCCCCGGCCGTGCTGACGCCGCCGATCGAGAGCACGGTGGCGCTGATCGGGGTCATCCCCGCGGGCAACGCGTCAAGGAGGGAAAGTGGGTTGGTCCCTTCGATAGCCGTGATCGTCACCTGATAGGTGACCGTCTCGCCGATGGCGAGATCGGGGAACACGGCATTGGCCTGGCTGGAACCGGTGTTGACGACGTCGGTCGCGGTGATCACCTTGGCGACGGAGGGAATGGCGACCGTAACCGTGGCGGGATCGTTGTCAGCATAGTCGTTGACGCCGCCGCTGCCGTCGCGTTCGCCGGTGGCGGTGCCGGATGCGGTGGTGATGGACGATCCGGTCGGGTTCGAAGTGGTGCCCAGTGGCCCCGGCAGGCTGGTGTAGACGAGCGAGGCGGTGTTGTTGATCGCCGTGCCCGGTTGCACGGAGGTGTTCAACGTGGCCGTGTAGGTGATGGTGATGCTGCCGCCGACGGGGATCGTCGTCGCCACAACGGAGATCGTGTTCCCGGCGGTGCCTGTCGTGTCGAGGCCTGTGACCCCGCCGGCGCCGACCGCGTTCACGGTGCCGAGCGTCAGCGTGGCGCCAGGCAACGGATCGGTGAGGACGACATCGAACGCCGTCGCCGAGCCGGTGTTCGAATAGGTGACCGTGTAGGTGACGGTGTCGCCGGCGTCTCCCGTCGTGGGGCTGGCGGTCTTGTTGACGTTGGTGATAACGGGTTCACGAACCGTGACGTTCGTAGTCGCGGACGTGCCGATGACGGTGCCGTTGCGGATGGCCTGGAAGAGGTTGCCGAGCGCGGTGGCGTTCTGATTGGCCGCGACGTTGTCGACGCGGGCGTTGAACTCGACGACGATGAACTCATTGGTGCCGTTGGCCGAGTCGCTATTGGTGATGGTGCCGAGGCTGAAGATCGGGTCGTTGCCGTTGAAGGAAATCGCCCCGGCCGGGATGACCGTGATCGGCGTGACGTTAGGCGTCGCGCCCGCGATTTGCAAATTCGCGTCGCTGATCGTGGACGACGTGACACTGGTTCCGCCGCTGGAAACGAAGGCGACGCGAGCGGTGCTATCGTTCAGAAAGGTCATCGAATCGGGCAGGAAGTCGCGCAATGTCAGGTTGGTCGTCGTCCCTTCCGCCACCTGGATCGACAGACGATAGCGAACGATCTCGCCCACGGCCACGTCGTTGACGAGGGTCGAGGTCTCCGAAGTGGCGATCACGCTCTTGAGCGGCGCGGGCGTGACGATCGGGAAGCTGATCGAGCCGGTCGTCGTGTAGTCGTTGATTCCGCCCGTGGCGTTTCGTTCGGAAGCCTCGTTCGGGTCGCCCGTGGGTAAGCTTGACCAGCGGGTGATCGCGCTGTTGGGGACGATGTCGCCCGTTTCGACCGTACTGGAAAGGGTGCCGCTGACCTGGATGGTGATGGTCGAATTCGGCAGCATCGTCAGACCGGCGGCGGCAGTGGTCGAGAGCGTGCTGCCGGTGATGGAGAAGGCGCCGAGTGCCGCTCCGGTCACGCTTGTGATGGTGGGGCTGAGAAGGACGGAAGGAAGCAAGTCGCTTAGTGTGACGTTGTAAGCCGTGGTCGAACCCGCCGCGGGGTTGATGAGCGTGATGGTGTAAACGACGGGGTCGCCGGCGTCGCCCGCGCCGTTGTTGACGCCGTTGACCGAAACCGCCTTGGTGGTGTTGACCTGGGGTTCAATCACGGTGACGGCCGGGGCCTGTGAGGTGGAGACCTGCACGTTATTCACCCGAGCCGAGCCCGTGTTTCGCAACGAGGTGGCCGTCTGGTTGCCGACGACATTCGAGACCAACACGTCGTAAACGAGCGTGATGGTCTCGACACTGCCGCTCGCCGTGTTGGCATTCGAGATGTTGCCGAAGTTGAAGTTGACCAGCTGGCCGCTCAGGGTCGGCAGGCCAGTGCCGCTGAAGGTCACGTCGGTCGACGAGATGGTCGTCGAGACGAGGTTCAGGAAACTCTCGCCCGCGGGCAATGTGTCGCGCATCACGAACGAGGGGGTGACGCCCTGCGGAATGGTGATAACGACCTGGTAACGCACCGATTCGCCGATGACGGCCTGATTGTTGGCATTGGTGGCATCGACGATCGACGTCGACACCAGCGTCTTGGCAACGCTCGGATTCAGGATGGTGACGCTGGCCGGATCGGTCAACGGCGTGGCGATGAAGTTCGGCCCGCCTTCTTGCGACGCGAAATTGGTCAGCGTCATCGTGTTCGTGAGCGTCTGCCCGGCGTTGACGGTGTTGGCGTCGGTCGTCTTGGCCGCTTCGAGATCGTAGGTGATGATCAGGATGTCGGCGCCGCTGGTGGGATTGGTCGGCGCGATCGAGCCGGTCCCCGCGCCCGGGTCGTCGATCCGCAGGCCGTTGCCGAACAGGCCGCTGATGGCGCTGCCGCCCAGATCGGTCGCGGTGAAGACGGTCCCGGCCCCGTTGGTGATCCGCAGGTTCAAGCCGCTCACGGGGACGATGAAGCCGACCGGGAGCGTGTCGCGCACCAGGACGTCGAAGGCGCCGTCGGAAGAAGTGCCCGTGTTCTGGACAATGAGCGCGAACGTGACGCGATCGCCGGCCTGGGCGTTGGTCAGGTTCGAATTGATCGGCGTCGTTCCGATATTGGTGGCGTTGATCGTCCCGGCGAAACGGGCGCCAGCCGTTCCCGGAGCGTTGAAGGCGACCGGAGCCGCCGTGGCCGAGAATGTTGCCGTGCCGGAATTAGTCGCGACCACGCCCTTGCGAATGGCCAGCACCGGTTCGCCAATCTGGAACTGCACGATTGAATCGCTGTTCGACGCGGTCGCCGTAGTGTTGTTCTCCTGGCCGCGAACCTGGTTGGTGAGGAACAAACCATCGGCGAACGGGTCGGCCGTTACCGTTACCGTGAACAAGACGTCCACGGTCGTTTGTTGGGGCGGCGTCGAAATCAAGTTCGGCGGGAACGTGAACCTCAGGGTGTTGGTTGGCACGTCCGAACTCAACGTCGGCGGCCCGAACGACGCCAGGATCGTGTGATAGGTGTCGCTCGGTCCATACTGGGCGGTTCCCGCCGTGGGCAGGCCCGTGGTCGCCCCGGTGAAGGTCGTCACTTCATTGGCGCGCAGCACCGGCAACGGCAGATAGTCGGTCAGTGACAGATTCTCGACCGTGCTGCTCGGCATGATGTAAGTCAGCCGATAGGTGACGGTATCGCCGGGCGAGACCCGCTGAGTCGGAGAGAAGCTGGTGCTTCCATTGAGTGCAAAGATGGCCTTCGAAACCGTGCCCGTGGCGATCGGCGTCGAGGCGGCGCTATTGTCGGTGCGGGTGCGGTTGTCGCCGTAGGGGTTCAGGTTCGCGTACTGGAGGACGCGACCCGTGGCGGTCACCGTGTTGCCGATGAGGTCGCCCTGCTTCACGTCCTGATTCGTATTCGGTGATTGTTCAACGTAGTAGGTGTTGCGGACAATCGTGCGGAAGGTGAGTGTCCCGGTGGTCGGTCCCAGGTCGGACGCATTGTCGTTCTCTGGAAGCGTGGCCACGGAACCGGTGCCGCCGTTGGGGATCTCGCCGCCGATGAAACGCGGGTCGAGCGCTCGCGTCGTCATTTCATTGCTGACGCGGAACTGGAGGTTGCGCGAGCCGTTTACATTCACGGCGCCGTTGACCGTGAAGTTGCCAGCATTGATCGTGCCCGCGGACGGCGTGCGGCCGACCGTGCTCAAGGTCGGCGCGAACGTGGCGTCGAAGTCCTGGCCGTCGCCGATGATGTCGTCGATGACCAGTTGATCAAACGCGAAGTAGTCGGAGATCTGGAAGTTGACGGTGTACTCGAGGACGGAACCGCGCTGAGCCTGCCCGCCGGCCGAGCCGCCAGAGATGACCGTCACGCCCTTTTGCGTGGCGATCGATTTATCGGTGATCGTGACGACCGGTGCGTTCTGCGTGACGGCCGTGGTCGAATCGCGAACGTCGATCGGCGTCCACGATCCCGAACCGCGGGCGTTGTTGTCGGAATTCGTGAAGGCGCCGGTCGCCAGCGGCAGGACGGCGGCCGTGGCATTATCGTCGCGTGGAATGTAGAACTGGACGGTCATCTGGGCATCGACGCTGGAGGCGCTGGCGTCGCCGACGATCTGGTTGAGGCGGCGGACGATGTTGCCGCCGGGCGTGGCCGTCGTCGCGGTGTTGCCGGCGGGCGAGGTGATCGTCGTTGTGCCGTTGCCCGTGACGCTGGGCACACTGACAAATTGCACGTTGTCGTCGAGGAAATCGGTGATGTCGAAGTTGCTGAGCGTCTGCCCCGGGGCGACGCGGACGTTGATCGTGTAGGTTCGCTGGTAGGCCGGGCCGGTCGCCGTCTCGTTCTCCGGCCCGTTGTAGATCTTGTCGATGGTGAAGAGCGTCGGGGCGACGTTGTTCGTCGCTTCCGTCGCCTGGATGGCTGGATCAGTACTCGGGTTATTGAGCGGATCGTTGCCCAGGGCGAAGCCGCCGCCCGAGCGCACCGGCAGGTTTGTGCCGAGATCGGCAAGGTTGCTGATGGATGCCTGGAAGTCGATGACCGCGCCAGGCTGGCCGACCGCGAAACTACCGAACGGAAGTTGGAAGAAAACGACCTGCTGGCCGGGTGTGGCGGTCACCAGCAGCGGATTGCCCGCGGCATCGCGCGCATAAGGGTTGGCGGCGGTGCCGCCCGCGCCGACGAGGACGACCGTCGTGACAACCGGAGCGCCGAGATACGTGGCGCTGCCGTTCACGAAGGTGATGCCGTCGTTGCCGTCGATTCCGGTTGTCGGCAGGACGACATACGCGTAGGGGGTATACCCGACTTGGTCGCCCGTGTTCTGAAACTGCACCGCGAACGGCTGTGTCGTCCCGATGAACGGAGCGCCCGGCAGCGTCAGACCAATCGTGGGAACGGCGGCGGGCGTCTCCCGTTCTTCGAGGATCTCCAAGTTAGGGCGAAATTGGCGAGCGTGCCCGAATTTTCGCTTCCGAACTTTGGAGAACGAATGCTGAAAAATGCGCGCAAAATCGAAATTCATCTTCGCTGTCTCGGGGGGATGACGAACGGGAGCGAATATCAAGAGGTGCGTCGCGTGGTTAACTATTTCTATGCAGCATGTGTAGGGGGCTGCAAGTATAGGAAGACATCATCCATGAAATGCTGACGACCAATGCTCCTATTTTATGGTACAACCGGTTTCCGGCAACCCGCTTCAGCTGATCGTAGCGAATAAAAGAGTTTCACACTCACGCGACGATCCATTCGAGACACAGCGACATGAGGACGCGCAATCCATAACCTTCCCCCATGATGAACTCCCCCAACATCACCGTACGTCAAGTGATGACTGAGAATCCGATCTGCTTCGCGCCGGATCAGCCGATCCAGGAAGCGCTTGACGTCATGAACCGGTTGCGCTTCGGCTCGGTTCTGATCGTCGAAGGCGATCGGCTTGTCGGTATTTTCACCGAACGCGACTTTCTGCGGCGGGCCACGACTGCCACGCCCGGTTGGCGAACGATGCCGATCGGTGAATGGATGTCTCCCAACCCGTACACCATCCATCCCTCGGCCGGATGGGACGAAGCTCTCACCAGCCTCGAGCGCCTACGTGTTCGCCACCTGCCCGTGGTCGAGGACGGCAAGGTCCTCGGCATCGTGTCGGCCCGCCAACTCATCGGCCGCCGGGCCGAGTACCTGAAATTGACCGTCGACACGCGCACGCAGGAACTCAGGAGTGCCTTCGATTCGCTACTGGCTCGCGATCAGGAAATGAATCACTACATGAAGGCGGCCGCCCGGCTGCAACGCAGATCGGTATTGCCTACTTCACCGCCCGATTGGCCTGAGATCTCGGTCGGCTTTCATTACGCGCCGCTCGATCCCCTCGGCGGCGACTACTATGATTTCGCTCGACCGGACGACGACCATCTCGGCATTCTCATTGCCGATGCCAGCGGCCATGGCATCCCCGCCGCCATGGTCGCCATCATGGCTCGCTTCGCCTTCGTTGAAGCCGCCGCGCGCACTCGCTCCCCGGGGGAAGTACTCGCCGCGCTCAACAACCGCTTGCAGGACCTCACGGATGAACGTTTCGTGACGGCGTTCTACGGCGTCTTCAACCGACGGACACGCCAGTTAACCTACGCGAATGCCGGCCATCCGTTTCCCTATCGTTGGTCGGCTGGAAGCAACGTTTGCCAGCCGCTGTCCGCTCGCGGGTTCCTGCTGGGGATCAGCCCCGAGGAGATCTATCGTGAACATTGCTTGAAGCTCGAGCCTGGCGATCGTCTCTGTTTCTACACGGATGGCATCCCCGACGCCCGCAACGACATGGGCGAGTCGTTCGGCAACGAACGACTCGAGCAATTCCTACCGACGCTGATGGAACCTCACGATCCCACCAATTGGACCCATTCCATGATCAACCACGTGGCCGATTTTCGAGCGGGCCAACGACCCACGGATGATATGACGCTGATTATGGCGAAGGTGAATTGATAGGAACGGCATTCTGAGCAATGTCATTTCTTTCGCCCGATACCCACACCCCCCTCGCCAGAAGAATCTAACATGTCCGGAAGGAAAACATTGCCAGAAGAAATGACGGATGTAAGATGTTCGGAATTTATATGCCGAGTCCAACATCAGTAATACACAAGACACCGGTCAAATTTAGGGTCTCACTTCCGTCTCACCCAACCTTCACGCCGACGAGAACGTCATAAAGGGCATGGGTTCCCACGGCGACGCCGAAGCCGCGGAACCAGTAGAGGACCGCGAAGTAGAGTCCAGCGATCGTTCGATAGACAAACCGATAGGAGTCCATCGGCTCCCCGGCCGCGCCGAGATGATGGGCGGTCGCGAAGAGTAAGGCCGAGCCTATGCCGGCGAGAATCGCCGAGGCCCAATTCGGGACGAAAGCACATCGAAAAAGCGCCACCAAGCCTGTGATGGCGAAGAGTCGAAAAAGAATCTCCTCGTAGATCCCCGCGCCGACATAGGTCAAGACTTGCGCGAACATCTCCGTGCGGCTATCCATTTCTCCCGCGGCCAACGTCACGCCTGCCGAGTGCAAGAGCGGGCCGAAATTATGGCCGAACAGCCATAAGCCAAAGGCGAAGAGAATGCTTTCCAACCACATGGCGAAGACCAGCTGCCACGACGATTCCGGACGGTCGTACCAGCGGCGCATCGACCAGATGCCGAACACGATGACGATGATGCCAGGCGCGGCGAGGAACAGCTTGACGCCATAGGTATCGAGCACCCAGCGCAGCCAGGCGTCCGCGCCATTTCGCAGGGCTCGTGCCTCGGCGCCGCCGAGATAATAAACACCAAGCTCGTAAGCCAGAAGCAACGGCAATAGGAAGAGTAAGCACGGCCAAGGGTGCTGCGTCGTCTTCAGGTAACTGGTTTTGTTGGCCATGTTTGGTGACGGCGGGCGCTCATCACGCCGCCCATTCCGGATAGTGACGGCCAAGCAATCGGGCACGCTCCGCGGCGGGGAGCGTGCGCAACACCGCGCCGCCTTCCGATTCCGCCAGGTCGATCGGCCGAGGCGCCGGAAGCAACCGGTTCTGCGAATCGATCAAGATGTTCAACACCGGCCGGGCCGCCAGATGCAATTTGTTGCGATCCGGATGATTCGCGGCAACAACGCCGACCGATCCATCGGTCATCTCGACAACACTGCCGACCGGGTAGAGCGAGATGGCCAATAGTTTCTCGGCCGCGAAGCGATCGAAGATGTTTTGTTCCGCGAAAAGCAGAACGTCCGTCAGGGCCGTGCGCGGATCCAGCGCGGCTCGCTGCGGGCGTGGGCAACAGAGTGCCGCGTAGACATCCGCGACTGCCAGCATCCGCGCCAAGGCGGGAACCTGGGAATCCTTCAACCCGTGCGGATAACCCGTGCCGTCGAGTCGTTCCTGATGTGCGGCAATTCCTTCGACCAGATGGCCAAACGAGGGCAAACGGTTCGCCACCAGTTCCGCGCTCGTGCGGGGGTGTGCCTCGATCGCTCGCCGACCGGCATCATCGAGCGGTCCCGGCGTTGCCAGGGTTTCCATGGCAATGCGTAACATGCCCACATCTTGCAGCAAGACGGCCACGACCGGATCCAGCGGCCGATCGTTCCATTCCGGGGCGAAACGCAACATGCGCGCTATGACGCGCGCCGCCGTGACGGCGTGACAGGCGACGAACCGCGCCGGCGCCGGAAACGAAGTGCCGCCGAGATAGGCTTGCTGGCTCGCCGCCGCCGCGTGGAGAAACCGCAAGGGCGAGGCTGGCGTCTCGTTCAATATTTCCGCGGCCAGATGCGTGAACGACGAGGCGTCGATTGCTGCCGCCGAGTCCAACCGCGTCAACAATGCGGCAACACGGTCCACGAGATCCACATCTCGCCGCCGTTGATCGAGAGCGTGCCCGAGCCCGACAAGTCGTTGGCGAACCGTGGCGAGCACGGCTTCGAGGCCGTCCGACAAACGCGATTGGATGCTCGGCTCATCAGGCATCGCCTGGGCTAGACGCACGGCCGGCGTCATCATCGCCGCCGTTTCCCGATAGTGAAGGGCGAGGGGATCCGTCTCCAGCGTTCCTTGTTCGGGCGGCGGACCCGCGAGAAGCGGATCGTCGGCCAATCGACGCAAGCAGGTCACAAGGTCATGGGCCTCGCCCAAAACTCGCCGCGCCTTGGCGATCAAACGGCCCGCGGCCGGCTCCTGCGGAGCGGCATCGTCGCTAAGGTGCCGCAATGACTGCTCCAGAATCGCCTGGGTGCGTGAGCCGGCCTGGACGGTTCGTTCTAGTTGCGCGATCGGCGCCGCTTCTTCATCAACGGTCACGGCGGGCGTCGCCTCCGCTGTTAATCGGGGCATCCCTTCGAGTCGCTGGCGAAACGCGGAAATTCGAGTGAGCAAGGCGCGTGTGTCGTTCATCGGCGGTCTCCCGTCCGTACACTCAATGGGGCTTCATCGAGTGCATCGGACGAAAGATCGCGCCGGCTTCAATGCCTTCCGGTTCTACGGGTTATACGGGCCATCAAAATGGGCAAGACGTGCGGGTTGCCAAGAATTGACCATAAGATGCGTAAAATGGATTGAGAAACAAGCTCGTCGAGCCGCCGCCTGCTCTCACCAATCGCTGCCCAACGTTTCACCGTCGCTAGGCTGCACGGCTTGACGCCAGGTGTCGGGCTGCAGGGTTCGCGAGATGGTGCGAACGCTTCCATCCCCCATGGCCACGCAGAGCACCTGATGGCCGGACTGAACCGTCAGATTGGAACAACATTCCCTGCCGGCGGGGCAATTCGCGAAGGCTTTAGCCAGTGGTTGGACCTGAAATCCCAGGTTGAACGTACCACTGGTCGGATTCGGAGCACCATTGGGGCTCGTGACCGGCGAGGATTGCTCACCCGCCTCGACAGTATTGTTGGTCAGGGCGTAGGTCAGGCCGAAATTGTGAACTCCGCCGTGAGTCGGGTGCCAGGGGAAAAAAGCAGTTCTGCCGCGGCCATCACACCAGGCATACGCTTCCGCGAAAAAGATAGTATTCGACGAACCATCGGAGATTTGGTCTAAAGACCTCGGAGGGGCAGTGTATCCTTTTGTCGCGTCGCCATTCGTAAAAGCTTGCCAGTTCGCCAGGTAGTTGGTGCTGCCCCACGGGGCCGTGGTGCCCGTGTATACTCGGCCTTTCACATTTGATTGCGGATCGGTGCCTGAACTCGGGTCCGAAGGGCACTGCAGAATCGTGAACGACTGGGAACTAATCTCAGGCGTCATCACACCGATGTGACCTATCACGGGGCCGCTATTAGCGGGGACGTAATAGGCGGCATTCCCCTGCGCGATTACCACTCTGGGCGGCAATGGGGGAACCCATCGTGCCGCCACCGCCGCGATACCCGTTCCCGGATCCGGGAACTTCGCGGGTTGAAACTGATCGACGTAAATGGTGTAGCCGTTTGCTTTGAGCGTAGGCACCGACACGACCTGCTTGATTGCATCCCATTGTTTATAAGTCGCGGGCATGGCCGCTTTCCCTGGAATGTAGGTATGACCAGTTGTGTCTTGCGGAGCATGTCTCGTCGCAACGGCGGGGACCAATGTCCCTGTCGCGGGATACGAGACGGTCCCAAGCGTGTTCGAGCGCTGTGTCACGTCATCGTTGATGCGATCGTAAAGATTGCCCTGCTCGACGAAGGGCATCAGATGAACGAACCAACCACCGTAGATGGCCTTGGTGTTGGCGCTGGCAAGTGTGTTGGCGCCCACTGCGGGGAACACGCCGTTGTAAGTAGGCAGCGACCCATGTTCGAGATGAAACGCCTGCACGGCAGTGGCTAGCTGCTTCATGTTGCTGAGGCAGCGCGTTCGGTTGGCGGCCTCGCGCACTTGCTGTACAGCAGGCAGGAGCAAACCAATTAGAACGGCGATGATGGCGATAACCACCAGCAGTTCAATGAGTGAAAAGCCCGCTCGTTTGTGTCGAAGTTCTTGATTCATGGAGGCACCATGAGGTAAAAGAAGACAGATCAATCTTCTTTTGCGAGTAAGAATGAGCATCTACTCGCATAATTCTCACATAATTCTCCGCAATGTCCAGTCTAATTTTTTGATCTATTTCTAGTCTCGGCTTTTCGCCATCTCCGGATCAGTCGGTTCTCACTTCGAATGTTTTTCGCCTATAATCAGGCTTCATGAAAAACCTCACAATCCTCGGCCTTTTCCTTCTCCTTGTCCCAAGCGCTCCCGCGCAAGACATGCCGTTGTCGCAGATACTGATCCCGGGGGAGGGATGGGCCAAGGGCGCAGCTGGATTCAAGCCAATCTCCGGAATCATCGCCCATCGTTTCGACCCGAATGAGTTAATGGTGTTCGATACCGAGGGCCACATGCAGGGCTTCGTCGATGGAATGGGTAAAAAAATTGACCGCAAGATCGAAGAGAAAATCAGCTTCCGGCCTGGCATGATCGCCCCGGGCGGCGATTTTCAGTATCGCATTCTCGACAATCGGAAAAGTCTGGGCATCTTCTCGGCAAAAGTTCCGCAGGAGAAGATCGCGGAGATCCCTCTCGAAGTGGAGGAAGCCGTCTTTTCCATCACCGCCGATCGCGGGACGATGCTGATTGCCGACGCGGCCAGCAAATATGTCTGGGCTTATCGAATCGACAAAGATGGCAAACTCTCCGGCGGCGAAAGCTACATGACCCTTCGCGTCCGTAAGGAAGAACCGCGCAGCGAGGCCTCGGCCATCCGCGTCGACAAGGCGGGACGCATCTATGTGGCGAGCAAACTCGGCGTGCAAGTGTTCGACCCGACGGGCCGGCTCTGCGGCGTGCTGACGAACCCTTCCACGGAACGCATCACCGCGATGACCTTCGGCGGCCCCAAGGGCGATCACCTCGTCGTCGCTTGCGGGACGGTGATTTACTCACGTCGGCTCAACGCCGTCTGGGGATTTTTCAACGACAAGAAGTGATGGGAAGGGCCTTCCTCTTCCAGGACGGTAGCTGGCTGTTCCGCGGGAAGATGTGCCCATTTACCTTTTTGGATCTCCGCCACCGGTGGCCCATACGCCAGCGCCGGTGGCGACGAGGAGATGGTCCGTATTTCGACGCACCTCGGCGTACAATCCAGGCGTGGGGAATTCCAGCTTCTGAATGATCTTGCCGCTTCGCGGATCGACCACCATCAGTGGAAACGATCGATCCTTCCAAACTTCATAGAGGTTGCTGATCACGCGCTCGATACGGGGAACCGTCGGCGCCCCTCGGCGGAATAGATCAACGTTGGCTGATCGATTCGGCAGCGGTCGGGTCGGGTGCACAAGCAGGTACGGCGATTCCCAGCGAGCCTGCCAGGTTCCACGTCCGGCGTTCGAGAAATCGATCGGCTGTCCCACACCCCCCGTTTCGCGGTCGATCCGCAACAGTCCATTGGGTGAGGGAACAAATACTTCACGCTCGCCAATGGCAAGCCGTCCGAGGTCGACCCACGAACGGCCCAGATACGGCGCGACGGACCACAACCGCCGGCCGGTGCGGGCATCAAGCGCTTCAAGCTCCATGCCGATGTTGCGTTCCAGACCAACCAGTAACAGGTTTCCCTCCGCGCGAAGAGCCGGCGCGCGCCCCGTCAGGCTCGATGGCCTTTCGATGGGAGTGCGCCAGCATGGCCGGCCGGTTTCGAGATCGAGGCAGCAGACAGCCGCTGTGCCTTCAGCATAAACAATCCGCCGATCGTCGAGGGCGGGGGGATCGTGCGGCCAGGGCAGACTTGCGGAAGGGATCTCGAAGCGAACGCGGCCGTCTCGCGCATCGAGCACGCGCAGTTCCCCCGTGGAAGATTGTGTCACGAGTTTGGAACGGCCGGCGTGGAAGAATGGCGTGAACCGAGGAGCCGACTTTCCACGCAACGACTTGGGTGAAGATGCCGGGTGGCTCCAGTGAACCGTGCCGTCGGTCAGATCGATCGCCAGGATGTTGCTTTCATCGAGAATCGCGTAGAGGGTGTGCCCCACCCGATGGAAGCCGCTCAACTTCCCCGGCACCGAGCCACGCGGTTCTTGCAAGATTTGAGGATTCGGCGAGCTCGCCAGCCGCCACGACCATTCCGTCACGCCCGATTTAATTTGAACCGCCCTCACGAAATCGTCGCCCAACAAAATGAGCCGTTCGCCGTCACGAAAACCGATCGACACGTCGAGCGCATGAGTTTCACCCTCCCCGGGACGCAGAGAAGTCAGGCCTCGCGGACCGATCGACCACTCCGCCTCGACGCCAGGGAGCATTGGCAAAAGCGTACGATCCGGTTGCACCCAAGTTGCAAGTTCGTGCTTTACCAGTGGGAAGCGAAGAGCGGCCACGGGCGTTGATCGTTTCACCTCCGGCACTCGCTCTGGGCGTACGACGGTCTCGCCCAGTTCTTGCCGAGCAACCGTTTGTGCCAGTCGCATCTCCCCATGCCAGGAAATCAGGCCATCAGGTGAAGTTGCCGGCCGATCGAGGACCTTCCGCCACTGACTCGTTTCCTTCGAAGCGGCATCGACCTGCGCGAGCAGGGCGTTCATCTCGGCCCGCTGCTGTTTCTGAAGGAGAAGTTTCTCGGTCACGGGCCGAGGTTCGTCGTTGCGGCGTGGAGCGGCGCCGCGATTTTCACTGATGTAGCCCGAGACATCAAGAGAGGACGCGGCGACGAAGCAGCCATCGGCGAACGCGAGGTTGCCAAACATCCCGGGGACCGGTTGGCGTACCGGTCGGCCATCTTCGGGATGCAGAAAATGCAGGCCATTCTTGGTCGGCCAGAAGATCACATCGGTCGAGACAAAACCCCGGCCGAAGGTCGCTTCGCCGCCGTCGTCATGTTGGATCCAACCCAGCGGGGCGCGTTCGGAGCCGCTCTTCAGGTCGAAGCCGCGAATCCCGCGCATCGTGCCGGCAAAGGTGGCGATCAGGCGGCCCTGCGCGACGCCGAGGAGATGAATGACATCGACGCCCTCGCGATCCCACAGGAGCCGGCCGGTCAGGGCATCGAGACAGATCAACCGATCCGAATCGGCGGGGGCGGCGACGATATGCCGGCCATCGAACAGGCAGGGGCAAAGGTCCCGGCCGATCGGCGGCAGTCGGCGTTCGGGGCGCGGGTAGCGATATTCCCACGCGGGCCTGCCGTCGCGCGCATCGAGCGCGATGATCGTCCCCGCGTGGTTGCAGAAGACGACATTCGGCCCGGAGAAAGTGAGAAGGTCGTGCCGGGCGCGGCCATCGCCGGCGGGAATGAACCCGGGCCGATTGGTGTCGCGGCTCCAGAGGATCTCAGGCCGTTCGGCATCGCCCAACAAACGGTAACAAACGATCGACGAGACGACCGAACCGCCCGTTTGCTTCCAGACGACCGCGTACATCAGCCCCTGTTGAACGATCGGCGAGCCTTCAAAAATCGCGACGTCCGCCTTCGCCGTCGGCGGCCGCAGAACCCAGGCGGTCGGGATCGCGTCGGTCGGGCGATTCGGAATCGGACCGAGACAGGCGATGACGCTGGCGGCTTCCGTCTGGCCAAGGCCTTCGCCTTCTTCACGCGGCGCGCGAAGCACCTGCGCCCCGAGCCGAACGTAGAGAAAATTCTCGTGAACGGTCAGGGTGTAACGGACGTCGCTGCGTGAAGGCAATCGGCCGTCGATCCCCGCCACCTGGATTGTCCGGGTGAGATCGAAGACCGTCGAGCGTTGCCCGGTTTGCAGATCGAACGAGTAAACATTCAAGGCGTCGGCCACGAACGCACGGCCCTGAGCGATGACAGGATGAAAAGCGAGCGCTCGGGGATGATCCGCCGCCGCGGGTTTATCTTCCCCGCGCACGGGCGCGAAGCGTGACAGTTCCGTGGTCCAGGTCGCGGGACCCGGCCACGTTTGCGGCAGACCACGCCCCACGAAACTATTCCGCGACGGCCAACCCGCGAAGGTCGGCCACTGAGTCGTTTCTTCCGCCAGCGGCGGCAGGGTGGTTCGCCTCGGGTCCTTCAGCAACTCGTCGAGAGTCTCAACAAACTTGCCCTCACGCCCCGCCAGCAGCCCGACGGCGTCCGCGTGCTTGGTTCGTAATGCCTTGAGATCGCGCCGAGCCTGCTCAATCTCGCCGCGAAATAGGTTCAACAGAATGAGCCGAGCCTGCATTTCCGCAAGCGGCCGGCGGGGATCGGGATAGTGCCCGGCTTCTCCTGGAATCAACAAGGTCCACCACCGCTGGGCCGCCTCGAAGTCGCCGCGCTCGAATGCCCGGCGGCCCAGCAGGAAGATCGCTTCCTCCGCCGGCCGGCTGTTGAACCACTCGGCGACCAGATATTCGAGCTTCACATCGGAATATCGCGATTGAGCTTCCTCAAGAGATTTGGCGGCAGCCGGATCAACACGATCGCGATAGATTTTCAGTGCCGCGGCCGGGAGGGACGCAATCCGCTCATGACAGATCGAGCGGGCGGCCCGGAAGTGGGCGCTCGGCCAGGGGACCGACATGGCCAGACCACCAGTAAGGGAAGCCAACAACCGGTAGGGCGCTTCGACGGGCGTCAGCTCGTGGCCGGACGACTCGATGATCCGCTGATATTGATCGAGCGCGTCGACATAACGACCCTGGGCCGCTTTCAGATTGGCTTCCTGAATCGCGCTGGAGACATTGCCGGATTGAGCGAGGCACGGCGTTTGCACGCATATAATAACGGCAAGGGCGATGAACCCGAGCGCGAACGTGCCAGCGTGTAACAGACTAGTTCTTGGCGGCATGAGGCACGATGGTTCCATCGTTCGTTTCGTGAAGGATTAGAGTGACATTCCCGCGTTTGGGAATATCGATTCTCGAATCCGGGGTTCCAGTCTTTGGTTTATTCTTAACGTTTCTCCAGAAAGCACAAGAATTTTTCTGGGAGATTCGACTTTCGTCCGTGGAGATGACACCGATGCGGATCCGTGGTTTGCTTTTCGCGGGGCTGGCGTTCGGGCTTCTATTTGGTTCGTCTGGTTGCGGTTCGAAGCCAGAACCGGAACGAGTCGGCGGCAGTTATCCCGTCCGATCCGATTGGCTCGTCACAATTCCGCCGAGCGCGGCCGGCAACCCGTCGCGCTGGTACGATCCTGGCTTCCCGCCGCTCGTGATGCTCGATCGGCCCCATGCGACACTCGCCGGCGACGATGCCCGCCTCGTGGCGCAGACGAAGAATCGCGTCATTCTCAACACGCGCGATGTCGAGCCCGCCCTACGTGAAGAATTCGGCAAGGTGCTCACCGAACTCTACGGCACGCCCGACGACCCCAAAGTGCCGAACGGCGAATCGCTCATTCAACAAGCGAAGCTGACGGAGAAGCTGACGACACTTCGCGGCCAGTTCGCGACGAAGCGGGAGGAATTGGCGAAACTCCAAAGCGATGCCAAGACGCCGGAAGATCAAAACTTCCTGGTACTGGCGGAGAAGCAATCGAACGATCAAGCAGCCGTGATCCGCGACCTGGAACGCCGGATCGCCAATCTGCAAACCTACGAAAGCGACCTGCATCTCGATGCCGATACGCTCCGCGCAGGGGGCGTTCTCTACCGCAATTACTGCCAGCAGTGCCACGGTTTGACGGGTGACGGCAACGGTCCCGGCGGCCGGTATCTCGTTCCCCTGCCGCGCGATTACCGCCAGGGCCTCTTCAAGTTCATCACCACTGATCCGAGTTTGGGTTCCAAGCGGAAGCCGCGCCGCGCCGATCTCTATCGCACGATCACCCAGGGGCTCCCCGGCTCGCCGATGCCGCAATTCGCAGCCCTGCGCGAGGCCGAGGTGCAGTCGATCATCAGCTATGTCATCCATCTCAGCATGCGTGGCGAGGCCGAATATGACTTGATGAAGCGCGCGGCCGACGCGGGCGGCGACGAAGTCGACCGCAAGGACATTGCCAAGGGGCTGGTGGAATCAGCGTCAATCGTCGCGCCGCTCTGGGCCGCAACAGGCGTGACGCCCCTGGCGCCAGATCCCAACCCGTATATCACGGACGAACAGAAACTCGAATCGGCCGCCAACGGCCATCGGCTCTTCATGAGTGCCGACGTCGGCTGCACGAGTTGTCACTCCGGTTTCGGCCGGACGGCGCCGTTCCAGTTCGATTCCTGGGGCTCCCTGGTTCGGCCCCGCAATTTGACGGTGGCAACCTTCCGCGGCGGCCGCAAACCGGAAGAGATCTACGCACGCATCGCCGGCGGCATCCTCGGTAGCAACATGCCGGCCCACGACAAGCTGCGTCCCACATTCGAAGAGAAGATCCGCCATTCCGATCGCATCTGGGACCTGGTTCACTTCGTGCAGTATGTCTCCGAAAGCGAGAAGCGGGCACTCTTGCGCGAGAAGAAGCAGATTGATATTGAGTGAGGTGTGCGTCTACTTTCCATCCACAAACACCCAATAAGTCACGCGGTGGTGGATGGGGAACTTCTCCCCATCTTTCTCCCGGCTGACGCTTTTATTGACGACGGTCACGCACCACCAGCCCGCTTCCATTAACGAGCAGGTGGCCACGCCGCTGCGATCGGTTTTTACTTGCCGCGTGATCTGTTCATCCGGCGGTAATTCTTTCGGCGCGACGGGATTGTAGCGCTCGACTTCCACCAAAGCCCCCGCCAAGGGCTTCTCGCTGAGGCTCGCCTGGGCCTGAAAGACCATGCCGGGTTGCAGGCCATAGGGCCGGGTCAGCGGCGACAGATCGAGGCCGGTCTTGTTCGTCATGACATCCCAACCTTTCTGGGTCGTGACGTGATAGAGCACTTTCACCGTGTCGGCAAAAAAGATCTTCTCTTCAGGCATCCAGATGGGCGGCATCTGGATCTCCACCGTGTAGTCACCACGCTCTTTCGGCGTGAATTCGAACTGATACGCGACCACCTTTTTGCCGTCGGCAGCCGGACGTTCGATTTTTTTGAAGGGTTCGATCGGACCAATCGGTTCACCGCTCGGCGACCAGACTCGCACCTGCTCCGGCGGCGACGCGTCAAAGAGTTGCTGCTCGAACGGATGTCCCCACATCAGCGTGAAGGTGACAGGTTTGTCCCGCTCGCCGGAAGGTTTATCCGGGAAAAGCATGTGAAAGTGGGCGAGGCTGGGCGAGGCGACGCCCAGCAGAACGACTAGGGCTAGCACGCGGCTGTAATTCATCGAGATGCTCCAGGTGCGAGAAACGATCGATGTTACAAATATGAATTTTCGCTTACGCGGTCACTTCATCACCCTCATCAACGGCTCCAGGATCCAGCGGAAACTGCCGGAGAGTTGGGCCGTCAGCAAGCCGACGACCGGCACGATGTAGGTGACGAACGAACCAATGAAACCGGAGTCGAGTGAGAATTTGCCGGGCGTCGTCTTCAGCACACGGCTGACGACTTCATCGCGGTTCATTTCGAGGAGCACCCAGAAGACGCCGGCAATTCCCGCACCGCTGAGGCCGAGGAGACTGATCAGCAGCAAATGTTCCGGGTGGAACGGGTACGATGTTGACGCGAGGAGCAAGAACGAGAGGCAGACCATCGCGGCCACGAGCAACCCCCGAAGCTGGGCGAAGAACTGGCCGAGGTAAAGCGTGATCTGCGTGGCGACGACATTTTCCGCCAGCGGCACCCAGGCGGGTTCCGACGACGGAGTGGCCGTAGCCGGGGCGTTGCCGAACGCTTCTTCCACCGGCAGCGAGTTCCAGCGCGGGGCCAAGGCGGCGAGGCAACCTGCCGAGACGGCGCTGAGCTTGCCGCGCAAATCGCGTTCCACATGACGGACGGAAGTCTTGCCGGACTGATCGGCAAGCCCCTCGCGCAGCCGCTTATCAAGAGCATCGGAGATCTGATTGAGGCCGCGCAGTTCCACCGGGGCGTCAGGCGTCTTCTCGACCGCTTCCGCCAGCAAGCGCAACTGGTGGATCGGCAGATGCAAGTGCTCGATCTTCGGCTTCTTCGTCAGGAGATACTTGCCGAAGACCTCGGACACCTTCTGCGGCAGGCGGGCAAAACTCCGCATCATCGGGATGAGAGCGATGCCGTCGAGCAACCGTTTCGTATGCCGCCACAGGAAGAAGAGCCGCAAGAGGATCGAGACCGTGAGCGCGTACAGGCTCCAGAAGCCGACATAGAACAGGCCGTCCCACGACCAACCTTCGACCGTGGGCAGCGATTGCAACCAGATAGCCAGACCGAGCGCGGCCAGCACGAGCGTGACGAAGATGACGGCCTTGGCGTGGCGAATCAGCAAGCTATCGTGGCGGACTTCTTCCTGCACGGCCCGATCGAGATCGTTGAGCCGCGACAAGGAACCTTCTTGGGGTGCATCGCCCTGGTCGGCCGGGAACGGCGGCGGCACCGTGAAGCGATCCATTTGATGTGCTCGCTTCAACTGGAAGTAGGCCCAGGCAGCGAAACCCATGCTCATGAACAATAGGGGCGTCATCGGCGATAATCCAGAAGTCAAATCGATCGCGCGGAAGAAGAACAGAGTGCGCCGGGTTGGCCCGCCATGAATCCAGAAGCGGCTCAAGAAGAGAACCGCGAACCCGCAGACGATCGTGACCAGGGCGAGGTTGGCGAAGGTCCAGGCGCCGAGTTCAAGCCGGCCGCCCATCAGGGCACGCGGGCGCAGCCAGTGGGCGAACTGCATCAATCGGCTCGGCGGCCAGCAGAGCGGTTTCAACATACCCAGCAAGAAACCCACCACAATTGCGGCCGTCGCCCCGACAGTGATCGACATCCAGATCGACGAGAAATGATTCGCCTGCGCGTGCGTATGGACTAGAGCGAGCACCGGGAGCGCCAGGACGACCTGCGAGCCGAGGAGCAGATTGCGATAGCACAATTGCGGCAGCGAGAAGTCGCCCGCGGTCGAGACCGGCGCCCAGAAGAGACGCGACGAGCGCGTGAAGAGGGCGAAATAAACCAGGGCCGACCAGAAGGCGAGCAGGGCGAGACCGAACGGCAGTAAGGCGCCTGGATAGGTCAGGGCGACCTCGCGTTTCGGCGTGCCGACGTTCGGGTTGAGGCGAACGTACCCTTCTTTATCTTCGTACTCGGTGAATACCTGCAACGGCACGAACGAACCGTTGGGCGAGACGACACTGATCCAGATGGGCGGCCGCTGGCGGCCTTGAGCCTCGCCATGCTCATCGAGCGGCGTGGAGACAAATCGCGGCGGCCCGTATTCGAGGAGATGCCGGTTCAGGCCGAGATGCATGAGCGTCGCGTTGTAACAGCCCTGGGCCGCGACGTTCGCGAAAAGGATGCGCTCGTTCGAATCGGGATTCACCCAGGTTTGGTTCTGGCCGAAGAGCGGATAGGTGGAGCCGACGATGACGCCGCGCATCCAGTAACGGTAATCGGGATGAAGAAGTAGCTGGTCGGCATCGGTGACGAAGACATGCACATCCGGGCAATACTCGCGAATCAGGCGGATGAGGAAGAGCTTGTCGCGCGTGTCGCTGGCGACGACGCCGACGTATTGACACTGCTCTCGCCCGATCGTGGCCAGGATGTTTGACAGCGCCTGGGCGTTGATGGCTGTCGTCGTTACGCCGCCCTGCGAGGGAACGCCTTCACCCGATTGGTTCGGTTCTTCCAACGTGGAGGGGACGAGCGTATCGGTATTCTTCAGGCCCGCTTGCTCGTCCTTCTTGCGGAAGGCCTGCGTGTATTCGTTCTTGACTCGCGAGATGTGTAACGGGAAGCGCAACAGCAGCACGTCGTCCTTGTTGTTGGCGGTGATGTTCTTGCCGAAGCCCGTGTTCGATTCCGCGAGAATGGCGACCTTGCCCGGCAGATGCGACCACTGGCTCTGGATCGGCTCGTCCGACTTGCAACCGTCTCGTTTGCTCATGTAACGCAAGATCGCGGAGACGATCGGGCGCGTCGGGATCACGGTGGAAGTAAGTTTGAACTTGCCGGGCTGCCAGTTGGGATGACCATCGGAGTACGGGTCGAGGTCGAAGAAATCCTTGGTGCGGATCGCGGAGGCGTTGCCGGTGATGACGTCGAACTTGAAAAGCGGGTTGCCGCGCAGCATGGCCCCCAGACCGGCCCACCAGTCGCCGAGGCCCGCCCACCAGTCGCCCACGACGAACTGGAGCGACGTCTGCGATCCCGAGAAATAGGGTCCGATGACGCGGACCGGATCGGTGACCGATTGGCCGCCGCTGGCCATCATCTTGAGAGCGCGTGTGAATGCTCGCTTGTGCAGACCACTGAGCGGCGTTTCGCCCACGAGGAAGACGACACAAAGGCCCGGTTGATTGATCTTGCGGTCGGTGTGTTTGCCGTGACGGAAAAGGAGCACGCCCGGGTACGATTCCCGATAATTGTTCGGCTCGGTCTTGTCGTCGGTCTTGGCCTTCGGCCGTTTGTCGATCTCCCAAGGCAGCCATGAGCGATCGAGGATGTAACCGTCCTTCTTTTCGACGGCCCGTTGCACGGCATCGACGACTTGATCGAAAGCATAGCCGTAGGGCGTGTCGATCGGGTCGGGCACGGTAGTGATGAGGAATTCGACTTGGTAGTTGTGCAGGTGGCGGCGCAGATCTTCTTCGGGGTTCCACTTGCCGTCATGCGTGGCGTAGAAGTCGTAAACCGGCTTGAGGGGATCCTTGCCCGAGATTTGAAAGGGGGCAGCCTCCGCGATCACTTCCTTCTTTTCCGGCTCTTTTTTCTTCGCAGCCGGTTCGCCGATCGGCGAACCGACGGCAAAGACGCCGAGAAGGCCGCTGAGAATGACCCAAGGCAACGGCGCGGTCTTGGCGCCGGATTTCTCCGTATCGGACACGGCAATGCCGCCCAGGGGAGCCGATCCGCAACATGCCACTTCACCACACACGGAACATGCGCCGGCCGCTCCCCGGAGTGACGCATCCATGCGTGGAGACTGTTCCAGCCGCGCATTGTGTCCCCGGATCGATTTTCGAGCAAGGCCGAGTTGTCGCGATCGCTCGCCAAGTAAAAAGGCAAGGGAACCACGAATCTCACGAATCGAAAGAATCAAAACCAAGAAGTGAATTTTCTAAAACTCCCTCGTGATTTGTTCGATTCGTGAGGTTCGTGGTTCCCTCCTTTGCAAAGCATGACTTTGAATCCCCCTTCAAATCGACTTTGGATCGAAATACAATGGCGGAGACCTCTTTCAGGAAGGAACCTCCGCATGGCCGCTGATGCTTGGCCGATCCGTCGGCTGCTGGAATGGACGGAGAAGTACTTTCGCGAGAAGGGAATCGACAGCCCGAGGCTCGACGCGCAACTTCTCCTTGCTCACACCCTCGGCTGCAAGAAGATTGATCTCTACGTCCGTTCGGACGAAGAACCACCCGAAGCGAAACGAACTGCTTTCAAGGATTTGATCCGCCGACGGCTTGAAGGGTGCCCCGTGGCCTATCTCATTGGCCAGCGTGAGTTTTACCAACTGACGCTCGAAATCACCCCCGCCGTGCTAATCCCTCGACCGGAAACGGAAATTTTGGTGATGGAAGCCCTTCGCCAGCTGAAAGGGAAGGAATCGCCCCGCGTTCTCGACATCGGCACCGGTTCGGGCTGCATCGCTCTGACCATCGCTCAACAACACAAAACCGCCGTGGTGACCGCGACCGATCGGAGCCCCGAGGCTCTCGCCATCGCGCGGAAGAACGCGACGACTCATCGACTAATCGATCGGGTGCGCTTCCTGGAAGGCGATCTCTTCGCTCCGCTGGGTGAAGAGTTATTCGATCTGATTGTCAGCAATCCGCCCTATATTCCCACGAGTGACATTTCTGGTTTAATGAAAGAGGTGCGTGATTTTGAGCCAATTTCGGCCCTCGACGGCGGTTCGGACGGCTTGGCGATGTATCGAAGGCTCATCCCCGATGCTGCCGCCCATTTAGTTGAGAAGGGAGGGTTGCTGCTCGAAATTGGTTCAACACAAGAGGCTGCGGTTCGCAAGTTGATTGAAGGGACCGGGGCGTTCGAATCGCTTGTCACGTTTGTCGATCTGCAAAAACACCCACGTGTCATCGGCGCTCGGCGGATGGCGTGAATTCTCTGCCTTCTTTCCGAGCTCGAGCATCTGAGCCGTCACATTTCATCCGCCGCATCAAATTCTTATGTACAAACGAATCAACAAACTCTGATGTAAAATAGGCAATTTGACCCGCAAGTTCTTGACGGGTACAATGGAGACAGTTAGGGTGATTAGTGGGACCGTATAATCCCTACATCACGCAAGGTCGTGTCGGAAGCGATTTTGCTGGGGGGCGGGTACGGAAGATGTACCCGACGGAGAATGGAGAGGGGCTGACCGGGAGTGTACCAACATCCCCGGCACAACGGGCACTGGGAGGGACTGAAGTACCTGTTGTTGCAGCCTCGAGTCTCGGCACCTCAGACCCGGAGAAGGATACACACCGATGCTTGTCTTGTCCAGAAAAAAAAACGAGAGCATCGTGATCAACAACGACATCACGATCACCGTGGTTGAAATCCGCGGCGACAAGGTGCGTCTCGGGATCGTTGCACCCAAAGATGTGCCTGTGCATCGTCAGGAAGTATGGGAGGCGATTCACGGAAAACCCGCTCCCTCGCCTTCAGTCGTCGTCGGCGCCGCCGTTGACGCCTCAGGCCACATTTAACGTCACCGGTGGGTCCATGTACCCGCCGTTTTTCGTTGATCGAGCTGATTTCCCGCTCTTTCGTTGACTATTCCCCCAAGAAAATTTCATGCCCACCATAGCCGTCATCGGCGCCAGTGCCGACCGTTCGAAGTTCGGCAACCGTTGCGTGCGAGCCTATGCCGCCAAGGGTTGGACCGTCCTTCCCATTCACCCCCGTGAAACCGCGATCGAAGGCCTCACTGCCTATCGCACGATCGCCGACGTACCGGCCGGAACAATCGACCGCGTTAGCGTTCACCTTTCCGCGGCACTCGGTCTTCCCGTCATGGATGAGATTGCCGAGCGCGGCGACGTGGCGGAGGTGATGCTCAACCCAGGCGCTGATGACGAAGCCGTCGTCGAGAAAGCGCGAAGTCTTGGGTTGAATGTCGTCACCGGATGCAGCTTGATCGCGCTCGGCGAACATTGAGAAAAGCTCACTCGAACACTTCCGAAACCCGCACTTCTTTGTCACAACTTCCCCGTCGCCACCGCTTAGGCCAGGGTAACCATGCCCATGGCGATTAGCCACATCAAATAGTGCCACCGCGTGTAGGGTTGCAGGACCGATTCGCCGGGACTTTTCGGGTCAATGATAAAGTCAGCGCCGGGAGACATGGTTCAGCGTCCTGCACGTTGAGGAATGAATTGAGGAATAAGATATGATCAAGACCGAAACGGGATGCGAATCCCGCCCGGTCAGTTACAAATAGGATAGCACCAGCCTCCTCCGCCACGTTCTCACCTTCCACTGGAACTCATCATGCGGAACTCTTGTCTCGCCGGTATGCTCGTGGCGTTCTTGACCAGCCCATGCTTCACCCAAGATGAGGACAAGCCTCTCTATAAGACGGCGTACAAAGTGATCAACGTCCATCGGCACATCGACACCGCCAGCCCGGCGGCCGTGAAGGCGGAACTCGAGGTGCTCGATCGCGTCGGCGTCAGCGCGATTGTCGTGCTCGACGGCGGACAGATCGACAACAAACTGCCCGACTGGTTCGAACTGAAAAAGAAGCACCCCGACCGCTTGATCATCTTCAGCAACATCCCCTGGGGTCGAATCAAGCGTGAGAAGTTCTTCGAGGAGATCGTCCAGGAACTGCCGGTGCAGGTCCGGCTCGGGGTACAGGGCGTCAAGATCTTCAAGCAGCTCGGCATGGGCTACAAGGATGCCGACGGAAAGCTGCTCAAGGGCGACGATCCGCGGCTCGATCCCTTCTGGGCCAAGTGCGGCGAACTCGGCATACCGGTGTTGGTCCACATGGCCGACCCCAAGGAGTACTGGTATCCGCTCACCCCCAACAGCTTCCACTACGGCATGCGTTCGGAGAAGGACCAGTTCTACGATCGAGACACGATGCCGAGCTGGGAGGACCTCATCGCCCAGCGCAATAACATTCTGAAGAAGCACCCCAAGACCAAATTTATCGGCGCTCACATGGGCAGCCTGACCTTCGACCTGAAGCAACTGGGCGAGACGTTCGACAAGTACCCAAACTTCCACGTCGATTGCTCGGCCCGCACGCGCATCCTCGGCCGGCTGAACCCGCAGGCGGTGCGCGATTTCTTCATCAAGTATCAGGATCGCATTCTCTTCGGCACCGATTCCAGCGCTCTGAACAACGTGAAGCCGGACGACGAGAAGGAGGTGAAAGCTTGGCAGGACCGAGCATCGCGTTTCTACAGCCGGCACCTGGAGTATTTCGAGACGAACCACATCGACATCGTCGAACCCTATGGCTGGGCCAAGGAATGGCTGCGCATCCCCGGCGTCAAGCTCCCGCCGGAGGTGCTCGAGAAGTTCTACCACGCCAACGCCGAGCGATTGATTCCGGGGTTGGCGAAGAAGGATCTGAAGGAATGACTTCTTGAATCCGGACAGTCGCGGCGTTCACGCAGATGGTGTGGTTGAAGTAATCAACAAGCACTCGTCGGTAGGCGCATCGGCGATTGCCTGACGAACTTCATCGGTATCGAGCTCCAGGGCCGTGGCAATTTCGAAGGGAGACATGCCGTCCGCGGTCAATGCGGAAATGACCTGACGGCGAATTTGTTGGCGACATTCTTCCCCGGCCTCCTGATAGACGCGGGATTCACGAATGTCGTGGATCATGAAAATGTCTCACTTTCACGAGATCGAATGCGAGATAGCCTATTCCGCTGGCTTTGAAATAATGTGCTGAACCTCTTTGACGCTGGTTTGCAATACTTTCGCGATCTTGGCCACGGATATGTTCTGAGCGACCATTTTTAGAATAACTTCCCGCAGCACTTCTTCCCGTACTTCTTCCCGTCCTTCTTCTTTGGCCTCTTGATACACGCGGCTTTCACGGATGTCGTGGATTTGCAGCATGGATTGAATCTCCTCCCGGTTCAGGCGGGGCAGCTTGTAGATGATGACCGTCTCGATCAATTCTATCAGATTGACCCGAAGCGCCGCATCGTCGATTTCGCTTTTGGTGCGAGCAACCAGCTTACGCGCCATGGCCGGCGCCTGCGCCTCCGATTGAACAATCAAATAGAGGATCGACAAACCCAGCGGTGCATTCGCCATCTCAGGCAGTTCATCCAGGTAAAACGGGCGGAGATGGCCCGAATCGAGAAGCGGCTGACAGGGCGCCAACCCCGGCGGTTCGAGTTCGCGGGAACTAAACAACACAACGGCGACAAACTGCTGGCTCGGGTCGTGCTGCTTCAAATAGGTGTAGGCCTTCACCAACACGTCCGCATAAACACTCGGTAGCGGGTAGAATTGCACTTCCAGAAAATAGACCGGCAGCCCTTCTTCCTGAGGTCGGAAAACCCTGTCGGCACGATGGGCGGTTTCCTTGAATTCGAGTGCCTCGTATCGGTAACGCGCTGCCTGTTCCCGGGCCTCATCAACGGATAATCCCAGAACAAGAAAGAACGTATCCACGCTGGTTTCGAAGAGACGGTAGAAGAGAGGGTCCGTGATCATGACAAAGCGGCCTCGGTCGGGTTGCGCCGATCATTTCCGTATCCTACGAATGGTAACACCCCGCTCAATATCGATTTTTCTGTTGACACCGGCGAAAAAATCGTCAATCTGGTATAAGATAATAGTCGATCCTACCTGATGCTCCTCCTTCCCGCTCGTTCGCCATTCTCGCAGAGGCTGACCCATGCTCGATCTTCGACTCGGAAGTTCATCCGATTGCCGCGGAGTTTCCCGGCGATCGTTCCTGCGTCTGGGCGGCCTGGCGACGCTGGGCCTGAGCCTGCCGGAGTACCTGCGTCTTCAGGCTGAAGCGCCGGTCGCGCAGCGGAAGGACGTTCGCTGCATCCTGATGTGGATGCAAGGCGGACCGAGCCATATCGACACCCTCGACCCCAAGCCGGACGCCCCGGTTGAGATTCGCGGCGAGTTCAAGACCATCCCGACCACGCTTCCCGGCGTCCGCTTCAGTGAACACATGCCGCAGATGGCGAAGCTGACCGATCTGTTCAGCACCATCCGCGGGCACGACCCGAAAAACGGCAGTCACGGCACTGCCGACCACATCATGATGACCGGCCACAAGTTCAACGCCTCGCTGCCGTTCCCCTGCTACGGGGCGGTCGTGGCCAAGGAACGCGGCTACCACGAGGGCATGCTCCCCTTCGTGCAGATGGGCAAGAACATCGATCGCCGTTTCAACGGCGGCATCGCGGGCTTCCTGGGCGATCAGTACAACGCGTTCGAAGTGTTGGAAGATCCGAACGCCCCGGTTTTTCGCGTTCGCGACCTGGGCATCGCCGGCGAGGCGGAGCGGGCCCGTCTCGAACGCCGTTACAGCATGCTCAACGATCTCGAGCAGTACCAGAAGTCGATCGAGAACTCGGCCCAACCCGTCAAGGCTCGCGAAGAGTTTTACGAGAAGGCTCATGGGCTGATCACGTCGCCGGCCGCCAAGCGGGCCTTCGATATCGGGGCGGAGTCAGAGAAACTTCGCGAACGCTATGGGCGCAACCAGTTCGGCCAATCGTGCCTCGTCGCCCGCCGTCTGATCGAGGCCGGCGTGCAGTTCGTTACCGTCACCGATGGCGGCTGGGACACGCACCAGAATAACTTCAAGTCGTTGAAAGAACGACTTCTGCCGCGACTCGACACCGGCTACTCGGCCCTCATCGAAGACCTGCATCTGCGCGGCATGCTCGATAACACGCTGGTCGTCTGGTTCGGCGATTTCGGCCGGACGCCCAAGATCAACCCGTCCGCGGGCCGCGATCACTGGGCCACCGCTGGCGTCGCGACCATGGCCGGTGGCGGCATCAAGGCCGGGCAAGTCGTCGGACAGACCAACGCCCTCGCGGAATTCGTCACCGACAGCCCCGTCAGCCCACAAGACCTGGCCGCCACGATCTACCACACCCTCGGCATCCCCCTGCACACCTGGTACAAGGCCCAGGACGGTCGCCCGATCGAACTCTGCCCCGAAGGCAAGCCGATCAAGCAACTGGTGGGATGAGACAACTCGAGCGGGGTTGCGTGAGTGCAATGCCCGTGTAATAGGCGGACGCACCGTCTTCAGGCCGAAGGCCTGGCATGCTAAAGCCCAGGGCAAGCGCTTCGCGCCGCCCTGGGTACATGAAGCAATCAAAACTAAAAGCCCTGAAAGGGCGCAATAGGGACCCACCGCCGACGCATCTCGCCCTTTCAGGGCTCAGATCTGTCGCATTTCTCACCCAGGGCTTCGCGAAGCGCTCGCCCTGGGCTTTATCATTCCAGGCCGTTGGCCTGAAGATCCAACGATCGATTCGCTCTACAGGGTCTTAATTCACGAGCATTGTGCGTAAGCGCCCCGTGAACGGTACACGAGGCGCACGCAACCCTACTCGAAATTCACGAAGTGGAAGGAATCGAACCATGCGTCGACTTTGGATCATGCTTGTCGTCATCGCGCTGATTCCTCATTCCCGTGCGAATGCCGGCGACTGGCCCGGTTGGCGCGGCCCGACTGGCATGGGGCACACCGACGAGAAGGATCTGCCGCTCGAATGGGACGGCAAAACGAACAAGAACATCATCTGGAAGGCGGCTATCCCCGGCACCTATCCCAAGATCGCACTGTTCTCCAGTCCGGGTCACTCGTCGCCGATCGTCTGGCGC
>Ga0105048_10001845_pt1 | contig 34290 bp, 27 predicted proteins | sample MAT05_FD_78382 | JGI IMG/M metagenome (GOLD analysis project Ga0105048, IMG submission 78382) | Freshwater microbial communities from Lake Fryxell liftoff mats and glacier meltwater in Antarctica - MAT-05 | ecosystem: Environmental > Aquatic > Freshwater > Ice > Liftoff microbial mat | place... | reverse complement strand
CCGGCTCCGGCCATCCTGAACTCGGGCCACACTCTGGCCATAAGGAACGAACGAGGGGATCAGGGAACCAATGTCGCTCGGATCCGCGAGAGCCCTTTTTTTCACCGTCGCCTGCGTAATTTTGAAAAGCTCGTCCCGGCCTGTTGCTGGCGTTATTGCCCGGCTTGCCGCAAAGACTCGATCCGGCGCTTTCGCGACATTTATCGCTATGCGACGGACAGCCTACCGCGCGGCTGACGCTGCCCGCCGGACTAGCATTGCGCCAGCGCCGTGCCGGTTCCATCTCTAAGTGGCTGGCCGCTGTGCCGGACTATTCACAATGGGGATGAAATTGCTTAGCGAATGTTGGCGCCTAACATCGCAGCGCGTTTTGACATTCTAAAGCCGACCCCGCTCGTGAACTGGCGCCATAAACCCGGAGGATTTAAATGACCAACATTATTTGGAATTGGAAAACTATTGGAGCGATCGCGCTTACGTTGACGTTTCTGCCAGTTTTTGGCGCAAATGAAAAAAACTACACGTATTTGGCTCTGGGTGACTCAGTTGCCTTTGGTGTCGATCCAACCCTGTTTCCGCCATTCTCCCGCACCTTGCCGGGGCCGGATGACTTCATCGGTTACCCCGAACGCGTGGCTGCGTTTCGCGATAACCAGACAGCAAAAAAATTGGGCAATGCTGCTTGTCCAGGGGAGAGTAGCGCGAGTTTTTTGGTCCTAGGTGCTCGCGACCTGGGCTGCAACGGGCTCGGCCCGCAACTACAGCCACCATGGAAGCCAACGATAGGCCTGAAAATGGATTATTCGGGCACGCAGATGCGGTTCGCCGAAGAGCAGTTGCGAACGAATAAACATATCAATTTGGTCACGCTGAGCATCGGCGGGAACGATCTATCCTTACTGCAAGCCGACTGTGCAAATTCGGACCGCGCAGCGTTTGAGTTGTGTGTCATGCAAAAGCTTGTCACGCCGACCGGCGAGCCTGGGGAGCTGTTGGTGACTTACGCTTCGAACCTGACCCAGATTCTCTCCCGGATCCGCCGCGACTATAAAGGTACGCTGGTCCTGCTGACTTATTACTCGCCAAGCGTCGACCCACTAGTTACCGCGGCGGTCGCGGCCCTGAATGGCGTCATGACGGGAGTCGGGGCACAGTTTGAAGCCAGGATTGCCAATGGCTTTCTCGCCTTTAGGTTGGCCTCGGCGATGGACAATTTCGATCCATGTAAGGCAAAGCTACTTATTCAATTTCCAGACCAGAGCTGCGACATTCACCCGTCGGAAAAGGGACGCGACCTGTTGGCGGCAGCAGTTCTAGAAGCGGCCGAATTGAAGATCAAACGGGTTAAAGCCGAGTGACTGATTCCCTGCCATCATTTCAGGTGAGCGGTGGCAGCACCCGGCCAGATTGAAACAACGGCGCGACGCCTAGGATTCCACGCTGATAGCCCTCAGCAAGAGCACTTGTGCCCAGCGTGAGTGAGCACCAGCGATGTTAGGCGACGCGCCCGGTCTGGCCACTCCGCTGCCCATTTGGCCGGGTAACGACGCATACGAACGGCTGCCCGGGACCCGGTCAATGACAGGTGGATATATTGGGAGCGGAGTTTTAGTCTCCGAGATTCGGCGGCTACGTATTGTCGAGTAATGCTTCATCGATATTCTGCCGATAGAATTCTCAGTCGCGAACTTCCTCGTATGTAGGAACAAGTAACGACGGCGTGGAGCGGCCGGCCAGAGAGTTCTGCCGCTCAAATCCGCTGGCTTCAGCAGCCGGCCGCTGGCGTCCATGTACCAGCCTAAACGGACGTTCAAAGCAATCTCGCTTGAAACCGCTTGCCAATGAGCACGCCGCAGTACCGCAGCTGCCACGGGCCGGTATCTTTAGCTGGAAGGCGCCCCCAATAAAGAACTCCCGCCTCGTTGATCGCCGTTTGCAGGCCTAAACCAACGGAGGAGATCCCCCGGCTCTGCCGGGGAGGCAGCAGCAGTTTGACAGTTCCGGGAGAATAGACCGCTCCCGCAATATCAATTCTTTAGGCGCATCCGCTGACGTCGAGTGCTTGTTCGACCCGGAATTGCTCGCGGGTGCGTCCCGCTTTCGATGGCGATCAGGCCCCTTTGAGGGGCCAGCTATCGTAAAGCCTCCGGCTCTGCCGGAGGCTTACTTCTCCAATTTGGGCCTTCATGTCGTGCACTCCGATTCCCGTCCCCACTCCGCCCCCAGACCGTTGAGTTCCCGAACTGTTGCCTTTAGATCGGCGGGGCCACGCGTCCTCAGTCTGTACGTCCATCGTCCCCAGTCTCCTCTGGGCCGCGGAGCATGTGCTTGGTTCGTAACAATTGATCCGCTTTCTCCTCCGCCACTTCTGCCCGCCAGCCTTCGCTTACATTCGAAAGTGATCGCGGTTTCCCCAGCCGTAGTATTCTTTAACAAATAAGGAGATGCTCCAAATGAACCCCAAGAAGCGGAACGGAATTCAGCGGCGGGATGTTTTCAGCGCGGCGGGATTTCTGGCTGCGGCAGGCGCGCCGGCGATGGCCGCCGCCACCCCGGATGTCTACACGCGGCTGGATGTGCGCCCGTTCATCAACACAACCGCGACATTGACCATCAATGGCGGTTCGCGGACGCTGCCGGAAGTGATCGCGGCGATGGAGCAGGCGGCGCAGTTTCATGTGAATCTGGATGAGCTCATGGAGCGGGCCTCCTCTCGGCTTTCGGAAGTTTTAAAGGTTCCATGGGGACTGGTTACGGCCGGTACGGCCGCGGCGTTGACGCACGCGACAGCAGCGTGCATCGTGGGCGCCGATCCGGAGAAGATGCAACAACTGCCGGATCTGCGCGGGCTGAAGAACCAGGTCATCATGCCGCGCGAATCGCGTAACGTTTACGATCACGCGACACGGACCTTGGGCGTGGAGATCGTGGAAGTGGACTCGGCGGCGGAACTCGAATCGGCACTGGGTCCACGGACGGCGATGATACAGATTCTGGGCGAACATTTTGGCAAGGCCAAGTTCGGCCTACCGGAGGTTGCGCCGATTGCGAAGAAGGCCGGCGTCCCGATTCTCGTCGACGCGGCCGCCGACTACCTGATCGTTCCCAATCCTTATCTGGCGCTGGGCGCAGACCTGGTTGCATACAGCGGTGGAAAAATCTTACGCGGGCCGCAAGGCGCGGGGCTATTGCTGGGCCGCAAGGATCTGGTGCGCGCGGCATGGGCCAACAGCGCGCCGCATCACGCCTTCGGACGGGCGATGAAGGTGAGCAAGGAAGAGATCGTCGGCATGGTGGTGGCCGTCGAGGCATTCCTGAAGACACGGGATCTGCGAGCGGAGTTTAAAGAGTGGGAGAGCTGGTTTGCGCATATTTCCGCGGCGATTTCGGCTATTCCGGGGGTGAAGGCGCAAGTGCGCGGGCCGCAGCGAGGCGGGCCATTCCCAACCCTGAATGTTTCCTGGGACCCGGCGCGTGTCGGCCTGACGGCGGGGGAGGTCGGCAAGCAACTTTCCGATGGCGAACCGCGGATCATGTCGCACGCATCCGGACCTGGTAATTCGTTCCTCATTCGACCGGTCGCGATGAAGCCGGACGACTACAAAGTAGTGGCGGAGCGGCTGGCGGCCGTCCTTCGGGCAGCACCGAAGGGGCGGGTGGTTGAGAAGGCTGTGGCCCCGGCGGTGGCCATCGGCGGCCGCTGGGATGTGGCGATCCAATATGCGGCCGGTACAGCGACGCATAAACTATTCCTTACCGAAAAAGGGAGCAAGGTCACCGGGACTCATTTCGGTTGGGCCCTGGAGGGCGATCTCGCGGGCCGGATTGCCGGTAACCGCCTCACTTTCGAATCCAAGCTGCCGGCGGGAGGACAAAGCCTGACCTATACATTCAGCGGTCAAGTGGACGGCGAAACGATGAGCGGCGATTTGGATCTCGGCGAATATGGCCGGGCGCGTTGGACGGCACGGCGGCAGGGATGAGGCTGGCTACAATTCTTCTGTTCGCGGCGGGCGCGGCGTGGACGCAACCTCGCTACGACATGTTGCTCAAACAGGGCCACGTCATCGACCCGGCAAACCGGATCGATGGCGTTATGGACATTGCCGTCTCCAACGGCAAAATCGCTCGGGTAGCGGCGAACATTCCGGTAGCGGAAGCGCGGAAAGTGATCGATGCAAAAGGGCTGTACGTCACGCCGGGACTGATCGATCTGCACGCGCATGTATTTGGTTATAGCGGGTCACTGTTGCCGGACGATTCGGCATTGCCCGCGGGAACGACGACGATCGTGGACGCTGGCGGTGCGGGTTGGCGGACGTTCGATGAAATGTTGGAGCGCGTGATACGGCCCTCGAAGACGCGTGTGCTTTCGCTGATTAACATTGTCGGGCGTGGGATGGTGGGACAGTCGTTCGAAGACAACGTCGAAGACATGAACTCCGAGAAGACAGCGGCGAAGATCATGGAGCGCCGGGCGCATATCGTCGGCATCAAGACGGCGCATTTCGGCGGCTATGGCTGGACGGCGATTGACCGGGCGATAGCGGCCGGTAACCTGGCCAAAGTGCCGGTGATGGTGGACGACAAAATTTTCGTTGGTACCGGACGCACCAGCAAAGAGAAATTACTGAGTAAACTGCGGCCGGGGGACCTGCACACGCACGTCTTCAACGACCGGCAGTTGGAAATCGTCGATCGTTATACCGGCAAGGTGCAGCCCTATATTGCGGAGGCGCGCGCTCGCGGCGTCCTGTTCGATTTGGGGCACGGCGGAGGGAGTTTCCTGTGGCCCGTGGCGACGAAGGCGATGGGGCAAGGGTTTTTTCCGGATACGATCAGCACAGACCTGCATGCATCGAGCATCCTGATGGCCGAGTCCGATATGCCCAACTGCATCTCGAAAATGTTGAACCTCGGGATGCCGTTGCAGGCCGCGATCCTTCGCTCGACCGTCAGCCCGGCGAAAGCAATCGCGCGGTATCCGGAGTTGGGTACCCTGAGCGCGGGAGCTATCGCGGATATCGCGGTATTCCGGCTAAAAAAGGGAGTGTTTGCCTTCAAGGATGCCTGGCAGCATAAACACCTTGGCGAACAAAAATTGGAATGCGTGTTGACCGTCCGCGCCGGAGAAGAGGTATTCGATCTGGAAGGGCGCGGGTATCCGGAATGGGACAAGGCCGGGAACTATGAGGTGATCCGGTGAGGCTGCTGCTCCTTTTTGCGTTGCTAATCCCGGCCGGGGCGCAGGAGATCTACGATCTGCTGCTGAAGAACGGCCATGTTATCGATCCGAAGAACAACCGGAACGGACGGACTGATATTGCCATCAGCAAAGGGCGTGTGGCGAAGGTGGCGCAAGGCATTCCGGCCGCGCACAGCCGGCGGGTGGTGGACGCGAGCGACTACTACGTGACGCCGGGTTTGATCGACATTCACGGCCACTTCGGCTCCGATGGCGTGAATCCCGACCACAACTCCCTGCGTAGCGGTGTGACGACGGCCGTGGACGCCGGCGGCGTGACCGTGGCGAATTTCGCGGCATTCAAAGCGACGGTGATCGACCATTCGAAGACGCGCGTTTTGGCCTTTATGCCCGGCGCGCCTGACTCAGCCTGGATCGTGGCTGATGTTGCGATGAAGGACACGATTGCGGGACTTCGGCCAGGCGATATTCTTACGAACATCTACGGGCAAAACATGCCTTCCTTAGCCGATGCGCGAAAGAGAGGGATTCTGCTCGATTCGGGCCAACTCTGGTTTCGGGTCGCGGTACCGGCGTTGAAAGCGGGACTGCTGCCTGACACCATTTCCACCGGAATGGACAAGAAAAGCCTCCTGCTGCCGCGTGCCACCATGACGAATGTAATGTCCAAGTTTCTGGCGATGGGCTTGACGTTGGAACAGGTCCTGGAACGCACCACGGCGGGACCGGCAAAGGCGATCCGGCGGCCGGACCTCGGCTCGATCACAGTTGGCGGCGCGGCCGATCTGGCCGTTTTGGAACTGCGGAGCGGAACCTTTGCGTTCCTCGATTCCGGACACGCGAAATTGACGGCCGGCAAAGAAGTGCGGTGTGTGCTGACAGTACGAGACGGGGTGGTGGTGTGGGATTCCGAAGGGCTCAGCCTGACGCACTGGCGAGACGCGGGGCCGTACAGCAATTTCAAATAAAGTCAGTCGACGTAGGCAATGCAGTCGATCTGCAGCAGTTGGCCGGGGCGCCGGAAACCCGTGGTTCCGAAGTAGGACCGGGCTGGACGGTCCTTGATGAAGAAGGTGTTGTAGACGGCGTTCATCAGATCCCAGTTTTTTTCCGGATCGACCAGAGCGACTTGTACCTTCAAGACGTTCTCCATCGACGAGCCGGCCTTGGCGAGCGCATCCTTCATGATGGTCAGGGCGTCGGCTGTTTGTTCCTTGATGTCGCCGGCCTTTGGGCGGCGTTCGGGATACCAGCCGCCAATACCGCTGAGGAAAAGGAGATGGCCGGAGCGCACCGGGCCGCCCGCGATCTGTTTCTTCGGCGACCACGCAGGCGCCGTTTGCGCGGACAGAGCCGCCGCGCCCGCGCCGCCCAGGAGTGTTGCGCGGAGCAGTGCGCGGCGGGCCTCTGGTTTGTTCTTTCGTTCCATCGCAACATCGTATACGAAAAATCACCGGAGAACCTGCTATGTTTGGCTTGTGGGTATCGCCCTTGTCACTTTGTTCGCTGTTGGCTTGACTGCATGGGCGGCCGATATCGACTTGGCCGCACTGGTGGCGCAGGCGGAGAGCCAGCGGGATGCCAGGGTGCTTGAGGTCCGCTCGTTGCGCCAGTACATCGTGCGGAATCCGCGTTGGAAAACAGATGCGACGATGGATATCCGGATGATCACCTCCGCCGACGGCAGTAAGCGCTATGAGTTGCTGGCGACGAATGCCGAAGGGCTGCGGAAGACCATCCTGATGCGCATCATCGAAGGCGAGATCAGCGCGGCCGCCAAGAAGGACCGGGACGGAAACGTAAACCCGAAGAATTACGAACTGCGTCCGATGGCGGGGTCGCCGGCGGCTGGCGAAACCTGCCGCAAAGTGCAACTGGTGGCTAAGAACCGGACCCGCTTTACATTCGATGGGCACGGTTGCGTGGACATGAATGACATGGCAATGGTCCGGATGGAGGGGCGGACGACCAAGAGTATGTCGTGGCTGGTGGGCCGCGCCGATGTCATGCAAGAGTTCAAAAAGGTGGGCGACCTTTGGTATTCAGCCTTGAACCAGTCCGCGGCGGATGTGCGATTCTTCGGCCGAACGCAGTTAATCATCAAGTATTCCGACTATTCGATCATTCGCAAACCGGTGATTACGGCGACGGGAAACTAGATCGAATAAACTAGTTTTGTGGTTTTGTTCTTCGTCTTGGCGGGAATAGGTCTAGCAGCGCAGGAAACAGCCGCGCTGTTTGAGTCGCGCGTGCGGCCGGTGCTGGTTGAAAAGTGCCAATCCTGCCATAGCGGGAAAACGCCGATGGCGGGCATAGACCTGTCGGCGAGTTCGGGCGGACGGAAAGCGGCGGCCAGGCTGGCGGATGTTATTTCCTACAACGGCCCCGTGAAGATGCCGCCGGCGGGGAAACTTCCTGACGCGGAGATTGCGGCACTGACGGAATGGGTTCGAAACGGCGCTGCATGGCCGGAGTCTGTTGCCAACGCCGGCCCCAAGGGACACTGGGCATTTGAGCCGCTGCGCGTTTCGGCTGTGCCGGCCGCGGGCGGAATTGACGGGTTTTTGACTGCCAGGCGGAATGCGCGCGGATTGCGCGCAGCGCCTCCGGCGGACCGGCTGACACTATTAAGGCGCGCGGCCTTCGATCTCACCGGGTTGCCCCCGAATGCGGAAGAGCAGCGCCGTTACTTGGCGGATTCTTCGCCAGACGCTTTCGCGAATGCTGTAGAACGATTGCTGGCCTCACCCCGGTACGGAGAAAAATGGGGCCGCCATTGGCTGGACGTCGCGCGCTATGCGGATTCAACCGGCGCCGACGAAGACTATCGCTATCCATACGCATGGCGCTACCGGGATTATGTAATCGACGCTTTCAATCGTGATATTCCCTATCCGCAGTTCGTGCGGGAGCAAATTGCCGGGGACTTGCTGCCGCCGCCGGCCGGACAGGAAGTGAATTCCACGGGCATTATCGCCACCGGCTTTCTGGCATTGGGGCCCAAGTTGGTGGCCGAGCAGGACAAGGTGAAGATGTTCTACGACACGGTGGACGAGCAGATCGACGTGGTAGGGAAAGCGTTCCTGGGGCTGACGATCTCCTGCGCGCGATGTCATGATCACAAGTTCGATCCAATCACCATCAAAGACTACTATTCGCTGGCGTCGATCTTCGCGAGTACGCGGCAATTCGAGCAGATTGAAGGGACCGTGTCGAAGCTGTTCTATGCGCCGTTGGCGGGTCCGGCGGAAGCGGACCGGTGGACGGCCTACCAGAAGAGTTTGGCGGACAAGCAAAAGGAAATTGACGCCGTGGTGGCCACGCAGGCCCGGCGCCACCGGGACCGGCTTGCTCCACAAATCGCGGAGTACATGCAAGCGGCCCGTCGAGTGCACGAAGGCGGCATGGCGGAGACCGGGTTGGACGCGGCGGTGCTGGCTCGCTGGGTCGCCTATTTAAAGCCCACAAAGGAGCGGCGGCCCCATTTGGAAGCTTGGTTTCGCGACGGATCCGCGGCAGCGTATCAGGCGGATTATCTGGCCGAAGCCGCCAAGCGGGACAGTTTGCCGGGGCAGAAGTTTCCGGCTGGCGCGAACCGCTTTTATACGGAGATTGTCGCCGCGAAAGGACCGTTGGGGCTGCCCGAGAAGGAACCGGAGAAACTCTACACGGAGGCCGCGCGGGCGAGGATCGCGGCACTGAATCGGGAACTGACGGCGCTCAAGGACAAAGCGCCGCAAGAGCCGCCGTTTGCCTGTGGCGTGGCCGAGGATAAAAGCGTCGAGCAGCACGTGTTTCTGCGGGGCAATCCGCAGTCTCACGGAGAACTGGTTGCCAAGCGCTTCCCGGTTGTACTCGCCGGCGAAAGGCAAGCGCCGGTGAGAACCGTCAGCGGCAGGAAGGAATTGGCGGATTGGCTGGCCGGCGGAGCCAATCCACTTACCGCTCGTGTTATCGTAAACCGGATCTGGCAGGGACATTTTGGCCAGGGTCTGGTGCGAACCGCGAACAACTTCGGCGTTGCCGGCGAACGTCCTAGCCATCCGGAGCTGTTGGACTGGCTGGCCGCGGAGTTTGTCGCGCGCGGTTCTTCGATCAAGCGGATGCACCGGTTGATTATGCTTTCCGACGCGTATCGGATGAGCGGCGCGGCCACCGCGGAGCAACTGGAAAAGGATCCCGGCAACCGGCTGCTTACCCGATTCGCCATGCGGCGGAAGACGGTGGAAGAGATCCGGGACTCGCTGCTCCTGTTGGACGGTAGCCTGGATCTGACGGTAGGCGGCGCATTGGTCACAGGCACTGGAACGGACAATGAGTTCAGCGATGGACGAAAGTCGATGCATCCCGACGACTCGCGGCGGCGGACTGTCTACTTGCCCTTGCGGCGTTCCAACCTGTCGACGTTGTTCACGCTTTTCGACTTCGGCGACGCCACCACGAGTACGGAAATTCGTGAACAGACCAACGTCGCGCCCCAAGCGCTCTACATGATGAATAGCAAATTTATCGGGGAGCGGGCACGGGCGCTGGCGGAGAACTTAACGCGCGCGGAATCGGAGGATGCGGCGCGAGTCAAGCGCGCGTGGAATATGGTGCTGGGCCGTGAGCCGGACGCGCGGGAAGCGTCCTGGAGCTTGGCCTATGTGAAAGATTTCCCGGGAAAAAGGGAAGACCGATGGATGAGTTTGTGCCGCGCGTTAATGGCATCCAACGACTTTATGTACGTCCAATGAATACTCCCCTCACAGAATCGCGACGGTATCTGCTGCGCCGCGCGGCGTGCGGCTTCGGCTTGCTGGGATTAACATCATTGCTTGCTGAGGCGGTGGATCCGTTGGCGCCGAAAGCGCCCCATTTTCCGGCAAAGGCGAAGCGGGTAATCTTCCTGTTCATGCACGGCGGGCCGTCGCACATGGACACGTTCGATCCGAAGCCGCGCTTGACTCGCGATCACGGCAAGCCGCTGCCATTCAAGCGGCCGCTGACGTTTGCTGAGAACAACGTGGGCGGACTGTTGAAGTCGCCCTGGGAGTTCCGCCGGCACGGGCAGAGCGGGTTGGAAATCAGCGAGTTGTTTCCTCACGTCGCGCGGCATGCCGATGAGCTCTGCGTCATCCGGTCGATGGTAGGCGATAGTGTGGCTCACGGCGGCGCGACGCTGCAGTTGCACACGGGTTCGAACACGTTTACGCGGCCCAGCATGGGGTCTTGGGTAATATATGGTCTCGGCACGGAGAACCGCAATCTGCCGGCGTACATCACATTGAAACCCGGTCTATCGCACGGCGGAGCAAAGAAGTGGAGTTCTGGGTTTCTGCCCGCGGCCTATCAAGGAACCGCGGTCGGTCTGGGCGGAATGGCCATTGAGAACATCAATGAGCCGATCGAGCATTTGAAGAACTACGGACTGACGGCGGAGCAGCAACGCTACGAACTCGACATGATCCAGAAGATCAACGGGGCCGGCGCGGCGCGGCGGCAACGGGATCCGGAATTGGAAGCGCGGATCCAGAGCTTTGAGCTTGCCTTCCGCATGCAGACCGAGGCGCCGGAGGCTTTTGACATCCGCAAAGAGTCCGACGCGACCAAAAAACTCTACGGCATGGACACGCCCGAGACCAGCGATTTCGGCTGGCAATGCCTGATGGCGCGGCGGTTGGCCGAGCGCAACGTACGCTTCATTCAGATCAACCACGAGTATGGGCCGGGCAACGAGGTGGGGTGGGACGCCCACAGCGAGCTGGTACGGCTCCATACCCGGACGGCTTTGGCGGTGGATCGGCCGATTGCGGGCCTTTTAACCGATCTGAAATCGCGCGGGTTGTTAGAAGAGACGCTCGTAATATGGGGCGGCGAATTCGGCCGAACTCCCATTGCCGAGGGCGGCGACGGGCGCGATCACAATCCCTATGGCTACTCAATGTGGATGGCGGGCGCCGGCGTGAAAAAGGGCTTCGTATACGGGGCGACCGATGAATTCGGCTATTACGCCGTTGAGGATCGCATGCACATTAACGATATGCACGCGACAATGCTGCACTTGATGGGGCTTCAACACGATAAATTGACGTTTTCCTACGGCGGGCGGCCGTTTCGTTTGACCGACGTCGCGGGAAGAGTGGCGACTAAGATTCTGGCCTAGCACGTTACCGGCTTAGCCCAATTTGTAGGCGAACTAGGTATTTCAGCCGATCTCAATTGGCGTTGGTACCCAGTACCATTGTCTTATCCGCCGTCAACGAATGGTGGAACGGAGAGGAATTACACAAAATGAACCGAGTCAAAAACATTTTCTGGTCGTTGGCTGTCCTGAAGGACACCAAAGGCCAAGACCTTATCGAATACGCCCTGATGGCTGGTTTCGTAGCCGTTGCCGCTGGTGCGATCATGCCCGGAGTGTCCGAAAACATCAGCCAGATCTTCTCGAAGATTTCCAGCTCAATGGGCAGCGCCGCCTCGCAGGGCTCCTAACCCACGCCAGAAGTCTAACCACAACCGCCGCCAATTCCAATCTGGATTGGCGGCGGTTCCTTTTTTGGGCGCCCTATCAACTTTTGGCGCCCTGTTAACGCAAACGATAGATAGCCGTGGGCCCGGACCGGAAGAGCTGTTCCAACCGGCTATCCTTTTTCAACGCAGGGATCAATTTGCTATGTTCCTCGGCCGGCATATCGCGCGACCAGTCCCAATCATTCAGCAATATGTACTCCAGCTTCTGCGTCCGCGCGAAGTTCGGAGCGTCCAGGTATTCGGCGGTTCTAGCGGCATGATCGTCGCGATACCAGTGGATCGTAGGCGGGAACATTCCCGCGCCTTGGCGGCCTGTGCGTAGATACAGCAAGGGGTCATTCTCGGCCAGGAAACGCGCATCGACCGGAAGATTCTCGCGGATCCATGTCATCGCGGGCTCCGACTTTGCCAGGCGCTCGGCGTGGTCCTCGTAGAACTGCGGCAATCCTTCGGTCAATAGCGTCCACTGGCGAAAGCCGCAGATTAGAATTACCGCGCTCAACAGGGCCACAATCACACCGCCCGCGACCTTCTGGCTCAGCTCCGGCTTACGGAAAACGCTCGCGATGTTCTGCGCAACCCGCCTCATCTCCGTGTAAAAGCCGGCCAGCCACAAAGGCGCCACCGGCAACATGAACCGTTCCGTCGGCGGGAAGTACCATACTGCCAGCAGAAGCGCGTAACAGCCCGCGAATGCCGCATACGGAACGAATACAGCCTTGCGGTTCGCCCGGGCCAAGCGAACGGTCCCGATAATCCCAGCTATGGCCAGAGACTCCGCCAGCACCTTGTCCAACAGCGAATTTGTTGTATTTGGCAGCAGGAGCGAACCGAGTCCGAGCAACATCCCGTCGACATTTTTCCAAATGTACAGGTACGCCTCCTTCCACTGGAAATTCGCCAGGAAATGTCCGAAGTAATTTGTGTAGTAGAGCGTGACGTTGTCCGTTGCTCCCGTCCGGTTTTTCGTCGACCAAATAGCCCAACCGATCAAAAATGGGAGCATTCCGGCCCCGAACCGGCCGAGTTGCCTCCATTGGCCGCGGATTGCGTACGTCACAAAAGCGGCCGGGAGCAGGGCGACGCCGGCTGTTCGCGTAAGAAACGCAAGCCCCGCAAGCAGGCCCGCCCCAGCGGCCCAATACCATTTTTCCGACGCCTTTCCCGTTCGGCCCAAAAACAATATAGTGGCCAAAAGGAAGAACGTGAATTGCATCTCGCTGAGCATGGCCGTGCTGAACAGGACAACGTACGGATTTAGAGCCCACGCCGCGGTCAAGAGCATTACCGCGTCCGGCGAGAGTTCGGTCAATTGAAGCCACCGCCGATAAGCGAACAGGGTTAACGGTAGCCACATCCAGCACAGGAACATCGCATACGGCAGGTTGTCGGGGTAGTGCGGAACGGTCAGCCACGCGATCGAGAGCATCGCCGGGAAAAGGGGCGGATATTTCGTTTGCGGCAGCGGATGGGGCAAGCTTTCGATGACGAATGTGCCGTTCTCCGCCAGTGATTTCGCATTTACGTAGTAGATGCCGTCATCATGGTATTCGCTGGCATGGGGCATCGTCCGCCATTGCCACGCATACCACCCGCCAGGCAGGAGTGCCGCTAGCAAGACGAACAGCCGAAGGCCTCGCAGCAACACGCTAGTGAAAACTCGCCACTTCAAACGGAGAGAACAGCGTCGTCCGGAAATTCCCGGCGGCATCGAGTTCAAAAGCTTCGGGCTCACCCAGAATTTCCAGGTCCGGACGCTCTTTGATCAGCGGCAACATGTTTTCGCTCAGCGCTAGTGGCGAAAGCTGCAACGTGTTCTTGATCCAGCCAAGCGTGACGTCCTTCGGGTCCAGCTTGCCGACCGTCGGCCAGAATTTCTGAAGGCAAACCAGGTCGCTGCCGTAATGAAGGGGTGTTTTCACCGCACTCGGGCTTGAAGCCGTGAGCGAGTTGATCGACGTGGGGTTCCAGTCGACCTTGCCCAGGAGCCGATCGTGAATCACGTCCGCCATTCCCAGGCCGACCGCATTGCCGTAGCTTAAGCTGGAAAGGTCACGCATGTAGATGCGTTGAAATTTTGGACCGGGCCACGGGTTGTACTCGCCGTTCACTCCCCGGTTGGAAACCTTCGTGTCCATTCCGGCGCCGGAAATGTTCTTCCCGATCTCGTCGATCATCAGGATGTCGAGATCGAATGGAACGCGACCCATCCAGGATTTGGTCAATTCGAGGAGTTGTTCCTCGCGCGACTCCATGTCCTCAACGGCCACAGCGGTCACTTGGGCGGTTTTGTGATGGGCGTCCTCCAAAATCGCGAGACCGCCCAGGATCTTTCCGGACGCCAAAACCTGTCGGCCCACACTGCGGATCACATGCTCCAAACCGAGCCGGTAGGCATAGGTGTGATAGCGCTGCGCGCCGGCGAACTTGCCGAGTCCGATCGCCATCATTTTGAAAAGGCCGCTTTCAATCTTGCCCGCGAAATCGGTGTGCCATTTGACGCGGCCGACCAGCATAACGCCGTCGGCGTCATGAGCTTCCTTGTCGAGAAAGGCTTCGATGCCGTTCGCATCTTTCCCGAGGGAAACGACCTCTAACTGGCTGATAACAGGGCAACCCATCGTGGATTCGGTAATGCCATAGTGGGCCAGGACGTCGGCCTGACCGGCGGCGGTGGCGGCTCCATGGCTGCCCATTGCCGGGAAAATGAAGGGCTCGCAGCCCACCGATTTCCAGAAGTCGACGACCGACTTCGCGATGAGGGCAATATTCGTGATCCCGCGGCTGCCGACGCCGATCGCAACCCGTCCGCCAGGCCGAACTCGGCTGGCGAAAGGCGAGGCGGTTAATTCCGCCTGCACCGACCCGGCAACATCTTTCAAGCTCCGGTCGGGAAAGGTCTGTTTAACACGAACAATGCGTGGCAGTTCCATTTAGGGGAGTATAACAAGATACCGGGACTCTCCGGCTAGGTTGCGTCGATGGGATCCTGCCATTCGCGCTCCAACATGCGCGAGTATTCGCCGGATGCATAGAGATCGAACGGGAACGACGTCGATCGGATTGGCCGGCCTGTTTGCTGGCTTTGGTAGCAGGCGTACATATGGTCGGCGTAGCGGTAATAGTGGCGAATAAACGCATCGGCGAGCGCCAAACGGCCAGGCGCGTCCGCGAAGACCATGTTCAGGCCCATCGCCCGTGAAAAAATGGACCGGTAATCCGCAACCTGCCATTTCCGGAGCTTCTCGCGAACTTCCTCCGGCGGATCTTCAATCAAAAGGCTGGCGAAGCTTTGCTCCTTCACCCCCTCCTCCTGGAGGAACGGATCGCGGTTCACTACATCCATACATTGCTCGATCCACCGCGTCAGGTCCTTCCCGACGTAGTAGAGCATTCGAATCTCACAGTACCGGCCGTCGAGGAGTTTGCGGTCCAGTTCGTCGGCGGTGAATTCGTTGTTGGGTAGGAAACCCTGCAGCATCATGCTGGCGCGCGTGCTTTCGACCAGTTTGTTGGGCCCCGCCGCGTCGGAAAACGGGTGCAAAATAAGCGGCGGAAGCTTCCAGGTCCGGTCAAGTGGCGCGAAAATCGTCGTGTTAGACAACGGGTTGAGCCTCTCCTTCAAGTCTAATCGGCGGAGTTTTGGAAAAGGAATAGGAAGAATTTCACTTTCGAGCCGTGAGTAGTACTAGAGCTGTCACAGTTTCACTTCCGCGCAAAACCTTCACTTCCACCTCGTCGCCGGGCTTTTTTTGACGTAAAAGCACGGTGAAATCCATCAAATTTTGCACCTTTTTGCCGTCAAAACTGACCAAAATGTCGCCTGCTTTCAGCCCCGCTTTGGCGGCTGGGGTGCCTTCGCGGACATCGGCGAAGCGTACACCGGTGGGCGGCTCGGCAAAATCGGGGATGCTTCCGAAGGCTGGGCCGTAGCCGCCGCTACCGCCAGAGGGGGCTGTTCCGCTGGTGTGAGACGACTGGGGCGGCAGGACGCGGACGTATTGGGGGCGGCCCGGATCGGCGGCCAAATGCTGCAGCGCCCCACCGATGTATCCCAGGAGCTGGGCGGCGGATTTGGCGTTGATCTTTTCCCAGGTGTCGCTGGGCTTATGGTAATCGCCATGGAGGCCGGAGAAGAAGAACAGCACCGGCACCTGTTTCGTGGTGAACGAGGTGTGATCGCTGGAGCCGTAGCCGGCGGTTTCGGAGAGGTCGAACTGGAAGCCTTCGGGTTGGGGGAGTTGCTTTAGGAGTTCGCCGAAGCTCGCGCCCGTGCCGGTACCGCCGACAAAGACCCGCCCGTCCTTAATTCGGCCGATCATGTCCATGTTGATCATGGCTACGGCCTTCTCGATGGGCAGGATCGGATGATTGACGTAATAGCTTGACCCGAGTAGCCCGAGTTCCTCGCCGGCGAAGGTCATAAAAAGGACTCCTCGCCTGCGCTTGGGTTGCGCGCCCAGCCAGCGAGCGAGTTCGATAACACCGGCCGAGCCGCTGGCGTTATCGTCAGCGCCCAAATGCGGTTTGCCGATCATGCTGGGCGCCATGGAGAACTGCTCGCCCATGCCCAAGTGGTCGTAATGCGCGCCGACAACGACATGTTCGTCCGTTTCGCCGGGAAGGTAGCCGACAACGTTTCGCACGGTTTTCACCGCGCGATGGACGTCGGCTTTCAGAGTGATTTGAATGTTAGACGGGAGGGCGGTCGACCGGGGCTTCAGATCCTGATCGATGTCGCGGTAAATATCGCGGAGGCTTTTGCCGGCTTTTTCAAGCAGCTTTTCGCCGGATTCGGCCTTCATCATCACGAACGGAATTCCAGCGTTGGCTGGACCGGCGTTCTTCGCGAACTTTTCCAGATCTCCGGAACCGGAACTGAGAACATCGGAAAGGACGATGGCCGCCTTGGCGCCGTGGAGTTTGGCGTTGGTGGCTTTGGAATCGAACTGGGCGTGGCGGGTGTAGACGCGGCCGGAGAAGGGACTCTTGTCGTCGGTCTCTTGCGGTTCGCGGCGGAAGAAAACGACGATCTTGTCCTTAACGTCGATGCCGGCGTAGTCGTCGTAGCCGTATTCGGGGGCGGTGATGCCGTAGCCGACGAAGACCACTTCTCCGCTGACTTCTCCGGCGGAACTGAAATTGAGCGGGATAAACTCTTTCTGGAACTCCAGGATTTCCTTCTTGCCGTCGAACTGGAGCGCCAATTTGTTCGAACCGCCGAGATTGGCCTGCGTCGTAACGGGGAAGCGCTGGAAGTAACTGCCGCCGACAGGTTGGAGCCCGGCCGCCTTAAACTCCTTGGCGATCAGCTCCGCCGCGACTTCCAATTCCTTCGACCCTGTCCCGCGACCGCGCATTTTTTCCGATGCGAGAACCTTGACGTAGTTCAAATAGTGATCGGCGTCGATTTTAGCCGGCGCGGGCAGTTCGGCCGCCGCTACAACGGCATACACGAGCAAAAGGTTCAGTTTTTTCATTTGCGTCCTTTACTTCGGCAAAACGGACGGCAGGGTCAGTTCACAGCCACAGTTTTCTCCGGCATTCTTGGCGGTCTTTTGGTACTCGACCTCGAACTCAATGATCTGCTTCAATTGGGGCCAGCTTACATTGCCGGCCAGTTTGCGGCCGTTGACGAAAATCGTCGGCGTCGAATTGACTTCCAGCGCGCGGCCTTCGGCGAAGCTTTTGGTGACGTCGGCTTCGGTGGCTTTGCTGTCGAAGCACTGCAATACCGGAAGCGAGGCGATCTTCTTTTCTACCAGGAACCCTTCCAGTTTCGAACGGAACGTTTCCAGCGTGAGTTTTTCCTGATTCTCGAATGCCCAGTCATGGAAGTCCCAGAACTTGGCCTGATCTTCGCGGTAGACGCAGCGCCCGGCAATGGCCGCGGGTTTGGCCCAGTTGTGAATCTGTTCGAGCGGGAAGTCCTTAAAGTAGGCGCGCACTTCCTTGCTGAAAGTCTGCGTGAGATTAGCCCGGATCATTTTGGCTTCTTCCTTGCAGTGCGGGCATTGAAAGTCGCTGAAGATGACAACGACGACGGGCGCGCCAGTGGCGCCATAACCAGGCGCGAACGTCGTTTTCAATCCGTCGATGTTGGGTTTGAACGGATTCTCCTTAACGTCGAACGATGCGCCCTGGATGACCTTCTCACCGCTCCTGGAGACGTAGAAGTTACTGACCTGACTGGCCCCGCCCATCGATCCGGTCACTGCCATTTCGAGCAGACCGTCGACGCTGCTTGGCTTGGGATCGCTCACCGTCACGGTGATTTGCGAAGGCCAAACGAAGAGATGCCGGACGTAAGCTTCCAGGGTCGGTTTGTCGAGAAATGACTTCTTCTTCGCCGCCGGCGCGGGCGTTTGCGCGAATGCCAGGGAGCAAAGAAAAAGGCCGGTTACAAGTAGGCGCATTGCCTCCATTGTATCCGGCCTTTTGATCGCGCGAGTTGTTACATCACCGGACCGATGCGCCAGGGCACGAATTCCTGATGACCCAGCTTTTCGGCACACGTGCGTTCGCCGGAGGCGACGCGGAGAATCATTTCATAGATCTCTTTGCCGATTTCCGGAACGGTGGACTCGCCGTCGGAAATACGGCCGGCGTTGATGTCCATATTGTCGATCATCCGCTTATAGGTGCTGGTGTTGGTGGCAATCTTGATTACGGGGACCGTGGGGAAGCCGATGGCGCTGCCGCGGCCGGTGGTGAAGACAATGATGTTCGAGCCGCCAGCCGCCAGCCCAGTGAGCGATACCGGATCATAGCCGGGAGTATTCATGAAGCAGAAACCGGGGCCGTGGATGCGTTCCGCATAGTCGAGTGCTTCGTTGAGCGTGGATGTCCCACCCTTGGCGACGGCGCCGAGCGACTTCTCGATAATGTTCGTCAGGCCGCCCTCCTTGTTGCCAGGGGAAGGGTTGTCATTGAAGCTCGAACCTTCGAACTGACCAAGGTAGCGCTTGTAGCCGGTGACGAAGCTCAGTAGCCGGTCCGCGACGGCGCGGTTGCGCGAGCGTTTGACCAACAAGTGTTCAGCGCCGAAGATTTCCGTAGTTTCCGCCAGCACGGACGCGGCGCCAATTCCGGCGAGCATGTCCGAGGTATAGCCGAGCGCGGGGTTGGCCGTGATGCCGCTGAAGGAGTCCGACCCGCCGCAATTGAGACCGACGGTAATGAGGTTGCCGGGGAGTTCAACGCGCCGATCGGCGGCGAGCTTGTCCATTTGTTCCAGGATGAACTTGCGTGCGGCCGGGATACTGCCGGTGGTGCCGCCGGAGTTCTGAAGCGTCATGCCCATCAACCGGCTGGACCGAGGAGCATTGGGTCCAAGGTAGTGATCGATCTGGTTCACTTCGCAGCCAAGGCCGAGAATGATGGCGGCGCCGACGTTGGGGTGTCCGAGAATGCCGGCCAGCGTGCGTTGCAGTTGCTGGGTATCGGGGCCGATGGACATGCCGCAGCCTTCGCCGTGCGGGAACGCGATGACGCCGTCGACATTCGGCGGAAGCGAAGCGCCGTCGAAACTCTCCGCGATCAGTTCGGCGGTGTGGGCGGCGCAGTTGGAGGCGGCGACGACAGCGATATAGTTTCGCGTGCCGGCGCGGCCGTCTTCACGGCGAAAGCCCATAAAGGTCGGAATGTTCGCCGGGAGCGCCGGAATCGGAACTTCGATGGCGGGGAACTCGTAATCGAAGGTTTGCTCTTCGAATCCGACATTCTGCACGTGCATGTGCTCACCCTGCCCGATGTTCACCTTGGCGCGGCCGATGACTTGCCCATAGCGGTAAATTGTTTCGCCCTGGGCGATATCCTGCAGGGCGACTTTGTGCCCGGCGGGGACGGCGTTTTTGACCTTGAGGGCGATGTCGCCCACCTTCAAATCCTGGCCCGCGGCGAGCGGCACGCGCGCAATGGCGACGTTGTCCATGGCGTGCAGGTGAATGGCGGAGTTCTCCGCCGTCGGCAACTTGGCAATTTCTAGAAGACTCATCGTAGTAACACCGTTTCGCAAATCTGTTCGTTCAAGTGGACTTTCAAGCGGTTGCCCTCCGGGTGGATCCAGAGGCCGGATCCGTCCTTGGGGACGGGAATGTCCTCCAGGCGCCGGACATAGATGGCCCTACCGCTGTCAACGCCCTTCAGCAATTTTCCGATGTGAAGATGCAAATGACATTGGGTCCGGACTTTGACCCCATTGTATGCCACGCCCCAGTTGTCGCCCCAAAGCTCTTTGGCTTTGGCGATGGCCTCGCGCCAAAGCTTGTTTCGCTCGGCGGCGGAGAGATGTCTCAATTCATGCATTTCGTTGGCGAGCACGCGCCGCGGAAGCGCCAGCGTCCGATTGGATTTGCGCGGATTGACGTCTTTCAGGAAGAAGACTTCCAATGCTTCGGATTGCTTGCCGGCCTCGTTGGTAAGGCTGCAAGCGCGTTCCTTAAAAGACTCCGGTTGGGCCGGATCGCAACCGCAACGGTCGACGGCCGCGGTTGCGGACAGGGCCGCGACAACCAGGATTAGCTTTCGCCACATTTCTTCATTCTACATTTTGCGGCTCGGAATACCGCAAATTGACCATGGGCAGTCATTGGAAGCTCCACATGGCTCGCTATGACGTGCCGATGTTCGTACGTGCTGGGCGATCGGGAAGAAGCCTATGACCGGGCTGAGCGCAACCCGGGAGTGCTGGCCAATATCCGCGCCGGCATCGACCGCGTGATGGCGACAATGCCGCTCGGGGTTCAACAGACGTACAAGCATACGCTGGCGGCGCAATCGGAAGACACACCGGCGGGCTCGTTGCCGGTGGAGAAGCCGCGGCAGCCGTAAACCTGAGTTCCTATACTGGTTAAGTGCAATTGATTTGGGCGCGCCGCTGGGCGCCGCTCTTGGGACTCCTGATCATCTACCTGGGTTGGACTTCGGCGTTTGGTCTGTATGGGCCTGACGAACCGCGCTACGCATCCATTGCGCGGGCGATGGCGGCGACGGGGGACTGGATTACTCCAAAACTAGACGGGGAAGCGTGGCTGGAGAAGCCGCCGCTGCTGTACTGGATGGGGGCGCTGGGGTACTTGGCAGGATTGGGTCCGGAGACGGCGCCGCGGTTGCCGTTGGGGCTGGCCAGTGCCGGGTTTCTGCTGTGGTTTGGAATCTATCTTCGGCGTTGGCTGACGGAAGCGCAAGCGTTTCTAGCGGCCTGTATTTTGGCGACGTCGGCGGGGTGGATCGCCTATTCCAATGTCGCGGTGACGGATGTGCCTTTGTCGATCTGCTTCGCGGCAGCGATGCTGGTGAGCCTGACATGGATTGAGGAAGGGCGACCCCGGGACGCATTGATTGCCGGGGCGCTGTTCGGCTTGGCCGTGTTGGCGAAAGCGCTGGTGCCAGTGGCGCTGGCGGCGCCATTGGTTTGGTTCGCGCGTCATCGATGGCGGCAGTGGCCGTTGGTAATATTGGCGGCCTTGGCTGTTGCGGGGCCATGGTACTTCGCGATTACGCAACGGGAGGGCTGGGCATTCATCGATGAACTGTTCATCAAGCACCACTTCAGCCGTTTTGTAAGCGAGGACTTGCAGCATGTCCAACCGTTTTGGTTCTACGTTCCGGTGCTGCTGGGGCTGTTGGCGCCGTGGACTTTGTTATTGCTGCGAGTGCCGTGGCGGGTTGAGCGATGGCGCTACTTTGTGGTTTGGGTGCTGTTCGGGTTCGTGGTGTTCTCCAGCGGCGCCAACAAATTGCCGGGGTACTTAATGCCTTTGCTTCCGGCGCTGGCGGTGTTAATGGCGCTAGGCGTTTCGCCGGAGGCGAGGTGGCCAAAGCGGTTGGCGGTGGCCGTGTGTGCGGTGATTTTCGTCGGGAAGGTGTTCGTAGCACCCATCGTCGATAAGCAGGTGACCGCTCGCGCGATCAGCAGCTACGTTCCAGCGGACGCGTGCGCGGACAATGTCCCGCGTTCGCTTCGATACGGATTGCATTATTACGCTGGGCGGCCGTTGGGGGATTGCTGGCAGATGCCCGGGGCGACGGCCGTGCCACCGCGTTCATCGCCTGCACCGAAGACCGCGCGATACTCGATCACCCATTCCGAAACACGGCCGCTCACTGGGCGGCTGCTGGTATTTGCGTCAAACAAAGCGCCCGCCAGCGATGCAGTGCTTCCTTTAGCGGACGAACCGAATCAAGTGTGGATTGCAGCGCGGGAGGTCCTGCAGTGGCCTTCCGGCCACCCCGTGACAATCGACCCGGCATTGCTCGCTTTCCCCGGCGCCATCACCGCTACCGACGCCGCGCGATTCTATTTCACCGTTGTCTTTGACCCGGATTATGACTTCCCTTACGCCGGGCTTTCCGAGCGCGACTTGCGAAGTGAGTTAGTCACGGTCGACCATTTTGACCCGAAGGCGGATAGGGTTCACGAATTTGCGTTGACACGAGGTTCCGTCGTGGCGCCGCCGCCGAAAGCGACGCTGGAAATTCCCAGCCCGCTGCTTTCGCGTTTCCATCACCAACCCGTCACGCTCCGTGCCGATGTGATTCCAGGAACCACTCCGGCTCGCGTGCTGGTTCTCCATGCCTTCGGGGAAAGATACTTTAATAGCCGATTACGGAAGGGTCTGCTTGCCATGCCGGCGAGGCCGACATTCATTTTCCTCGATTGTGTCCACCGTTTCGGCCACCACGCCTATACCGACTCCGGCGTTAATGGTCCGTGGACACGAGCGTTGCTGGAAGAACTTCTACCGGCGCTGGGCCCGGGAGCGGATCCCGCCATTTTGGGTGAAGGTCTGGGCGGATGGGCGGCAATTCACCTAAAACAGGCACACCCGGCCCGGTTTGGCGCCGCTTGGGCGCTGCGGCCGGATCCGCTCGATTTCCGGAATTTTTTCGGGATCGATTTGACGAGCGATCCGGCGAATTTCTTCAAGGACGCGAAGGGCCAATTGCGGCCCTTTGAAAAGGGCTGGGGGATTGGGGCGTCAGCCTTGCGCGAGAGCGTGCTGGGCCCTGACGGCGGGCGTTGGGAGTCATGGGAATCCGTCTGGGGACCGCGTACCAGTGAAGGGATCAGCCGGGAATTGTTCGGGCGCGAGGACGGCGAGATCGATAAGACGGTGCTGGCGGCGTGGCTGCGCTACAACGTGGCGGCCAAGCCGTGGCCGGTAGGCGCCCGCATTATTTCGGAAGCCGAACTGAGCTCCATCCTACAATTGAAGTAATGTCCGTTCGAAAGTTGACCGCGCACGTTAAAGCCGCTGGTTGAGCGAGCAAATTGAGTCCAAAGGTTTTGGACCAGGTGCTCGGCGCTCTGCCGAAACAATCCGATCCGCGAGTGCTGATTGGCTTCGACACGTCCGATGACGCCGGGGTCTTCCAGTTGACGCCGGAGTGTGCCCTGGTGCAGACGGTGGATTTCTTCACTCCAATCGTCGATGATCCGTACTTGTTCGGCGCGATCGCGGCGGCGAATTCGTTGTCCGACGTGTACGCAATGGGCGGCGTTCCGCTGACGGCGCTCTCCATTCTGGCATGGCCTCGGGATGGCGATATCGAGGATTTGGGTCAGGTGTTGTTGGGTGGCGCGGACAAGATGAAAGAGGCGGGGTGCGTGATCCTCGGCGGGCACAGTGTTGCCGATGATGAGCCGAAATTCGGCTACGCGGTAACCGGTACCGTTCATCCTTCGCGCGTCCTGGCGAATGCGGGCGCCCGGCCCGGCGATGCGCTGGTATTTACCAAGGCGATCGGGACGGGAGTAATTTCGACGGCGCTGAAGCGGGGCGCGGCGTCGACGGAACATATGGACGCATCCATCGTGAGCATGCTGACACTCAACAATTCGGCTTGCACGGCGATGCTGGCGACCGCAGCGCACGCCTGTACCGACATCACGGGCTTTGGATTTCTTGGCCACGCCCGGGAGATGGCCGCGGCAGGCAAGGTGACACTGATTATTGACGCGGCCAGCGTGCCGCTGTTGCCCGGTGCATACGAATATGCGGTGGCCGGCGCGATACCGGGCGGATTGCGAAATAATCTCGACTTCGCAGGTGGCGCAGTGACAAAGTCGCGTGAGATTGATCCGTCGCTGGAGCTTTTGCTGTACGACCCGCAGACCTCGGGCGGACTGTTAATTGCGATGCCGGAATCGGATGTGGCGAAGATGCAGAAGCTTTATCCCCCGGCACGGCGTGTGGGCCGCGTGGTGGAGCGGCGGAATACATTACTGGAGCTGGAATGAATCCGATAATCATTGCCCTGGACTGTGAGACGGCCGCCGAGGCGCGGGCAATTGTGGACGCGACGGCCAAGACCGTTACCTGCTTCAAGGTGGGTTTGGAACTGTATGCCGCGGCGGGAATGGAGTTCGTCAAGGAGTTGCGCGCGCGGCGTAAGAAAGTGTTTCTCGATTTGAAATTGCACGACATCGGCGAGACGGTGCGGCGGGCGACGGCTCAGATCGCAAAAAGCGGCGTGAGCCTCCTGACCGTGCACGCCGAACCGCAAGTGATGCGGGCGGCGGTGGCGGGGCGGGGAAGCAGCAAATTGCAGATTCTGGCGGTGACGGTGCTGACCAGTTTGGATCAGGTGGATGTGCATGAAATGGGGTACTCCTGCGCGATGCGGGAGTTGCTTGATTTGCGGGTGCGGAATGCCGTGCGAGCCGGAGTCGACGGGTTGGTTTGTTCGCCGCTTGAAGTGGGCGAGGTGCGGCGTATTGTGGGGCCGGACAAGTTGCTGGTGACGCCGGGTGTTCGCAGCGCCGGAGCGGCGAAGGGCGACCAAAAGCGAGTGGCAACTCCGGCGCAGGCAATCGCCGATGGAGCGAGCCATTTAGTAATTGGACGGCAAGTTACACGCGCCGCGGATCCGAACAAGGCGGTGCGCGAAATCCTGGCGGAATTGCGGCTGTCGGGTCGATAAAGAAATTCGATAATACCCGGTGGCAACCACTTTGGGTTGGTGTATGGCTCAGCCGCCAAGGCATCGAAGCCTTATTTTGCAATAGTGTGACGTAGTTGTTTCCTGCCCCGCGAAGCCGGTGGCGGCTTTTGTTGCGTTTATTACCCCCGTTGACCTGCCCGTCTCAATCTGCTAAAAATTGCCTACATTGAAGTGTTTCATTCCGGCATCGAAATGTTGAATGTCAGGTTGTCGCCACTGGGTTGTCTTCTTCGGCCCAACGTGGTTCTGGGGAAAAACATGAATCAGAATTTCTTCCGGCTGCTCGGAGGCCTACTCCTAGCCGTCTCATTCGCATTTGGACAGACGACCACGTCGGTGACCGGCTTGGTTACCGATCCGTCTGGCGCGGTGGTCCCGAATACCGCCGTCGAACTGAATAATCTGGACAATGGCGCCAAACGCGACGCCACCACGGACTCTAACGGATACTACTCGGCGCCGCAACTGGCGCCTGGCAATTACCGGATTACGGCGAAGGCGACGGGCTTCTCTTCCGCTGTGGTGACCGGTCTGCGATTCCTGGTCAACACCCCGGCGACCGTGAATATCAAGTTGGAAGTGGGCACGGTTTCAGATACAATTTCGATTTCCGCGGACGCGGTGCAGATCAATACGGTGGACGCCTCGCTGGGCAATTCGTTTGGAACGAAGCCGATTATGCAGTTGCCGCTGGAAGGCCGGAACGTCGCGGGGCTGTTGTCGCTGCAACCGGGCGTGACCTTCGCGGGCGCGAACAACGAATTCAGCTATCGCGGCGGGAACGTGAACGGCGGTAAGAACGATCAGGCGAACGTGACGCTTGACGGCGTCGACGTGAACGATCAGCAGGATCGCGATCCGTAAACCAGCGTGCTGCGGGTGACGCTCGATAGCGTGCAGGAGTTCCGCGTCGTGACGACGAACGCGAATCCGGAAATGGGCCGGTCTTCCGGCGCCCAGATATCCCTTGTCACCAAGAGCGGGACGAATGCGATACATGGCTCGGCGTATGAGTATCTGCGGAATAAGGCGACCAATGCCAATAGCTTTTTCAACAATCAGAACGGCGTGGAATTGGCAAAGCTGAACCGCAACGTGTTCGGCGCGTCGCTTGGCGGGCCTATCCGGAAGAACAAACTATTCCTGTTCGGCAACTATGAAGGGCGAAAAGACTTGCGCGAGGATTCCGTCCTGCGCACGGTACCCACGCAGAGCTTGCGCGATGGGAATGTGAAGTATATCCGCACCGACAATTCCATCGCCACGCTGACGCCTCAGGATTTGCGAACGCGAATTGACCCGCAGGGCATCGGGCCGAGTGCCGCCGCCTTGGCCGTGCTGCGGTCCTATCCGCTGCCGAATGATACGGCGGTCGGCGACTCCATCAACACCAGCGGCTATCGTTTCAACGCGCCCATCAAGCTCGACTACAAAACCTATGTCGCCAAGCTCGATTACGTCGTGGATACGGCTGGAAAACACACCGTCTTCGCCCGCGGCAACTTGCAGGACGACAGTGAAAATAGCGCTCCGCAATTCCCCGGTCTGCCGGCCAATGACACCAGCCTGGAAAATACGAAGGGACTGGCGCTCGGGTTGACCAGCGTTTTATCGGCGAACAAGGTGAATTCGTTTCGCTACGGCATTACGCGGGTGGGCGTAGAGAACACAGGCGTTTCCGATCGGTCCTTTGTGACGTTCCGCACGCTGGACACGGCGGTCGGGTCCACGCGCGCATTTATTCGCAAGACTCCAGTACACACGCTCAGTAACGACTTCACGTGGAATCGGGGCTCGCATGAGTTCAAGTTGGGCGGCGTGGTCCGCTTGATTCGGAACAGCAGAACGAACTATGCCAACTCATTCTCGACGGCTCAGGCAAACGCGTCGTGGCTAGTCTCGAGCGGTAATGAACTGAACGCGCCCTTGACCGATATTCGCACCACGGCGCGAGTGTCGATGAGGGACGCCGCCATGGCCGTTCTCGGCGTTGTCAGCCAGGGGACCGCCCGCTACAACTACAACAAGGACGGATCCGCTCTTGCCGACGGCGCCCCGGTCGTGCGCCAGTTCAACGCGGAAGAATACGAAATGTTTGCGCAGGATACCTGGAAAGTTTCAAAGGCGCTGACAGTGACCTACGGACTGCGTTGGTCCCTGATGCCCCCGATTTACGAAGCCAATGGAATCCAAACGGTGGCTAAGAACTCGCTCAGCAACTTTTTTGATCAGCGCGTGGCGCTGGCCAGCGTCGGCGCCCCGCAATTCCTGGTGGATCCGGTTGAATACGTGCTGAAAGAACAGCCGGGCGGACGTGATCTGTATCCTTTCCACAAGAAGAACCTGTCGCCCCGCTTGGCATTGGCATACTCGCCCCAAGGCGACAGCGGACTTTCGAGATTCTTCTTCGGCGGCCCTGGCAAGACGTCGATTCGCGCCGGCTGGGGCATGTTCTATGACGTGATGGGCTCAGGCTTGATCACGAACTACGACGCCAGCGCGTTGGGGCTGGCGACGTCGCTTACCAATCCGTCCGCGGTCTTGACATTGTCAAACGCGCCGCGCTTCTCCGGCATCAACTCGATTCCCGCCGGTATCTTGCCTCCGGCTCCCAAGGCCGGATTCCCGCAGGTGGCTCCGAACCTCTTCGCCATCACCAACTCCCTCGACGACAAGCTCTTGCCGCCCTACACGATGAATATGAATTTCTCGATGGGACGAGAATTCAAGGGCGGCCTGTTCATCCAGGGAAGTTACGTCGGAAGGCTGTCGCGGCGGTCATTGATCAGTGAAGACATCGCTATGCCGGTGAACTTGAAGGATCCGGCCTCGGGCGCAACCTATTTTGAGGCCGCCACCCAACTCGCCCGGTTGGCAAGCGCGGATACGCCGGTGGCGGCTGTCGGCAAGATTCCGTTTTGGGAGAACTTCTTCCCAGGCGCCGCGACGGCCACGCTCTCGGCAACCCAACGTGCTTACCAGAGCATTGCCAACAATGCTCCAGACTACAGCTACGCGCTTTACGAGATGGACGTCCTCTGCCGCCCCTCGTGCAGTAAGTTTGGGCCGTACAGCTTCTATAACCGCCAATTCAGCTATCTGCGCTCGTTGCGGTCCATCGGCTCCGGCAGCTATCACGCCATGCAATGGACGGCGACGAAGCGGTTCACCAACGGGGATGCGATGACCTTCAATTACACTTGGTCAAAGTCGATTGATATGGCTTCGCGGCCGGAGAATTCGACAGCCTCCAACGGCACCATCATCAACGCCTTCGACCGCCGCCAATTCCGGGCTCCCTCCGACTACGATGCTCGGCACCAATGGAACGCTAACTTCGTGTACGGATTGCCGCTCGGCCGGGGCCGCGCGCTGCTCGATAAGGGCGGTGTGGTGAACGCGATCCTTGGCGGCTGGCAGGTCTCCGGACTTTACCGGCAATCGACAGGCCTCACGACCTCGGTTGGCAACGGTCGCTTCTGGCCGACAAACTGGAACATCACCGGCTACGCCACGGCCATTTCGCCGTTCGCCGTGGGTACAACGCGCAACGCTCCCGCGCCTCCCGGCGGCACCGGCGGCGTGAACCTGTTCCCCAATCCGGGCGCCGCTATCGAAGCATTTGATTACACTCTCCCCGGCCAGTCCGGCGGACGCAATATCATCCGCGGCGATGGCAATTTCAACATCGATATGGGCTTGGCCAAATCGTTCAACATGCCTTGGTCTGAGAGTCACAGACTGCAGTTCCGCTGGGAAGTCTTCAACGTCACCAATTCAGTGCGCTTCGATCCTTTCTTCACTTCGGCTGACCTCGGCAATCTGGGGTCGTTCGGCAAGTACAGCGACACGCTCACCTTGCCCCGCGTCATGCAGTTCGCGCTGCGCTACGAGTTCTAGCGAAAAGATAGGGCCAGTCATGCGAAAATAGGAGGTTTAGCATGACTGGCCACGATACTCGCCAAAAATTCCTCGACTATTTCGCCGCGCGCGGTCACCGCCCGGTCAAGTCTTCCAGCCTGGTTCCTGCCAATGATCCGACGTTGCTGTTTACCAACGCCGGCATGAACCAGTTCAAGGACATCTTTCTGGGGATGGAGAAGCGCGACTACGCGCGTGCCGTCACGTCCCAGAAATGTGTCCGCGCAGGCGGCAAGCACAACGATTTGGAGAATGTCGGCTACACCCGCCGCCACCACACTTTCTTCGAAATGTTGGGCAATTTCTCCTTCGGTGACTATTTCAAGGCCGAGGCTATCGACTTCGCCTGGGAACTGCTGACCAAGGAGTATGGCCTGGAGAAGGAGCGTCTTTACGTCACGGTGTTCCGTGAAGACGACGAAGCCGAAGAGCTTTGGCCGAAGGTGACGGGGATTTCTAAGAGCCGCATTTTCCGCCTCGACGAGAAGGACAATTTCTGGCAGATGGGTGACACCGGTCCTTGCGGGCCGTGTTCGGAAATCCATTACGATTTGGGCGCGCATGCTGCTGAACCGGGCCACGAGCACGAAGAGTTTCCCCTTGATGGCGGCGGACGGTTCGTCGAAATCTGGAATCTGGTTTTTATGCAGTTCGACCGCTCCTCGAGCGGGATCATGACGCGCCTGCCGAAGCCATCGATCGACACCGGCATGGGCCTTGAGCGGCTGGCGGCAATCATGCAGGGCAAGCTGACGAACTATGAGTCGGACCTGCTGCGCCCGATTATCGATTGCGGCGCGACCTTGTGCGGCGTGGAATATGGCGCCGATCCTAAGTCGGATGTTGTGTTACGTATTAACGCCGACCATGCCCGCGCGGCGGCATTTCTGATTCACGACGGCGTCGTTCCTTCGAACGAGGGCCGCGGCTATGTACTCCGTAAAATCATGCGCCGGGCGCTCCGCAACGCGCGGCGCATCGGTGTGGTTGATCCGTATCTGCATCAGTTAACGAACTTCGTTGCCGGGTTTATGAAACCGGCTTACCCGGAGTTGCTCGAATCTACGAGCCGGGTTTCGCGCATTGTGAAGGATGAGGAGCATCGGTACGCCACCACTTATCAGGTGGCTGAACGCGTGTTTCATGACGAAGCGAAGAAGGCCGTCGGTGGCGTGCTGCCCGGCGCTGTCGCATTCAAATTGTACGACTCCTACGGCCTGGCCTCCGATGAGCAGGAGGAGATGGCTCGCGAGTTCGGATTGGCGATTGACAAGGACGGATTTGAAGCGGAGATGGATAAGCAGCGCGATCGCGCTCGCGCTTCATGGAAGGGCGCCGAGAAGGCCCACGTCGCTCCTGTCTATCAACAGTTGCTGACTAAGTTCGGAAGGACGAAGTTTACCGGCTACGACGCGCTCACGCAGGACAACTGCAAGGTGTTGGCGCTGCTGGTCAACCAGAAGGAAGTCGACTCCATTGAGCCCGGCACGACCGCTGAACTGGTCGTGGACACGACGAGTTTTTATGCGGAGTCTGGTGGTCAAACGGGAGATCACGGAGAGTTGCAGACGCGGTCCGGCGAGACTGTGGCTACCGTTCAATCGACGTATCCGGCCGTTCCTGGATTGTCTGTCCACAAAGTGACGGCTGTCACCGCAATCCGTAAAGGCGACATCGTGCGCGGGCAAGTCAGCGCCGATCTGCGGTCCGCGACCCGGCGCAATCATACGGCGACGCATTTGCTCCATGCGGCGCTGCGTACGGTCTTGGGGATTCACGTGAAGCAGGCCGGTTCGGTTGTTGATCCGGCGCGCCTTCGGTTCGACTTCAGCCACTACACGGCCATGGCTTCAGAAGAGGTGGCGGAGGTAGAGCGGATTGTGAATGAGGAGATCATGCGGAACACGCTGGTTTCCACTGAAGTGATGGAGTTGGAAGACGCGATTTCCACTGGCGCCATGGCGCTGTTTGGCGAGAAGTACGGAGAGAAAGTCCGCGTCGTTCATGTTCCCGGATTCAGCAAGGAACTCTGCGGCGGTACGCACGTTTCGCGCACTGGCGATATCGGGCTCTGCAAGATTGTCTATGAGGGTTCCGTCAGCGCCGGTTCGCGCCGCATAGAAGCGATTACCGGCAATGCCGCGGTCGAGCGCTTCCAGGACGCGACGGCCACTTTGCACCGGGTTGCGCACATCGTGAAGGCGTCGGAATCCGATCTGCTTGACCACGTGGAAAAGCTGCTCGCCAATCAACGAATTTTGGAGAAGCAGTTAGAGCAACTGAAGAACAAAGTAGCGCAGGCGCAGAGTGGTTCCTTGGAATCGCAAGTGCGCGAGATCAAAGGCGTGCACGTACTTTCCGTGCAGGTCGATGGTCTCGACCGCGTTCAGATGCGCGCTCTGGCCGATTCGCTGCGGAACAAGTGGAAATCGGCTGTTGTGGTCCTTGGCGCAACGGATGTTCATGGCGTGGCGATTATTAGCGCGGTGACAAAAGACCTGACCGAAAGAGTGCATGCGGGCAAATTAATCGCCCCGGTGGCGCAGATGGTAGGCGGCAAGGGCGGTGGCCGGCCGGATATCGCCGAAGCCGGAGGGAAGGATGCTACGGCTTTGGCCGCGGCGCTGGAATCGGTATACGCGCAGGTCGATGGACTCCTCTAATACTGACGTAGTTGTGGTCGGCGCGGGGCCCACTGGCCTCGCCTGCGGGATTGAGCTCGGTAAGCAGGGCGTGCGGGCCACTTTGATCGACAAGGGTTGCGTCGTCAACTCGCTCTACAATTACCCCACTAACCTCGTATTTTTTACGACACCCGAGCTGCTCGAAATCGGCGATATTCCCATGACGTCGCTCAATGAGAAGCCGAATCGCACGGAAGCGTTGAAATACTATCGCCGTGTCGCTGACCACTACAAGCTCAGTATTCAGCAGTATCAACGGGTTCAGAAAATCACTGGCGCCGACGGCGACTTTACCGTCATAACGCACGATTCTTACGGCGCCGAACGCGCCTATCACGCCAAAAAGGTGATTCTCGCCACCGGCTATTACGACCTGCCGAACTATCTCCACGTCCCCGGCGAGGACCTGCCGAAAGTCATTCACTACTATCGGGAGCCGCACCCGTATTTTGGCTTGGACATTCTGATTGTCGGCGCCAAGAATTCGGCCGCTCTGGCCGCGTTGGAACTCTGGTGGAGCGGGGCGCGAGTGACGATGGTCCATCGCGGAACGGAGATTCATCGGCATGTTAAATACTGGATCAAACCGAACATTGAGAACCGGATTAAGAACGGCGAAATTCCAATGTACTTTGAGAGCAGCGTCGAAGAGATTCTGCCCCACGCCGTTCGTTTGCAAACCCCGAAAGGGGCAGTGACCATCAAGAACGACTTCGTCTTCGCCATGACCGGCTACCACCCCGACTTTGATTTCCTGGCCGCGCACGGCATCGCCCTCGATCCCGAGACGCGCAAACCTCGAACAAATCCCGAGACCTTCGAGAGTGAAACGCCCGGCATTTACCTCGCCGGCGTCATCGTCGCCGGCGAGCACACGAACGAGATTTTTATCGAAAACGGCCGCTTTCACGGCCAGGCGATAGCCGCCGCAATCGCCCGGCAACTACGATAGAAGCCAGATGCGCGTTCTCCACCTCGACCTCGGCCGGCAGATGCGCGGCGGCCAGTATCAGGTCATGCACCTGATGGAGGAACTCTCGGCGCGCGGCATTGAACAGCGATTCCTCAGCCCGCACGGTGAGCCATTCGCCATTCGAAAACTCCGGCGCGATGTGGATGTGGTGCATGCCCATGACGCGAAAAGCCACACCCTTGCGGCACTGTTCGCGCGGGCGCCTTTGGTCGTCAGCCGCCGGGTCGCATTTCCCCTAAAAGACACATGGACCAGCCGCTGGAAGTATCGCCAACCGGCATTGTTTCTGGCCGTTTCAAAATACGTCGCGGGAAAGCTGATGGAGGCTGGGGTTCCCGCCGCGAAGATCGAAGTGATTTACGACGGCGTTCTGCCATTACCGCTATCTTCGCGGACCGGCCCCCTGATCGCCTGCGAGTCGGACGACCCGATGAAAGGGTCGGATCTGATTCGCCGGTCGGGCGTCAAGGTTGTTTTCACTAGCGATCTTCCGGAGGCGTTGAAAACAGCCAGCGGCCTGCTGTATATCACGCGGGAAGAGGGGCTGGGCTCGGCGGCGCTGCTGGCCATGGCTGCCGGTGTGCCGGTTGTCGCCAGCCGGGTCGGCGGGCTTCCGGAGATCGTAGAACACGAACACACGGGTCTGCTGACGGAGAACGACCCGGGCGCTATCGCGGCCGCCGCCGCGCGTCTGTTTACGTCGGATGCCGCGGTTTGGGGCGCGCAGGGCAGGGCCCTTGTCCATTCGCGATTCCTGACCAGGCATATGGCGGAAGCAACGCTTCTGGCCTATCGCCGCGTGATGTAAACGAAACTGTTTTCGACGAGCGGCGAACCACGGCGGCGGAACCATCTCGCGCCGGCGGGCGAAAGGAACGGTGACCGGCCGGAATCGAAGCTCGCTGCTGATCGGTCGGTTCGCTCGAAGTGGACCTACCTGCCAGCGTATCGGGTCAATGCCTCCCGCCGATCGCTCCACCGCGCCTTCTGATTCCCTGGCCTACGAAAGCCAGGGGCGCCCCCACGTTAACTGGTTTCTTGTGGTCCGGGTCCAATAGCGTTCCACCTGCACCGATCACTTGACCACCGGCCGTCTTCGGCATGCGTGAGTTCCTTGCGGCGACGCCCGGTCTGGATGGGATGCGGTGCCCCGCTTGCACATCGGCGTGCGCCGTTCGTTATTGGCCCGCAACTTGCTACCTACGCTTCTACAGTCTAGTAATACAGTCGCTGGCCCTTCCCGTCAGCTTTTGGTTCAATAACCCCCCGCTTTAATCGTCTAATCGGCAACTCGGTGCCAGCCGACGGCTAAACTATTCTCGACTTCCATGCCAACACCCACCGTCATAACTTTGCCGTTGGTACTCCACGACATCTTGTATGCATCCCCGGTCTTTTTGATGACCAGATCATATTCGTCCGAAACCTCTCCTCTCTCGTAAAAGGAGGGCGCTATCCCTGGCCCGCTGCACTTGTCTGCGAATATCCATCTCGCGTTCAGAGTTCCCGGCGCATAACTCTTCGTGTATTAGACAAAGCCGATATTCGATGCAGACGTAAGCATTACTCCGCCCCTTTTTTGTGTATGCTCATGCCGCTCTTGCCGATGGGCGAGAGAATCGGTACAGGCCGAGGCGTGTGCCGGACACGAGCAATCGAACTAGGGTAGGACGCACGAAGGAAGGACACCGCCTTGAGCACGCGCCCCACACTGGCCGCCCTCGCCCTCATGGTGTTGGCCATGGGGCTTGCGCTCCGCTTCTCTTCCCGCCTGCCGGGTTAGTTTACCGGACCCTGCGCGACTTCACGGGTCTTCACATGTCGCCATCGTGACAGTATTGTTGCCGGCTATCTGTATGGATTGGAAGTCTGCAAGGAATTTGGGCTCCTCCTGGGATGCCTTTTGCGAAACTTTGGAGCGTGGCTTCGGCACTCGCGAGAAATTACCCGGGTATGCTCACGGAGAGTGACCCACCGGCCCAACGGGGCCGGGGATGATAATGCCTTGCCCATCTGCGGCTTACGGGCCAAGGTGCGGCGCCGGG
>Ga0105048_10001843_pt1 | contig 34310 bp, 27 predicted proteins | sample MAT05_FD_78382 | JGI IMG/M metagenome (GOLD analysis project Ga0105048, IMG submission 78382) | Freshwater microbial communities from Lake Fryxell liftoff mats and glacier meltwater in Antarctica - MAT-05 | ecosystem: Environmental > Aquatic > Freshwater > Ice > Liftoff microbial mat | place... | reverse complement strand
TTTTCGGCGGAGAGGGCGAAGTCTTCGTCGGCGGCGAGGATGGGATTGGGGTTGGCCTCGATGAAGCAGAGCTCGTTCTTCGCGGTGAGCCGCAGGTCGATGCGCGCGTAGCAGTCGATGGCGAGCAGGCGGTAGATGCGCCGGCAGGTGCGCTCGATTTCGGCGACGAGCGCGGGATCGAGTCCCTCGGCGAACTGATTCTGCAGGCCCCAGCGTTTGCGATATTCCTCGTCCCACTTCGCGCGGTAGGTGGCGATCTTCGGCTCGTCGGGCGGCACTTCGCGGAAGATGAGTTCGCGGATCGGGAAGACCTGGAGCCGCTGGTTGCCGAGGATGCTCACGTAGAGTTCGCGGCCCTCGATGTATTCCTCGGCGATGACGTCGCATTCGTATTTCTCGTGGACGAAGAGCACGCGCTCGCGGAACTGCTCGTCGGTCTCGACGAAGGACGCCTGTGAGATGCCGAGCGACGCCTCCTCCTTGAGCGGCTTCACGAGGATGGGGAATTTCAGCCGGCGCGGCCTCGCGATGCGGGCGCCGCGGGAGATCATCACGAAGTCGGGGACGTCGATGCGATGGTAGCCGAGGATTTTTTTCGAGATGCCCTTGTGCTTGCAGAGCGTGAGCCCGGTGGAGCCGCAGCCGGTGAAGGGCAGGCCCTGCATTTCGAGGAAGGAGACGATGGCCTGGTCGAAGGCGCGTTTGTTTTTGAACTGGTCGGCGAGGTTGAAAATGACATCCGGCGCGAAGCTTTCGAATTTCCGCCGGAGCAGATCGAGGTCGTCGAAGATGGCGAGGTATTCCGCCGTGTGACCGAGTGTGGCGAGCGCGCCCATCACGTGGGCCTCGGTCTTCCAGTCCACGGTTTTCATTTCCTCGGTGAGGTCCTGGTCGATGGTCGTGGGCGCGAAGGCGTCGAAGAGGGCGAGGACTTTGAGCTTTTTCTTCACAGGCTATTTGGTGCGTTTGAATTTCCCGGTGAAGAGGTTGTTCATGACCAGGGTCGTGATGTAGGCGGTGATCAGGAAGTCGAGCTGCGGATCATCGCGAAGGACGTGGAGCCGCAGGTGATCGCAGCGGTCGATGAGCCGCACGAGCAGCTTGCTCACGCTGTAGCGCTTCTCGTTCGTCCACTGGCAGACGGAATTCAGCAGCCTGCGGCGGCGGCTGCGCAGGTAGCGGGAGGCCTTCAGTTCATCGGGACCGGCGGAGAAGAGGACCTTCAGATCCGTGTCGTAGAAATGGGGATACTTGTCCTCGTAGAGCTTCCGCTTGCGCGTGTAGTGGGTCTTGAGCTTGAGATTGAGGCAGTCGTGCTCGGCGACGCGATACTCGGGCTGATGCACCGGCGGCTTCCCGACGAGCGAGCGCATCAATTCATCCATGTACTCGAGCTTCTGCAGCGCCTTCCAGCCGGCGTAGCGCGCCCGCCAATCCAGCCCCGGCGTGAGCCACACGGCGAAGGTCTCCGCGAAATCCTCATCCGGATGGCTCTGCGCGTACCAGTCATCGAGATGCACGACGTAGCTGCGGCTGAATGGCCGCGGCCGGTAGAACATCGGCGTCTCCTCCCGCGATGTCTGGCCGAAGGTCTGCTGCCACTTTTTCTTCCGTGGAAGATGGTAGGCATACGCGTACGCATGCGCGGCCTCGTGGCGCATGAGCTTCATGAACCACTCCGGTGTCTCGCCCTCCACCTCCAGCATCATCGTCCGTTCCAGCGCGCGGAGGCGATCGTGCCCGAGATAGAATGGGACGAAAATCGCGGGGATGCCGATCGGCACGAACCATTCGTCACCGACATGGCAGGGCGGATGAAAGACGAGGCCCTTTTGCGCAAGCTCGTCGTAGAGCTGCTGGATGAGCGGCTGGAGAACGGTCCCCTCGAGCTTCAGTCCGAGTTTTGAAATCCGGCGCTCGAGAAGTTCCTGGTCGCTGAGCTGCGCCCAATCGGGGACTTCCATCGGCGGAGGCTATCAGGCCGCGGAGGAAATCGCCAAGGAGTGAATTTGGCCGCGCGAAAGTGACACAGTCCGTTCCGGCTGTGTCACGACGCGCACACAGCCGGGACGGGCTGTGTCACATTTCGCCACGCCAGCGATACGCATCCGCCACCGGCAGGCCGAGGTGATCGAGGATGCGATCCACCACGGTGTCGGCGACCTGCTCGACCGTCTGCGGGCGGCTGTAGAAGCCGGGGCAGGCGGGCATCACGAGCGCGCCGGCTTCGATCAGAGTGGTGACATTGCGCGCGTGGATGAGATTCCACGGAGTCTCGCGCGGGACGAGGATGAGCTTGCGGCGCTCTTTCAGGAAAACATCCGCCGCACGGAGGATCGTCGAGTCGCTGGTGCCGGCGGCGATGCGGCCCAGTGTGCCCATGGAACAGGGAACGATCACCATCGCATCGAACGGCGTCGAGCCACTGACGAAGGGCACGTTCATGGATTTGTCCCCGTGCAGATGGACGCCCTCCGGCACCTGGAGCTCGCCGATTTCCTCGTGGATGACCTGCTTTGCAAACGCACTCAGGACGAGATGCACCTCATGCGCACGCGCATCCATTTTCGCCAGCAGCCGCTGGAGATAAATCGCGCCGCTCGCGCCAGTGCCGGCGATGACGAATTTCATGCCTCGTCGCATGCGCGGAGGAAGTCGTCCCGCGCGATGCCGCTTTGCGTCAAAATGGTCCGCGGCGTGGAACCCTTGATGTTGCGGTGCGCAGGGATGGTTATCGGAGTCCGCGTGCCGTCGGCTTCCGTCCGCAAAAGCGAGATGTGATTGCCAGGGCGGATGACCTGAAAGCCGGGCGCGCCCATCGGCCGAAACACGCGATCCAGCGGCGCATCAACTGGAAACTTCGGCACGGCGCGGATTCGTTACGCCGGCACGGCGGCGTCGGCGACGAAGGCTTCGAGCACCGGGCTGTCGTCCATGTCGGCCAGCGATTCAGGCCCGAAAGTCTCGACGTGAAACGCGATTGCCGAACGCACATCCGCCAGCGCCTCCTCGTAGGTGTCGCCCTGTCCGACGATGACACCGCGCGCAAGCCCGAGCGGATATGCGACGTAACCGTCAGGTTGTTTTTCAACGACGATTTTGAGCGGTGCAGCCATTTGGCGAACGTAGTTGTTTGATGGGTGCCAGCAACCAATCAAATGCCGCTGGGTCACAGGTAGCCCGCCGCGTGCAGCCGTTTCGTGAGGTCGCTCTGTTTTGCGAGCAGGCGGGCGTAGGTTTCCTTTTTGTCGTCGTCGGGCTTGCAGCGGGTGGACTCGTCGAGCTTCACGTGCTTTTTCGCGAGGTCGCGGAAACGGACGGGCTTGCCCTCGGCGGCGGCGAAGGCGTAGGCGGCCTGGAGCGCGGCACCGAGCGCGGCGCCTTCCGCACTTTGCAGGCCGACGGTGGGCACGCCGAAGATATCCGCGCAGAGCTGCCTCCAAGCGGCGCTCTGGCTGCCGCCGCCGGTGAGGCGGATTTCCGTGGGTTCGATGCCGAGCTGGCGGAAGCGGTTCAGGCCGTATGCGAGGCCGAGCGTCGCGCCTTCCATCACGGCGCGCGCGATGGGGCCCGGCGCCATCGTCTCGGGCGTCAGGCCGTGCAGGACTCCTTTGCCGAGCGGCAGGTTTGGAGTCCGCTCACCGTTCAGGTAGGGCAGGAAAAAGAGACCGCCGGCACCCGCGGGCGTGGCGGAGACGTGCCTGTCCATTTCCTCGTGCGACCAGTTGAAAAGCCTTCGCACCTGTTCGGTCGCGACCGTCACATTCATCGTGCAGACGAGGGGCAGCCAGCGATCCGTGCTGTCGCAAAATGCGGCCACTTCGCCCTCAGGATCCACGACGGGCTCGGGGCTGAATGCGTAAACCGTCCCGCTCGTGCCGAGGCTCACGGTCACGACTCCGGGCTCCACATTGCCCGTGCCGATTGCGCCCATCATGTTGTCGCCACCGCCGGCAGATACCACGGGGCTCTTCGCGAGGCCCCAGTCCTCGCGGAGGCTGTCGGAGAGCAATCCAATCGCACGACGCGAACTGCCCGGGACTGGCAGGCATTCCTCGAGGCCGGGATCCACGAATTCGACAAGCGGCTTGCACCACTGCCGCGTCCGGATGTCGAGCAGCCCGGTCCCGCTCGCGTCGCCGAACTCCATGCACTTTTCGCCGGTGAGGTAAAAATTGATGTAGTCGTGCGGGAGGAGCACAGTCTTCAGCGCCTTGAAATTCTTCGGCTCATTCTGCTTGAGCCAGAGGATTTTCGGCGCGGTGTAGCCGGGAAGCATGCAGTTGCCCGCAAGCTTGATGATTTCCTCGGCCCCGCCGAACTCCGCCTCGAACTGCGCGCACTGCTCGGTCGTGGAAGTGTCGCACCAGAGCTTCGCGGGCCGGATGACCTTGTTCTTCTTATCCAGCGGGACAAAGCCGTGCTGCTGGCCGCTGACGCCGATCGCCTTCACCTCATCCTTGCGCTTCCCGAGTTGTGCGATGCACGCCCGGACGGTGTGGTCCACGGCGTTCAGCCACTCCTGCGGCTCCTGCTCGAGGTGGCCGGGGGGCAGCCTTTCGATCATCCCGTACGCTTGCGAAGCGCTCGCGACGATCTTGCCCGAACCGAGGTCGAGCGCGATGCACTTGGTGCTTTGGGTCCCGCTGTCGATGCCGAGAGTAATCATGTCCGTCGGTCATACTCCCCGCACACGGCGCTTCGGCTCAATGAGAAAGTTTGGCTGCTGACATCGGAGGGTGTGATTGAAAGTGGGTCCAGTGGATGCGCGAAAGGGGGGTCTGAGCGTGGCTTGACGCCGCTTTTCCCTCACTCCGGGTCCGCGCGCAAATTCACCGTTGCCCCGCCAAGCAACGCAGCGCCTTGCGTCCGCGCGGTGCATTCCGCGATTCCGCCCATCGCTCCTCCGCAAAGCCAAAGCGGTGTCCAGCCGTCGAGCCGCCGCAGTCCAAAGCCTCGCGGCACTCAAGCGCCGCCCGGCTTTGGCCGGCAACCGGCCTTTGGACTCCCATTGAATCACGCCCGACATCGGACCGGCGAGGATTCCAGATTTCCGTTGCGGCTCCCGGAGACGGCGGCGATAAGGGGAAAAATCATGCAACCGATGGTCACAAAGCTCCTTCACACCCGCTATCGCGTCACCGATTTGGAAAAGACGATCGCCTTTTACCGCGACGTGATCGGCCTCACGGAGGTGGACCGCAAGGTCTCGCCGCGCGGCTCGAAGCTGGTGTTCCTGAAGGCGCCGCAGAGCGAGGAGCTGATCGAGATCTGCGAGTTTCCTTCGAGTGGGCCGGTGATCATCGGGCCGGACATCACGCACCTGGCGTTTGAAGTGGAGGATCTCGCCGCCTTTGCCCAGCACTGCGCCGCGAAGGGCTATCCGCTCTCCGATGGACCGACGCAGACGAGTTCCGGCAGCGTCATCGCTTTCGTGGATGCGCCGGAGGGCTACGAGGTCGAGCTGATTCAGCGGCCCAAGGCCTGAGCGATCCCCGGTCATGGAATTTGACTGGCTGGATTCTCCCTTCGATCTGCGAAAGCTGACCCCACGGGAGATCGAGGAGTCGTTCGAGGATCCTTTCAGCCTGCGGCTGATGCCGGATGTGGAGATCGCCGGCGAAGGCCATGCGCGGTATTTCAATCTCGGCAAGAGCGTGGATGGCCGCGGCGTGTTCACCGTTTTCTGGTCGGATGGAAAAAAGATCCGCTGCATCCTGTCGCGCGAGATGACGGCGGAGGAGGTGTCATTTTTCGACCGCAAGACGCAGGAGTTGAACTGACGCATGAAGAACATCACGACATGGAGCCAGGTGCCGCGGTTCGACTCGGAGGAGGAGGAGGCGGAGTTCTGGAAGGATGCGCGGATCGATTCGCGGCTGATGAACCAGGCGCTGCTGCGCGCCGACAACCGCGAGAGCACCACCATCACGCTCCGGTTCGATCCGAGGATGCTCGCGCGCATCAAGCGCGTGGCGCGTTCGCGGTATCTGAACTACCAGAGCATGATCAAGCAGTGGCTGAGCGAGCGGCTGGAGAAGGAAATCGGGTAGCCGAACGGCGTGATTTGAAGCAGGCCGATGGAATGCCGCGCGGAGGGCGGGGACAACAATCGCCGTAGGTGACGAGGAACGAGAAACCCGCGGCCAAGGTGCCGCGTAGTCGGCACCACAAGTCTTTTGCGGGTGTTGTTGTGCCGCTACGCGGCGCGCTCGCTTCTGCGTCGATCCGTGGGTTCCTCTAAGACTCGTTGCCCACGGCTATTGTTGTTCTGGCACTGCGAACCAGGACAGCCGCTCTGCCGGTGAATCTCTGGAACCTGGAATCAATCGCACTCCGTAACCAACCCCGCCCCACCGGGGCTTGGCAGCCCGACCAGAACCCTGTCCCAGCAGTTCCCCTAGTCCTGCTGTCCCTCTTATCTGGCCGGGCCGCCTCCCTGTGATTTTTCGTGTCCACTTTCGCGGACGTGGACCAGTTTAGCAGCGCCTGTGCCACCGCGAATTTCTTCTCGGCGCACAGAGGGAAAAATCTTTTCGCCGTGGATCTCCGACCAGAAACATCGCCTGTTTTGCTGTCCATTTCTGACCATCCAGGAAAAATCTATGCGATGCTCCGCGACGTACTACCCATGCCGGGAATGCGCTCATTCCCAGTCGGTGCTTCCATCCTGACACGGTCCGTGCTTCGAGTGAGGCAGTCTCAAAGAACCGCACCGAATTTCCAATGGACAAGACCGAACTGCGCCTCGACCCGCTCACGCGGGACTGGACCATCTTCAACGAATGCCGCGCGCTGCCGCCATCCACCGGCTCCGTGCGCAATGATGTGCTGGCAGAGAGCCCTTTCCGCGCGGGCCTCGAGCGCTTCGCCTCCAATACGCTGCATCATTCCGCCGGTGAGTTCGGGTGGAAGGTCCGCGTGGTCCCCAATCGTCTGCCGGTGCTGCAGGTGGAAGGCGACTGCAAGTTGCAGCCAGACGGCGTTTATGAACGCCTCGACGCCGTGGGCGCGCATGAGATCGTCATCGAGGATCCCGGCGACCGGCGCTTCGAGGACATGCCGCACGAGGATATCGCACAGATCATCCACGCCTGGGCAGTGCGAATCGAGGACCTGATGCGCGACCTGCGGATGCGCTCGTTCACCGTGGTGAAGAGCGTGGGAAGCGCGGCGGGACAGACCGTCGCGCACAGCCTCAGCCAGATCATGGCGATGGCGGTGGTGCCTCCTGCGCTGCGGAGAAAGCTCCGCCATGCGCGGGAACATTTCTCAGTCAGAAAGCGTTCACTCTTTGCCGAGATCATCGAGCAGGAGCGCAGGACCGCGTCGCGTGTCGTCCACGAGAATTCCGATTTTCTCGTGTTCTGCCCGTACGCGGCACGCGTGCCGTTTGAACTCGCGGTGTGGCCCAAGCGAGAGTGCCCGGATTTTTACCGCATCACACACGAGGAGACCGCCAGCCTCGCGCGCGCTCTCCGTCTCGCCCTGCGAAAGCTCAATCGTGCAATCGACCATCCCGCGTATCACCTGATGCTGACGACGGCGCCTTCGCGCGCTGTCGCGCCGGGCGAATGGACCTCCATCGAGCAGGATTTCCGCTGGCACCTCGCGGTAATGCCGGTGCTCCGTGCGGTGGACGCATTTCAAGTCGCCAGCGGCTGCCACGTGAACGGCATCTGGCCCGAGGCTTCGGCTGACTGCCTCCGCTCCATCCCGGACGAAGCATGACCGGGCGGCAGGTTTTTTTCGAGGGGCGCGTGCAAGGCGTGGGGTTTCGCTGGACGGCAAAAAATATCGCGCGCGGCTACGAAGTGGTGGGCTGGGTGAAGAATCTGCCCGATGGGCGAGTGGAGATGCAGGTGAGCGGCGAGACGGATGAAGTGGATGCATTCATCGAGGCCATCGAGGAGAGCGACCTGAAGGCGCACATCCGGAAAGTGGATGTATCGGTGATCCCGGCGCTGAGCGGGGCGCGAGGATTCCAGATCGCGAACTAGGGCAGCTTGCCGAAAAGTGGCGCAGGCGACTCCGCCTGCGGGAGTCTGTTCCGGCGACTCGCCGGAACATCGCGCGAGTCGCCCGCTGAGACTCGGCAGGCGAGTCGCCTGCCCCACTCTTGACCGGCAGGCGAGTCACCTGCGCCCACTGAGCGCGCCTACTTCCGCCAGCCGAAGCTGTAGCCCGTGAGCGTGCGCACGCCTTTGCCGGGGCCGCCAGGCTTGAGCGAGGCTTCATCGAAGAGCGCGGTGTAAACGTACTTGAAATTCGGCAGCTTCTTGCGCTCGACCTTCGTGCCGATGTAGCGCTCGATTTTCCGCACGGCGTCGATTTCCCCTGCGGTGAAAATGGTGAAGGCATCGCCGCTCTGCAGCGCGCGACCGGTGCGACCGATGCGGTGGACGTAGTCCTCCGGGTGCTGCGGCACGTCGTAGTTGATGACGTGGGTGACGCCCGCGATGTCGAGTCCGCGCGCCGCGATGTCGGTGGCGACGAGCACCTCGTACTTGCCGCTCTTGAATCCCGCGAGGGCCTCAGTGCGCTCGCCCTGGCTGCGGTCGCTGTGCATCGCGGCGACGAGGTGGTTCATTTTCGCGAGCTGCCTGGTGACCATGTCGGCGGCGACTTTCGTCTGCGTGAAAATGAGGACGCTCTTGTATTCCGTGGTCTCCAGCATCGCGAGGAGGAGGTCCATCTTCTGATCCTTCGCCACGGGGTAAAGTGCGTGCGCGACGGTGTCGGCGGCGCTTTGCCTGCGGCCGATCTCGATGGCGATGGGATCGCGGAGGATCCACTTCGTGAGCGTCTCCAGCTCAGGCGGCAGCGTGGCGGAGAAAAAGAGCGTCTGCCGGTCCTTGGGCGTCTGCTTGATGATGCGCGAGACGTCGGGCAGGAAGCCCATGTCGAGCATGCGGTCCACTTCATCGAGCACGAGATGGCGCACATCGCCGAGCTTGATGGTGCCGTCCTCCATGAAGTCGAGAAGACGTCCGGGAGTCGCGACGATGATGTCCGCGCCCTTGGTCAGTTCGTCGCGCTGGGTGCCGTAGCCGACGCCACCGTGGATGATGACGGTGCGCAAACCGGTGTCCTTGCCATATGCGACGAAGCTCTGGTGAACCTGCTGGGCCAGTTCCCGCGTGGGTTCGAGGATCAACGCGCGCAGCTTGCCGTGCTCGCCGAGCAGAGTCAGCAGCGGGAGCGCAAAGGCGGCGGTCTTGCCGGTGCCGGTCTGGGCCGAGCCCATAACGTCCTTCCCCTGCAAGACAAGCGGCATCGCCTGCTCCTGAATCGGGGTCGCATTCTTGTATCCCTTGGCCTCTACGCCGCGCACAACTGCCTCGGAAAGGCCAAACTCATGGAAAGTCATCTCCGGTGCATGTAGCCGCTGGAGCGGCAGGCGCAACAATCATTTTGCGAAGCGCCGCCGGCTCCGGCAGGGTCTGCCGATGCCGCGCTCGCTCGTGTCCCGTCTGCTTGAACCCTTGGTCGCGCTGCTCTGGGGGGTGTTTCTAGTCTGGACCGCGTGGCTGGCGGCGGTCTGGATCGTCCCTATCGGGTTCAATGCCCTCGGCTTCGCGCCGGACCAGCCGCCGCCTCCCGATGCCGATTTCAGAAGTGCCGTGCTGCTCTTTGCACAGCATGCGGACGTGGCCTGGCTCGCGCTCGCCGCGATGAATCTGCATCTTGTCCTCACGAGAACGCACGGCCTGCGGACGGCGCGCACATGGCTCGCATTCTCCGGAGGCGCCGCGCTGGTGCTGGCCCTGCTCACCGCGGGATGGAACGAGCAGCTCGGGTGGATCTATTTTGGCGAAGCCCTCGGCGTAAAACTGCTCGGAGTCGCCGTGGGCTGGGTCCTGCTCTGGGCCATCCTCGTCATGGGCGCGCGGGAAGCCGTGCTCTGGGCGCGGCCCCGCATGAGCCATCGCGGCGTCGCAGCAGTCACGGCGGCGGTGGTGTTGCTGACGATGTTCAATGTCGAATGGCCCGCGCGATTCATCCGGGGCTGGTGGGTATGGCAGTCCGACGACTCCACCAGCCCGGCCGTCGCGCCGCCATTAAGGTGGCTCGCCTGGTTCGCCTGGCCGTGGCTGACGGCATTCGCGATGCGCGAAAAGGACGTGCTCTCCGGCGTCGGCGCGCGCTCGATAAAGCCCGTCGCGATCCTTGCCGCGCTGAACGCGATCGCGATCGCGGCGCGAGTCCGTTTCTGGCTGGGGGCATAGCCCTCCGGACGTCCGCGACCACAAATTCCCCAATAGTGAGGCTCTTGCAAAACCTCAGCCGTAAAAGGGCGAGATGCCTTCATTCCTCTGAGCGATGACGCCCCGCGTCGGTGACTGTGTAGGTTTTGCAAGAGCCTCATGATTTTTTATTTCCATCGCTTCGGATCTCTGTCATTCATGCCCGCGCTGGACGAGTTTTACCCTCCGTGCTCGCCGACCAGCAGGGACGCAACACAAAGCACACCATGGTAAACAAACGAGAAAAATACAAAGGGACCAACACAAAGGCCGAAGTCACCGCGCCCAAACGGCGCGTCGCAACAAAGGCGGAACCAGCCGTCCGCATCGCGGAGGCCAAGCCCGCCGCCAAGACGACAAAAACCGCAAAGGCCAAGACCCCGAAATTGCGGCCGTTCTCGCAGCATGACATCGCCCTCCGGGCGTACTTCATCGCCGAGAAGCGCCAGCAGTCGGGCCTGTCCGGCGATTCAACCAGCGACTGGGTGGAGGCTGAGGCTGAATTGCTCCGCGAACAGCGCACGAGCGGTCTCAACTAGAAACGCCGCTTTCGAGCGCTGCGTTTGCTGACATCAGGTTCGCACAGAACCTGGGCGGGTTTCGCGTCCTGTTCCCGAGCGCGTCAAGGCCAGGGTCGGTGAGCGCGGGGTCCGCGCTGCAGCAGCACGTCCGACTCGGATGTGTACGGACGGTCGTGGGACCAAAAAGCCGCCTCGGCCTCACTTCGCCGCTTTGAGCGTCGCAATGAGGTAATCCTGCGCGGTCGCGTGCTTCACATCCGGCGCGCCGGGATAGACGAGTTCGCACGGCACGCCGTTCGCCTTGCAGTGCTCCTGCAGCTTCACGCCGAAGTTCGACGTGTGCGTCGGATCCTTCTGATCCTGCCCGAGCGCGGGCGGTGCGCCGAAGGTAAGGTAGATCGGCGGGTCATCCGACGTGACGAGCGCATACGGCGAATACTCTGCGATCCACGGCAGGATCGTATCGCGCTTGGCGAGGAACTCGTCGAACTGGGAGAGATTCTTCCCCTTGTCGCCTGCGAATCCAAACGCATGCCCGCCGTACTTGCTGTTCGGCGTCCACTCCTTCATCTGCTTCGGGTCGAGCGTGGTCTGCGCACCGGTCACCGCCGCGCAGAGCAGGCGCGTGGATTCCTGCGCGATGGGATCGCTGCTCTTCGCGTCCGCCAGGTCGGGATGAAATGCGAGCCACAGCGAAGAACACGCGCCCGCACTGCCACCGCTTGCGCCGATGCGCGTCTTGTCGATATTCCACTCCTTCGCCTTGCTGCGGACAAATTGCAGCGCCCGCGCCGCATCGTGCAGCGGCCCCTTCACCGGCGGCACCACGCCATCCGCGGTCGCCTCGGGGATGAAGCGATATTCCACCGACACGACCGAGATGCCTTCTTTCAGCATCGCCGGCAGCAAGGTCGCGACACTCGTGCGGTTCCCACCCATCCAGCCCCCGCCGTGGATGAAGAAGAGCAGCGGCGTCGGCTTGTCCGACTCTGCCTTCCAAAAGTGCATCACCTGTTTCTTGTGCGGGCCGTAGGAGACATCGGCAGCCGTCGGCGTCGGGAGTTGCGGCACCGGCTTTCCCGCCGCTTTGGCTGGAGCGCCCGGCGTCGGAGGAACCGCGGGTTTCGTAGCAGGAACGTCGGCGGCAAATGCAGCGGCGCCGAGGAGTGCCGGGAGGGAGAGGAGGATTCGCATGGTGAAAGAGACCTCCGCCGGCTGCTGAACTTTGACTTTCTCGGCGTTTGCCGATTACCCGCAAGCGCAGCGCCGCTACTTTTTCGCTGCGGGCTCGCCGCAGAGCGGGATGCGCCCATCCACACCCACGCCCCACGCCGCCGTGCCAAATGGGAGCGCTCCGCAGTCCGGCGCATCCCTGTCCGCGACGCGAAGTGGATCGGGCCATTCTGCCGGAACCGCTACTCCGGCATTCACCGCCGGGCTGCCAGTCTGAAGCCGGAGGTCCGCTGGCTTCGAGCCATCGACCGGCAGACTGGTGAATCTCGGGTCCGCCACGCGGTCGTGGGTCGTCAGGCCGGCTTCGTAAAACTTCTTGCTCGCCTCGAAGTGCGGCGACGCGCGGAACTTTGCAAACGGATCGCCCGTCAACGTCGGCCCGTCCTTCACTCCCCACAGGATGTTGCCGCCTTCGCGAAGATTGCCGACTTCTTTGATCCCGGCGAAGCCCACACCGGGCACCTTGTCAATCTGCACCATGATGTTGTTGAACACGTCGCGCTCGGAATTCCGCAGTCCCTGCGGTCCGAGACCGAGGAGGAAGTAATCTCGAAAGGTCGGCGTCTCGCGCAGGATCGTGTTGTGATAGACGTGCATGACCGACCAGATCGGCCCGCCGTGGTCACCCACGAGATGTCCTTCGTGGTGCAGGAATGCGCCGCTCGGATCGTCCTGAGTCGGCGGCGAGCGGTACGTCCCCGCACGGAGATCGATCACATTGCGAAAGACGAACGCTCCCGCCTTCGGATCGTGATCCAGCGGCGACTCATCCTTGTCGCCCTCGTGCTGCGTGAACGGGCTCAGGATCGCACCGATGCGGTTTTCATGGATGAACATCGTGTGCGAGCGCATCTTCGGCCCGATCTCGAGTCCGTCGTCGTTGAAGTTGTCCACGAAGTTGTGATGGAACTGCAGGTTCTTCACGTAGCGGAGAAATGCGAAGTCGTGATCGTCGGTAAATTCACACCAGCCGAACTCGATGTTCTCATTCCCCGGCTGATCGTTGCGCAGCACGATCTGATACGTCGCCGTGCCGCGATACTTCATGTGCGCCCGCGAGGTCCACGGCGCAGCCAGCCCGCGAAAGGCCGAGTGCGTCACGCGGATGTCCTTCGATGCATCCACCAGCAGGCACGGAAAGCCGCCGAAGATCGTGACGTGATCGATGGCAACATCCTCCGCGCCGTACGCGTGAATCATCGGGCTGCCAGTCGCGCCCCGCAGCGCGAGATTTTGAATCCGCACATGCTTCACCCCGGTGACGCGCATCACGTCGTCCCCAAATCCCAGCGCGACGACGAGCGGCAGCTTGCGCGGGTCCGTCTCGCCGCGATACGCGTGCCCGCCGAGCCCTTCGAGCTTGTGATGCGCGAGGCGGATGTGGATGCGGCCCGTATCGCGATTGAACCACAGCCCCGGCCCGCAATAGATGCCGGTCTCCTTTTCCTTCTTCCCGGCGATCCAAAATTCACTCGTCGCGCGCAGATCGATCACATTGCGGTAGCCGTGCAGCGGCACCATCGAGTCGGCGAAATGCCCGAGCGCGAGCGGACGCTCGTTCTCGATGCCCCACAGCGGCTCCCACGACGCGGGGAGAAACTGCTGCGGCGCGCGGCGCGCATCGGTCTGGAAATAGGTCTTCGTGGAAACGAACTCGCCCTCCGCGCCGCCCGCGAATGGCTCCCAACTCGTCGCCGGACTCTCCACAAACTCGCGCAGCCCGCCGTCGAGGATCGCCAGTTCGCCGGGATGCGATGCGATGGTGATCGGCGCTTCCGCCGTGCCGTCGCGGCTGAGCGCCACCTTCTCGTAGTACACGCCGCCGCGGAGATACAGCGTGTCGCCCGGCTTCAACTGCCGCAGCGCATGCGCGAGCGATTTCCACGGCGCCTTCTCCGAGCCGGCGCCCGCATCGTCACCGCGCGCGGCATCCACAAACAGCTTCGGCCCCGCAGCCAGTGGCGTCGTTGTCGCCACCGGCAGGGGCCGCATCGGCGGGTGTGACTGGACGGCTGGCGCAGCGGCGGCAAATGCAGCGGTGCCGACGATGGCGATGAGGGGAAGCAGTTTTCGCATGAAGAGTGTGACCGGCGCGGATGCCGCAGCTTTGGCTTTCTCTGCGGGCGCTGGCGGCAAGGAGCGCCGCGCGTCCCGCCGGCCACGACACACGCCGCAGGCCTGATCTATTCTTCGGAGCGTGCGTGAAGCCGGACGCATGGGAGGAAGAAGTGACGCAGTGGCCGCCGGCACGGGCGGCGCTCCACGCGCGCTCCGCTCCATCCCGCCACCTGCGCCCATCCTCCCGCGCGAGGTTGGAAACCCCGCCTACTTTCCGCGGAGGATCGGCGCGAGGAACTTCGCGGTAGCGCTCGCGATCACATTGTAGCCCGCGAGGTTCGGATGCCGATCGCTGAACCAACCGGGGAGATGGCCGAAAATCGCATCGAGCCGGTTGTCCATCACGACGATCGTGGGATCTTTGCCAGCCGGATCCGCGACGTAGGGCGTGGTGAGCGGGCGGAGATTTTCCGGCACCTTCGAGAGCGCGTAGCGGCGGTAGTTGAGCATGTTCGTCCCCTTCGCCTGCTCGGCGGCGTAGAGCGGATACAGATCGAAGAGCGTGAGCTTCTCCTCCCCGGCCACGGTGCGGACGAGATCGTTGATGCGCTTCGCCGCGGGTGCATTTCCTTCGAGGTCTTCGGCAAAAGGGATCACCGTCGTCGGGATGATCATCGCGCCGGGGTGATCCTGGCGCAGCCGCGCGATGAGTTCGCGGAAGTCCTTCGGGAAATTCGCGTCGAAGTCCTCGCGCTTGCGCACATCGTTCAGCCCGTAGCGGATGAAAATATAGTCCGCCCGCGGCTTCGTTTTCGCGGCCCTGTCGTAGCGCGAGTCGAGCAGGCCGCGGATGAATTCGCCGCTGAGGCCCTCGTTCCACACTTCGCACGGCGGCAGCCCCGGCTCGATGGCGAGCAGAGCGCGCAGCGTGTCCTCGAACTGCGGCTCGTCGGGCGCGAACTTCTTCGGAAAGCTCGCCTCGGTGCTGCTGTCGCCGAGAAGCAGAATCTGCGTCCGCTTTTTTCCCGCCGTCGCGGCGCTGAATGCAAAAGGCTGGCCGCCGAGAATCTGCTCCGAAGTGATCGTCGGGCAGATGCGTTTCTCGATGTGCTGGATGAAAAGCTCCGTGCCGCGCGCGTGGCTGACGAATGGCCAGCGCAGCGGGTTGTACATCGCGTCGGTGAGATCGCGCATGAGCACGACGTGCTTGCCGTTCTTCGCCATCTGCCGCAGGCCGAACGGACGGCCCGCGACGCACATGTTCACGTGGACGCCGGTGAGGATGACGTTCTGAATGCCACGCGCCTCGAGCAGATTCCAAATCTCCACGCCGGAATCGCTGATGGCGTCCTTTTCCTGATCAATTCGCAGCACAGCGATCTGCTCCGTCCACGGCGCGCGGGGATTGAGCCCCTTCGCCTCCAGTTCCTTCGCCCACTTTGCGTGCTCGGCGGCATCGTCGTCCTCGCCGCCATCCGTCTGATCAATGGGATACACGGCCTGCTCCTCCGCGGGAATCTGCCTGCACCACTCGCTGATCTTGTCCGGCAGTCGTGTCGCCGCCGGCGCGGATTTCGCGCGCTCGCGTGCGGGCGTGCCCTCGTACGCTTTCATGCAACCGCTCGGCGCATGGATGATCAGCACGCCGGCAGCCCGCGCCTTTTCGAGCATCTCATTCATGCGTGGCGCCATCTCGCCCTCGCGGATGACGGCGTTCTTGCAATGGTGGAGATCCCACATGTCGCACACGATGATCGCCGTGCGCGATGGCAGCCACTGCTCCTTCACCGGGATCGCTTTGCCGACGCCGGAGCGGGTCTGCAAAGTGAGCGCGAGCGGAGTCTCGGCGGCGAAGCAGGAAAACGTGAAGGCAATCAGCAGTGTGAGTATTTTCATGGCGGGGTCGTGGGGTGGAGGCGTTGGAAAGACGCGGGATGATTCTACTGGAGCAGCGCTATTCAGAAAGCTTCCGGTGCAGTTCGTGGACCTTCTTTGCGATGCGATCCTCGACGTCCTCAGCCCAGCCCGCGGCGGCTTCGTAGCCACCTTCCTTCAGCACGCGCAGACTCGGCACGTAGCCGGTGTAGTCATTCGAATATCCCGCGACCCACACGCCCGCGTCGCTGGCGAATTCGCGTTTGAAGCGCAGCGAATAGTCCACGACCACCTCGCTGCCGAGCGTGATGAAGGTGAGGTCCTTGCCGATCATGATCACCTGCACGGGATAGTCGTGCTCCGCGCGGCCCGACGCCGCGTAGGCCAGTTTGATTTCCTCATACGCCGCGCGGATCGGGCCGCTCACGGGGCGCGGGTTCGCGGTGAGCGCCATCTCGACGGCATTGGAAAGCGAGCGCCCGTGCTGCATGGAGAGTTCGAGATCGGTGACGCCCGGCACCACATCGCTGCGGCGCGGATACGGATTCTGATCGCCGCCACAGCCCATGAGGAACAGCGCGGTGAAGCCGGGCCGATGCTCCTGCAAATATTCCTGCGCGAAGCCCGCGTAGTCGCCGCACCAGTTGAAAAAGCCGAGCGACGTGTTGTGGCACGCGTAGCCGAACAGCGTCGCGCGCAGCGTGCCATCCGGGGCCTCGATGCGCAGCGCAGGCACCTCGTGATCCACGACGCCGCTCGGGTTCGGGGCCTTGTTCGCGTTCGGATCTCCCGGCGGCAGCGTGTAGTCGCGGCGGCGGTTCATCGCGAAGCCGCAGCGCGCCTTGTTCCAAGTGAGCCGCGCGGGCTGCATCTCTGCGAGCGCCTTGCCGATGATGCCCACGATGTCCTCCTGCAGCTTCTGCGTGTATTCCCATGCGTCCTTGATCTTCGGATCCTCGAGATCCTTCTCCGTCACGGGGCTGCCGCGAAGCGACGGCCCGCTGTGCGTGTGCGACGCATTCATCACGAGATTCGCCGCCGGCAGCTTGAATTCCTTCTCCGCACGCTCCGCCACCGCGTGACGCAACGACTGCGGCACGCCGATGAGATCCAGCGTCACGAACACCAGCCGATTCCCCTGCTCGTCCTGCAGCGCGAGCGCCTTCGCAAAAAGTTCCTGCACCTTTCCCTCCGCCGGCTTTTTCCGCGCAGCGTAGCCGGCCATCCACAGCAGCTTCTGCGGCGTCACCACCGCCGTCGCCGTGCCCGCCTTCCAGTTTGCCGGCGCTTGCGGTGCGACGGATTTTGGAGCGGCCGGCGGCGAGAGCGGCGTGGCTCCGGGTGGTGCCCCGTGACTGACGAGCGAGGAGATGGCGAGGATGGTGGCGGCGAGAAATGTTCTGGGGTTCATGGGAGGATTGCAGTGCGAGGCGGTGCCAGCAGCCGTGAAGGGTTACAGTCGTCCGCGCCTGAAGCAAAGTTTTCGCGATGAGCCAGCAAGGTTCCAAGGACGAGGTTGCAGAACTATTTCACCGTCCCCGCCTCAGCCGCGATCTCCCGGATGCGGGCCAGGCCTTCGTTTACCATCCTTTCGCCGGCATCGGCGGCGAGGAAACTGCACTCGGACGCGCCGTATCCGCCCTCCTTCACGGCTTGCACGGTCGGGATGTAAACCACGAACGGCGTTCCTTTGCCGTGATAGGCGAGGCCGAGGATGAACGTGTTTGCGATGGGAGATTTCACGGTGAGATCGAGCTGATGCTGGATGAACGGCTCGCCCGGGATGGCCAGCAATGCGAGGTCGCGGTTAATCACGACGGTGAGGAGTCCGATATCCGTCGAGAGGGAGCCGTTCCGACGCAGAATCTTGAGCAGACTCTCTTTCACCTTGATGGAATCGCTGCCGGATTGCGGTGTCTTCAGCGTGCTGGAGATGTTCAGCGCCGCCTTCGCCAGCGAGATGCCCGCCTGCTGGGAAAAGTTGAACCGGTTCGGACCGCGAAGATTGTGGATGCCGTACGGATCGAGGTCGCCGGATGCGCCTTGGAGGAACATCGCCATGCAGTCACGTCCGAGTTCGTGCTCGATGTGGTCCACCATTGCACCGGGATAATCCCGCGAGACCACTCCGGCGCCCATCAGCGTGACGGGATGGCAGGCGTATTGCACCGCAAAGGCGCGCGGCTTTCCCAGCCATTCGACCTGCCCGTGATTGCGAGCACTTGCCGATAGGCGTCGAGCGCATGTTCGTCGTCGTTCAGATTGCTGGCGTAGTTTTCAGCCATGGCGAGCCACGCGGCTGCATCTCGCGGGGACAGTTTCACGGCCAGTTTGAAATCGGCCTCCGCCTGCCTGCCATTCTTGGTGAAGGCGTGGGCTTGTCCTCGCAGCCGCAGCGCCTCGGCTGTCTTGTCGGCAAACTCGGCGGGCCAGGTCGGGAAATCCGCCTGCCCACACTCCGCGATCAGTTCCGGCCACTTGCGCTGGCGGGTCAACTCGCGCATCAGCAGCACCGTGGATTCGCCGTCTGAAGCACAGGCCTGGCACGCGAGGACAAGCCGGATTCCAGATTGGATGACGGCTCTCATCGTGGACCTCGGATCACTCGAAAGCGATTTCCCCGAACAGGCCGCGGTCGTCCATCTGCGTGCCACCGGGCGTCGAGGACCAGATTGCGCGATCCACCTTTTCGCGGGGCAGGAGGTGGTTGCGGCCAAAGTTGCCGCGCCATGTGATGCCGGGCGCGGGCGGCCCGGCTGCGAGCGTTTTGAAGGGGATCGTGATCAGCGCGTGCCAGCGGTGCGACTTCGCATCCACCCGGGTCTCGCTCTGCCACTCGCCGTTCCATGTGGGATCATCCTTGCCGTGGCGCGGGTCCATCGCGTCGGTGATGAAGCCGTTCACCGCGTCGTATTTCGACGCGCCGTTTGCTCCCGAGGTGAAGCGGTAGGCCGCCTCGCGCGCGGCCTGCGGCGCGAGGTAAATTTCGAACGCCTCCTGATTCGCGAGCGGGCGATCGCGGTTCCATTTCGGAAAATCCGCGGGGGCGTCGGGGCCGAGTTCGGCTTCGGTGCGGATGTAGAGATTCGTGGCGTCGTAGAGCAGCCGCATCACGGTCTTGCGCGGGAGCGTATGCAGCGGCGGCACGAGCGTGAGTTCGTGCGCTGCGGTCTGCTGCCACTGCGGCGATTCGAGCGTGACGGTCGCGGTCGCCTTCGCGACGGTAAGTTTCTTTTTCCCCGCCGACGGCGCGCTGCGCATCGCCTTCGTGTCCCAGTTGAAGCAGGTGTTCGCATACGGCTCCTGGTATCCATCGTGGGCGAGTTGCAGATGCGCCGCATTGTGGCCGGCGAACGGAAACAGGACGTGCGACCAGTTGCCGCTGCCCGCAGGCGTGCCGCGTTTGTCGTAGAGCGTCGCGATGAAGGCGTTGCGCGCATCAATCGCATCGAGCAGCCGGTCGCGCGACGCGGCATCCGGCACCATCTGGTGCGCCTGGTGCAAATGCACCACGCGCGCAAAGTGTCGCAGGTATTCAAATTCCGTTCGCACGAGCGCGAGCCGCGTCTTCGCCTTGGCGGATGTCGTGACCTTTTCCGCCTGCGAGAGATCGGCATCGAGCGCGGCGAGAAGATTCGGCGTGTAGAGGAAGGCGATGAGCTGGAAGGGATCCTGCACGGTCTTGCGCGCGCGGCCTTCGATGGGCTGGTAGGTCCACACGTCGCAGCGGGTGCCGATGTGATCCGAATACAGCGCGATGGCGTGGTAGAGCTGATCGTAAAATGATCGCATGTAAAATGCCGCGCTCTTCGAGCCGAATGCGGCCTCACAAAACTCGGGCATCAGATCCTTCGCCGCGTTGTGCTCCGGGTCGTCGAACATGCGGCCCATCACGTAATACACCGGCCCCTCGAGCCCGAAGAGCTGGCCGGGACCGTCGCGATACAGCGACTGGATGCGGTTCGCCGCGAGCCGCTTCACCTGCGCCTCGACGTAGCCCGGCGTGCGCATCGGCGTGTAGCGCGTGCCGAGGTTCGGGCACCAGTTGTAGATGTAGCCGGTGAACCCGCGCGCCACCTCGATGCCACGCCACGGCGCGATGTCCTCCTCGTTCGTGCCCGTGAGCATGATGCACGTATTCAAGGGGAACTTGTTAAACGTCTTCGGCGGCTTCGCGGTGAGGATGTAGCTCATCATCGTCACCTGCCGGCCCGGATGGGATCTCTCCAGCCGCCCGGCGATCATGCGGTTGAAGATCCAGATCTTCTCACTCCAGTCCCTGCCCGTGCCGTAGAGCGCTTCGCATTTGTCGCACTGGCACTCACGGAAGCCATCCGGCTGCCCGAGATCCACGGACGCATAGCCCCGGTCGAACCACGAAGCGAGGTCACGGTAGATGAGTTCCTGCACCTCGGGATTCGAGAGGCAATACTGCGCGCCGTTCCCGCCTGTCGTCGTGCGCTGGCCGCTGATGAGCGCGAAATACTCCGGGTGCTTTTCAAAATGCGACACGGGCACCGCCCGCTCCCACGTGTGGCCGCCGAACAGCTCGTCCACGCGCGGGAACCGGTTGTGCGCGAGATCGTAGAAACTGCCACCCGCAGGATGCGCCGTATTCACGCGCAGCAGCGGCGTCTTGCTCACATTCAGATCCGCAGGCACCGCCATCGCCTTCATCGGCAGGAATTCGATCGCTGGCGACGCGAGCAGATCGATCTTTGCCGCACCGGCCACCGGCGTATAGCCCGGCAGGTCCGGATATAAAAAGCGCACCCCCATGTACTCGCGCGCAAAGTCCGCCGCCGCCTTCGCCGTGCCCACGCGATCCCATTCCGGCCTCTTCGCATTCGTGCCTTGCGATCGCGACGGATGATCGAGTCCCGCGATGATGATGTTTTTCCCCGCCGCACGCTCCACATAGCTCCAGTCGCGCAGCTTCGTCACGTCCACGCCGTGCTGCCGCGCAAACTGCGTGTCGCCGAGGAACAGCGCCGGCTTCACCGCATCGCGTGCGCTTTCCGCGACCACCGGCACCGCTGCACCGTTCGCATGGAACGCAGTCTGCACGAGCCGCGCGGTCTGGGCGATGCACTCCGTCAGCGCCGGAGTTCCCAGTTCGTCCGGCACGACGATCTGGTAGTCGGATTTGCCTTCGTTCAACAGCGTCAGTTCCGCCGCCGAAGCTGAGAGCGCGGACAGGACGCATGCGAGGAGCGCTTGTTTCATAAAAGGCACCTATGGGGCGGAAAGCTTTTCCTTCGCGAGCTTGATGAGGCGCGGCTCCATGGTCGCGTCATCGGCGACGGTTTTGTAAGTGGCGCGGGCTTCGTCCTTGCGTCCGGCGGCGAGTTGCACGTCGCCGACGGAGAGCAGGAGCGAGCCGCGCCAGAGGCCTTTCATATTGGCGATGTCGGCGCGGCGGAGGGTGGCGAGGGCGTCGTCGAATTTCCCCTGCCGGGTGAGGATGCGCGCGCCGGACTGGAGGGCGCCAAATTCATCCGCGCCGCCGAGGGTGGTGAGGGATTCAAACACGGCGCGGTAGGCGCGAAGGGCGGCTTCGTCGTCGTGGAGCAGGACTTCGAGGGCGTTGCCGAGCGCGAGGCGGATGCCCTGGCGCGTGCGCGGGTCGCTGGTCCATTCAATCGCGCGGTTGAAGTCGGCGACGGCTTCGCTGCCGTGCTTCGTGATGACGTTGGCGCGGCCACGGGCGAAGGAGGCTTCGCCGATTTGCCAGAAGGGCCATGCGGTGATGTCGTCCGTGCCGAATTGCGCGATGACCTCGGGCGCTTTCTGCTGCGCGAGGAGGTTGTGCATCTGCACGGTTTTCCGCACGGGCCCGATGGGGATGCGGGCGGCGATATCGGCGGCCTGCGCGAAGTCGCCCATCGTGCGGGCGACGGCGGCGGCCTGATCGAGCGCGGCGGATTTTTGAAAGTCGGTGACCTTTCCGGCAGCGAGCGCGGTGAAGGCGGCGAGGGACTCGGCGGGCTTGCGCTGCTTCGCGAGGTCGGCGGCGGCGCGGCTGGCGATGAGATAATCGGTGACGGTGGGGTCGGCGGCGAACTGGTGCGAGCGACCGTGGTGGAAGTGCGCGAATTTCATCGGCTCGTGGAAGCCGCCGGTGCCGGTGGGCGAGAGGGCGCTGAGTTCCGTGCCGTTGTCGCGGATGCGCTGGCGGCAGACATTGATGTGCCACGGCAGGCTCTGCGTGGGCTTGCGGCCGATGACCTGGTGCAGCGGATCGTTCTCGTCCTCGGTGACGGGGATGCGGATCTCGATGGTCCAGTGATCGTCGGCGATGTGCGTGGCGACCTCGGCCTTTGAATCCCAGCCGAACCGCTGGCCTCTCGTCGCGCCTCGATCGAGATCGACGACGGCGCCGGAGGGGCTGACGGTGATCTGGTAATAGGAATGCGACTCGGTGCCGATCTCGATCTCGACACAGTCGCCGTGCCAGATGGCCTGGTCGTCGTTGCGCGTCGCGGTGTTGACGGGCTTTTTTCCGGGGCGCTCGTCGCAGCGGATAGCGAAATAAAGGCTGTTGCCGAGCCATCCGGTCTTGAACGTGGTGCCGAAGACGGGCGGGCGGCCGGTCTCCAATTCGCGCAGCTTCCCCGTGCCGGCGGTGGCACCGTGCTGCCAATAGGCGTCGTCGAGCTTGCCATCAATGACGACGTCCCGCGCTTCGCCGACGATGCGGACGACGGGCACGGGGCCGCGCTTTTGCCCGAGTAGCTGCGACTTCATGCGCAGGCCTTTTAGAAAGTCATCAATGAGCGCGATGCGCCTGCCGTAGATGCTCGCGGGATCGGCTTTCGCCTGCGCCTTTGCAAAGAGCGCGAGCGCGGCATCGGCCTTCACCTTGTCCTCTTCCATCGCGATCCAGTTCGCCTCGCAGTAGGTGAAAAAGGCGTGCATTTCCTGCTCGGCGGGGCCGTAGAAAAGTCGGCAGTATTCGCGGAACATCGCGTCCACGTCGGCGCCCTTGCCGCCCCAGTACATGCGCGCGGTGAAATAGACGAGGAAGTGATTGAAGCCGATGCCGACCTTGTCGAAATCCTGCCGCACGCTGAGCCAGATGTCCTCGCCCTGCGAGATGCCCTTGGTGGCGTTCACCGTGTCGCCGAGCGCGTGCGCCGCGAATGCGGGCAGATACCAGCCGCGATCGGTGAAGGGGTAGTTTTCGAAGAAGAGAATGGGGTTGCCGGTTTTCTTCACCCACGCGGCGCGGAGGGCCTCGGGCGCGGATTCGCCTTCGCCCTTGATGCCGCCTTTGTTGATGGGTCGGCGTCCGCCGACGATGCAGACCTGCACGTTGGGCTCGAGCTTCGCGATCTTCAGCGGCGGCAGCGTGTAGGAGCCATACGCGCAGTTCAGCACCTTCGCGTGCGGATGCGTCTTCGCGATTTCCTTTGCGACGCGATTCACGAAGTCCCACACATAGTCGCTGAGCAGGCCGCGCTCGTTGCGCTCGGGCGAGTCCTTGCCCTTGCACTTTTCGCACTGGCAGATCGCGGTATAGCCGTCGGGCGGCATGATGGAGACGGTCTCGAACTGGTAGGTGTCGAGCAGCGCGCGCGAGTAGCGCACGGTCTCGCGAAAGAGTTCGTCGTTCGAGTAGCAGAGCTGGCACTTGGAATCGTCCGGCTTGAAGTCGCGCCTGCCGCCATAGAGCGCGAACCACTCGGGATGCGCGGCGAAGACGGCCCCGTTGTTCGTCATGCGAGACATGCCGTGTGCGATCTGCATCCGGTCGTCGTTGCGCGTGCCGAGATGCATGACCCACATCGCATTGTCGCGGCCCGCGGTGCTGAAGCGGAAATTGAACTGACGCAGCGGAAAGTCGGGCTGCACCGTCTCGTCGAGCTTTGGCAATGCGATCGTCTTCAGCGAAGGCAACACCTCGCCGAGTTCGCCGGGCATATACCAGCGCGCGCCGAGCTTGTGCAGGAAGGCGGTCACCGCGTTGAAAGAACCGCGCTCGTCGAGGCCCCACAGCTCCAGCGTTTCGTTCTTCGCGGTCGTCGCGCCGTCGGGCTTGCCGGTGTCGCCGGGCAGGCGGAGGCGGTTCTTGTAGAGGCCGGGATTCGGCATGCCATACGGCGCGCCGACGATCTTCTCCCACTCCGCCTGCGCGCGCGGGATGTCGCTGTTGCTCTTCGCCCACGGCTCGGTGGGGACAAAGTCCGTGTCGTCGCCGATGAGCACGAGCCAGTCCTCGCCCGACACGATGCGATACGCGCCGTCCTTAAGCCCGTCGGCGGTGACCGTCAGCGCGTCGGTGTGCGGGCTGCGGCCAATGAAGATCTTCGCGGCCTGCCCGCTCGGCTTCGTGACGATGGGCAGCTTCGCGCCGGAGATCTTTTGGATGCAGTCGCGGAGATCCTGCGCCGCGATCCGCACGGTGCGCTGCGGCTGCTCCGCGATGACGATTTCCGCGCGCGGCTGCCCGTCCTTCACGAGAAAGGTGTCGGCGGCGCAATGGGAGGCCGGCGCGAACGTGAGGAGGGCGGTGAGAGCGAGGAGTGGTGGCAGTTTCATATTCATGGTGAAGGTGGATCGTTGGTTGCCCGCGCTCACTCGGCCTTTTTCAACTCGGCGAGCATCTCCAGCAGGTTGTCGGTGAGGATCACGGACGTGTCCTCCTGCACGACATTCGTGCCGAGCCACGTCTCGTATCCGCCGAGCTTGTGCTGCGCGGGCGTCGGGAGGTAGCCGTGGCGGCCATTGGCGAGTCCGATGACCATCGTCAGCGGAACGGGGCTGCGCTTTTTCACGTCGAGGCCGGTCTCGGCGAACGTCTCGAATGGAAATCCGCACACCGCGAAGTCGCCGATGCGGATGGCCTGCACTTTCACGGTGATCGTCTTCTCCGCGCGCTCGGCGGCGGCGACGGTGCTGCGGGCGTAGTTCTGCGCGCGGCGCGGGAGCTTTTCGATGGCGTCCTTGTCCTTGATCGCGACCATGGCCTTTGCGGCGGCGAACTGCTCGTCGATCGGCCTGCGGTAGTTCAGCGTGATCTCGCGCTGCAACATGCCGAGGCGCACGTCGGAGCGGTGTTTCTCGATTTTCCGCTGCGCGAGCCACGCGGCATCGGCGGCCTTCTGCGCGACGATGCGGATTTGCTCGAAGGGCTCGCGCGGGGGACGCGTGATGCCGAAGGGGATGTTGTTGATGTCGCCGGACGTGCCGTTCGACATCATGGCGACGAAGTTCTCATCGCCATGCAGACGCGAGGGCATGATGCGCGCGAACTCGCCGAAGTAGTCGGCGGAAATCTCGCCGCGGGGCGCGCCGCCGACGTAGTGCAGGGAGTAGTTGGCGAAAAGCGCGAGCGGCTTCCGCTTCGCATCCTGCACGGAGAGGATCGTGATGTCGGGATCGGTCGGGCCGGCGGGATGGTCGAGCACGTCGGGGCTGGTGCCGGGGTTCATCTTCACGGCGTCGAGCTGGCCGTAGGGATTCAGCGGCATCTTGCCCGGCTTGAGATACCAGCGGCGGTTGAAGACCTCCTCCGGCAGCGGCTGCGACCCCCATCCCACCGCCGCCGGGCGCAATGCCGCGTGCGCGCGCACGATGGACTCGGCGATGCCGTCCACGATGACCCTGCGATACGCGATGGCATTCGCCGGCGCGCCTTCCCTTGTGCCGACGGACGCGCCGCTGTGCGTGTGCGTGGAGGAAATGAGCATCTTGTCCACCGCCATGCCGGTCTTCTTCGCGGCGATCTCCTTCGCCTCGTCGAGCACCTCCGGGCCGGCGCCGAGATTGTCCACGACGACCATCGCGAGCGTGGTGGTGCCGTCATCGAGTACGAGCGCGCGGCTGTTCAGCGGATCGTGCGCGCGCTCCGCGAGGTTTGCGCTGAAGCCGCCGGGCATGTTGAGCGGGAATGCCTTCGGCGTGATGTCCACCACAGCGGCCCCGGCGCGGAGCGCGGCAGGAGCGTCGGCGGCGTGGAGCATGTTCAGCGGAGCGAGCAGGAGCGTGGCGAGGGTGAATGTGATTCCTTTCATAGGGGACTTCTGAGTTCGTTTCTTGGCGGGTCTGCCCGAGTTTAATCGGGAGCCGCATCTTTGCTGAGACGGTATTTCCTGCGCGGAGCACCGCGATCGACAAGTCCGTGTTCCAGCAACCGATCTCGTTTTGCCGTAATCGGCTGCATGCGGGATTCTAAGATCAACTCCCGCGACTCGATTACCATGCGCAGCATCGCCCCTCGACGACACACCTCCATCCGCGGCATTGACCTATTGCAATCCGGCACGCGTTTTTCCAACCCAGCACACATCATCACCATGAATAGAATCCTCGCCATCGTTGCCCTCTGCATCGCGTTCTCAATCACCCCAAGTCCCGCGGTGAACCCCGCAGGCTCCCCGCTGACGCTCGTCGGAAGCGGGCAGGCGCAGGCCGAGATTGTCGTGGCCGGCGAGCGGCCCCGCTTGGTGACGCTGGCGGCACTCGAATTGCAGCATTTCCTCGGGAAGATGAGTGGCGCGCGGCTGCCCATCGTGACGGCGAAGACGGCGGCGAAGACGATCAAAATCCACATCGGGCAGAGTGCGGAGACCGCGCGGCTGGGCGTCACCGCGGACGGGTTGCGCGATGGTGCTTACCGGATCGTTTCCGGCCCGGATTGGCTGGTCCTGATCGGGAAGGACTTCGATTTCGATCCCTCGAAGATGCCGTGGCCGCTCAAACGCAACGAGTCGCCGAAAGCGGCTGCGGAATGGGGAAAAATCACGCAGGGCAAGACGGACGCGGCATGGGGCTTTCCGTTCGCGAGCGGCTTCAAGGGATTCTGGAACCCGGGAGATTTCACCGCGGTGATGAGTGGGCGCTACGGAGCGGATTTTGCGGTGCTTTGGAAAACGAAAGCGGGCGTGAAACCCGGCCTCTGGAATCAGGACGATAGCGGCTCGCTCAACGCCGTCTATGGTCTGCTGCGCGGGCTCGGCATGCGCTGGTTCATGGCGGGCGATCTTGGCGAGGTCGTCCCTAAGATGGCGACAATCTCCGTCGGGCCATTCAACGAAACGGTGAGGCCCGATTTTCCGCTCCGCACGTGGCTATGGACCAACTACGCCAGCTTCGGCTTCGACGACATCATCTGGGCGCGACGCATCGGCATGAACTCGGGCTATGAACTGCTCGGGCCGCTGCGCGGACCGCACGGGCTTAACAACGTGTATAGTCACGAAGCGATGCAGCAGGCGCACCCGGAGTATTTTGCCCTCTTCAACGGCAAACGGGACACCGCAAAGCGGACGAGCGGCAAGGACGCCGCGCCATGTTTCACCTCGGAAGGCTTAGTCAAGGAGACCGTCAAATACATCCGCTACCTGTATGACACCTTCCATTTCCCCAGCGTCGATATCTGGCCCGTGGACGGACTGCGACTGTGCGAGTGCGATGATTGCAAGGGCAAGTCGGCCTCGGAACTCGTCTGGGGCTTCGCCGACCGCGTGGCGCGCGAAGTTTACAAAACCCACCCTGACCGGCGCATCACCTGCGGGGCATACACGACCTATATCGAGGCACCCGACACGATTGCGAAATTCAGTCCGAACCTCGCAGTCTGGATCGCTAATGCGGGGCGTCCGATGATGGAGGATCCCGAACATTGGAAGAACTATTGGGATCGCGTCCAGAAATGGCAGGGCAAGATCGCGCCCGGAAACATCCTGCGCCTCGAGAACAATCGCTATCACATCTGGGGCCAGGGCGCGCCGATCTCCTATCCAGTGCTTCACCCGCGCGCGGTCGCGAAGGATTTGAAGGCGCTCAAAGGCATCTCGCTTGGCGACAACGGCGAGCAAAGCCAGGAGGACGGCGCGTGGCGCGCGCCGGGGCTCGATCACATCACGCTCTACGTGGAATCGCGCTTCCTGTGGGATGCCGGCCAGGACATTGACGCCGTGCTCGATGACTATTGCACCCTCTTTTACGGCCCCGCCGGGAAGCTGATGAAAGAGGCCATCACCTTCGCCGAGCAGAATCTCGCGCACAAAGATCAAAGCCGCGGCCGGGGCAAAGGCAGCCCGGCCAATGTCCCGCTCGCGACGAATCTCCGCTTCCGGGAGTTGCTCGACAACGCGCGGAAGGCGGCTGGCGACAGCGTCTATGGCAAACGCATCCAGCTCATCATCTCGGAACTCCAGCCCAAGGACGAATTGATCGCGAAGCATCGCGAAAAGGAAGAGACCCTGGCCAAGGCCCGCGCCAACGCGCCCGTGGCCGTCGCAATCATCGGCACTGATCTCAGCCAGGCCACCGCCTACTCATTGAAGGACAACATGACGCCTAAGGCGCCACCCGTCGAAACGACCTTCCGCGTCGGCTGGGATAACAACGCGATCCTCTTCGACATCGTCTGTCGCGAACCCGAGATGAAGAAGCTCAACGTCAGCAGCGACGTCCACAGCGGCGACAACGTCGTCATCTCACTCGAAACGCCGATGCACTCCTACTACCACCTTGAGATCAATCCCGACGGCGCAATCGCCGAGGGCGACCCCGCCGGGAAATGGCAATCCCGCGCCGAAGTCAAAACCCAGCGCAGCGCCGACTCATGGCGCGTGCAGATTCGCATCCCGGTCGTCGGCGCACTTGAAGCGCAATCCGATCCGAATCATCGCGTCGCGGGCGAGAGGCCGACCGCGCAGTCGCCCTGGTATTTCAACGTCGGCAGATACCGCGTCCTCGACTTCAAGAAGCCCGAGCTGCAGGCGTTTTCGGCGACCCGGGCCGGCTGGCATGTGCCGGAGAAATTCGGGAAACTGCGCGTCGAGTAAGTGCCCGGACATTTCCGGGAGTTCGCCCGGCTTGCGAGCATTGACGTCTGCGCAAGCTGGGTCGGTGGCACTGCGATGAAGCCCGGGAATGGCGTCTGCCTGAATTGGGGATCGCTGCTTCATTTTTCGACCCCGCGCTTTCGGCCCGGAGGGCTGTTCGCTTGCTGCGGCAAGGATCGATGCCACGCCACCAGCCGGGTTTTGAGCCGCTCGACCACGTCCGGGTTCTCCGCTGCGACGTCGCTTTTCTCAGACAGATCGTTCGTGAGGTTATGGAGGGCGAGCTTCGTGCCGTCGGGGTTCATCATCAGCTTCCAATCTCCATCGCGAATCGCGAGCACGGGATTGCGGGTGCCGCCGTGCGGGTGATGCCACATCATCGGAACCGTGCGGCGGAATGGCTTGCCGCGCAGCGCATCGCTCGCGTCCTCGCCGTCGGACTGGTAGCCGCCGGGCATGGCCGCACCGGCGAGGCGGCAGAAGGTCGGCGTGAGATCGCTCACGTTGAGCAGCGAGGTTTGGTCCACGCGACCGCCAGGCACCTGGCCGGGCCAGCGCGCGATGAACGGCACACGGATTCCGCCCTCGTAGATGGTCCATTTCCAGCCGCGCAAAGTGCCGTTGGTGCCGCCCCGCTTGTCCGCGGCACCATTGTCGCTCGCAAACAGCACGAGCGTATTTTCGCGCAGCCCGAGTTCGTCGAGCTTGTTCAGGATGCGACCGATCTGCTCGTCCATGAAACTCACCATCGCGTAGTGCGTCTGCGACGGTTCCGCGACATCGGCGTAGGGCGCACGCATCGCGGCGGTCGGTGTCATCGGCGTGTGCGGATCCTTGAACCAGACGTGCGCCAGGAACGGCTGGCCTGCGTGGTTGCGCGTGTGGTCCTCCAGAAAATCGATCGTCGTATCGCTGATTGCGCGGCTCGACCACGTCAGCCACTCGGGATCGGTATAAGGATAGATCTCGTGGGGCTTGTCCACGGGCTCTGCGTGCTTCCAGGTGGGAGCGTTGCCATAGGTGGCGCGGACCGCGTCGAAACCGTAGGAAGCGACCGGCGGCGCATCGGGGTGATTGATGAACAGCTTGCCGTCCCGGAATGACCCGCTGCCGCCGCCGAGGTGCCATTTGCCGAAATGCGCGGTGCGATAGCCGGCCTGCTGCAACGCCCGCGGCATTGACGGTGCCTGTGCGTCCAGCCAGTCCGGCATGCCGCGCTCGGCGTTCGACGCCAAATCGGCGAAGTGGGCGAAGACGCGCCAGCGCGAAGGAAACTGGCCCGTGATCGCCGCCGCGCGCGTCGGCGAGCAGAGCGGATGCACGTAGAACCGCATGAAGCGCGTACCGTCTTGCGCGAGGCGGTCGAGGTTCGGCGTCTTCGTGCGCGGATGACCCTGGCATCCGAGGTCGCCGTAGCCAAGATCGTCGGCGAGGAGAAAGACGATGTTCGGTCGGGCAGTGGTTTCCGCGGCAAAGGCACTGCTGCAAAGAATCAAGAGCGCCGGAAAGAGCCGCGCGGTCCGCCTGACAGAAGCCAGCGATGACAGGGCGCGCATTTTCATTTTGTCCCCGCTGACCCGATAAGGCGGCTGACTTCCACGCGCAGTCGCACCTTTCCGCTGACATCGCGACCGGCGCGAACATCTTCCTCGGTGAAGGCTGCCATGAGGATCTCGCCGTCGGGGGTGCGCTTGTGATCGTAGATGATGCGGATGATGCCGTCGGTGCCTTGGACACCGTCGGGATACGTGACGTCTTCGCGGTCTTCGAAAACAAATCCGCCGGACCACGTTTTCCCATCGTCATCGGAAACATACGCCGTGAGCTTTTCGCGCGGGACGCGCTTGTCGAGCGGGCCGTGCTTCACGAGCAGCAGACTCCCCGACTGCAAACGCCGCACGAAGAAGCGCGCGGTGCAGTGTTTGACCGCGATGCGCTGCACCGGCGTCCACGTCTTGCCGCCGTCGTGTGAAACGGTCTCGGCAATTCCCTGCACGCGCACCAGCATCCACAGCGAGCCGTCCTTGCGCTCGACGATCATCGGCTCGTCCGGGCCGCGCGTGGCGGGATCGGGGACGTTTGCCGTGCCGCGCAACGCGAATGTCCTGCCCTGATCGGTGGAGGCGAGGACGCGAAGGCTGTTGTCGGCTTTCCACACGGACGCGGGCAGAAGCCAGTCGCCGTTCGCGAGCACGGTGGGTTTGTTCAGGAGGATGCCGTCGCCGAGGCGACGCGGTTCGGACCACTTCGGATTCTCGGCATCGGGATCGTCCGTCGTCATCGCCCACACACCGAAGTGCGCGTCGTTCATTCCCGCGCTCTGTCCCCAGAAAATCCACATGCGTCCGCGGGGATCGATCCACAGCGTGGCGGACATTGCGCGGGTGCCGGCACGCGGCAGAATCATGAGCTTCACCTCCGACCATGATTTGCCGTCGTCAGCGCTCGTCTTCACGACTTGAAACGTGCGCGAGCTCTCGACCTCCCTGCCGTAAATCGCCCACAACCGGCCTTTCGCGGTGCGCTCGATGCCGGGGACACCCTGGCGTTTCGTCCGCGGGATTTCCTGCGGCGGCGGTGACACGACGATGCGGGCAGGCTCCAGCACGATGTCGTCTTTCGCAGCGGGCACATCGGCGGCCCGGAGCGCCGACACCAGATTAGGGCCACCACCTGTCACGAGGGCAGCGAGGATCGCGGCGGCGAGAAAAGTTCTGCGGTTCATGGGTTATTGGGGCTCATTTTTGGGCGGGGCAGCCCGGGTGGCTTCAGTTCACCCGCTCCACATCCACATGCACCGCGTTCAGTTTCTGCGCGTCGTGGATGTAAAGGAGGCGACCGGGGCTGACTTCGCGGATGCTGGTGTAGTTGAAGCCGACCTTGTCCGAAACGACGTGGTGCGAGGGCCACGTCTTGCCGCCGTCGAGGCTGAACATGAGGCAGCTCGCAGGCCGCCCGTAGCTGCACGCGAGCACGCCGTTGCTCATGAGGACGAGGTCGGGGAGGACTTTGCCGACTTCGAGTTTCACGGGCGCGGTCCATGTTTTTCCTGCGTCGTGGGAGAAAGTCTGCATCATCTGCGAATCGCGATCTCCGCGGATCACGGCGGTCTGCTCGGTGGCGCTGAGTCGCACGACCGCTGGCTCGCCGCCGGGGCCGACGGTGGAGAAATAATTCCACGTCTTGCCGTTGTCCGTGGTTTTCACCAGATGCGAAAAGCGCAGGGTCGTGTTGCGCCCGTCGGGCAGCTTTCCGTTCTTGCGGCTCCACACGACCATCGTCGCGCCGCCGTCGTCGTCATTCCAAATGTGGCGCTCGCAGATGATCTGATCGCGCTCGCCTTCGTTCGTGTATTCCTTCGGCAGGACGATCCGGTTGTCGCTCATTTCAAACGCGGTCGCATCGGCGTTGAGATGCACGGTCTTGCCGGCGACCGAGCCGTCCGGCTGCGTGCGCGTCCAGCGCGACACGGCGAGGATGGTGCCGTCGGGCCTGCGCAAGCAGGGCAGCGGAGTGGTGTCGAGTTGATCGAGACCGGGGACGGGCGTCCACGTTTTCCCGGCGTCAGTGGATTTCAGCAGGCCGTACGGTTCGTACATCGCGTCCGGACCCTGCGCGACACTCATGAGCAGCAGGCCCTTGCCCATGTCGTAAAGATACGGGCGCGTCTCACGCACACCTTTGCGCTCGGTGATGCGCCACGGCTCGCCGGTCGTGACTTTCACGACGCTGGTGGGCAAAGGCGCGATGGGTTTGCGGACCCCGAGTTTCACCGACGCCCACACCGCATCGCCGGTCGCGGTCTTCGCGCTCGATCCGAACTGGATGAACGGCTCGGGCGAATCCGCTGCTTTCCAAAATGCATTCTGCCCCGTGACCTTCTGCACGCCGTCCACGGACATCCTCATGTCCGTGCCGCGAATGACGAGGCGGTAGGTGTGAAATGCCTTCGTCGTGTCCATCGGGATGAAGCGATCCGTGAAGCTCGTCGCCTGCGCGGGGAATAGCACGAGGCCGTCCTGATGCCGCCCGTCGCTCACCTGCACCATCACCGGCGCACCATCGCGCCACGGCCACAGCGAAGTGGCCGGCTTCTTCGGCTGCGAGCCGGTGATCATCCCGGCCTTCACCTTTGCCTCGACGATGATCTCCTCGTCTCCATCCGCCTTCCACCCGGCGCGGTAGTTACCGAAGTCCGTGCCATCATCACTCAGGCGCAAGCCATCGGCTTCGACGTTCGCGTTCGGTTTGCCGATGGCAGTCCATTTCAAATCCGGCAACGCCTTGCCGTCGTATTCGACGAGCCAGCGGATGCCCGCGTCGTCATCTGCGTGAAGCAGACTGGCCAATGCTGGCAACAGGACGGCAAGCGTGATGAGGAGACGGGTCTTCATGAATACCATGATGGAAAATGTCGCCTACTTCGCAGCCGCCGCCTTCAGCTTCTCGATGAGATAGGCATCGGCATTCGCGTGCTTCACATCGGGTGCGCCGGGATAGACCAGTTCGCACGGCACGCCGATTTTCTGGCAGTGCTCCTGCAGTTTCACGCCGTAGTTCGCCGTGTGCGTCGGATCCTTCTGCTCCTGCCCGGGCGCGGGCGCGGATGAGTAAATGAGATACACCGGCGGATCGTCCGCGCTCACGTGCTCGTACGGTGAGTATTCCTTGATCCACGGCAGCACCTCCTCGCGGTGTTCGAGAAATTCCGCAAAGCGCGTATCGCGCGTCTTGGTGTCGTTCGGATCCATGAAGCCGAATGCGTGTCCGCCGTAGCGGCTGTTCGGCGTCCACTCCTTGAGCTGCGCCGGGTCGAGCGAAGTCTGCGCGCCAATCACCGCCGCGCACCACAGCCGCGTGGATTCATGCGCGATGGGATCGCTGCTTTTCGCATCCGCCATGTCGCTGTGAAATGCCAGCCACAGCGAGGAGCACGCCCCCGCGCTGCCGCCGCTCGCGCCGATGCGCGCCCTGTCGAGGTTCCACTCCTTCGCCTTGCTGCGCACAAATTGCAGCGCGCGAGCCGCGTCCTCCAGCGGCGCCTTCACCGGCGGCTTCACGCCCGCGATCTGCGCCTGCCACGAGTAGCGGTAATTGATCGACACGACCGAGATGCCTGCATCGAGATACTGCTTCACGCTCGCACCCGTGCGCCCGCCTTTGTCGCCAGAGACCCAGCCGCCGCCGTGGATGAAGAACAGCAGCGGCGTCGGCCTCGCGGACTTCGCCTGATAGAAATCCAGCACCTGCCGCTCGTGCGTGCCGTAGGCGACATTGGCAAAAGTCGGCACGACCGCCGGCACACTCGCGGGCTTCGCCGCCGGCGCGGCAACTGTCACAGAGGAGTTCGCAGCATCCGCTGCCGCGCCTCCCGCGGCACTCGCGGCGAGATACGAAATGGAAATGGCAAGGACGGGAAGGATTCGGGGGTTCATGGTGCGGATTAGAAGTGCCCCGATACGAGCAGCCGCAGTCCCGTTTCTTTGACGGCGATTCAGGCCTCGCCTCGCAGTCTTCGTTTCCGTCGCAGCAGCGCGGCGATTCGCACGGGTTCAGACGGGACTTTGGAGTTCTGTCAA
>Ga0105048_10001841_pt1 | contig 34328 bp, 35 predicted proteins | sample MAT05_FD_78382 | JGI IMG/M metagenome (GOLD analysis project Ga0105048, IMG submission 78382) | Freshwater microbial communities from Lake Fryxell liftoff mats and glacier meltwater in Antarctica - MAT-05 | ecosystem: Environmental > Aquatic > Freshwater > Ice > Liftoff microbial mat | place... | reverse complement strand
GGCCCTGCAGGCCGCCGAGGCCTCGCGCATCAGCCTGGAGGCGCGCATCCGCGAGGCCACCGCCGAGATCGAACGAAACTTCCGCCAGCTGGCCGAGCTGCGCGTGGAGCAGGTCACCGACCGCGAGCGAAAGCGCATCGCCGCCGATCTGCATGACGACCTGGGCGCCAAGCTGCTGACCATCGTGCACACCAGCGACGACCAGCGCATCTCCACGCTCGCGCGCGAGGCGCTCGAGGAGATGCGGCTGTCGGTGCGCGGCCTCACCGGCAAGCCGGTGAGGCTGGCCGATGCGCTGGGCGACTGGCGCGCCGAGGTGGTGTCGCGGCTGGCGCAGGCCGGCATCGAGGCCGAGTGGTCGGCGCCAGAAGACCTGCCGCAGACGCTGTCGGCGCGCGCCTATGTGCAGACCACGCGCATCCTGCGTGAAGCCACCAGCAACATCATCAAGCACAGCGGCGCCTCGCGCTGCACGTTGCGTTGCGCCATCGAGGAAGGCGACTTTCAATTGGTCATCCAGGACAACGGCGGCGGCATCCCGATGGAGCTCGACGGGCGGCTCGACCGGGGCCACGGCATGGCCAGCATGAAGCACCGCGCCAAGCAGCTGCAGGGGCAGTGCCTGGTGGAGTCGGGCCCGGGCTACGGCACCGTGATACGGCTCACGCTTCCGCTGGATCGTGCGGTCGAGCCATAAGCACAGCGGTCTGGCCGGGGGTAGGATGATTTTCCAGTACCCGAAAGGGTGTCCACCAAGGCCGTCATGAAACACATCCTGCTGCTCGAGGACCTGCCCGAGATTCGTGCCTGGATGCGTGCGCTCGTGCTGCAGGTGTTCCCCGCCGCGCAGGTGGTCGAGGCCTCGCGCGTGCATGACGCGCTCGAGCTGGTCTCGGCGGTCAAGTTCGATCTGGCGCTGATCGACCTCGGCCTGCCCGATGGCAGCGGCGTCGACGTCGTCACGCGGCTGCGCGACGTGCAGCCCGAGTCGCAGTCGGTGGTCGTCACCATCCATGACGACGACGAGCATCTGTTCCCCGCCCTGCAGGCCGGCGCCTTCGGCTACATCCTGAAGGAGCAGCCGCGTGAACTGATCACCGAACAGCTGCAGCGCATCAGCCAGGGCGAGCCTCCGCTGTCGCCGTCGATCGCGCGCCGCGTGATGGCCTACTTCAGCGCCAAGAGCAAACCGCCGGTGGCCGCGCAGGTGATGCCTCACGTGCAGCTCACCGACCGCGAGACCGAGGTGCTGCTGCGCGTGGCCAAGGGCTACACGCTGCCCGAGATCGGCGTGCAGCTGGGCCTGAGCCGGCACACCATCGCCGACTACGTCAAGCAGATCTACCGCAAGCTCAACGTCAGCTCGCGTGCCGAAGCCGCGCTCGAAGCGCAGCGCATGGGCCTGTTCCGCTGAGCACATCGGAGGCCCGCACAATGCGGGCATGATCGGTCGTCTCACCGGCCTGCTGGCCGAAAAGTCCCCCCCGCAGATCCTGGTCGATGTCGGCGGCCTCGGCTACGAGGTCGAAGTGCCGATGAGCAGCTTCTACAACCTGCCCGCCCTGGGCGAGCGCGTGGTGCTGCTGACGCACTTCGTGGTGCGCGAAGACGCGCAGGTGCTGTACGGCTTTCTCACCGCCGCCGAGCGGCACACCTTCCGCGAACTGGTGCGCATCAGCGGCGTCGGCCCGCGCACCGCGCTGGCCATCCTGTCCGGGCTGTCGGTGGCCGACCTGGCCGGCGCCGTGGCGGCGCAGGACGTCGCGCGGCTGATCAAGGTGCCGGGCATCGGCAAGAAGACCGCCGAGCGGCTGCTGCTCGAACTGAAGGACCGGCTGGCACCGGACCTCTCTCGCCCGGTGCACACCAGCGCCGCGCAGGACGACATTGCGCAGGCGCTGCGCGCGCTGGGCTACAACGAGCGCGAGGCGGGCGTGGCGCTGAAGGCGCTGCCGGCCGAGGTGGGTGTGGCCGAGGGCATCAAGCTGGCCCTGCGAGCGCTCAACCGCTGAGCGCTCGCGCGCCGCCTGCGGCGCTCAGTGCTTGTGACCCGAGCCCGAGCCCGCGGCCATACCCGGACGCGGACTGACCTTCACATCGACCTTCACCTCGCCCGCCTTCTCGAAGCGCAAGGTGAGCGGAAAACTGGTGCCGGTCTGCAGCGGTGCGCGCAAGCCGATGAACATGATGTGCAGGCCGCCGGGCTTGAGCTCCACCGTCTGGCCGGCGGGCACGTCGATGCCCTGCACCTGGCGCATGCGCATCACGTCGCCTTCCATCGACATCGTGTGCAGTTCCACCCGCTGCGCGACGCCGGCGCTCGCAGCCAGCAGCCGGTCGGCCGTGGCGCCACCGGTGATCTTCAGGAACCCGCCGCCGCCGGCCTGGCCTTCGACGGTGGGTCGGGCCCAGGCGTCCTGCACCTTGGGCGCGGTCTGGGCCAGCGCGGGCAGCGCGAAGGCAGCCGCAAGAGAAGCCGCGCAGGCGGCCACCAGCAAGATCGATCGGCGCAGGGTCATGGCAAGTCTCATGGCAACAGGATGAGCACGATTGTGGCGGCCGCCGCGTCGCGATAATGAAGACATGGCCATCCAGACCGACGACCTCGCCCAGGCGCCCGCCCCCGCCCGCATGGTCAGCGCTGCGCGCGCCTCGCCCAACGAAGAGGCGATCGAGCGTGCGCTGCGGCCCAAGGTGCTGCACGACTATGTCGGCCAGGCCAAGGCGCGCGAACAACTCGAGATCTTCATCGGCGCCGCGCGCGGCCGCGGCGAGGCGCTGGACCATGTGCTGCTGTTCGGCCCACCAGGCCTGGGCAAGACCACGCTGGCGCACATCGTGGCGCAGGAACTGGGCGTGAACCTGCGCCAGACCTCGGGCCCGGTGCTGGAAAAGCCCAAGGATCTGGCGGCCATCCTCACCAACCTCGAGCGCAACGATGTGCTGTTCATCGACGAGATCCACCGCCTGAGCCCGGTGGTCGAGGAGATCCTGTACCCGGCGCTGGAGGACTATCAGATCGACATCATGATCGGCGAGGGCCCGGCCGCGCGCTCGATCAAGCTCGACCTGCAGCCCTTCACGCTGGTCGGCGCGACCACCCGCGCGGGCATGCTGACCAACCCGCTGCGCGACCGCTTCGGCATCGTCGCGCGGCTCGAGTTCTACAGCGCCGAAGAGCTCACGCGCATCGTCACGCGTTCGGCCGGGCTGCTGAAGGTCGAGGTCGACGCCCAGGGCGCGCTGGAGATCGCACGCCGCAGCCGCGGCACGCCGCGCATCGCCAACCGGCTGCTGCGCCGCGTGCGCGACTACGCGCAGGTCAAGGGCGACGGCCGCATCGACACGCTGACGGCCGACCGGGCGCTGGCGATGCTGGATGTGGACCCGCTGGGCCTGGACGTGATGGACCGCAAGCTGCTGGAGGCCGTGGTGCACCGCTTCGACGGCGGCCCGGTGGGGCTGGACAACGTGGCCGCGGCGATCGGTGAAGAGTCGGGCACGATCGAGGACGTCATCGAGCCCTACCTGATCCAGCAGGGCTACCTGCAGCGCACGCCGCGCGGGCGCATCGCCACGCTGGCTGCGTACCGTCATCTGGGGCTCACGCCACCGCAACGCGGCGATCTGTTCGGCTGAGTCCGCAGTCATGGCGGCGTGGCGCAGGGCCCCCGCCTCGGTCTAAGCCCCAGCTTGATCTGCACGGCGCCGTTGCGTAGTCTGCGGCACCATCCTCGGAGACATTCATGAGCCAGCACGACAGCCAGCACGACAGCCAGCACGACAGCCGACAAGACAGCCCACGCGGCCACCCCGTCACCACCGCCCCGCAGCGCCGCCGCGTGCTGCACTGGCTGGGTGGCGGCGCGCTCGTGCTGCAGGGCCTGCCGTCGACGGCGCAGGAGGCCGCCTACCCGAACAAGCCGATCCGCCTGGTGCCCTTCGGCACGGCGGGTGGGCCGATCGACACCATCGCCCGGCTGTACGGCGAACGCCTGACGCAGCGCTGGGGCCAGCAGGTGCTGGTCGACCCCAAGCCGGGCGCCAGCGGCATCGTCGCCGCCGACTTCGTGGCCCGCGCGCCGGCCGACGGCTACACGCTGATGCTCACGCTGTCGCTGACGCACACCACGGTGCCGATGCTGCAGCAGAAGGTGCCCTACGACCCGGTGCGCGACTTCCAGCCGCTGACGCAGATCGCCACCGGCGGCCCGATGCTGGTGGTGCCCGCGGCCAACCCGGCGAACAACCTGAAGGAACTGGTCGCCTGGGCCAAGGCCAAGGGCCGCGTGACCTACGGCACCTGGGGCAACGGCTCGGCCGCGCACCTGTGGGGCGAACTTTTCAAGCGCCAGAGCGGCGCGCCGCTGGAGCATGTGCCCTACAAGGCCGAGGCGCAGGCGCATATGGACATGTTCGGCGGCGTGCTCGACATCGCCTGGTCCAACCCGTCCACTGCACGCACGCATGTGCAGTCCGGCCGCATCAAGGCGCTGGGCATCACCGGCGCGCGCCGCGTGGGTGCACTGCCCAACGTGCCCACCTTCACCGAGCAGGGCTTCGACGGTTTCACGCTCAACAGCTGGCTCGGCTTCTTCGGCCCCGCGCGCATGCCGCGGCCGGTGGTCGATCGTCTGGTGGCGGCGCTGCGCGAGACCACGCAGTTGCCCGAGGTGCGCGCACGGCTGCTCGACATGGGCTTCGAGCCGCTGGGCAACACACCCGAAGAATTCGCGGCGGTGCAGCTGGCCGAACTGCCGCAGTGGGCGGCGCTGATCAAGACCGCCGGCGTGACGCCGGAGTGAGCGGCCGATGGCCAGCATCCCGATCGTTCCGTTCGTGCCGGTCGTTGAGTCCGGCCCGGCGCTAGACACCGGCACCGCCTACGGCCGCCCACCGCCCACACACGATGCCGAGCTGACCGAGGTCGGCGCCGGCACGCCGATGGGAGAGCTGCTGCGCCGCTATTGGCATCCGGTGGGGTTGGCCGCCGATGCCGGCGCCACACCCCGGCAGGTGCGGGTGCTGGGCGAAACCTTGATCCTGTTTCGCGACGGCACCGGCCGGCCCGGCCTGGTGCATCCGCGCTGCGCGCACCGAGGCGCCTCGCTGTACTACGGCCGCGTCGAAGCGCAAGGCATCCGCTGCTGCTATCACGGCTGGCTGTTCGACGTGCAGGGGCACTGTCTGGACCAGCCCTGCGAGCCGCAAGCCGGCGAGCCCTACCGGGCCCGCGTACGCCAGCCCTGGTACCCGGTGCAGGAACGCTACGGGCTCGTCTGGGCCTATCTGGGGCCGCCTGACAAGAAGCCCCAGCTGCCGCGCTACGACGCACTGCAGACGCTGGACGAGGGCGAGTTCCTCGAGGCCGACGACAGCAGCATCGGCGGCGGCGGCCCGCCCGTGATCCCGTGCAACTGGCTGCAGCACTACGAAAACCTGGTCGACCCCTTTCACGTGGTGATCCTGCACGCGAGCTTCAGCGGCACCCAGTTTGTCCCGCAGATGGCGTTGATGCCAGAGGTCAGCTTCGACACGGTCGGGTCCGGCGTGCGCGTGAGCTCTCTGCGCAAGCTTGCTGACGGCAGCACGCTGCACCGCATCAGCGAAGCGGCGCTGCCCACGCTGCGCGTGATTCCCAGCCCGCGCATCGGCCAGTACGGCCGCGTCGAATCGATCGGCTGGGTGCTGCCGATGGACGACGGGCACTTCCGCATCTATGTGGTCGGCCGCGTGAAGGCCGCAGGTGATCTGCGGCGCATGCGCTCGCGCCTGAACGGCAAGCTCTGGGAAGAGCTGAGCGAAGCCGAGCATCAGGCCTTCCCCGGCGACTACGAGGCCCAGGTCAGCCAGGGGCCGATTGCCGCGCACTCCGAAGAGCACCTGCGCAGCACCGACCGTGGGGTGGCCATGCTGCGCCGTCTGCTGCGCCAGCAGCTGGCGGCGGTGCGCGACGGGCACGACCCGGCCGGTGTGCAGCGCGACCCCGCGGCGCCGCCCTGGCGTTTCGAGGCAGGTAACTTTCTGCTTCCGCCGTAGCGTGCTGTAGCCCGCGCTGGCTCGCAGCGCCCGGCGCGCCACGCCCGACGGTCCATTTGCATGAGTGCCCGTGACGCAGTTCACGGGAGCGTGCCGCTGCGCGTATCGAATGCGTCCGGGCGTTAACGCATGCACGCCTCAAGTTGCTGGCGGGGGGGCCGATATCTACGATGAGCGCACAAGGTCCGCAGGTCTGAACCGTCAGACCGGCGGGGCCCCGCGCACATCGCAGATCAACCCCGGATCAACCCGGGATCAACCGCAGTACAGCGCCGGCAGATTGCGGCAAAGGACAGGCCCGTCATGCAGCACAGAACGCAGCGTGGCTTCACGCTGATCGAACTGATGGTCGTCGTGGCCATCGTTGCCATCCTCGCCGCCATCGCCATGCCGGCTTACGGCTGGTACCTGCAGCGCTCACGCGTACCGGCCGCACTGGACGGGCTGTCGGCCAGCTACACCCGGATGGAACAGCGCTTCCAGGACACCGGCAGCTACGCCGACGGCACGGCCTGCGGCATCACGCTGCCGACGGTGCCGAACTTCACCCTCAGCTGCACGCAGAGCAATTCAGGCCAGAGCTTCCTGCTCACAGCCACCGGCGCCGGGCCGGTGGACGGCTACATCTACACCATCGACCAGCAGGGCTTGCGCCGCACCACCGCGCATCCCAAGGGCACACCGACGGCCGACTGCTGGAGCAGCAAGGGCGGCATATGCGACGCCTGAGCCCACGGTTGCGCCGACACACCCGGGCGCGTGGCATGAGCATGATCGAGATCATGATCGGCCTGGCCATCGCCGCAGTGTTGATGTACGGCGCGGCGCCCTTCTTCAGCGAGTTCTTCTCCAACGCGCGGCTGCGCGAAGGCGGCAACATGCTGATCTCCGAGGCGCTGGCGGCGCAGAGCGAGGCCGTCAAGCGCAACGGCATCGTGCGGCTGTCGGCCAACGGCTCGACGATCGAGGTGATCGACCGCAGCGGCGCCGACCCGGTGGTGCTGCGGCGCGTCGCGCTGGCCGACAACGTGGTGGCCGCCACGGTGGACATCGACTTCGGCAGCGAAGGCCGGCCGATGCCCTTCGGCACCGCCGGCGCCATCAATGTGTGGATCAGCGGGCAGGCCTGCTCGACCCGCGTGCGCTGCCCCGGGCTGCGCGTGGACGCCGGTGGCGCGCTGCGCCTGTGCGCCAACCAGCAAAGCGGGTGCGACTGATGCGCCGCCGCGCTGTCCGGGGTGTGGGCCTGTTCGATGCGCTGATCGCGCTGGCCATCCTGTCCTTCGGCCTGCTGGCGATGACGCGCTTCCAGGGGCGCGTGGTCACCCAGGTGACCGAAGCCAACGCGCGCCTGACGGCCGTGCAACTGGGTGATGAACTGCTCAACACGGCGCTGGTGGATGTCGGCAATGCCGCCTGCTACACCCTGCCCGCCAGCGGCACCTGCGCCAGCACGGCGGCGCGCGCTCGCACCACCGACTGGGCCGCGCGTGCAGGCAGCGCGCTGCCTGGCACGGTGACCGCACGCTCGACACTGGGCGTCGACGGCAGGCTGACCGTGGCGCTGGAGTGGCGCGGGCAGGAATCGCGCGAAACCCGAAGCCTCGTGGCGGTGACCGATGTGCGCCAGTGACCTTGGCGGGCGGCGCGGCGTACCGCGCAGAGTGCAGCGCAGCGTGCAGCGCAGCGTGCAACGTGGCCTGTCGATCGTCGAGATCATGGTCGGCGTGGTCATCTCGCTGCTCGTCGGGCTGGCCGCCACCAACAGCGCGGTGATGTTCTCGGCCGCGCAGCGACAGGGCATCGGCTCCGGCGGCGTGACGGTCAACGCCACCACGGCGCTGGCGGCACTGAAGAACGACGTCACCAGCGCCGGCCTGGGCTTCCTGGGCGACGGCCGGCTGCTGTGCCAGCGGCTGAACCTCAGCGTCGGTGCAGTGATGATGTGGGACGGCGCCACCTTCTCGCCGGTGCGCGTCACCCGCGAGGCCGCCGCCGACCGCATCGACGTGCTCTACGGCACCAACGTCGAGGCCGGGGCCAACGTCTTCCTGCAGACCGATTCCGATGGCACCGATGCCGCGCTGCAGTCGCGACTGCCGGTGGCCGCCGGGCAGGCGGTGCTGCTGGCGCCCGCCGCTGCGGGCGACCCTTGCGTGGTGCGCAGCGTCACCGCCACCACCGCCGCCACCGAGACCGATCCGCAGCGCCTGAGCTTTGCCAACACCGGCGCGCACAACGCGATGGCCTTCACCACCACGGGCGCCTACCCCGAGCGGTCACGCATCACGCTGCTGGGCGACCTGCGCTGGAACCGCTACCGGCTCGACAGTGGCAACCTGATCCTGGAACGCCCGCTGGAGCAGGCGCAGGCGGTGCTGGCGCGCAACGTGATCGCGCTGCGCTCGCAGTACGGCATCACCGCGGCGGCGGCGGGCAGCACCACGCTGGAGGACTGGCAGAACGCCGAGGGCGCCGGCTTCGCCGCGCTGGACGCCACCACCATCGGTCGCGTTCGCGCGCTGCGCGTGGGCATCGTCACACGCAGCCCGCAGCGCGAGAAGCCCGGCCCCAGCGGCGAGTGCGAGTCCAGCCTGGCCAAGCCGCAGCTGTTCGGCGTGGAGGTCGAGCCCGACGTCAGCGACTGGCGCTGCTACCGCTACCGCACCGGCATCGTCGTCATCCCGTTGCGCAATCTGGTGATGGGTGTGCGCTCATGAACGCGCTGCGCCGGGCCCAGCGCGGCGTGACGATGCTGGTCGTGCTGGTGCTGCTGTCGGTGATGCTGCTCGGCGGCCTGGCTCTGGCGCGCATGAGCGAGATCGGGTCGCTGGCCAGCGGCAACACGGCCTTCCGCGAGGCCTCGATCCAGGCCTCGGAGGTCGGCCTGAACACCGCCTTCGCCGCGGTACGCGCCCTCACCGTAGAAGAGGCCGACCTCGGCAACTGGTACTACGCATTGACACAGGCGCAGGACGCCACCGGCATCCCCACGGTGGACTGGAGCGTCGCGCCCGAGGTGGCGGTGGGGGTCTACCGCGTGCGCTACATCGCCGAACGGCTGTGCGCCGGCGCGCTGCCGGTGACCGACCCGCTGCGCCAGTGCCTGGTGCTGCAGGTGCCGCAACTGGCCAGCGCCGATGTGACGCGCGAGAAGCCCGACCCCCCCAACTCAAAACAGTTCCGCGTCACCGTGCGCGTTACCGGACCGAAGGGCACCCAGACCTGGGTGCAGTCACTCGTCACCAAGGGTTGAGCATGAACGCCACACGCCTGAAGACCCCGGCTCAGCTTGCCGCCTGCCTGCTGTCCGCTGCCGTGCTGCTGGCTGGCGTGGCGGCGCATGCCACGGACATCGCCGAGCGGCCGTTGAAAGCCTCGGTGCTGGCCAAGCCGAACGTGATCTTCGGGCTCGACGACTCGGGCTCGATGGACTCCGAGCTGATGCTCAACACCAACGACGGCGCCTTCTGGTGGGACTTCAACGCGCGCAACGGCTGGAACGCCAGCGGGCAGCCCTGGTTCAACAGCGCGGGCAACGCCGACAGCCAGTGGCGCAAGCTGGTCTACCTGTTTCCCAACGGCACCGCCACCGGCGATCGCATATACGCCGACGCCAGCAACGACCACTTCGCCATCCCGCCCACGCCGCAGTTCGCCTGGCTGCGCTCGTCAGCCTACAACCCGCTGTACTTCAACCCCGCGGTGACCTACAACCCGTGGTCGCCGGCCTATGTCTCCGGCGCCCGGCGCACCTACGCCAACGCCAGCACCACCGCCGCACGCTCGCACCCGGTGTTCGGCAGCAGCACCTTCGACCTCTCGGCCGACCGTGCACTGACCACCGCCGCCAACAGCACTTTCATGGCACTGCCCGGCATGGTGGTGCCGGCGGGCTCGCGCACCTGCGTGCACTCGGCCTGCCCGGCCTGGACCAACGAGGCCGCTGAGCGCACCGTGCCCGCTGCAGGCATCCTGCGCCTGGCGATGGCCTACTTTCCCGCGACCTACTGGCAACGCGAAAGCTGCACGGTGGACGGCAGCAGCTGCGTGAGCGCGCCCGACGGCGCCACACTGCGCCGCCATGAGATCAAGCCGGCCAACTACGCGAGCACCGCGGCCTACACCGCAGCCCTGCAGAACTTCTCCAACTGGTTCAGCTTTTACCGCAAGCGCAAGCTGATGCTCAACGCCGCCATCGGCCAGGTGATGGAGCCGCTGACCGGCCTGCGCATGGGCGTGGTGACGATGAACAGCCGCAGCGCCGTCACGCTGTACGACATCGACAGCACCTCGGCGGCGAGCAATGGCCTGCGCGTCACCGGCACCTTCTACGAGACCAACGGCAGCGGCGGCACGCCGACACGCGAAACACTCAAGTACATCGGCGAGCAGTACCGCAACACCAGCGGCCTGGTCCAGTTCGCATGCCAGCGCAACAACGCCTTCATCGTCACCGACGGCTTCGCCAACGCCACTGTGTCGGGCGACACCACGCCGCCGAGCTACACCGCAGCGACCTGGGGCGCCGGGGCTCCCTATGCCACCACCTACGCCAGCACGCTGGCCGACATCGCGCTGGCCTACTTCACGCTGAACCTGCGTCCGGCGATGGCCAGCGGCCGCGTGCCGCCTTCGGGCAACGACAGCAACCCCGACCTGCACATGAACACCTACGGCCTGACACTGGGCGCGCGCGGCACGCTGTACAACGGCGAGGGCTCCGCGCTGCCGACGCTGGCCTCGGCCTGGCCGAACCCGACCGACAACCGCAGCCCCACCGCCGTGGACGACCTGTGGCACGCCACGATCAACGGCCGCGGGCGCATGTACCTGGCGACCAACCCGCAGGAGACCGCGCTGCGCATCCAGGCCGGGCTGACCGACATCCTCAGCCAGACCGGCGCGCAAGGCGGCATCGCAGTCAGCACGGTCAACCTGCCGCGCGGCGATTCGCGCGCTTACTTCGGCACCTACAACCCCGCAGGCTGGGCCGGCGACCTGACGGCCAACCCGATCGACGCGGCCACCGGCGTGGTTTCCACCGCCTCGGCCTGGTCGGCCTCGACCGTGCTCAGCGCACGCGACTGGCGCACCCGCGTCATTGCGGCCAGCACGGCGAGCGGCGGCGTGGGCTTCACCGCGGCCGCGGTGGGTGGCCTGGTCAACCCCGGCAACGACTACGGCGACAGCGGCGAGGTCATGGACTACCTGCGCGGTGACCGTAGCGGCGAAGGCACGCGCTTTCGGCTGCGCACCAGCCTGCTCGGCGCGATCATCAACTCCGAGCCGGTGGTCAGCCGCGAAGACGGCGTGGTCTACGTCGCCTCCGGCGAAGGCATGCTGCACGCCTTCGACACCCGCGCCCCGAATGCCGGGCGCGAGATGTGGGCCTTCGTGCCGCGCTTCGTGCTGCCCGACATCGGCGCCACCGTGCAGCGCGGCTACGCCTTCAGGACGCAGCTCGATGGCTCGCCGGTGATCGGCCGCGTAGCCGCCGACCGCCGCCTGCTGGTGGCCGGCGCAGGAGCTTCCGCGCGCGGCTTCTATGCGCTGGACGTGACGGCACCGCGCGCACTGGACGAAGCCGGCGTCGCCGCGCGCTTCCGCTGGGAGTTTCCGACCGCTGCCGACACCACCACCCAGGGCCGCATGGGCCAGGCGCTGGGCCGGCCGGTGATCGTGCGCTCGCAGTCCGACGGCCATGTGGTGCTGATCACCTCGGGCTACAACAGCACGGCCGACGGCCGCGGCCGGGTGTGGATGCTCAACGCCGACACCGGCGCCGTGATCCACGAGTTCAACACCGGCGAGGGCACGCTGGCCAACGAGGCCGGGCTGACCCATGTGTCGGCCTTCGGCGAGCCCGATGGCAGCGTGCGCTACGTCTACGGCGGCGACCTGCTGGGCAACGTCTGGCGCTTCGACCTGACGAGCAAGGCCACGCCGAACAAGATCGCGCAGCTGCGCGGGCCCGCAGGCGACGTGCAGCCGGTGACCACCGCGCCCGAACTGGTGGCCAACCGCGGTCAGCGCATCGTCGTCATCGGCAGCGGCCGCCTGCTCGACGTCACCGACTTCGGCAACAACGCCGTACAGAGCATCTACGCCATTTCCGACGGCGCCGTACTGACCAACGCGCGCAGCAGCCTGACGGCGCGCACCTACACACGCGCCACCGACACGCTCAGCGGCAGCAGCGTCGACTGGGCCAGCGGCCGCGGCTGGTTCATGGACCTGGCGGCCAGCGAGCACATCAACACGCGGCCCACCGTCGCTTACGGCGGCGTGGCCTTCGTCAGCAACAGCAACGGCGGCAGCGACTGCTCGGCGAGCTCATGGCTGTACGTGGTGGACGTGCTCGGCGGCACGCGCTTCGCCGGTTCGCCGGGCATCTCTTCGCTGATCTCGGCCACCAGCAACTCTTCCGGCGTGACGGCGCTGCGCACCAGCGGACAGCGCATCGTCGGCTCGGGCCAGAACGCCGACGGCCAGCCGTGGAACCGCGAGATCACTTCGGGCGTGACGATCGACCCGAGCAAGAACGCCTGGCGCGAGGTGCGCCGCTAGGGTGTCGCCGCCGCGCCCGTTCAGTCCGGGCCCGGGGCCGCCTGAAGCACATGAGGCGGCGCCGCGAGCAGATGCGCATCGTCGTTCCAGCCGATCAGGGTGAAGCCCTCGCCGGCATGCAGCAAGCGGTTGATCGAGGCATTGCCCAGCTGCCAGCTGCGCGGTGCCTCCAGCGGCAGGTGGGTCGCGGCGCGGTACAGGCAATCGAGCACGCCGCCGTGGGCCACGATGGCGATGCTCTGCCCTGCATGGCGCAGCGCCAGCCTCTCGGCCGCGCCGATGCAGCGGGCGTAGAACACCCACAGCGATTCGCCGCCCGGCGGCGCGAAATGCGGGTCGCGCCGGCGCCAGCGCCGCGACTGCTCCGGCCATGCAGCCTCGACCTGGCCATGGCTCAGGCCCTCGAAATCGCCGAAACACCGCTCGCGCAGGCCGACATCGGTGCGCACGGCGGTGCCGGTCAAGGGGGTCAACGCGTCCGCGGTCTGCCGCGCGCGCGCCAGGTCGCTGGCATAGACCGCATCGAAGCGCTCATCGGCAAGCGCCGCCGCCAACTGTCGGGCCTGCAGCCGGCCGGCGTCATTGAGCGGAATGTCGGTATGGCCCTGGATGCGCTGCCCGGCGTTCCAGTCGGTCTGGCCGTGGCGCACGGCAACGATGCGCGTGGCGTCCAGCGTCAGCGTCCGATCAGGCGCGGGTTCAGCGTGTAGGTGCCGGAGAAGGTCGCCTCGTCCAGCACATGGCCGGGCAGCGCTGCGCGCACCTGGGCGCCGGTGAAGGCGCCTTCGAGCGACAGCCGCGGCAGATCCAGCGCGTACAGCGTGAACACGTAGTGGTGCACGAGCGAGTCGTTGAAGGGCGGGAACGGCCCGTCGTAGCCGAAGTACTCGCCGGCCATTGCGTCGTCACCCGCGAACCAGCCGGTGTAGTCGTTGAGCCCCTGGCGCACGCCGGCGCGGGCGGCCGGGCCCGGCTTGCCGCGCGGCACGAAGCCGCGGCTGTACTCGCCTTCTCCAATGGTCATCGGACGCGGCGGCAGGTCGATCAGCACCCAATGGAAGAAGTCGACGCGCGGCAGATCGGCGGGCACCTCGCGGCCCGGCTGGTTGACGTCATCGGCCCGGCTGGGCACGTCGAAGTCGTGGCAGATGAGCACCAGCGAGCGCGCCGCGGCCGGCACCTCGCTCCATGCCAGATGCGGATTCAGGTTGTCGGAGAAGCCAGCGGAACCGCTGCCGGTCGGGCGGCCGGCGGCATAGCGTTCAGGGATGCGGTCCCCATTCGTCCAACTGTCACTCCAGAGCTTCAAGACCCTCTCTCCCTGATTGCCACCCCTGCTCAAACGCCCCAGACCACCGGTTCGCCAGCGGCCTGCGCCCGCTCGAGCATCTGCACCATCGGCCACACGCGCTGGCGCAAGGTGACGCCGCGCGGCGCTGCGGGCGCGTCGTCGGCGCGCGCATCCTGCGCCCGTCTCCCGGCCTCCTCGGCTTCCTCGGCTTCCTCGGCCGCGACGGCCGCACGCAGCGCCGCAATGAGCTCCGGCATGGCGGCCGCTTCGAAGATTCCTCGGGCAGCGGGCTCGCGGCGCAGCAGCCGCAACAGCTGGTCGCCGTTAGGGCCCAGCATGATGACGTCGCCAGCGGCCTTGCTGCGGAATTTGTAGATCATCGGTCGATGTCTTCGTGTCGAAGCGGAGTCACCGATTGTGCGCCGCGCACTCCGCTGTCCGCGCCGTCCGCGCAGACAGAGGCGGGCTTCAGGTCAGCGCGTGCTGGGCCGGGGCGCGCACGGCCATCACGGGGAGCGGCCCGGCGTGGGGTTCAGCCTGCAGTTCAGCCTGCGGTTCAGAGTGAGGCGCGGCCTCGAGGAAGTAGCCCACACGTGGGCGCGGCTGCAGGTACTCGAAGGCCGGGTCGGGCAGCTGGCGCGGGTGCACGCTGCGCCGGATGCCGAGGTTGGGCAGCGTCTCCAGGTTGAGCAGCAGTGCGTCTTCACGCGGGACGCCGCCGTCGTGCACCAGCACACGCGGCTTCAGCGGCCTTGCCGAGTTCACGCCCACCACCATCGCCCAGCGGTCGTCGGTCAGCTGCACCACCGAGCCAGCCGGGTACACACCGACCATGCGGATGAAGGCGTTGAGCATCGCCGTGTCGTACTGCGTTCGGCACTGGGCGAAGATGAGCGACAGCGCCTCGTGCGGCGTGAGTGACTTCGCCAGCGGGCCGGGGTTGCACAGGGTGTCGAAGCGATCGACCAGCGCCACCACGCGCGCTGCGACCGACATGCGGTCGGCGTTGAGCCGTGCCGGAAAGCCCGAGCCGTCGGCGTGCTCGTGGTGCTGCGCCACCACGCGCAGCGCGCCGATGGTCAGCCCCATGCGCCGGCCCTGTTCGACGCCGTGCTCGACATGATCGCGCCAGGCCTGCATCTCCAGCGCGCTCAGCCGCTGGTCGGCATGGCGCAGCGCCTCGGGCAGCTCCAGCGTGCCCGCGTCGTGCACCAGCGCGCCGACGCCCAGGTCGAGCATCTCATCGTCGTCCAGCCCCAGCACCTGCCCGAGCAGCAGCGAGACCACCGTCACGTTCACCGCGTGCGCGGCCAGAGGGTCGCCGAAGGGCTGGCCGAGCAGGCGCATCGAGACCTCGCCGCCCTGGCGCACCTGGCCCACCAACTGCGTCGCCAGCAACTGCGCAGCCTGCCCGGCGGCCTGCGGCTGGGTGCTCACGCGTTGGTGCAGTTCGCGCATCGTGCGGCCGGCTTCGGTGTACTGGCGTTCGCAGTGCGGGGAATGCGCGCGGGGGGACGAGGCCACCGCCAGGCGCAAGGGCAGCTGAAGCTCGTTGACCACGGCGTGGCCGTCACCGGCCGCGGCTGGGGTGGCGTCGGCGTGCGGTTCGGCGATCTCAGTTGGCACCGGGTGGGCCGGCGTCGCGACTGCTGCGCCGACCCCGTCGAGCAGCCTTGAAGGCTCGGCCGGCAGTTCGCTGCGCTCGGGCGACCAGCGCACCTGCTTCAAGCCCAGCCCGTGCAGCGTGGCGATCTGATCCGGCCCGCTGATGCGGAAGCTCGAGCGCGGGAACGGATGCGACATCCACCCCAGATCGAGGTGGATGAACATGCCAGTGCGCAAGTCTTGTACGGCCACGGTGTCAGACATCGAGCGTCCAGATCAGGGCGATACGAACGCGCATCCCCACCGACGCCTCTTCGGCCCGCCGGGCACCGGCTTGAGCGCCGGCCGCGCCGGCTGTGACAGACCGCATGCAATTGGCCTCGGGCGGCCCCTGGATCAACTGTGTGATGATCGAATCTGCCCTCATGGCCCGGTTTCCCTGGGGCGGCCTCGAGGTCAGCCAGGAGCCTGAATGACCACCGACGCCTACATCTGCGACGCCATCCGCACCCCTTTCGGCCGCTATGGCGGCGCGCTGGCCACGGTGCGCACCGACGACCTGGCCGCCCTGCCGATCAAGGCGCTGATGGCGCGCAACCCCGAGGTCGACTGGGCCGCGCTGGACGATGTGATCTACGGCTGCGCCAACCAGGCCGGCGAAGACAACCGCAACGTCGCGCGCATGGCCGCGCTGCTGGCCGGGCTGCCGATCAGCGTGCCCGGTGCCACGCTGAACCGCCTGTGCGGTTCGGGCCTGGACGCCTTGGGCAGCGCCGCGCGCGCCATCAGGGCCGGCGAGGCGCGGCTGATGATCGCCGGCGGGGTGGAGAGCATGAGCCGCGCGCCCTTCGTGATGCCGAAGGCCGAAACCGCCTTCAGCCGCGGCAACGCCGTGTACGACAGCACCATCGGCTGGCGCTTCATCAACCAGCTGATGAAGGAGCAGTACGGCGTCGACTCGATGCCCGAGACGGCGGAGAACGTAGCCGCCGAGTGGCGCATCGGGCGCGAGGCGCAGGACCGCATGGCGCTCGCCAGCCAGACCAAGGCGGTGGCGGCGCAGCAGCGCGGCTTCTTCGACGCCGAGATCGTGCCCGTGACGCTGCCGCAGAAGAAGGGCGAGCCGCTGGTGGTGGCGCTCGACGAACATCCGCGCGAGACCTCGCTGGAGTCGCTGGCGCGGCTCAAGGGCGTGGTGCGCGCCGACGGCACGGTGACCGCCGGCAATGCCAGCGGCGTCAACGACGGAAGCTGTGCATTGCTGCTGGCCAGCGAAGCGGCCGCGCTGCGCCACGGGCTGAGGCCGCGCGCGCGCATTCTGGGCATGGCCACCGCCGGCGTGGCGCCGCGCATCATGGGCATCGGCCCGGCACCGGCCACGCGCAAGGTGCTCGAGCTCACCGGCCTGACGCTGGCGCAGATCGACGTGATCGAGCTCAACGAGGCCTTTGCCGCGCAGGGGCTGGCTGTCCTGCGTGAGCTGGGCCTGGCCGACGACGACCCGCGCGTCAACCCCAACGGCGGCGCCATCGCGCTGGGCCACCCGCTGGGCGCCAGCGGCGCGCGGCTGGCCACCACCGCCGTCAATCAGCTTCACGCCAGCGGCGGCCGCTACGCGCTGTGCACGATGTGCATCGGCGTCGGGCAAGGCATCGCGCTGGTGCTCGAACGCGTCTGAAGCCACCGGGAGAGCGCCCTTGATCGACCTGCTCGACATCCGCTACGTGCGCCTGGGCACGCGCGACCTGCTCGGCGCCGACCGCTTCGCGCGTGAGGTGGTCGGCCTGCAGCGTGTGCGCGAGGAAGCCGGCGCGATCTACTACCGCAGCGACGACCGCGACCACACGCTGGTCTACTTCGAAGGCGACCCGGCCGACCACACGGTGGGCTTCGGGCTGGCCGACGCGGGCACACTGGACGCCGCCGCAGCGCAGCTCAGCGACGCCGGCCTGGTGGTGAAGGCGTATGACAGCGCGGCCTGCGCAGATCGCCATGTGCAGGCCGGCTTGGCCTTCAGCGACCCCAGCGGCAACCGCATCGAGCTGGTGGCCGGGCCGCACCACAGTGGGCGGCGCTATTTCGCCGCGCGCGACGCCGGCATCACCGGCTTCAGCCATGTCGGCCTGTGCAGCACCGATCCGGCACGCGACGAGCGCTTCTGGACCGGCACCCTGGGCGCGCGGGTCAGCGACCGCATCGGCAGCGCGGCGCTGCTGCGCATCGATCCGGTGCACCACCGCATCGCGCTTTTCCCCACCCGGCATGCCGGCGTGCAGCACGTGAACCACCAGGTCGCCAGCATCGACGACGTGATGCGCGCCTGGTACCAGCTCAAGAGCCAGGGCGTGCGCATCGTCTTCGGCCCCGGCCGGCACCCCACCTCGGGTGCGGTATTCCTGTACTTCGAAGGGCCCGACGGCATGATCTACGAGTACTCCACAGGCGTGCGGCTGATCGCACCTGAAGACGACGCCGGCTGGCAGCCGCGCCAGTTCCCGAAGGCGCCCGAATCCTTCTGCATGTGGGGGGCCGTGCCCGACATCGCCGAGTTCCGCAGCTGAGGCCGCCCCCATGCAGGACTTCGCCCACGGCTTGCCGCTGAACTTTCCACGCTGGCTCGAAGACCACGCCGATCGGCTCGAGCCGCCCGTCGGCAACCAGCAGATCTGGCCCGGCAGCGACTTCATCGTCACGGTGGTCGGCGGGCCGAACGCACGCAGCGACTTCCACGACGACCCGCTGGAAGAGTTCTTCTGGCAGTTCAAGGGCCACGCGCATCTGCTGATCTGGGACCGCGGGCGCTTCGAGCGCGTCGACCTGCGCGAGGGCGATGTCTTCCTGATGGCCCCGCACGTGCTGCACTCGCCGCAACGGCCCGAGCCCGACAGCCGATGCCTGGTGGTCGAACGCCAGCGGCCCGCCGGTCTCACCGACGCCTTCCAGTGGCACTGCGCGCAATGCGGCACGCTGGTGCGGCGCCTCGAGCTGCAGCTGAACGACATCGTCGCCGACCTGCCCGCCGCCTACGAGCGCTTCTACCAGTCGAGCGACGAAGAACGGCGCTGCCCGCAGTGCGCCGCGGTTCACCCCGGCCGTGGCCACCTCGCCTGGCATCAGGCGCTGGCCTCGTCCGCCCTTCTCAGCGAACGCACTCCGGTGGCCGACCGATGATCGACATCCATTCGCACTGCTTTCCGCAAATCAGCCGTGAGATGGCCCACGCGGTCGATGCCGAGCGCGCGCCCTGGTTGCAGATCGAGCCCGGCGGCGCACGCGGCCACATCATGCTGGGCGATCGCGCCTTCCGGCCGGTGCTGCCCTCGTTGTGGGACGCGCAGGTGCGGCTGGCCGAGCTCGATCGTCAGGGGCTGACGATGCAGGTGGTCTGCGCCACGCCGGTGATGTTCGGCTACGCCTGGCCTGCGGCGCACGCCGCCGACTGGGCTGCACGCATGAACGACGCCGTGCTGGGCTACTGCGCCGCCGCGCCGACGCGGCTGAAGGCGCTGGCGCAGGTGCCACTGCAGGACACGGCGCTGGCCTGCCGCGCGGCCGACGACGCGATGGCGGCGGGCCACATCGGCGTGCAGATCGGCAACCATGTCGGTGAGCGCGACCTCGACGACCCGGCGCTGCTGGACTTCCTCGTCCACTGCGCCATGCAAGGCATCCCGCTGCTGGTGCACCCGTGGGACATGATGGGCGGCGGCCGCATGAAGAAGTGGATGCTGCCCTGGCTGGTGGCGATGCCGGCCGAGACGCAGCTGGGCATGCTGTCGCTGATCCTGTCAGGCGCGCTGGAGCGCATTCCGGCCTCGCTGAAGATCTGCTTCGCGCATGGCGGCGGCAGCTTCGCCTGGCTACTCGGCCGCGTCGACAACGCCTGGCGCCAGCGCGACATCGTGCGCGCCGACTGCCCGCAGCTGCCAAGCAGCTACGCACGGCGGCTGCACGTGGACAGTGCCGTCTTCGACCCCGGCGCGCTGCGCCTGCTGGTCGACACGATGGGCGCCGAACGCGTGATGCTGGGCACCGACCAGCCCTTTCCGCTGGGCGAAGGCGACGCCGGCACGCTGGTGCGCAGCGCCGTCTTCCTGGGCGAAGACGAGCGCGCCCGCATCCTGCGCGGCAACGCCGAGGCCTTCTTCGGCTTGGCACCGCGGCCGGTGGTGTCTGCGTAGGAACCCCGTTGGTGGCTTTGCCGGGGCGCACGTAGACTTCGCAGCATCACCGCCCACTCCCCTGGAGAGACCATGCTGCGCAACTTCATCCGCACCGCCGCCGCCGCGGCGGCCCTGGCCACCACGGCGCTGCTGGCGCAGGCCCAGGCCCCGGCCCCGATCAAGATCGGCTTCATGGCTGAACTCTCGGGCCCGCAGGGCGCCCTCGGACAAGACCAGTACGACGCCTTCATGCTCGTCGTCGAGCGCAACGGCGGCCGTCTGGGCGGCGTGCCGGTGCAGGTGATCCGCGAGGACAGCCAGCTCAAGCCCGACGTGGCCACGCAGATCGTGCAAAAGCTGATCGAGAAGGACAACGTCTCGATCATCACCGGCATCACCTTCAGCAACGTGATGATGGCCGTGCACAAGCCGATCACCGAGAAGGGCGTGTTCCTGATCGGCAGCAACGCCGGCCCGGCCCCCATCGCCGGCGCGCAATGCTCGCCCTTTCAGTTCATCGTCTCCTGGCAGAACGACAACCAGGCCGAAGTGGTGGGCCGGTACGCCACCGACAAGGGCTACAAGCGCGTCATCGGCATGGCCCCCAACTACCAGGCGGGCAAGGACTTCGTCGCCGGCTTCAAGCGCATGTACAAGGGCGAGGTGATCGACGAGATCTACACGCCGCTGAACCAGCCCGACTTCAGCGCCGAACTCGCCCAGGTGGCGGCCAAGAACCCCGATGCGATCTATGTCTTCTACCCGGGCGGCCTGGGCGTGAACTTCATCCGCCAGTACCAGCAGGCCGGCTTGCTGGGCAAGATTCCGCTGCTGTCGTCGTCCACCACTGACGGCAGCACGCTGCCGGCGCAGCAGGCGGCGGCGCTGGGCGTGATCAGCGGCACCTTCTGGGGCCCGGACTTCAACAACCCGGCCAACCGCCAGTTCGTCGACGAGTTCGAGAAGAAGTTCAACCGCATCCCCAGCCAGTACGCGGCGCAAAGCTACGACGCGGCGCAGCTGCTTGATTCGGCGATCGCCAAGGTGCGCGGCAACATGGCCGACAAGAACGCCTTCCGCGCCGCGCTGAAGGCGGCCGATTTCAAGAGCGTGCGCGGCAACTTCCGCTTCAACACCAACCACTTCCCGATCCAGGACCAGCACATCTTCGAAGTGGCGCGTGACGCCAAGGGCCGCGTCAGCCTGAAGACCATCGCCACCCCGCTGAAGGACCACGGCGACGCCTACGCCTCGCTGTGCAAGATGTAGTCGCACCCGGCCTGCACTGACCCACCGGGGGCCGGCCGCGTGCCGGCCCCTTCTTCGTCTGCCTTCGCCCGGGCCCTGCCCCCACCCTCCGCGTGACCACCGGCCTCTTCCTGACCCAGCTGCTCAACGGCGTGCAGCTCGGCGTGCTGCTGTTCCTGCTGGCCTCGGGGCTGACGCTGGTCTTCGGCATCATGAACTTCGTGAACCTGACCCATGGTTCGCTGTACATGATGGGCGCGTACTTCGCCGCGGCGGGTTACAACGCCTTCGACAGTTCCTTCCTCGCCGCCGCGCTGGTGGCGATACCTGGCACGATGCTGCTGGGCTTCGTGGTCGAGCGGCTGGCGCTGGCCACGCTCTACACCCGCGACCACCTCGACCAGGTGCTGGCCACCTTCGGTCTGATCCTCTTCTTCAACGAGGTGGTGCGCGCCATCTGGGGCCCGGCCTCGGTCTACATGAACGTGCCGCAGGCCCTGTCGGGCACGGTCAGCCTGTTCGGGCTGCCCTATCCGGCCTACCGCTTCGCCATCATCACGGTGGGCCTGCTGGTGGGGCTGGCGCTGTACCTGGTCATCCACCGCACCCGCGTGGGCATGCTGATCCGCGCCGGCGCCAGCAACCCGCAGATGGTCTCGGCGCTGGGGGTCGACATCAAGGGCCTGAACTCGCTGGTCTTCGCGCTCGGCGCCGGCCTGGCGGGGCTGGCAGGGCTGATGGCGGGGCCGATCGTCAGCGTGCAATCGGGCATGGGCGAGCCAATCCTGATCCTTACGCTGGTGGTCATCGTCACCGGCGGTATCGGCTCGATCCGCGGTGCGTTCTACGGCGCGCTGATCGTGGGCATCGTCGACACCATCGGCCGCGCCTTCCTGCCGATGCTGCTGCGCGAGTTCCTCGAGCGCAGCGTGGCCCAGGCGATGGGGCCGGCGATCGCCTCGATGCTGATCTACCTGCTGATGGCCGCCGTGCTGGCGCTGCGCCCGCAGGGGCTGTTCCCGGTCAGACATGGCTAGCGGCTTCACGCTCACGCCGCGCAGCGTGTTCGCCGTGCTGCTGCTGGTCGGCCTGGGGCTGGTGCCGCTGATCTCCGGCGCGCTGGCGCAGCCCTTCTACGTCACGCTGTTCACGCGCATCCTGGTCTTTGCGCTGGCCGCGCTGGGGCTGAACCTGATCCTGGGCTATGGCGCGCTGGTCAGCTTCGGGCATGCGATGTACATGGGCATCGGCGCCTACGCCGTAGGCATCCTGGCGCACCACGGCGTGACCAACGGCTGGGCGCAGCTGGGCGCGGCGATGGTGGTGGGCGCGGCGGTGGCGCTGGCGGTCGGCCTGATCTGCCTGCGCACCACGCGCGAAGGCGGCGGCATGGCCTTCATCATGATCACGCTGGCCTTCGCGCAGATGATGTTCTTCCTGGCGGTCAGCCTGCGTGCCTACGGCGGTGACGATGGCCTGCCGATCAGCGTGCGCAGCGACTTCGGCCTCTTCAGCCTGCAGGACCCGAACACGCTGTACTACCTGAGCTACGCGCTGCTGCTGGCCGTGCTGCTGGGCATGCGCCGGCTGATCGACGCACGCTTCGGCATGGTGCTGCGCGGCTGCAAGAGCAACGAGCGGCGCATGGCCGCGCTGGGCTTCCCCACCCTGCGCTACAAGCTGGCCGCCTACGTGATCTCGGCGCTGGTCTGCGTGCTGGCCGGCATGCTGCTGGCCAACCTGACGCGCTTCGTCTCGCCCTCGTACATGGCGTGGACGGTGTCGGGCGAGTTGATCGTGATGATCGTGCTCGGCGGCCTGGGCACGCTGATCGGGCCGGTCGCCGGGGCCACCGCGCTGCTGCTGCTGGAAGAGGTGCTCAGCTCGCTGAAGTTCGGCCTGCCCTGGCTGGACAAGCTGATCAACCAGCACTGGCTGGGGCTGATCGGCCTCTTCATCGTCTTCGTCGTGCTGGTGATGAAGCGCGGCGTCTACGGCGGCCTGCCCGCCGGCCCGCCCACCGCCAAGGGCCGACCGAAGTGAGCACGCCGCTGCTGCAGGTGCAGGGCCTGGTCAAGCGCTTCGGCGGGCTGCTGGCCACCGACAACCTGTCGCTGTCGCTGATGCCGGGCGAGATCCACGCGGTGATCGGCCCCAACGGCGCCGGCAAGACCACGCTCATCAACCAGCTGGGCGGCGAGATCACGCCCGACGCCGGGCGCATCGTCTTCGACGGCCACGACATCACCGCGGCGCGTCCGCACCAGCGCGCGCTGGCGGGCATCGGCCGCTCGTACCAGATCAGCTCGGTGTTCCACGACTTCACCGTGCTGCAGAACGTGGCGCTGGGCGTGCAGGCGCATGCCGGCAGCAGCTTTCGCTTCTGGCGCAAGGCCGCCGCCGAGCCGGCGCTGACGGGCCCGGCGCGCCAGGCGCTGCAGTTGGTGGGCCTGGCCGACCGCGAGAACACGCCGGTGGCCGAACTCGCGCACGGCGAGCGCCGCCAGCTGGAGATCGCGATGACGCTGGCCACGCAGCCCAGGCTGCTGCTGCTGGACGAGCCGATGGCCGGCATGGGTCAGGCCGAGAGTGAATCCGTGGTGGCGCTGCTGTCGCGGCTGAAGGGCCGCTACACAGTGTTGCTGGTCGAGCACGACATGGACGCCGTGTTCGCGCTGGCCGACCGCATCACGGTGCTGGTCTATGGGCGGCCGATCGCCACCGGCACGCCGGCGCAGATCCGCGCCGACGCCGCGGTACGCGAGGCCTACCTGGGCGAGCAGGACAGCGCGCTGTGAAGACCCGCGAATGACGCCGCTGCTGCAGGTCGAGGCCATCGAGACCGCCTATGGCAGCAGCCAGGTGCTGTTCGGCGTATCGCTGTCCGTGGCTGAAGGCGAAGTGCTCACGCTGATCGGCCGCAACGGCATGGGCAAGACGACCACCGTGAAGACCATCATGGGCCTGCTGGCGCCGAAGGCCGGCACGGTGACGATGGCCGGCGCGCCGCTGCACGGCCGGCCGGCCTACCGGGTGGCGCGCAGCGGTCTGGGTCTGGTGCCCGAAGGGCGGCAGATCTTCCCCAACCTGTCGGTGCGCGAGAACCTGGTCGCCACCGCCGGCAACCGGCATCGCCAGGCGGCGCCGTGGACGCTGGAGCGGGTCTACGCGATGTTCCCGCGCCTGCGCGAGCGTGAACGCAACCTGGGCGCCAACCTTTCGGGCGGCGAGCAGCAGATGCTGGCCATCGGCCGCGCGCTGATGACCAACCCGCGGCTGCTGATCCTGGACGAGGCCACCGAGGGCCTGGCGCCCTTGATCCGCGCCGAGATCTGGCGCTGCCTCGAAGGCCTCAAGGCCAGCGGGCTGGCGCTGATCGTGATCGACAAGAACATCGGCCCGCTGCTTCGGCTGGCCGACCGCCACCTGATCCTGGAGAAGGGCCGGGTGGTCTGGCAAGGTCGCTCCGACGCGCTGCGGGCCGAGCCCGACCTGCTGCACCGCTACGTCGGCGTCTGAGCCGCCGTTGAACAGATCCGACAGGGAGAACACCGTGATCCTGGAAATCGCCGACATCCGCATCCACCCCGGCCAGCAGGCCGCGTTCGAAGAAGCCATCCAGCGTGGCGTCACCACCGTGGCCGCGCAGGCGCAGGGCATGCAGGGTTGGAAGGTCAACCGCAGCATCGAATCGCCCGAGCGCTACATCCTGCAGATCTTCTGGGCCACGCTGGAAGACCACACGGTGGGCTTCCGCCAGGGCCCGCTGTTCGCGCAGTGGCGCGCCATCGTCGGGCCGTTCTTCGCCGCGCCGCCGGTGGTCGAGCACTTCACGCTGCTGGGCCAGTCAGACTGACCGTGGGCACTCGCGACGACGCGCTGCAGCGCGCAGCAGCCCACTTCGACGACGGCAGCTTCGTGCGCGACCTGGGCCGCCGCGTGGCCATCCGCACCGAGAGCCAGAACCCTGGCAGCGGCCCCGCGCTGCTGGCTTATCTGGCCGCTGAACTGCAGCCCAGCCTGGCCGCGCTGGGCCTGCACGGCGCGATCCACCACAACCCCGAGCCGCCCTACGGCCCGCTGCTGGTGGCCTCGCGCCACGAGGCCGACGACCTGCCCACGGTGCTGATGTACGGCCATGGCGACGTGATCCGTGGCCAGGACGCCGCGTGGACCCGCGGGGCGGGACCCTGGACCGTGGCCGCTGACGGCGAACGCCTGTACGGCCGCGGCACCGCTGACAACAAGGGCCAGCACAGCATCAATCTCGCGGCGCTGGGCTGTGTGCTCGCGGCGCGAGGCGGCCGGCTCGGCTTCAATCTGAAGTGGCTGGTCGAGACCGGTGAGGAGACCGGCTCGCCGGGTCTGGCCGCCTTCTGCGCCGCCCACGCCGATGAACTGGCAGCCGACGTGCTGATCGCCAGCGACGGCCCGCGGCTGGCGGCGGCGCGGCCGACCGTGTTTCTGGGTTCGCGCGGCGTGGCCAACTTCGATCTCACGCTGCAACTGCGCGAAGGCACGCACCACAGCGGCAACTGGGGCGGGCTGCTGCGCAATCCGGGCACGGTGCTGGCGAATGCGATCGCCTCGATGGTCGACGCTGGCGGCCGCATCCTGGTGCAGGCCCTGCGCCCGCCACCGATCCCCGCCAACGTGCGCGCGGCGCTGGCCGGGCTGGAGGTCGGCGGCAGCCCGGGCGACCCGGCCGTCGACGCCGACTGGGGCGAGCCCGGGCTGAGCCCGATCGAGCGTGTCATCGCCTGGAACACGCTGGAGGTGCTGGCGATGATCACCGGCAATCCGCAGCACCCGGTGAACGCCATTCCGGCCTCGGCCCGTGCCACGATGCACATGCGCTTCGTGGTCGGCACCGACGTCTCGCGGCTGCGTGAAGCGGTGCAGGCGCATCTGGCCGCGCAGGGCTTTGCCGGCATCGAGGTGGGCGAGTGCAGCGTGATGAACGCGACCCGGCTGGACCCCGACAACGCCTGGGTGCGCTTTGCGCTGGCATCGATCGAACGCAGCACCGGCCTGCCGCCCGTGCTGTTGCCCAACCTCGGCGGCTCGCTGCCCAACGATGTGTTTGCCGACCTTCTGGGCCTGCCCACCGTATGGGTACCGCACAGCTATCCGGCCTGCAGCCAGCACGCGCCCGACGAGCATCTGCTTCTGCCGGTGGCCCGGCAAGCGCTGCAGTTGATGGCCGGGCTGTTCTGGGATCTGGGCGAGCAGGCGGCCACGTTGCCGCGGCGGGCTGTCGCGAGGTCAGGCCCCACGGTGCAGTGACTGGACCGACGCCGGCAGAGCGCGCCACGACGGCCCGGCGATCGGCGCCGGGCAGTCCGAGGCAGCGGACTGCAGCACGGCCGTGTCGAGCAACCGTTCGAAGAGGTCGGTCACCTCGAACACGGCTTCGTTCTTCAGCCGGCACACCGCGGCGCGCAACTCGGGCAGCCGCTGGCTGACGTCGTCCACCGCCTCACGCACCGCGCCAAAACTCTTCAGCACGCGGCCGATGCCCAGCTCTTGCACCCAATCGGTGTTGTAGCGCTCCTGCGGCATCGTCCACGCGTTGCGCGTGACGATCACCGGCAGCCCCGACTGCACCGCCTCGCTCAGGCTGCCCGGCCCGGGCTTGCCGATGAGGAAGTCGCCCAGCTGCATGTAGCGCGCCACCTCGCGCGTGTAGCCGACCACGATGCGCGGCGCACTGGCAGGCAGCGCGCGCAGCCGCGCCGCCAGGGCCTCGTTGCGGCCGCACAGCAGGATCAGCGGGATCTGCGGCAGCGCCTCGGCGATGCGCCGCATGACGTTGGAGCCCTCCCCGCCGAACAGCACCACGCCGGTGGGTGGGCGTCCTTCCAGCCCGAGAGCATGGCGCTCGGCGCGCCGATCAGTCAGCACCGGGCGATGGAAGTCCGGGCGCAGGATCATCCCTGAGCTGCGGTGCACCTGCGCCGCCGGCAGGCCCGCGGCCAGCGCCTGCTGCACCGCGCGCGCGCTGCCGCAGACCAGGTGCTGGGTGGCGCCCGGCTCGATCCAGAAATGCGGCGGGTGATCGGCCAGGTCGGTCATCACGGTGACGAAGGGCACGGCCGGCAGCGCGCCGGCCACGCTGTGCCACAGCGCACGGTTGAAGTTGGGCACCAGCGAGACCACCAGATCGGGCTCGCCATCAGACCCGGCGCCCAACCAGTGCTGGCGCAGTTGGCGCACCAGCGCGGGGTGCGCCAGCCGGATCAGACCTTGCAGCACCTTCAGCTCTTGCGCCAGCCCGATCGTGAAGCCGGTGGACAGTCGCTTGTTGTAGAAATCCTCGGGCGCGAAGCCGGCCACCTTGCGGAACAGCGCCTGCGGGTCGAGCACGGCGAACAGATCGACCAGCCGCACCCGCCAGGGCCGACCCTGCTCACGCGCCACCGCCTCCAGCGCCAGCGCCGCGGCCCGATGACCACCACCGGCATTGAAGTACACAAGGTCGATGGTCTTCATGCAGGCCATGGTCCGCAGCGCGCGTGACGGGCTGGTGACATCGCCGGTTGACCCTACAGCGCACCCGACGCCTGACCCGAAACCCCAGGCGGCGGCAGCCGCAGCAGCGCCTGACCCATGCGGATGCGCTGGCCGGCCACGATGCCCGGCAGCAGCGCAAAGCCCGGCGGCGCCAGCACGATGATCGTCGAGCCGTGCTCGAACCAGCCCATCTCCTGGCCCCGGGCGACCGCGGCGTCGCAGGGCATCTCGTTCGGCCCGCGCCAGCGCAGGTGCAGCAGCACATCCAGGCAGTGCAGCCGGATGCTGGCCACCAGCACCGCGGCCACGGGCACCAGCATCAACGGCAGGCCGCGGTCGTTCAGCCGCAGCCGGATGGCCGCGCGCTCGTTGCGACAGAACAGGCGCTCGACACGCGCCAGCGCGATCGGGTTGACGTTCCAGGTGTCGCCGCTGATGTAGGTGACGTGCTCGACGCGCGCGTCGGCCGGCGCATGGAATCGGTGGTACATGGCCGAGGTCAGGCGCAGCGTGACGAAGCTGCCGTCGCGCCAGGGCTCGGCGGCGGCGGCGCTGCCCAGCAGGTCTTCGAGCCGGTAAGGGAAGCCCTTGGCCTGGAAGACCTCGGTGCCGCGCACCGGGCCGAAGGCGCCGACGATCGCGTCGCACGGGCTGGCCAGCACCTGCGGGTCGGGGTCGATGATGCGCGCGCCGGGCTCGAGCTCACGCGTGAAGCACTCGCGCAGGCTGCGGTAACGCCGCGCCGGGGCCTCGCTCAGGTCGAGGTCCGTGAACACGCGCCACAAGGCAATCGAGAGGCGCGTCAGCAGCGGGCTCTCGATGCGGCTGAACCAGCCCATCGCGCGCGTCAGCGCGATGCGCGGGATGCGGTTGGTGAGCAGGAAGTTCAGGTCTTCCTGCTGCAACAACCGGTCGCGCCAGCGCACCGGTTTCATCAGGCTGTCAACGCGCCGCGGTAAACCTGTCATATCACCTTCACTCCGTTGTCAAACAAGCCATGAACGAGACATTTGTCCTGTCGGCGGTCGCCTTCGCCGTTCTGGCGCTGACCCTGCCGCTGGCCCGGCGCCGCCTGCAGCTGTCGCAGGCCAAGCACCGATCGCTGGCCGGACACTCGCGCATGGCCAAGCGGGTGGCGTCGCTGCTGCCCGGCCTGTCGTACGACGAGCAGCGCTTCTTCGATGCCGACGGCGCCGCAGCCGGAACCGTGGTGCGCCGCCGCGCCGGCTTCGAGCAGCTGTGCGCGCTGTACCGCACGCGCTACCCGCGCTCGGCGGCGATGACCGCCGAGGCCGCGCAGGGCCTGTCGGACCTGCAGTTCACCGGCGCCTACCGCGTGCCCTTCCCCTTCAGCGCCTACCTGCGCCAGCACCTGAAGACCGGCAGCTTCGTGCAGGCGGCCAGCGGCGTCACGCTGACCGACCTGGACGGCAACACCTTCATCGATCTCACCGGCTCTTACGGCGTGAACGTCTTCGGCATGGACTTCTACCGCCAGACGATCGCCGAAGGCAGCGCGATGGTGCAGTCGCTCGGGCCGGTGCTCGGCAGCCTGCATCCGGTGGTGGCAAGCAACGTGCAGCGGCTGCGCCAGATCTCCGGGCTGGACGAGGTGTCCTTCCACATGTCGGGCACAGAGGCCGTGATGCAGGCCGTGCGGCTGGCGCGCTACCACACCCGCCGCACGCACCTGGTGCGCTTGTGCGGGGCCTACCACGGCTGGTGGGAAGACGTGCAGCCCGGGCCTGGCAATCCGCTGATGCCGCGCCAGACCTACACATTGGAGGAGATGGACGCGGACACGCTGAAGGTGCTGCGCACGCGCAAGGACATCGCCTGCGTGCTCGTCAACCCGCTGCAGGCGCTGAATCCGAACAAGCCGGCGCCCGGCGACTCTTCGCTGGTGGACAGTTCGCGCCGCACCAGCTTCGACCGTGAGCGCTACACCGCCTGGCTCGAGGCCCTGCGCCAGGTGTGTACCGAGCGCGGCATCGTGCTGATCTTCGACGAGGTGTTCATGGGCTTTCGCCTGGCACCGGGCGGCGCGCAGCAGTACTTCGGCGTGAAGGCCGACATGGTGACCTACGGCAAGACGCTCGGCGGCGGGCTGCCGGTGGGTGTCGTCTGCGGCCGCAAGGACCTGATGAAGCGCTTTCGCGAAGAGCGCCCGGCCGATATCTGCTTTGCCCGCGGCACCTTCAACGCCCACCCCTACGTGATGGGCGCGATGAGCGCCTTCCTCGACCGCCTGGACAGCGCCGAGGTGCATGCGCTGTACGACGGCCTGGACGCGCGCTGGGACGCGCGCGCCGCGCAGCTCAACAGTGCACTGCAGAGCGCCGGGCTGCCGGTGCAGGTGGGCCACATGTCCACCGTGTGGACCGTGACCTACACGCAGCCCGCGCGCTACAACTGGATGCTGCAGTTCTACCTGCGTGCGCACGGTCTGGCCCTCAGCTGGGTCGGCAGCGGCAGGCTGATCTTCAGCCTGAACTTCACCGACGCAGACTTTGCGCAGGTGGTCGAGAGGTTCGTCGCCGCCGGGCAGCAGATGCAGGCCGACGGCTGGTGGGACGGCCCCGTGCAGACCGACCGCGCGATCCGCCGCAGCCTGATGCGCGAGGTTTTCATGCGCCGCGGCTGAAGGCTGCCGCGACTCGGCGGCGACCCGGTGCCGCCGGCCGGGCTCAATGCGAGCGCTGCTGCCCCATCGTCGGGTCGATCAACTCGCCGCGCAGCAGCGCCAGCGGCGCGCGCCAGTACAGCTTGATGTCATGGAAAGGGTCGCTCAGGATCTTGGCCGCCCAGACCAGCCCGGTCTGCAGGTCCTGCTCGAGCCACAACTGGCCGACGCGGAACAGCACGCCCGACACACCCAGCGCCAGCCAGGCGATGCCGACATCGTGGACCAGGCCGCGCAGGTCGGCGGCCGGCTCGATCAGACCGAACAGCGATGGCTGCAGCCACAGCGCCACCGGCATCAGCGCCCAGACCGACATCAGCACGATCTTGCGCCGGATGTTGTAGCCCACCTTGACGGCTTCCTTGTACTCGTCGCTGACCTGGTTCACGTGGTCGAAGCCGCGCGGCTCGAAGAAGAAGTGACCGGCCTGGCGCGCGGTCATCGACACCGTCCAGGCCAGGATGGCGGCCAGCGCGGGGTCGACGAACATCAGGCCGTAGGCGACGACGAAGCTGCTCGCGCTGAGCAGGTGCAGCGACTGGTTGATGCGGCTGTGGTGGTAGTAGCGATGGTCATCCCATCGTTGGACTTGCAGGGCGCGCGTGAAGTCGTTCACAGGGTCTCCGGTCGTTGCGACATGACCGCATGGTGACGGCGATGCGTGAATTTCCGGTGACGGGTGGTGTCGATGTGAGGGCGCGGCCGTGATGTCATCGAACTGTTGCCAAGCGCAGGCAGCATGCGGCGCATGAACAAGCCCGCTGCCGCGATCGTGGTCGACGAGATGCCACCTGCCAGGCGCTCGCTGCGCATCGCGGTGGTCACCGAGACCTGGCCACCCGAGGTCAACGGCGTGGCGGTCACGGTGGCGCGTACGGTGGAGGGCCTGCGCGCACGCGGCCACGACCTGCAACTGGTGCGGCCACGACAGACCCACGGTGATGCAGCGGGCGACCCGCAGAGCATGCAGGAGGTGCTGCTGCGCGGGTTGCCGATTCCACGCTACCCGCACCTGCGCATGGGCCTGCCGGCCACCGGCGCGCTGGTCTCGTTGTGGGCGCACAAGCGGCCCGATGTCGTGCACGTGGCCACCGAAGGGCCACTCGGCTGGTCGGCCTTGCAGGCTGCGCGCCGGCTTCGGCTGCCGGTGACCACGGACTTCCGCACCAACTTCCACGCCTACAGCCGGCACTACGGCATGGGCTGGCTGTACAAACCCATCGCCAGCTACCTGCGGCGCTTTCACAACCGCGCCGGCTGCACGATGGTGCCCACCGAATCGCTGCGCAGCGAACTGCAGGCCGCCGGCTTCCAGCGCACGCTGGTGGTGGCGCGCGGTGTCGACACGCAACGCTTCACGCCTCTGCTGCGCAGCGACGCGCTGCGCAGCAGCTGGGGTGCCGGGCCGGGCGACACCGTGGTGCTGCATGTGGGCCGGCTGGCCCCCGAGAAGAATCTCGACACCCTGTTGCTGGCCTTCGAGGCGATGCGCCGCCAGTCGTCCAGCGTGCGCCTGGTGCTGGTGGGCGACGGCCCGCTGCGCGACGAGTTGCGCGCGCGCTGCCCCGACGTGATCTTTGCCGGCCTGCGCAGCGGGGTGGATCTGGCCACGCACTACGCGTCGGGCGACCTGTTCCTTTTCCCCAGCCTGACCGAGACCTTCGGCAACGTGACCCCCGAGGCCCTGGCCAGCGGGCTGCCCGTGCTGGCCTACGACTACGCCGCGGCCGCCCAGTTGGTGAAGACCGGTGTCAACGGCGCCTGCGTGCCCTATGGCGACCGCGCCACCTTCGTGCACCAGGCGCTGGCCTGGGCCGAAGACCTGGTCACGGCACGTGCGATGGGCGCCGCTGCGCGCGAGACCGCCCTCGGCCTGGATTGGGAACGTGTGGTGCGCCAGGTGGAAGCGGCATTCCTGTCGGTGATGCTGCAACACCAGGTGCGCGGCCTGAGCAGCACGCTCACGGCGGGCTGGAGTGCGCCGTGACCCCCAGGTGCGCACTCGCTCGAGCGGGCAGCAGCCCCGACACGGCCGAAGGGCCAGACGCGTCCTCACGACCCTGTCACGCGCCCGACTGACCATCGGGGCGAGGTCGGCATGTCGCCGGCCCATGGTGAAGGACGGTCTGCCCCGCTGCGATGGATGAATCCCCGCCCCGCGCCCCGCCGCACGGCGCCAGTCTGGGGCGCAGCGTCGAAGAGGCGTGGATGCGATTCGTCGCGCTGGGCATGGCCAGCGCACGCGCGGGCAGCGGCTATCCGGTGGCCTGCAACACGATGTCCGGCGGCGAGTTCGTCGTCGACCGGCCGGGCCGGCTGCAGGCGGTGATGCGCCACCTGCCGCGGGCTGATGGCTGGCCCAGCGTGCGCGCGGCCAGCGCGATCGAGCAGGCGCTACTGCATGCTGCACTCGAGCGCGGCGAGGTCGAAGTCATGCTGCAGACGCGCGCCGACCCCTGCAGCCCGCTCGTGTCGCTGCACCGCGCCACCGGCCAGCGGCTGTCGGCGCAGACACCCGAGTCCACCGATCAAGGCCCGCGCGCCGCTGCACCACCTGCAGGCCGCATCAAAGCGCTGGAGCCGCGCGGCAGCGGCTGACTCAGCAGGCCGCGCGTCGCCGCCGCTGCTGGCCTTGCAACCCGGCCAGCCACCGCGCCAGGGCCAAATCTTTCATAGATTCGGCAGCACCCGCAAGAACGTGATGGCGCCTCGCCTCATTGCTCACCATGGCACCGACAACTTGTCCACATTGTCTCGCCGCCCAGCCAGTATGCCCAGCATGCAAGCGGCGCCCGTCCCCGTCAATGGCTTAGAGGTGCCCGGAGAAGCGAAGTCGGCTCCAGATGCCAGGATGCGCAGCAAGTCCCACAGTTCGCGCACCTCGGTCTGGATGGGCGTTGCCGTGCCGAGAAGCACGTTCTTCGCACGGGCGCTGATGCGCACCATGAAGTCGAGCAGGTTGTTGGGCTCGTCCTTGTTCTGGCCGAAGCCACCGCGCCGGCGTGCCTTGTGTGCCTCGTCCAGCACCACGGTGCCGAACCTTCGCTTTAGCAGGTGCTGGCGCTCTTCGGAGTCTTGGAAGATCAAGCCGGTAGACACGATGGCAATCTGCGCCTGGCACCTGGCCACGTCTTCGGCCCCTCGAGTGGGGACTTCGTGGCCCAGGTGATTCAACCAGCGCTTCTTGTTGGACAGCCACACCATGCTGGGAATGCCCAGCTTGTCGATCAACTCGACCTGCCACTGGATCGTGAGCGTCGGCGCCTCGTTCCAGCGTTCCTGGAGCGCTGTCTCACGCGCATGCTTCGAGATCAAGACATCCGCAGCATCGAGCTCGCTGTTGCAGACCACCTGCACCTTCGGAATCGAGCCGAGCTCTTCGCCGACAAGTTCGAAGTTAGAGCTGCGAAAGTAGCCGGCGATACGTTGGTACGACTGGGCACCCTCGAGGCGCTCAGCCAGAAATGCATGGTCCAGCCGCTGCCGGCGTGAGGAGAAGCGGCGGATGTCGCTCACTGGGTAACCTCCGTGCTGCGCACTGCGGTGCGAGCGCCTTCGGGCGGCCGGGCGGCGCTCATGGCTTCTTCGCCCCCTTCTTGCGGCTGGCTGCCCTGTTTGTCCCCTTGATGATGTCCTCTTCGACCAGGCTGGCACCCAACTGCGCCATGGCGGGCGGTGCCTCTTTCACGCCCTGCTGCCCAGGTGTCTCGTTTGTCCCCTTGCTGACCCCTTGCACGGCCAGCACGTAGTGCGTGCCGCGGCCCGTGGTGCGGCCAGCGCGCCGAACATCGCCATCACCAGACCGAGGTGCTGCACCAGCACCGGCGCGTTGTCCACACCGCGCCCGAGCGAAGGCCGCAAGGCGATCTCCACCAGCGGCAGCAGCATCATCAGCAGCAGCGCCAGCGAGGCGATGTCATCGTCGAGTCGGCCCAGGCGGGCCAAGCCGCTGCGCAGCGCACCGCTCAAGTCAACGCCCCCGCGTGCTGCGATAAGCGCGCAGGTGCATGAACACCTCGTCGAAGGTCTCTGCCGGCACCATGCTGCCGCGGATGCGCGGGTACAGCGCCTCGGCCAGTTCGTTCCACTGGCGCATCTGCTCGGGCGACGGGCGGTTGATCTTCAGGCCGCGCTGGCGCATCGCCTCGACCGCCTCGTCGACCTCCTTGCGCGCCTGCGCACGCATCTGCACACCGGCGCGCTCGCCGCCCGTCTG
>Ga0105048_10001839_pt1 | contig 34333 bp, 15 predicted proteins | sample MAT05_FD_78382 | JGI IMG/M metagenome (GOLD analysis project Ga0105048, IMG submission 78382) | Freshwater microbial communities from Lake Fryxell liftoff mats and glacier meltwater in Antarctica - MAT-05 | ecosystem: Environmental > Aquatic > Freshwater > Ice > Liftoff microbial mat | place... | reverse complement strand
TTCAACGACGCCATCGATGAATTCGATTTCAGCAACCCAAACATACACACTGGACTGGCCTTCGTCACCCTTGATTTTGCCATCCCATCCTGATGCTGGATCGTTGGGCAGAAAGTTGGTGCGTTCAAAAATCTGTCCACCCCAACGGTCAAAAATCATCCAGTTGTTGATTTTTACGACACCTGTTCCGCCGAAAATCATCAACAGGGCATTGAGTGGGTCGTCGCTTTCCGGATTGAAAATATTGGGTACGTAAACCAGTCGGTCCTTCCGAACAATCAAGGTCATGAAGTCACTTTGGGTACAACCGTTTTCATCGGTTACGGTGAGGATGTAACGACGTGAATCGTCGGGTACATAGGTGAACTCGAGGCAATTGCTGTTGTCGCAGGGAACTTCTGTATTCCATGAGACGGTTTGAATCGGCGTTTCAAAAGCGAGTTGAGCCTGGACTGTAGCTTCTTCACCAAGTTGTACGGTCACATCGTCGCCGAGCTCCACAATCAGTTCATCTGGCTCTTCGATGCTGACGAGTGTGTCGATGATACAACCATTGGCATCTTCGAGACTGACAAGGTATTCACCGGCGCTGAGTTGTGTAAACTGATTTCCGGTAACAGGATTGCCGCCATTGATGGCAAAACTGAAAGGTCCTGTACCACCAACGACGTTGTTTACCAAAATAATGCCGTTGTTTTCACCATAACAGCGGATATCCAATACACTTAGGTCAAAGCCTGTGGGTACTTCAGGATCAAGCGCAACCGTAGCGGTAGCGCTGCTGGTACAGCCATTGATGGTATTGGTGATTACAATCATGTAGTTGCCGGCTGCATCGGCAACGGGGGTAAGGCTGTTTGCGCCTGACACAATGTTGCCGCCGCCACTTACTGTCCAAACATAAGTGAAGTTGTTGCCGGTTGAACTGCCCGAAGCGTTTACGGTTACCTGGGTTCTGGAACAATCCAGCAAATCGTTCACCAGCACAAGGGCAGTAGGAGCGGTGAAATTGGATAACACTTGGGTATTAACCATTTTGGTACATCCATTTGCAGAAGTGATTACCAGAACATAATTGCCAGGCACCGTCACGGTTGTAGTCAGTGAATCGGAGGTGAATCCGCCCGGACCCATCCACATTCCCGTCGCACCCGGCGTTGTGATGTTGCCGCTGATGGTGCTTTGGCCATTGTTGAAGCAATTGAGCGTGGTTCCTTCTGTGTTGCCATTGGGAACGCTTGCATCTTCTGTTACCACCACATTGGCGGTGTTGCTGCAGCCGTTGGGTGCCGTTACGGTCACCGTAAAGCTTCCTGCCTGTGAGACGTTGAGGGTTGGTGTTGTTGGATTTGAGCCGCTGATTCCTGGGCCCGACCACGAATACGAACTACCTGGCAACGAACTTGTGGCCGTCAGTGCAACGGAAGGTTGGGTACAAGAGATCGTCGGACTGTTGACTGTGATTTGTGGAACTTCGTTGTCGATGGTCACCTCTACATTGTCGGTAGCCTGACATCCGGTAATGGTGTTGTTCACCACAAGCGTGTAGATGCCCGGCAAGCTGACAACAGGTGAAACATCGTTTTCATTCACCACGTCGATGCCCGGCCCAGCCCAGAGGAATGTAATTTCATTCAAAGGACCGGAGTTGCTTCCGGTAAGCGTAACATCGGTAATGGTACAATTGAGCAATTGGTCGGCGCCGGCATTTGCCAGCGGCAAATCCTGATCCTGGTTCACAAACACATCGTCTGTATCAGAACATCCGTTGATGTTGCTTGTAATCAAAAGGGTGTAGGTGCCTGCAACCATTACGGTCGGGTCATTTTGTGTTTCGTTGGCAGGCGTTATGCCCGGACCAGACCACAGCAAACTAAAGTTGGCGCCTACATCAGAACCGGATGAACTTAAAGTTACACCGTTCGGATTGGCACACGTGAGGGTCTGGTTGGTACCGGCATTCACCGAAGGAAAAAGAATATCTTCATTCACCGTTACGACATCGGTTTTGCTACAGCCATTGTTGGTGTTGAGCACCGTGAGTGAGTATAATCCTAGTACAGTAGCGGATGCTGAAACGTTGGTTTCTGTACCTGCTACCACGCCCGGACCTGTCCAGGTATACTGTATGCCTGCACCGGATTGGGACTGGGTACCGTCGAGTGTAACCACCGTGGTGACACAAGTAAGCGTCGGATCAGCACCAGCTTCACTTATGGGGAAATCGCCATCCAATGCAACGTAAACCACATCGGTTGCTGTGCAATGGTTGACGGAATTGGTAACAAGCAGTATGTAACTGCCTGAATCGGCAACCATTGGATTTTGTTGGCTAAAGTTGCCTGAATTGATGCCTTGGCCTTGCCAAACATATCCATAATCAGGGCCTGTACTTGAACCGGAACCATCGATGGCCTGACTGTTTTGAAGACAGGTAAGAATCAGATCGTTGCCAGCACTGGCAACTGGATCAACAATATCTTGGAGCACAGTACTGTTGTCGGTGGCTGTACATCCGTTATCCACATCCGTTACAAGCAAAATGTAGGCTCCGGGCAATGTGACCAATGGACTTACGTCGTTTTCGTTTCCGGCATGGATATCGGGTCCGGTCCAAAGTTGGATAAAGTTGGCGTCAATGGAAGATCCGCTTCCATCAAGCATCACCGAAATGGTTTGGCAATCCAGCATCATTTGGGCTGGTGCGTCGGCAACCGGAAGGGTCTGGTTAAGATCTATAACAACCGTATCGTTGGTTAAGCAGCTGTTGTCTGTGTTTTGAACACTGAGCATGTAGACACCATCGACACCTACACTTGGCGATTGCTGCCCGGCGTTGCCACCATTGATGCCAGGACCCGTCCAGGTATACACAAATTCCGGACCTGAGGATGCCCCACTGCCATCCAGCACCACACTGGTGGCTGTGCAGGTGATGGTTTGGTCTGCTCCTGCCGAAGCTGTAGGATATACAGCATTCAAGGTCACTGTAATGTCATCGGTAGCCGAACAACCATTACTGGTGTCGGTAACAACAAAGTTGTACAAACCATCGTCTGCAACAGTAGGTTGTGCCAGATTGGCATTGCCTGCATTGATTCCAGGGCCTATCCAAACATAAGTAAACTCGGGGCCAACTGATGAGTTTCCGCCGATGGTTGTACTGGTTACAATACAATCTATGATGGCATCCGCACCTGCATCGGCCGTTGGCGCTGCAAGGTCGTTGGATACAATAGTTTGATCATTTACAGTACAGTTGTTGCCCGTATTGGTAACCACAATCATGTAATTGCCAGCCTGATTTACAATAGGATTCAGCGAGTTTTGATTGGCGCCTGTAATGCCCGGACCGCTCCACAGCAAGGTGAACCCTGCACCCGTGCTGGAACCGTTACCGCTCAACGTATCAGAAGCACCGTTGAAACAATTGAGTATCTGATCTGGTCCAGCTGAGACATTGGGTGCTATGGTATCGATGATAATGACCACCACATCAGTATTGGAGCAACTGTTGTTCGTATTGGTAACGGTGATGTTGTAAGTGCCAGGCACGACCAAACCGGTCGGGCTTTGATCGCTTGCGTTGCCACCGTTGATACCAGGGCCTGACCATTGGTAAATGATTCCAGGGCCGTTGCTCGATCCACTTCCATCAATGTCCACCGACGCAACAGTACAGTTTAATTCCAGGTCGGGGCCTGCATTGGCATCAGGCACATTGGCATCCTGTGAAACAACCACCATGTCGGTATCCGTACAGCCATTTGTAGGGTTGGTGACTTCCAAGGTGTAGTTACCGGGGATGGTCACGGTTGGGCTGGGCAAATTTTCGTTGTTGGCACCTATGCCTGGTCCTGTCCACTGAAACAATACTCCTGCGGGTGTTCCACTGCCGTTCAGGGTTACGCCGTTGGTGGAGGTGCAAGTTAGAACGTCATCGTTTCCGGCATCTGCAGCGGGTGCTGCCTGATCAATTACAACAGTTACATCATCGTTGGCGGTGCATCCGTTGATGTTATTGGTTACCAACAGGGTGTAATTTCCGGGAAGGTTTACGGTCGGGTTGTACTGGCTGTTGTTGACGGGTGTGATGCCCGGTCCGGTCCACAATACCTGGAAATTGGCGCCCTGACTTGAACCGCTTCCAGTAAGTGTAACGGATAAGGAATCACAATTGATGGTACGGTTTAATCCGGCAGAAACCGTTGGCAGGAGAAGATTTTCCGTCACTTGTACGGTATCGGTCCGTGAACAGTTGTTGGTATTGTTGGTCAGGGTTAGCACATACAAACCTGCGGTATTGACGCTTGGAGTTTGCTGGTTTTGATTTACTGGGGTGATGCCGGGACCTGTCCACAAAAACTGTGTGGGTGCGCCACCAGCATTTCCGGAACCGTTGAGTGTCACACTCAAAGCGTTGCAGTTGATGATTTGATCTGTGCCGGCGCTGACGGTTGGTAAGCCAATGTCCTGCACCACCACAGCTGAAGCGGTATTGGTACAACCGTTGGCGTTGTTTGTTATGGTGACGGTATAGTTGCCAGCCAGCCCCACGTTGGGACTCGCCTGGGTATTGTTGGCAGGTGTAATGCCAGGACCCGTCCAGAGATAGGCAGGGTTTGGTACAGAAGTTGATCCTGTCAGTTGCACAGATAAAATGGTGCAGTTAAGGGTGCCACCGCTTGCGCTGGCATTGGGAGGCGTATTGTCATTGACAACCATGGCCGTTGCACTTGAGGTGCAGTTGTTCACAGGATTGGTAACCACCAAGGTGTAAGTGCCTGCAGTTGAAACCGTAGGATTTTGCAAAAATTGGTTGGCAGGCGTGATGCCGGGTCCTGTCCATTGGTAATTGATACCGGAGGCCGTTGATCCGCCCATCAGGGTAATGTTTTGGTTGCTGACCAAGCAGCCTATGATACCTCCGGATGCTGTTGCCCCGGGAGTTGTTATGTTGGCGATTACGGTTACTTGAGCAGTGTCTCTGCATTGTATGACGCCACCAGTATTCACAACAACAAGGTGGTACAATCCACCGCTGTTGATGTTTTGAGTACTTTGACTACCAATGACATTCCACGTAGCATTGGACCAGGAATAAGTTACGTTGGCGCCTGTTGAAGAACCCGCACTTCCTAAAGTGAGTATGGGACTTGAGCAATCAATAGCATCCAGCCCGGAGATGTTTGCTACGGCAGGAACCCTAATTACAGTAAATGTCACGATGCTATCACATCCCTGCCATGACTCAAATAATTCCTGAAAAGGGCCTCCAGTGTTGCAGTAAAGATTGTCGTTGATGTTAAGACATTGACCTTCGCAGATGAACTGTGTACCTATGTTGGTTTGTATAACCGGTTTTACAACAATCCTTTGGCGAACGCTGCTGTCACAACCTAAGTAGGAATCATAAGGTGTAGATAAAAGGTTGAAAGTTCCGGGCAAGCTTACGGTTGTAAATGGTGCTTCATCCCAGACGAACGGAAGTTCATCGTAACAAATGACAACGTCGGGTTTAATGGTGGGTGGAATGGGTTGGTTTGAAACAAACAGGCAAGTTTGAACCGGGGGAAAGCAAGCGTTGCCTACCCGCACACACACGTTTCCGCCAGCAGTTCCAAAAGTAATGGTAACCGTTGTACCTTCAGGAGCTGGAAAGTTAACAGAATTGGTACCTCCATTGATGGATGATCCTGCCGGCGACGTCCACAAGTAAAAACCTGCGCCTTCAACCGGCGGAATGGTGTATTCAACGGTAGCGCCAGGGCAAACGGCTGTTGGTCCCATTGGCTGTTGGGGCTGTGCGGGAGCGGGAGGGGTTATGGAGCCGGATAAGACATCAATTTCAAAGTTGCAAATGTCGGCGGTCCATCCGTCTAACATGAGGTAATAGGTTTGACCCGGCACAAAATTGTCGTAAGAAAGGATCAAAGATTGGCCTGCGCCTCCGCCTGATCCGCCATTGCAGACAATGGCATCTTCTGCACAATTATCAAAAAAAGCGGCCTGTAAACCGTCACCATTCAAACAATTGCTCGTTAGGATGTCTATGGTAATGGACTCTGTACCCGCCACAAAACCAAACCATTGGTCGTTGTGAAGGGTGATTTGACCACATACCGGATTTCCTCCGGAGGGCGTTCCATTGTTGATACCCATGTACCCGTCAAAATCACAATAAACACAGGTAGTTTGACATGCCTCTGCACCCGGAGGCGGTGGGGTAGGGCAAGGTGGGGTTACCTGGGCAGAAACCTGAAGTAAAAACAGGAGATGAAGACTTAAGACAAAAAGTAGTTTTATATTCATGAACTTGATTATTGAGTGGAGGTGATCCTGATGAAAGTGTACTTTGAGAAGATGCAATTAAACGCTTTAACGCTTCACTGGAAGAAAAAACATTTGTAACATGCTCCTCTGGCTGAAACATCAACCTGACATATGTCGCAATTTCGGGTAAAAGTAACACGTATATGCCTTTTCCCCAAATGTTATTAAAAACGAACTTCAGAATTCTTGTATGCAAAAAAAGCCCGGTTTCCCCATCAGCGATTGTGTAAAACAAGTGCTTCAGAAAAAAACCGGGCAGTATTCCCGTGTTTGGTAGAGCTAAAGATTAAAGTCGAATGAGCGTTACATCGCCCTTGTATAAAATGGTTTCACCGTCAATGAAAAGGATTTCTGCAAAATAACTGAAAACTGCAGGCGATGAAAAATCGCCTCTAACCCGGCCGTCCCAGCCTGATGCTACATCGTTGGGCAGAAAATCGTTGTACTCATGCACCTTGGACCCCCAACGGTCGAAAACCTGGAAGCTTTTGATGCGATCCACATCCTGACCTCCAAAAATCATAAAAATGTTGTTGTTGAGATCAGATTCCGGGTTGAAGATGTTCGGAATGTAAACAAGCCTGTCCTTGCGTACAATGATGACGCGTTTGTCGGTTGCTTTACAACCATTTTCATCCACAACCGTAACCGTGTATTGGAAGGAATTGAAGGGACGAAGTATGCAGGTGTCGCAAAACGAATTTTCCAATTCGGCAGGATTTACAATCAAATCCTCAACCCTACTCGGGTCACTTACCACATTGTCGATCGTCAATTGAATGGTTTCTCCAAGCTGGATGGTTACATCATCGCCAAGATTTACAACAAGTTCCGCAGGTTCGCCCACCGTAGCATTGGTTGTAAACAAACATCCATTGGCGTCCTCAATGGTTACCTCAAACACATTGGGCTCAAGTCCCGTAAATATGGGAGTTGAACTGAATGGTCCTCCATCAATGGAATACAAATAAGGTGAAGCGCCGCCAGCTACAGAATCCACACGTATGGAACCATTGGTATCGCCAAAACAGTTAACATCCTTCTCTGTTATAAACGCCGCCGTAGGTGTGGAAGGATCCACAAGCACGGTAACTTCACGTGTGTTCGTACAGCCATTGCCCGTGTCGGTCACCAATACCGTATAGGTTCCCGCCTGGCTAACCGTAGGGTTGGTCGAATTTACACCGCTTTGAATGTTTCCGTTCAAAGTACTCCATTGATAAGTATACACTCCCGGAGCAGAAACATCCGCATTCAATGAAACCACCGAGGTGTTGCAATCAAGTTGGTTAGGCACTCCAGTCGTTACCACAGGTCCTTGCGTATCATCTTCAACCGTAACACCTGTGCCGTTGGTGCAACCGTTGGGAGCTGTGACAATCAATGTGTAAGCACCAGGCACGCCAACACTGGGATTGGGAATGCTGGATGTAAAGTTGTTCGGACCACTCCAACCAAAGGTAACCGACGGATTGTTGCTGGTCGCCGTCAACTGAATGCTGGTATTTACACAAGTAATGGTTCCTCCTGTTACAGTCACTTGCGGAATGGATTCGTCTGGCAAAACGTCAACAGTAGCTGACGATATGCATCCATTTACAGGATTTTCCACGGTTACCGTATAGGCGCCGGTAAGCGTCACAACGGGATTGGGAACATTGGATGTAAAGTTGCCCGGACCCGTCCAGGAATATACAACGCTACTGGTGGGTGAAATTGAATTGATTGATCCAACAGGAATGGTACATGTTAAGGTATCACCTGTTGCACTAACTCCCGGAGCTTGAGTGTCCTGAAGAACCTCAACGCTAAACTGTGATGTACAACCGCTCTGTGCAGTCACCACAACGGCATAACCACCGGGTGAACTGACCACAGGATCTTCTTGTGTAGAAGCAAATCCGTTGGGACCCGTCCAAACATAGGTAACATTGGGCGTGTTGCTGGTTGCATTCAACGTTACACTGGACACCACACAATTCAATATTTCTGTTGTTACATCAATGTCCGGAACTGTGGGATCCTGTGTGACAACAGTTGTAGCAGTTGTCGTGCAGCCGTTGGCAAGGTTGGTAACGGTTAAAATGTATGTTCCAGAAGTACCCACAGCAGGGTTTTGCTGATTGGAAACAAAGTTGCCAGGTCCCGTCCATCCATAACTTACATTGGAAGTCGAAGAAGATCCAGCAAGGTTGATGGTCGGGAAACTGCAGTTGAGCAGTCCTCCAGCAGCCGTGACATTCTGAGGCGTCTGAATGTTTTGCAAAACGGTGATGCTCGGAGCTGAAACACATCCGTTTACAGCAGTAACCGTGTAAACGTAGGTACCCTGAACAGTCACATCAATGGTGCCCTGATCCGAAACAAACGTCCCGTTAAGTGTCCAAACGCCTGTTGCTCCCGGGGTACTTATGGTTCCTATGACAGGCAGGGTTACGTCCGTACAAGTAAGGGTACCGCCGCCAGTAAGGGCAACTACTGGAGAATCCGTATTCGGAGCAACTACGGTTGATGCCGACGATGTACATCCGTTCAAACCTGTTACGGTTAGAACATAAGTGCCGGGAATGGTAACCGAAGGACTTTGCTGGGCTGAGGTAAAGTTGTTGGGGCCTGTCCAAAACCAGGTAACTCCCGGCGTAGCCGAGTTGCCTGTAACGGAACCTACCGAAGAAACACAATCAATGGTATCTCCTGCAACTTGCACATCGGGTGCGGCAACATCTTCAAAAACAGTGATGGAAGTACTCGAAGTACAACCATTCAGAGCCGTAACTGTGAGCGTGTAATCACCTGGATCTGTCGCATTCGGACTTTGCAAAGTGGATGTGAAACTGTTTGGGCCTGTCCACGCCCAGGTCACTGTAACCAAGGCCGTAGCATTGAGTATGACACTCGTTGTTGAACAAGTTAGGATATTCGTGGTAATGTTTGCTTGTGGTGCTGCCTGATCAGCCAACACAGTAGCCGAAGATGCAGAAGTACAGCCATTGATCGGATTGGTTACAACGAGATCGTACGTGCCGTCAACGTCAACATCCGGATTTTGAAGCGTCGAAGAAAAACCATTCGGACCCGTCCAGGCAAAGGTAGCACCTGCAGTAGCGGATCCGCCGGCAAGTTGGATCATCGGTACAGCACAGGTAACGGTGCCTCCTGTAGCGGTGGCGCCTGGTGCTGTATTGTTGAGGTTCACCAATGCCGTGATTTGTGCCGAACATCCGTTTGCAGGATTATTGACAATAAGTGTGTAGGTGCCTGGATCGGTCACAATCGGATCTTCCAGATTACTCGTAAACCCGTTTGGACCAGTCCAAGTAGTGGTGACGCCAGGCGTGGTTGATCCACCATCTAGCATTACACTGGTGATTGCACAGGTTAACAAGCCGCCTGAGGCCGAAACATTGGGTACGCTGGCATCCGGATCAACTCCGGCCGTAACAACATTGGTACAACCGTTGGGCGCCGTAACCGTAAGGGTATAAATTCCGACAGAAAATACAGAATTGATCGCTTGCGATGAAGTGAAGTTGGACGGACCTGTCCAGCCGTAAGTAACGCCTGGTGTGGTTGATGATCCGGAAATGGTGGTAGAGGAAGATGAACAACTTATGATGCCACCAGTTGCCTGAACATCGGGCTGTACAAAGTCACCGTCAACGACAGCAGTTGTGGTGCTGGTACAAGCATTGGTGCCCGTTGCGGTTACCGTGTAGGTACCTACCTCCGTAACGGTCGGATTTTGGTTGGTTGAAGCAAAACTGTTCGGACCTGTCCATGCAAAGGTTGCGCCTATCGCCGGGGAACTGCTTCCTATCTGTACGGAGGAAATCGTACAGTTCAGCAATCCACCTGTGGCTGCAACGCCAGGAGGAATAACATCGCCGTTTACAACCGCCGAACTTGTGCTTGTACAACCGTTGGTTCCTGTGGTGGTAAGGGTGTAAGTTCCTGCAGTGTCAACAACCGGATTGGCGATGGTTGAAGTAAAGCTGTTCGGTCCTGTCCAGGAAAATCCTGCACCAGGAGCTGACGTTCCTGTAAGGGAAATCGAAGGTGTGGTACAGCTGATGGTGCCGCCCACAATAATGTTTGCCCCTGGCAATGCGTTGTCGATCGTTACTATTGCAGTAGCTGTCGAAGTACAGTTGTTGGTTGGACTGGTAACAATGACCGTATATGTTCCTGGCGTGTTTACCGCTGGATTGGGCAGAACAGAGCTGAAACTATTCGGACCTGTCCATGCAAAAGTTGCGTTGGGTACGGTGGAGTTAGCATTTATGGTTACGGTCGTAACGTTGCAGCTTAACTGTCCACCCACCGTGGTAACATCGGGAGGTGTAGTATTGCCGGTAACAACAGCAGACGCCGTGTTGGTACATCCGTTGCTTCCACTGGTCACCGTGACTACATAAGTTCCGGGCACTGTCGCCATAGGACTTTGAAGTGTAGAGGTGAACCCACCCGGACCGCTCCACGCAAAAGTTGGTGGATTGGCATTGGTGGTTACACCCAGCGTCGCGGCGCCAAGCCCGCACCCCACAAGACCTCCTGATGCGCTTACCGTAGGTGGAGTGGTGTTGCCGATAATAACCACAGTATCGGAGTCAGTACAAATTTTCCCTCCTCCTACGACAGATACATTCAGTATGTAGGTGCCGGGAGCAGTTATGACCAGAAAGTTTCCTGTTCCCAATAAAGCGCCTGCAAGGTTTCGCCATGTTTTAATTCCAGCCGATTGCGCGGAGAGAAGGGTATCAAGATTGTTGTTGCAGGTAATAACACCATTGCCGATGATATCAGCTACAGGATTGAGGTATAAAATCGAAAAAGTTATCAAACTGTCGCATCCCTGAAATGATTCACAAACAACGGAAAAGTTGCCGCCATCAAAAAATTGGTCTCCACAAACTTCTACAAAATCACCCGCACAAATGGCGGTAAATGGCAAATTGGTTATGATAGTGGGTTTAACAGTCACAAACTGACGTACGATGGAGTCGCAACCCAGCCACGATTGAAGTGTGGTTAGGTAGTTGCCAGTAGTGGTTGCATTCGACCCCCAAGGCAGTTCGTAAGGTGCATCTTCCGGACAAATAACGACCGGAGAAAGTATCGTTGGAGGAATGGGGGCCACAATGATGTTCCTGCAAACCTGCGTGCCATTGAAGCAAGAGTTAAGCGGTTGTACGCAAATCTGGTAGTTACCCGGCTGCGTAGGCAGCGTGATGGTTGGTGTATTGCCATTGGGAGCAGCAAGGGTGGCAGGTGATGGCTCACCATCGAAAAGGGTGCCCGGAGGACCTGTCCAAAGGTAAGCACCCGCTCCTGCAACGGTTGGAATGCTGAAAGCAACATCCGCGCCGGGACAAATGGTTGCAGGTCCGGCAATCGCACCCGTCGGTCCTACATTGGGCGCTTGAACCGCCGATGGCGGGACTACCGTTATGGTAAAATCGCATTGGTCGCCGGCAAATCCGTCAATCAAAAGAAAATAATTTACGCCTGGAATTAGTGGTGAGGTGATGCTCACAGGAGTCAAGTTTCCACCCATTGATCCCTGATTACAGGCTATGGGGCTCGCATTACAATCGGTATACAAGGCAATTTGAACACCATTGCCGCCCTGACAACTTGTGGGTGTTGCCGTAAACGTTGCATTTGCGGCTCCGGCTATGAATCCAAGCCACTGGTCATTTTCAATGGTTCCGCAAAAATCCGGTGCCGAACCTTGGGTATAACCGATTGTTGTACTGTTGATGCCGTTGAAATTGCAATAAATACACGCGGAAGAGCAATCATCTGAGGGCGGTTCCGTGTTGGAAGGACATGGATCTGGTAATTGGGCTTTCAACATGCCAAAGGCAAAAACAAGGACGAGGAGTGAGAGTAGTTTTTTTAACATTTATTCAGTATTTTATCATTGAATACGCGATGAGGCAACCAGTTTCCCAGCGGCAATTTTGTTTTCTTTCGGAATTGGGTATTTGGTGTCACTTGAAACCCACACATCTGCAAGTCTTAAGGCTTCATTGGGTTTGGAAAGGGCAAGTTCAAGCCGGATTAAGAGCATATTTATGTGCAAAGGAAAAAAGAATTTTATTCTGTCAACCTTTATTTTCAATACTTTAACTGTTTGTGACCAAATAGAATTGAAATACATTGAATTATAAAGGCATCTGTTTTTCAGTTTTTAAAATTTCACTCAATTTTAAAAATTGAAAGTCAGCGAATTACTGTTACATCTCCGGTGTAAATGATTTTTTCGCCATCAAGAAATTTCACAACGGCAACCCACACATAAACACCAGGTTGAACATCGTCACCTTTAAAAGCACCGTTCCACCCAATGTAAGGATCGTTCGGCTGAAAATTGAAACGTTCGAACACTTTCTCACCCCAACGGCCATGGATCTGCATCGATTCAATTTCAACAACATCCTGCCCGCCGAAAACAGTGAAATAATCGTTGAAATCACTGTCTGGTTTGATGGCATTGGGGAAATACACATTCCTGTTTGCATCCACCACAACCAAAATGCGGTCGCTAACGGCACATCCACTCGTATCAATGATCCGCACAGACAAGTATCCCGACTCAAGAGGCAACCATTGTTGAAAAAGCTGCCCGGCACCCAATGTATCCACCAATGGATTCCAATAAATCGTGTCCAATGCGGTTTCCGGCACCGATACCTGAACATCAACCGTAACCAAATCGCCAAGGGAAACCGTGATGTCAGCCCCAAGCTCAATCGTTAGTTCGTCAGGCTGCCCAACCCATAAGGTATCCAACACCGTAACGCAACCTCGGGTATCTTCCACCTCCAACACATAAGACCCGGGAAGCAAACCATTGTACACGGTTGTACTTCCAAACGAAATACCATTGAGGAAATAATTAAGTGGTTCAAAACTACTGCTCATCGAATCGATGGAAAGGGTGCCGTTTTTGTCACCAAAACACCGCACATCCGTCGTTGTAGCCGTCACAAAAGGTAATTCTGTATTTTTTAAAACAACAACATCATCGCTGTCGGAACATCCAAACAAATTATTGACGACCAAAGTATACTGACCTTCCATATTGGTCTGAAACGACGTTCCCGTGCCTGCAACAGTGCTGCCCAGAAACCATTGTTGTACAATACCTGACCCTATGGTAGTACCTGAACCACCAAGGGTTACTTCTTCCACCAAACAATCAAGTGTTTTATCAACACCGGCATCGGCCACAGGTATGGACAATACCACAACACTAACCTCCGTCGCATCATCAGGGCATGGCGCAACAGCATCAAGCAAATAACTGAAACGGTACGTTCCAGGTGCCTGAGCCTGCGGATCAAAAATGCCAGTTGCAACATTGAATGCACCTCCAGTTGAAGGCTGGCCCGAAACTTCAGTCCAAACACCGCCTGCATCCGCTCCAGAAAGTAGGTTTATAAGCGTAATCACACCAGGCGTGCCCGCACACAATGTGTCAGGCGCTAAGGCAGAACCTGCATCTACAGGCATGCTAACAGCCACATTTACCGAACTGTTCAGCATTGAACCGCACACAGGTTGCGTACCGTCGAACACTGCAAGCAAAGCATAATTCGTGTTTTGGGCAGGACTCACATTTAAAGTGAAGGACCCCGACATGGTCAGTGTATCGTTTACGCCGTTCACACTGTATACTACTGTCAAAGGAATTGCTCCGCTGCCCGTGATGCTCAGCGGTGTCGATTGGCCAAGACATAAGGTCGCATCTCCTGTAATGGATGCCAACGGCATTGCCTTCCATTGAACCGGTGTGCCAGAACTTACCGACAAACAAGGATCCGAGAGCGATATGCTGCCTCCAACGTTATTGCCAGCTATGGCTGAAATGTAATAGGTTACACCAGTTTGCATGCTGCCTCCAAAAGTAAAAACAGGCTGATTGGAAATCTCAATAACGTTGCCCAGAAAAGGCCCCTGCTGATCGTGCAATACAAAAAGAACAAGATCATCAACATCCAAAACAGCATTGTTGTTCCAAGTTGCTGTGGCTGTCTGATCGGCACAAAACAGCAAAGGACTGGCCTGCATGGTGCCTGCGTCGGTGGTGCAATCGCATCCGTGCGAACCGTCATATGGAGCCGAAAAACACCCGTTCGCTGAGGCAACAGTAAAAGAATAGTTTGAAAAATTGGGCTGTACATTGGAAGTGAAAACGTTTCCAGAAACCGTTCCGGTAAGTCCGCTAACAGTATAAGGCACTGTGCCCCCCTGGAAGGTGACGGTAAGGTTGTAACCGGTATTGGTTCCATTGCAAGTTTCATCTACCGCAGCTACAGAGGGTATTTCATTAAAGGTTAACACAACGGTGTCAGATGCAGGACAAAAACCATTGGTTTCCGTCCATTGCAAGGTATAAGTCCCCAAAACATCTACCGATACTTCATAGGACTGGGCAGGTGTAAGTGTTACAACAGCCGTTCCAGGACCGCCAATTTGTTGCCAGTTTCCCGTGAATCCGAGCGTTGGTACGGGCGTTACGGTTTGTAGGTTGCCACAAGCACTTAAGTCCGGACCCGCGTTGGGTGCTGGCAGAGCACGGAAAACAACAGGTTGGCCTACAGATACCGAGAAACAAGGATCTGCCGGATCAGGCAGACCATTCAGCGCATCGCCAGCAACCTGTGAAATGTAATAGGTTTGCCCATAAACCATACCAGGCAGGAAACCGAATACACCAGTTGTGTTTTGCGCAATAACAGTACCCAGAGCCGTGCCATTACCGGTATGCAACACAAAGGCAGATACATCGTTGCCATCGAGCACTGGGTTCGTTGTGATGGAGGCCGTTACACTGTCCGCCGGACAAGCATTGAGCAACTGGTTGCTCACTTCACCTGCGTCAGTGGTACAGTTGCATAAAAAGCTTCCGGTAACAGGCGCCGCAATACAACCATTGGCATCACTGACACTAAAACTGTAAGCAGATCCACTGGGAATATTTCCAGAAACAAAAGCATTCCCGGTAATGGGCAAATTGTCCACGCTATACGGCTGAACACCTCCACTGATGGAAAGCGATACGGTATAGCTGGTATTGATGTTGTTGCAATTGTAAACCGGCAAGCCAGCTACAGGCGTATCGTTAAAGGTCAACAAAAGAGTGTCTGAATGGGTACAGCCGTTGTTGTCGAGCGTCCAAACAAGCGTAAATACACCGTATCCGGAAGCTGAAACTGAAGTCTGTGGGTTTAATGGATCCACAAAAACCAGAGTCTCACCTGCCGGGCCGCTTGCAACCGACCACAAGCCGTTGCCTGGGTTGGCGGCCAAAGGCATCGTAAGTCCACAGATGTCGTCATCAACACCTGCATCGGCTACGGGGTAAGCGTGGAAGATCACCGGCTGACCAACAGAAACCGTGAAACAAATGTCCGTTAGATCGGGCTGTCCGTTCAAATCATTGCCCACAATATAGGATATGTAATACATCGTTTCGCTCAGCATTCCGGCTTGCAAACCAAAAACACCCGTGTTGTTTTGAGCATACACAGTACCCAGTAACGGTCCGTTTCCGCTGTGCAAAACATATGCGAACACATCATTGCCATCAATAGTCGCATCGCCGTTGTGCATTGCCGTTACGGTTTGATCTTCACAGGCTTGCAACAATAGGCTGCTCATGGTACCGGCATCGGAAGTGCAATTGCAATTGATGGATCCCGTTATTGGCAACGAACTACAACCGTCAGCATCGGTAATGGTAAAAGCATATCCCGTCGCATTGGGAATGGGATCGGACACGAAAACGTTGTTGGTCACCGTTCCGCCAGTGACGACAAACGGTGAGGTTCCACCGCTTATGGTAAAGTTGACGATAAAGCTGTCGTTGGTTGTATTGCACAACGTAGAAAGCTGTCCTGCCAAAGGTATTTCATTAAAAACAAGGGTAACAGTATCGGCATCGTTGCAGCCCATGTTGACTTCCGTCCATTGGAAAAGATACGCTCCGCCAGCAGTAACCGTTACGCCAGAAACAGGGTTGTTTGGATTGGCAATGGTAGACGTACCAGTGCCATTCAATAAAGTCCATGAACCTGTGGTTCCGGCAAAACTTGGAACGGCCTGCAAAACACTCGTAAAACCACAGGTATCCGCATCAGTGCCGGCAAAAGCCACCGGGATGGCATTTACCACAACATTCTGACAGTTTTGAGGACCAGCGCCACAGCTGCTCAGCGCTGAAACGCAGATATTGCCACCGGGAGCCGAAGACCACAAAACGTTGAGGCTGGTGGTATTTTGACCGCTAAGAATGGTTGCGCCGACAGGCACCGTCCAAAGATAACCTATTGACCCGGATACAGGTGTAATGGCGTAGGTGCCAGTGTCACCAGCGCACAACGCAAAATCACCAGAAATAAGGGGCTCGGCAGGTGCGATACCTACAACGATGTTGATGCAACCTGCCTGGCTTTCACCACATTCGTTGACCGATGTCACACAAACAATGCCACTCATGACATTGGCATTCCAGGTAACTTGAATGGAATTGGTGCCTTGTCCAATGGAAACAACGCCGCCGGTTACCTGCCAGTTGTAAGAATCGGCGCCGAAAACTGGAGTAACTGTATAATTGGAAACTCCACCTGCACAACCGTTTAAGCTGCCCTGCGGCACGGGCGCAGGAGGTATGGTATTGATGATTACATTCAAACACGGAGAGGGCGTCGTTCCACAACTGGTGGTTACACCCACACAGAGTTGCGCGGTATCGACCACATTTCCCCATTGTACCAAAACATTGGGGGTGCCCTGACCGGAAACGATGCTTGCCGGTAAGCTGACGGTCCAGTTGTAATTGGTGGCATTCGGGACCGGAGCAATGCTGTAGGTTGCTGAAACACCGCCACAAACCACCGTATCCCCTAACGGAGTATTTACCACGACAGCTGGTTCAACCATTACGGAAATACAAATCGGTGTGCTTGTACCGCAGTTGTTGACTGAACTGACACAAACATCACCGCCGGTAAGGGTGTTCCAGCCAACATTGATGCTTGTGGTATTCTGACCACTGTTGATGAGAACACCTGCTGGTACGGTCCAGATGTAAGTAGCTGCACCGGGTACCGCTGCTATGGAAAAAGTAGCCGTTTGATTTTGACAAACCACAGCCGGACCGGTAATGGCGCCCGGAACTGCAGGCGGATTCACTTGTATGGTAACCGTAACGCTGGTAGAGTCGCAACAGATAGATCCACCGGCCGGCCTGCAAACCCTCAACTGGTAATCACCTGCCGCATTGATGGATGCGGTGAACCCATTGGTCGGGCCCAAAATATTGCCGCCGTTGCTGGCCGTCCATAAATAAGTGGTACCACCGCCTACACTAGAACCTGTACCCTGAAGGACCATGGAGGACTGTCCACAGCCAAGTGGTGGTGGTGGCGTTATGGAGGCAATTGGAGTTATCACGGTCAGGTTCAAGCGTACGATGCTGTCGCAGCCATCCGCTGTCTGAAAAGTTTCGATTTGCAATCCAGTGGAACAATATCCTCCAAATCCTGGTGTTTGTGAACAATCACCACTGCAAATGGTCTCAGAGAGGTTGGTAATGGGAACAGGAGTGACCGTAAGAATGAGCGTTGCTGTAAAAGGACAACCATTTTGCAACAAATTGCGCACGTAAGTACCTGATTGGCAATAAAGTTGGTTGTAAAAAGTATAACACCCCGGTGCACAAATCGCAACAATCTCCTCTACATCTGCAGGTAAGGGATTGATCGTAACGTTGACACAGTTGGTGGTGATTCTGCCGCAAAACGGCGGTTGGGTTGAATTCAGTTGCTGCGTAAGCTGGGCAACTGTTAAGGAACCATTGGGAACAGGAATCAAACCTTCCTGAAAAGTCAGGTACGACATTCCGCAAACGGTGTAGGTGCCCGGCGGATACGCCGAAAGATCAGGCCCAGGATCGTAGGCTTCTATAACCCCGCCAGCGCCGGCAATTACATAGGTGTACGTGTATTCGCCCGCAGGAGGGGCGGGCTGGTTGGGGGGATAGGTAGGAGGGAGATTTAAATTCAGGTTGGACGAACCTTCACACGCAACCACATCATTTTGCAAAAGATTGCCTGCATTGGCGGCGCAACTGAAACAATCTATGCTCGAGGGGTCGCAAAAAATGATTTCGTAGCCGTAAAAATTGCCTTCGTCGTTCGCCTGGCCGTCTACCACAGTAAGGGTCCACGTTCCATTAACTGGCCCCGTGTTGAAATTTTCCAAACAACCGTTGCTGGGGTAGTAGGAGCCCGTGTAATTTCCAAAAAGCCCCCACGTCTGGTTGTTGTTCCAGGTATTGGTAAACCCGGGATCGGGGCTGGCCGGGTCGGCACAGGGCACAAAAGTTACGTTCCAGGAAGTTCCGTCGGTAGCGCCGAAAAAGCCAATAGGTCCCACAAGTACCACCGATTGCCCCGATGGTGAAGTTAGCGTGATGGACAGGTCTCCAAGATATTCATGATCAAAATTAAGCACAACCCCACAAACGCCCTGTCCGTTTTGACCCAAAGTTGGATTGGATGCATTTTGAATGTTGATCAGAAAGGAACCTGTAAAATTGTCCTGCATGAATTGCGGACAATTGGTACAACTGCATGGATTAGCCTGGCCCTGAACCGTTTGTGCTGAAAAAAGTATTAAAACCAACCCTACAAACGCTGTAAGCCTTAACGGCCCCAATTGATTATACATGCAAACAGAATTTGGCGCGTGAAACACAGTTTTTATTTTGTTTGTTTAAACAAAATAATAAATGGCACTAACAACATAAAATTTGGCAAAGGGGATTTACTATCGGATCGCCAAGGTACAAATTTTGCATAAAACGGATCCATTTGCCAATTTTAATTCCGCACAAACGCATGCGGTATTTTGTTCAAAAAAGTAACAAAAAGCTTTCAGATTTGCCAAAAATGCACGAGATGGCGTCTTTTTAAACTTGTATGTTTGGATAAAGCTAATTTTGCAACTGCCATGTTACAAAAACAAACCACATCCATTTCGGCATTCAAACTTCCCCAAAGGAAGCCGATTGCTTTTTGTAAGAGCCCTTTACATCGGTTTTCGCTGCTTGTTTTCCTTTTAGTTTGCAACTTTTCCAACCTGATTTCACAAAACCTGCCACACCAGCCTGGGAAAATCCTTGTCAGCCTGTATCCTCAAACAAATGCAACCGAGCTCTGCCGCCGTTTTAATGCCAAACAACAGGATCAAACACTTGAATCCGATGGAAAAGTAAGCGATCTGCTTCATATTTGGCTGTTTTCATGTGGTGTGGGTGATGAAAAAGAACAATCTGCACTTAAATGGCTGCGGAACCAACCGGAAATCCGCTTTGCTCAAACCGATCATTGGGTTGAACAGCGAACCACAGCCACAGATTCACTACTCCCAAACGATCCTTTATTTTACCAGCAATGGCAATACCTGAACAACGGTGGATCAGGAGGCATACCCAATGCCGATCTCGATGCTCCACAAGCATGGAATTTGACCACAGGCGGTTTAACTGTAGCTTCGGATACCATCGTTGTGGCCGTCATTGACGGCGGTCTGGACTTTCTGCACCCCGATATCCTTCCCAATTTGTGGAAAAATTATGGTGAAATCCCCAACGACGGGATCGACAACGACAACAACGGGTATGTTGATGATTACCTGGGTTGGAACGTTGGGTCACAAAACGATCAGATTGCAACGTGGAACAACACACACGGTACGCCGGTAAGTGGCATCATAGGCGCCCGGGGAAACAACGAAACAGGCGTTTCCGGCGTAAATTGGAATGTCAAAATCATGTTTGTAGCCGGCTCCGGTTACCTCTCAAAAATCATCGAGTCGTTTGACTATATTTACAAAGCCCGGAAAAAATACAACGACACCCAGGGACAGCAAGGCGCATTTGTGGTAGCCACCAATTGTTCCTTTGGCATCAACTATGGTACACCCGACGATGCACCGCTGTGGTGCGCCATGTTCGATTCTCTCGGCCAGGCGGGTATTCTAAGTGTTGCCGCCACGGCCAACCTACCCATCAATGTGGACGTGGAAGGCGATATGCCCACAACGTGTACGAGTCCCTACCTTATTGCTGTAACCAGCCTGAAGTCCAACGATTCCCTTGCTTCCAACGCAGCTTGGGGCCCCTTATCCATTGATCTGGGTGCTTACGGCAACAACGTTTTTACCACTGCATCCGGCAATACCTACGGGGCCTTTTCAGGAACATCCTTTGCCACACCACACGTAAGCGGAGCTATTGGACTGGCTTATGCCTCCAATTGCACCGACCTCATCGCTCTTGCTAAGGCCGATCCTGCAGCAGGCGCTCTGATGGCCAAAGCTTTGGTATTGAACAGTTCGGTTTACAACAACAGCCTGGACGGAAAAGTACTCACCGATGGACGCCTGAATCTGGCAACACTCGCCCTGGAACAACAAACCAATTGCAGCAGTTGTCCGTCTCCTTTCAACATACAGCTTGAGGCTGCTAATGCATCCTTACTTGTAGTGCGTTGGTTGCAATTGCCCGGACAAACGACGACAACGCTTCGGTGGAAAAAAACATCCAATGGTTCCTGGCAATATGTCACCAACGTATCAAGCCCCTGGACAATTTCCGGGCTTGACACCTGTACATTCTACACCATCGGGCTGATGGTTCAATGTGCTTCAGAAACCAGCGCCTGGTCGTACGATCAACCTTTTGAAACCACGGGCTGCTGCCTGGCGCCTACCGGGTTAACCGTTTTCGGAATTGATTACAGCAGTGCGGCTTTGACCTGGGATCTCAATCCAGGTTATGACAATTACGTGGTATGCTGGAAAGAAACCGAAGCTATGGGGTGGAATTACTTGCCGGTGAATACCAGCAGTGCGTTTCTTGCCAGCCTCGCGCCTTGTACTGATTACATGGCAAAAATAGGTACCCAATGCGAAGAGGACTCTTTTTTGTTCACCGCACCCATCTCTTTTTCTACCATAGCCTGCGGCGCCTGTACCGATCTTCCTTATTGCGAAGCAAGCGGACAGTCGGCGCTGTACGAATGGATATCCTCTGTTAAACTAAACGGCTGGGAGCACAACTCCGGCAATGGCGGACAGGGCTACCAGAATTTCACCAATGACCCTAACAACATGGCCACCTTGCCCATTGGAACACCTTTCGACCTGGAACTTACTCCTGGTTTCTGGGGCAATCCTTCCAAGGTATATTTTCGTGTGTATCTTGATTTGAACAGCAACGGATCGTTCGACGATCCTGGCGAACTCGTCTACGATCCCGGATACAGCACATACAATATGCTCAATGCAACCCTAACCCTCAGCGCTGATTTATTACCAACAAACACGCGGCTCCGGGTGGTCATGAAACACATGGGAGCTTTTGATATGCTACCCGTTGCATGCGGCTTTTTTGGGTTCGGACAAGTAGAAGATTATTGTGTTCAAATAGGAGAAATTAACTCAAGCACCGCCAACAACCATCAGGAAACCTACGGTGAGTTGCACTCGTGGCCGGTTCCTTCCACCGGGGAGGTTTGGGTATCGTTGCCGGAACTTAAAAAGGGAAGCTCAAAACTTGCGTTGGATGTTATTGATGCCCAAGGCAATCAAAGCCTGCTGAAAAAATTGACACCCGACGATTTTAAAGAAGGCACAATACGCCTTGAGGCAGGGTTATGGTATCCCGGCACGTATACCATTCGACTTCACGACGGTGAAAAAATCCATCTAGGGAAAATCATAAAATTGTAACCGAGCGGAAATCTAATCTTAACCGCTTTCTGCTTTCAGCTACTATTCCATTTCTGAAAAAAAGCGTCTGAGATCGGTGGCATCTTTGGCTTTGATTCGGCCCGATAAAATCAGGCGTATTTCCCGCCTGCGCGCAGCACTTTCAAAGAGTTGTTCTTCTTCACTCGACAACGGCAGCACTTCGGGCACTTCACAAGGCACTTTCCTGGTATCGTCTAAGGCTACAAAAGTAAAATACGCGTGGTTGCAACGGCGCGGGTTTTGTCCCTTGATGTCGTTGGCAAATACTTCCACATAGACTTCAACGGAAGTATTGAAAGCCCGCGTTACTTTGGCTTCCAACGTTATTACGTCGCCGAGGCGAATGGGTTTTTGAAAAGAAATATGGTCAACTGCAGCGGTAACCACATGCGCCTCACAATGTTTGCCTGCACAAATGGCAGCCGCAATATCCATCCAGCGCATCAAATAGCCACCCATCAGATTGCCCATCGGGTTGGTATCGTTGGGCATAATCATTTCGGTCATCACTGTCAGGCTTTCCGAAACTTTTTTGGAGGCTGGTTTTTTATCGTCCATCAAGCGTGTTGCATTTTGGTTTTCAAAAACCAGGAATAGGAGCCGAACATCACTGCAGAAAAGAACAAGTCAGCAAAAACGGTGTTGCCAAGGAACGGCAGACCAGCCGTATAGCAGGTCATCAATCCGGCAAAAGTTTGGGGGTACATGCCCGAACCAAGCCATGTACTTAGGTTGGAGACGAGAAAAAACAACATGGAAGCGGTTAAACTTGCCGCCGCCAAACGGGCAGGATTGCGGTTGTTGCGAAGCATAAAATAACCGGCAAGCATCACCAAGGCGAAACCGAGGTAAATCCACCAGGAAGTAACCCAGGTGAAACTGGTGTAAAATTGGCTGTAAACCACGTTGTTTAGGATAAGATCACTCAGAAACAACGCAGCAAACGGAATCAGCAGCGCAAAACGTTTGTTGCCGAAATAGGCAGCGCCGAACAAACCCATGGCGCCAATTGGTGTAAAATTGGGAGGGTGGGGCAGAAGGCGCGTTAAAGCAGCCAATACAATCAATGCCAGCGCAAAACGGAATCGCATAACAAATAGCTTTTTTCGTCTGTTGTAAGTTTAACGCGGCAAATATACGGCAATGACGTCGCCCGCAACCACGTTTGGACCGTTTTTCCAAAAAATACCCACAACAAAACGTTTTACCTTAATATTGCCCAATCGGTTTTTAAGTTTGAAACCCTTTTTGGTTTGTAACAAATTATTTTATGAAAAAAAACATTTTCCTCAGCCTGGCCTTCCTTGCCAGCTTTTCAGTCGCCACAGCGCAAAACCACCGATGGCAACAACGTATTGCCTACACCATGAACATTGATGTGGATGTTGCCGCCCACCAATACAGCGGAAATCAGCGCATACAATACACCAACAACAGCCCCGATACCTTAACCCATCTGTTTTTCCACCTCTTTTTTAATGCCTTCAAACCCGGCAGCATGATGGATGTGCGAAACCTTTCGCTGCCCGACGCCGACACACGCGTGGCCGACCGCATCAGCAAACTCAAACCCGAAGAGGAAGGCTGGATCCGGATAAAAAGCGTGTCCGTCAATGGCGTCGCCCAAAATCTCGAAACCAGCGAAACCATTCTTGAAATCCCTTTAAAAACACCCTTACTTCCAGGCTCTGTAACAGCACTCGACATGCAGTGGGATGCGCAGGTGCCTCTTCAAATCCGCCGATCCGGCCGCGACAACCGTGAAGGCATTGAGTTCTCCATGGCCCAATGGTACCCAAAACTGTGTGAATACGACGAACATGGCTGGCATTCGATTCCCTACATCGGCCGCGAATTTTACGGCGTGTGGGGCGACTATGATGTCACCATCAACATGGACAAAAACTATGTCGTAGCTGCAGGCGCATACCTTCAAAATCCACAGGAAATCGGATATGGATACGAAACACCCGGCACAACGGTTGCTCGTCCGGCCGGAGATAAACTGCGCTGGCATTTCAAAGTTCCGGAGGTGCACGATTTTGTCTGGGCCGCAGATCCCGATTACACACACAAATTCATCACCGCAGATGATGGCAGCATCATGCGGTTCTTTTGGCAAAAAGGCAAAGGTTACGATGAACAATGGGAACAATTGCCGGCCATCATGAACACCGCCCGAAACCTGATGAACCAGCGTTTCGGCAAATATCCCTACAAGGAATACGCCTTTATTCAGGGGGGCGACGGTGGCATGGAGTACCCGCTTGCAACCCTCATTACCGGCAAACGGCCGCTCAAAAGTCTGGTCGGTGTTGCCGTACACGAACAAATGCATTCCTGGTATCAAATGTTGATGGGCACCAACGAAAGCCTTTACTCCTGGATGGATGAAGGCTTTACCGATTACGCAACCACCTGGATCGAAAATGAACTGGCCCGTAAAGACCTGCTCCCCGGCGCTACCTTTTCGGAAATGCCCTACGATGGCACGTACAATACCTATCGCAACCTTGTGAACAGCGGTAAAGAAGAACCTCTGAGCACCCACGCCGATTTTTTTGAAACCAACTACGCCTACGGCCTCGCATCCTACGTGAAAGGTGCCGTCTTTTTACACCAACTGGAATACATCATCGGAAAACAAGCCCATGCCCGCGGCCTTTTGCGTTATTACAACGATTGGAAATACCACCACCCCAACGACAACGATTTTATCCGGGTGATGGAAAAGGAAAGCGACCTGGAACTCGATTGGTACCTGCAAACCTGGGTGAATACGCTTGCTACCATCGACTACACCATCCAATCGGTGGAAGCCGAAGGTCGAAAAAATACCCGCGTCACCATCCAGCGCATTGGCCGCCTGGCCATGCCGCTCGACATTGTGGTTACCTTCACCGACGGCGATCAAGAACTGTTTTACATACCACTGGAAAGTATGCGCGGTGAAAAACCCGCCGAATCGGATATGAAACGAACCGTGTTGCCCGACCACCGCTGGGTAGACGCCACGTTCAACTTTGAAATACCCGGTAAAAGCAAAAAAATTGCAAAAATCGAAATCGACCCGACACACCGCCTTGCCGACATGGACTACGAAAACAACACCTGGACCAAACCTGATTAACTTGAAGTTGGAAAGTGAAAATCACAAAGCAAACCAACCCTGATTAAAGAATCACATTTGTAGTTTGCCCATATACGCTTCTACTTTGTCTGTGCGTTTCCAACCTTCTGAGGCGCACAAATCAGCAAAAGATTTAACCCGGGACGCCACGGTTGTTCCCGGGTATTTTTGTTGCGCATATTCCCACATCTTACGAAATTCAGGGGTTACCTCATTGGTTTCGTAATTGAATACGGGCGTATTGTTGGCGCCGAGAACCAGCGCGTTGGTCAGCCAGCTTTGCGACCCCCTCGTTTCTTCTTTGTAGGGGAAATAAGGGTTGTTGCGGTTGAATTTCTCCCAAAAAGCTGCCCGATCAGCCAGTTCCTCAAGGGTAATTACAATGCCGTTGTCGCTCATCTCCGAAAGCTGCTGTTCAAGTACCGATTGCTCAAGATAAGCTTTCATCCCCGGACCTACACGCGTCGAAAAATACTTTTGAAACAGTTGCAAATCATATACCGGGAAGACGGTTCCTTCGGCATAGGCCAAGCGAAAACCGGATGCTGCCAACTGTTTGGTTGCCGGGTATTTGTTCATGTCGAAACGGTTGCCGTGAACCGCTTCGTAATCGGCATCTTCCCATTTGAGGCCTTCGGTCATACTGTAAAAAGCGCCTTCAAACTCCATGCGTCGCATGAAAAGTTCCAAAAGTATCAGCGTTGCATCTGCGTTGGAAGGATTCTTATCGGCCGGTATTTTTCGTACATGATCCCATGCTTTTTTTCCACTTTCAAGATTTTTGGGATCAAGTTCGCTTAGAAAACGACTGATTGCCTGTATTTTACTCATATCCGGACCATCCATGTTCGTACCCGCATACAGCACCTGAACGGCAGCTCCGAACAACCAACCTTCTTTACCGGTGTTGGTTCGAACCTTGTTGTAGGATGATGTCATGGGGATTCCACGCAATTCAACTGTGTCCATTTGAGCCGAGGTTTCTCCGTTGCCGGAAACAAGCTCCCCAATCGGCAGTTTGCTGCCCACCTTGGATTGTTGTCCTGGTTGTTCGCGCAAACGCAGATCGTCGTACTGAACCACATATACAAACAGCTCGGGCTTACCTGATGGCACAGTTGGCGCTGCTGCATCAGATTGCTGCGTACTGTCTGAAGCACAGGCCGAAAGCAGCATACACAAGGTGAACATTCCGAAAAGCAGATGGATGGTTTTCATGTTTAGGGCAGCTAAAAGCAACGGTTATGGTATCAATCCCAAGATGGTGTCCGGCGAAACCGTAAGCAATCCTATCAGCAGTATTCCAACCAACATAACCCAGCGGAATGCCACAGGAACGGATACTGTGTAGGCGTTTTCGTCGCTTGTGAAATACATAGCAATGATGACTTTGAAATAATAATAAATGGAAATGGCGGAATTGATCACGGCGAGCACGATCAGCCAGGGGTAGGCCTCAAAGGCAGCCGTAAAAAGGAAATATTTGCCGAAAAAGCCGACAGTAGGCGGAATGCCTGCGAGGGACAAAACCGAAATGGCCATCACGGCAGCAAGCAACGGTTCTTTTTTGGACAACCCGTTGAACGCGCTGAAATTACCATCGGCATTTTGTTCAGCAACCGTCATGTAGACTGCAAAAGCACACACGGTGGCGATGGAGTAGGCGAGGGTGTACAGCAAAATAGCACTGGCGGCACCTGTTTGGCCGGCCACCAGAATGGCCAGTAAAAGATATCCTGCATGCGAGATGGACGAGTACGCCATCATGCGTTTGAAATCCTTCTGAAACAATGCCGTTGTATTGGCCAACGTCATGGTCAGCGCTGCGATGGCAGCGATGGCTACATTCCAAACTTCACCGGAATCCACAAAAGCGGTGGAAAACAAACGATAAAACGCAGCAAAGCCGGCGGTTTTTACAACGGTAGCCATAAAAGCGGTAATCATGTTGGGACTGCCGGAATACACATCGGGTGCCCAAAAATGGAAGGGTACCGCCGATACTTTAAAACTAAGTCCGGCAACAATCAACAAAATACCGATGCTGAACATGTTGCCGGTGGCACGACCGCTTTGCACTGCCGAAGCAATGCCCTGCAAATCAAACGTACCGCATGATCCATATACCAGGGTTATGCCAAACAACAGGATGCCTGTTGCAAAGGAGCCCATTAGAAAGTATTTCAGCGCTGCTTCGTTGGATGCAAGGTTGTCGCGACGGCTGCCTGCGAGCACATAAAGTGGAATACTCAATATTTCGATGCCCAAAAAGAGCATGATCATGTTTGTAAATGAAAACATGCAAAACGCTCCGCAGATGCTGAAAAGAATCAGTCCGTAGTTGTCGCCAAGCGTATCGGAAAGATGGCGAAATCCCCAGCCGCTCAGGCCAAACAGCAGTGCAGTAGTTAACAATATCACGGCGCCGAAAGCCAATGCGTAGTTGTCGAAGCGGAACATGGTGGCATACATCTCGTTCCAGCCCGTGGTATCACCCACAAGAAGATCACTCACCGTAGCACCCAGAGCGATCAGTACGCCTCCCAACGCAAGCAGCACCAAAGTTTGGCGCTTGGCTGACAAGCCGGCGAAAAGCACGACAATGGCGGTAACAAATAGGATCAATAATGCCTTCATAATGGTATCAAAATAAGCCGAGCTTCCAGTTTAAAATTGTACGGCGCCCAAAATGCGGTTCACGCTGCCGTCGGTAATGTTCAAAATCCATTGCGGGAAAAAGCCGAAAACAAGCACCATGAGCGCTACAGCGCCCAGCACAACCCATTCACGCATGTTGATGTCTTCAAAGTTCGCTGTGGAATCGTTGGTTTCTCCAAACATAACAAGTCCGTAAGCTCGCAGCATGTAAACGGCGCCGAAGATGATCGTTAGGCCAGCCAAAGCACCAAGCCATGGATTGTAATTCCACACGCCGTTCAACAAGAGAAACTCTCCGGGAAAACCATTGGTAAGTGGAACAGCTACGGCGCCAAGCATAATAATCATGAACAAAACAGCAAAATTGGGTGCACTTTTGCCAATGCCGCCCATCTCCGAAAGCGAGCGGGTACCAAGACGGCGTTCGAGCACCTCAACCACATAAAACAACCCAACCACATTGATGCCGTGGTTGAGCATTTGTAATAGGCTGCCCTGTACTCCTACCTTATTCCAGGCAAAAATACCGGCGGCAATGAGCCCTACGTGGGCAATGGAGGAATATGCGATCAGGCGTTTCAGGTCGGTTTGTTTGATGGCGATGATGCTTGCGTAAACAATGCCAAAAACGGCCAGCGATATAAAGATGGGTGATAGATCGTGCAAAGCCTCGGGCGCCAGTGGAATCATCCAGCGAATGACACCGTAAGTTCCCATTTTCAACATGATGCCTGCGAGCAGCATCGTTCCTCCGGTTGGCGCAGTCGTGTAAGTATCGGGCTGCCAGGTGTGGAATGGGAATATGGGCATTTTCACAGCGAAAGCCAGGAAAAATGCCAAAGCAACCCACCAGGCTGCACCGTTCGAAAGTTGTACGCTCAATAGATCTTCCCACAGGAAAGAATGTGTTCCAGGTGTTTGCAGGTACATGTAAATCAACGCGACCAGCATGAACAACGACCCTGCAAACGTATAAATGAAAAACTTTAACGTAACCCTGATGCGGTTGTCGCCGCCCCATATGGCGCAAATAAAATAGATGGGAATGAGCGCCAGTTCGTAAAACACATAAAACAACAAGCCGTCAAGGGCCATAAATACACCGTTTAATGCACCCAGCATCATCAGCAAAAGGCCGAAATAGCGCGCATCGGGATGGTATTTTTCACCTCCGCTGCTAAGGATGATCAGCGGTGCAAGCAAGTTGCTTAGCAAAACCATGAGCAAACTGATGCCGTCCAAACCAAGTCGAAAATGAATCCCGGCGCTGGATACCCAGGGCACACTGAACTCATGGTTGAAAGAACCGTCGCCGTTGAATCCCGAAAAAGCAAACAACGTGATGGCCAGGTTCGCCAGCGAGGCTACCAAAGCTATGCTGCGTGAAGCGGCCGGACGGGCCAGCAGCAAAATCAGCGAACTAACAAAAGGTATAAGTATCAGGTATAGCGACATAACGCATTCTTGTTGTTGCAATGGCGGACCTGTGAAGGGCCGGCGAGATTAAACGAATACAGACAAAAGCAGCAGCATAATGCCAGCCACCATGCCCAAAAGGTAATATTCGATGTTGCCGTTTTGGAGCCTGCGAAAATAGCCGCCGAGTTCCATTACCCCTTTGCCCACACCGTTGACCACACCATCCAAACCCCAAACGTCGGCGTAGTAATGCAGCATTTTGGACAAACGGGCTGTAGGGTTCACAAACAGGGCGACGTAAATTTCATCTACATAAAATTTGTTGGCGAACAATTTACTCAAACCGCTCAGTTCGGCATCTTCCACCGGCAGGTTGGCAGGTTTGCTGTACAACACGTAGCCAACGGCAATAACTGCCAGTGCAACGGCCGTAGCAATGCCCATCAACATCCATTCCGTGGAAGCATCGATGCCGATTTTACCCATCGGGATAACAGACGCACCCGTTACACCGTTGCCGGCAAACCAATGGGCCATCCATGAGGCAGGTTCGATGTGCAAAAAGTGCGGCAGGTTGAGCAAACCGCCCACAACCGACAAACCCGCCAGAATGATTAGCGGAATGGTCATTACGGCAGGACTTTCGTGCAGGTGGTGTTTTTGATCTTCCGTTCCGCGGAAATCACCGAAAAAGGTCACGTACAACAACCGGCACATGTACACCGCTGTCAGCAAACCGCCGAAAGAGGCCAAGGCCCACCAACTGGCGCCACCGTGATCGTATACGTGGGCAAAAATTTCATCTTTGGAGAAAAACCCCGAAAGTAACGGGAACCCAGATATGGCAAACGTACCGATCAGAAAAATCCAAAACGTTATGGGCAACGCTTTGCGCAATCCACCCATGTTGCGGATGTCCTGTTCTCCGCCCAGTGCATGAATCACGCTGCCAGCGCCGAGAAACAGAAGGGCCTTGAAAAATGCGTGCGTAGTTACGTGGAACATCGCACTACTGTATGCGCCCATGCCGAGTGCCAGGAACATAAGCCCAAGCTGCGAAACGGTGGAGTAGGCGAGTACTTTTTTGATGTCGTTTTGCCGTAAACCGATAAAGGCTGCGAACAAACTGGTTGCCAGACCAACGATGGCCACCACATGCAGGGCGTCCGGCGACAAACTGTACAAACCATTGCAACGTGCAATCAGGTAAATACCGGCCGTTACCATGGTAGCAGCGTGAATGAGCGCAGATACAGGGGTCGGACCGGCCATGGCATCGGGCAGCCAGGTGTAAAGTGGAATCTGAGCACTTTTACCGATGGCACCTACAAACAGCAACAGGCAAATGGTGGTAACCACACCTGCGCCGATTTCCAGCGTGCCAAGCTGGCCGAATACCTGGGCATACTGTATGCTGCCGAAAGTTTTGTAAATCAGAAAAATGCCCAACAGCAGACCAAGGTCGCCGATGCGGTTCATGATGAACGCTTTACGGGCCGCTTTGCCGAATTCCACGTTGGTATACCAGAAACCGATGAGCAAGTAGGAACAAAGCCCCACGCCTTCCCAGCCGAAAAACAGCATCAGGAAATTGTCGCCCATCACCAGCAGCAACATGGAGAAAATGAAGAGGTTCAGGTAGGCAAAAAAGCGCCACATACCATCATCATCGTGCATGTAACCAATGGAATACACATGAATGAGGAAACCCACACCTGTTACAATCAACATCATCCACACCGAAAGCTGGTCGATGAGGAACCCAAAAGGCACCTGAAGACTGTCCACGGCAAGGAACTGATACAGTGAAAAGCTGATGGGCCCCGATGTGGCCACTTGGTTGAACGCTGCAAGGCTCAACAGAAAGGAAACCAGCAAAGGCGCTGAGCCTACCAGACCGACGGTTGTTTTCGAGAAGTATTTACGCCCGAAAATCCCGTTGATCAGAAAACCCAGCAGGGGTAAAAAAGGAATCAGTGGTAGCAAGGATTGCATAGGGCTTAGTTCCGAAGTTGGTCAAGCAGGGAAATGTCGGTCGATTTGGTGTTGCGGTAAATCATCACCAAAATACCCAGGCCAACGGCAGCTTCTGCAGCCGCCACAACCATGATGAAAAACACGAGAATTTGTCCCTGGGCGTCCGACAAATACGTAGAGAAAGCTGCGAGCAGCAAGTTTACAGCGTTGAGCATGAGCTCAATGCACATCAGTACCACAATGGCATTGCGGCGCGTAAGCACCCCAAATACCCCGATCACAAAAAGCAGGGTGCACAGGTACACAAAATATTCAATGGGTACAGCTTCCAGCATGGCGTTTATAATTTTAAATCGCGTTTGCCTACCAACACAGCACCAACCATGGCGGCCAAGAACAGTATACCGGCAATCTCGAAGGGAACCACAAAATCGGTGAACAATACTTTACCAAGGTTTTCAACCAGGCCTACGTTGCTGTCTGGAGTGGCTGATGCCTGAAGCTCGATGCCGCCACGCATGGCGCCCACAAGCGTAACCAGCAACATACCGGCAGCTAAACCTCCACCGACTTTCCAATAAATCGACTTTTGAGGCTCCGTGTCTTTGTTTAGGTTGAGCAACATCATTACAAAAAGAAACAACACCATAATGGCTCCCGAGTAGACAATGATGTGCACAACGGCCAAAAACTGGGCGTTGAGCATGATGTACAAGCCGGCAATGGTAAAAAAGGTGAGGATCAGGTACAGCACGCTGTGAATGGGGTTGCGCGAAAGCACCACCAGCAATGCTGTTATGACCGAAATAACCGCTAGGGTCAAAAATAGGGCAAGGGTCATGGTCGGTTAATCGTTTTGCAAAATTGTTGCAGTTTTAGGTCGGACAAAGGTAATCCAAGGTTTTTTCTATTCTGAACAAACGCTTGCGTCAAAATTCGGCAGGCTGTTTTTTCTCCTGTATGTGTTTCTGACGTACGGATACATCGATGCGCTTTTCAGGCTCTACGCCCTCCACCAACAAATCTTTTCCAAAAATAAAATCCTGGCGTACGTAATCGGAAGGCACCGTGCGGTCGGTAAGGAAAATGGCTTCTTTCGGACAAGCTTCCTCACACAAGCCGCAGAAAATGCAGCGAAGCATGTTGATCTCATAAGTAGAAGCGTATTTTTCCTCGCGGTAAAGCTTTTCTTCGCCTTTTTCACGCTCTTCCGCCACCATGGTGATTGCTTCTGCCGGACAAGCTACAGCACATAGACCACAAGCTGTACAGCGCTCAGCGCCCTGCTCGTCGCGTTTCAAAACATGCCAGCCGCGGTAAACGGGGGCAAAAGGCCGGTGTTCATCCGGATATTTTACGGTAGCTGGTTTTCGGAAAAAGTGCTTGAGTGTAATCCACATGCCGCCTAGGATGGCCGGCAGGTAGATCCGCTCCGAAAAGCTCATTTCTTTATTGACTATAACCTTCGAACGGTTGGTTAGTGGTTCCATGACGTAGTTCTCTTTTGATGTTTTCCCGCATTAAACGCGAAAAATCCTGTTAATCCAATCCTGAAGATACAGATCCTTCATTACTCAGGACAAGTCCTAAAATTTCGATTCCAGCCACAATATGCCGGCGCCGGTAAGCAACATGTTGAGAATGGAAAGTGGAATGAGTACTTTCCAGCCCAGGTGCATAAGTTGGTCGTAGCGAAATCGCGGCAATGTCCAACGAATCCACATGAATACAAAAATGAAAAAGAAGATTTTGGCAAACAAAACAACAGGCCCCATCAAACCACCAAGCCAGGCCGGGTCCACAAACGGGAAGTTGTATCCACCGAAATACAACGTGCTGATCATTGCCGCTGAAATAAACATGTTGATGTATTCGGCAAAAAGGTAAAAACCTAGCTTCATCGAGCTGTATTCGGTGTGAAAACCACCCACAAGCTCCGTTTCACATTCCGGCAAGTCAAAAGGCGCACGGTTGCATTCGGCAAGCGCACAAATGAAAAAGATCAAAAAACCCAAGGGCTGGTAAATGACCGTCCAGTTGAATCCTGTCTGCGCTTCAGCCATGGTCCGCAAGCTGAGGGTACCTGTGAGCATCACCACAGCAATGATGGCAAGACCCATGGCCAGTTCGTAGGAGATCATCTGCGAAGATGCGCGGATGGCGCCGTACAAAGAGTATTTGTTGTTCGAAGCCCAGCCACCAATCATGATGCCGTATACCCCAAGCGAGGTGAAACCAAGTACGTACAATACGCCAATGTTGATGTCGGTTACCTGTAAATCAATGTTTGCGCCAAAAAGGGTGAGGGTGGTGCCCCACGGTATGACGGCGCTGGTCATACAAGCCGTAAAAATGAAAATGCCCGGCGCCATAATGAACAACCACTTTTCCGAACCCTGTGGAATAAAATCTTCCTTCATGAACATTTTAACCCCGTCGGCAATGGGCTGCAACAATCCGAACGGCCCGGCGCGGTCCGGACCAACCCGGTCTTGCATAAAGGCGGCTACCTTGCGCTCGCCGTAGGTCGAATAGGCCGCTATACCCAGTGTGATGAGAAACAACACCACAATCAGGCCGAATTTTTCGAGCAGCACCCCAAGAAAAAGAAACAATAAAACAGACATAACTTTTTATTTAACAGGTACTTAGCGTACCGTAAGGGGTTTTCCTTCGTAATGGTTTTGAGAAATAACCGACTGTTTTTCAATGTCCCGTGGGCCCTCTACGGTCCAGTCCGTCGTTGCTTTTTTCTCAAACCGGCAGGTGTTGCAAATGAATTCGTGCACTTCGCCGTATTGGTCCTTTCGCGCTGTCACACGGAAAATTTCATGGCCATACATCCAAACGACGGCTTTACCGGAGCAGGTCGGACAATCGCGGTGGGCATCCATCGGATTGAGGAACCATACGCGGCTTTTGAAACGGAAAGTGCGGTCGGTGAGGGCGCCAACGGGACACACATCGATCACGTTTCCAGAGAATTCA
>Ga0105048_10001837_pt1 | contig 34354 bp, 26 predicted proteins | sample MAT05_FD_78382 | JGI IMG/M metagenome (GOLD analysis project Ga0105048, IMG submission 78382) | Freshwater microbial communities from Lake Fryxell liftoff mats and glacier meltwater in Antarctica - MAT-05 | ecosystem: Environmental > Aquatic > Freshwater > Ice > Liftoff microbial mat | place... | reverse complement strand
TCGGCGCCGAGTTCCACATAGAGCACGCGCCGTGAGATCACCCGGCGTTCGCCGGTGCGCGTGACACTGGCGTCCTGGATCGCGTGCTCGAGATAGAAGAGGACACGGGGTTGGGTTCCCGTATCGCGTTCGTCCACCAGTACGGCTCCGCGCTTCAACAGATCGCGGTGGCGCTCGAGCGTGAGGTCGATCAACGAGTCGAGCAGCGGGTGGCCCGGACAAACGAAGGCGGCCAGCGGCTGGCCCTGCGGCGCGACCAGGTCCTTCTCGAAGGCGATGCGCTCGTAGCGCGGCAGCACCGGCTCGCCGATGCCGATGAGGCGATCGCGGTGACGCACCGGCGCGGGGACGTTGGTGATCTCGTAGCGGCGCGGCTCGCGTTGCCGGACGGTACCCCCCAGAGCGGTGAACGCCTGCAGGAAGAAGGACTCGACGTAGTGCGGCTGCAGGCGGCGGGCCTCGGCGCGCTCCATGTCCTCGCGGATGCGCTGGACGCGGCTCGCGTCCATGGCGTCGTGCGCCAGCGCGTGGTCCTCGAGCAGGTTCTGGAGCTGGGTGCGATCGAGTGCGTGATCGACCACCGTCGTGAGGCGGGCGCGGACCTCCGGGGTGTCGCCGTAGCGGATCGCTTCGATCAACAGGTCGCGCAGCGAGCGACCCTCGAACTGCAGCTTGCCGAGCACATCGAACACCTGACCGCCGAGCGCCTGCCGCGCTTGCTCGAGTTTCTCCAGCAGCTTGCGGTAGACGTCGCCCTCGCGGGTCTCTTCGGCCACCAGGTTCCACAGGTGACAGACCTCGGTCTGGCCGATGCGGTGGATGCGGCCGAAGCGCTGCTCGAGGCGGTTCGGGTTCCACGGCAGGTCGTAGTTCACCATCAGGTGGGCGCGCTGCAGGTTGATGCCTTCGCCGGCGGCGTCGGTGGCCAACAGCACCTGCACCTCGGGGTCGTGCTTAAACGACTCCTGCGCCTTGAGGCGCTCCTCGCGGCCCATGCCCCCGTGGATCATCACCACCGCCGACTTGCGTCCCAGCAGCGTCGTGATGCGGCTTTCGAGATAGTTGAGCGTGTCGCGGTGCTCGGTGAAGAGCACCAGCTTCTGGCGCGGCGAAGGGGTCGGGCGCGGGATCGGGCCGGCGCCGTAGGGGACCGTGGCCTCCGCGACGCGATAGGGGAAGGCGGCGCTGGTGAAGATCTCGCCGAGCAGGCTCGCCAGTTCCCGCCACTTGGTGTCGGTGCCGCTGCGACGCACGCCGAGCGCGAGCGCTTCGAGCCGCGTCAGCGTGGCGATCTCGATCTTGAGCTCCGCGATCGAGCGTGCGGCGGTGGCCTGGTCGAGGACTTCTTCTTCGAGCGCCTCGACCTCGTTGTACGGCGCTTCGTCGAGGTCTTCGATATCTTCGGCGTCGAATGCTGGCAGCGTTGCGGCCAGGACGGGCGCCGCCTGGCCGCCGCGCTGCAGCACTTCGAGTTCACGCAGGCGGCTCTCGAGACGCTCGCGTCGGCGGCGCAGTGATTGGTAGATCGCTTCCGGCGATGACGCGAGGCGACGCTGCAGGATGGTGAGGGCGAAGCCCACGGTGCCGGCGCGCTTGTCGTTCTCCAGCGCGTCGGCGCGGTTGAACTCCTCGCGCACGTAGTCGGTAACGGCCTTGTAGAGCTGCGCCTCGGCCTCCGAAAGCTTGTAGGGTACGGTGTAGGCGATGCGTTCCGGGAAGAGCGGCGTGCCGTCGAACTTGAGCAGGCTCTCCTTCATCATGCGGCGCATGAGATCAGAGGTATCGGCGGTGTGGACCCCGTCGCGGAAGCGGCCTTCGAAGCGGTCGCCGTCGAGCAGCGCCAGGAAGAGCTGAAAGTCCGCCTCCTTGCCGTTGTGCGGGGTGGCCGTCATCAACAGGAAGTGGCGCGTGAGCCCGGAGAGGAGCTGGCCAAGCCGGTAGCGCTTGGTGTACTTGACCTCGTTGCCGAAGAGCGTCGCCGACATCTTGTGCGCCTCGTCGCAGACCACGAGGTCAAAGCGGCAGTCGGGCGCCTGGAGCTTCTGCTGCACGTCCTCGCTGCGCGAGAGCTTGTCGAGCCGGGCGATGATGAGGTTCGTTTCGAGAAACCAGTTGCCGGTGCGGGCGGCTTCGAGCTTGTCGTTGGTGAGGATCTCGAAGGGCAGATGAAAGCGGCGGTAGAGTTCGTCCTGCCACTGCTCGGCAAGGCTGCCGGGGCAAACGACCAGACAGCGCTGCAGGTCGCCGCGCGCAATCAGCTCCTTGATGAGCAGGCCTGCCATGATCGTCTTGCCGGCGCCGGGATCGTCGGCCAGCAGGAAGCGCAGCGGCTGGCGCGGAAGCATGGACTCGTACACCGCGGTGATCTGGTGCGGCAGCGGATCGACAACCGAGGTGTGGACGGCCAGCACCGGGTCGAAGAGGTGCGCCAGTTGGATGCGCATCGCCTCGGAGACCAGGCGGAACAGCGCGCCGTCGCCGTTGAAGCTCCACGGCCGGCCCTGCTCTACGAGATCGAGGCGCGGCTCGTCGTGCCGGTAGAGCAGCTCGTTCGCGACCTTTCCCGCTGCAGTCTTGTAGGTGAGCTCGAGCGCCTCCGAGCCGAACCACTGGACGTTGACCACGGTGACAAGGGCGTCCGGCAGGAGGCCCCGGACGGCTGCGTTGGGTTGAAGGTCTTCGAGTTTCAGGTGCCTACCTCATGATTGCGCGAGTGCGATTCGGCGGTGATGGTTCTCGCGAACAGATGTCTGTTTGCACGTGGTGAGTGCGGGCGTCTAACGTAAAGGTCAGCGACAGGAGTCAGCCGCCGATTGCGTCGCATCCGCCTGTGAGCGAATCGGCTGGCTCCTGTTCGCTGGACCGTCTGGTTCGACAATCCTACGTGGTTTCAGAATTACTAATTGCCCGGCAAATCGACGGGCCTGGTCCTGCTCCAGTGCCGCGTGATAGCGCCGCATGTCCCCACCATGGGAATCAAGGATGCTTACGCGGTGCCGTCGCAACTCGGAAATGATTGGATCGTCAGTCATTAGGGTCCTCCATCAATTCGTCAGGTGTGCAAATCGTGGGCAGTTCGTCGCCCAACGAGATCGTAACTGCATTCAAATGCTTCAAAGTTTGCGCGTTGGCAATGTGGGTGCAATTCCAAGTCAAAAGGAAGTCCATTCCGTGACGGGTGGCGACCGCGATGTGCGAGGCATCCGTCGCCGCCTTGGTTGGAATGGCTCCGGAGGCCATGAATGCCTCCGCAATGCGACTCGTCTACTCATCCACGGCGAGTACGCGCAGACCGGTTCTGATCTCACAGCGACGCAGGGAAACCTCCGGATCGCCAATAGCAACCTCATCCCAAACGAACGGCGAGACTAAGAGGTCGAAGTGCCTCGCTCGAAGCTCCCACCAGATTCGGGTCGTTGCTTGCTTCCCGGCGACGATTACATCCCGGGCCGGCCTCGCTGCGAGGAAGCTCGGGATCGTCGTCTCGATGTAAACCCGTGGCATGCCGTGTCCTTAACTGGTCAGGTCGAGCGTCGCGGCTCTGCCACGGCCGCGCAAGGGGTGGATTGGAAGCCAGGCGTCACCGGCCGTTGGCAGCAGCCGCTGGCTCGATCCAATCCTCGCTCATTCACCTCGGGCATATCCTGGGGCAGGGCACGCCTCTCCGAATGATCCGTAATCGGTCCTGGGCGTGGTGAACCGGACTGACGTCGGAAGTCTGCTCGCATGCATCCTGATAATCTCATTCCGGATGATTCTATTCGGGAAGTCTGTGGGCCTCGGCGTAGCGTGTCACGACCACGACTTGTATGTCTTAGTTCTGCCTTCTGTGATCGAGCGTTGTGTAGCCGTCCCAAGTGAGGGTCAAATGGTTTAGGGGTGACAAATTTGTCGTTGAAATTGCTGGATAGGCGGCAAAACGATTCCCATACGTAGGATTCGCCAACTCCAAGTCAATCTCGTTCAATCTCCCATTCCAGAGCTCCTGACATAGGGGGTTTATTGAATGTCCGCTTTTGCCGTCAAATCGTTTCCCGGACGGCATAACGCAAGCGCAGGGAGGAGCCGGGAAACCGAGTGCCCAGGAGATTGAGTTCTGCGCACAGAGCGCCATTTGCTCGGGAGCGATGAGGGGAACTCAAGGGTGCAAGGGTCACCTGGATCTCGGTAGGCGTGACCTCTATGTCCACCGCGCCTGTCAGCGCCGATTGGATCAAGGTGCGGCCTTCGTCGGCGACGCGACCGTAGTGCGGTTCCACGACTCGGAAGAGGTCGATCTCCGCTTGGTAGGCGACCCTTTTGACGAGGTTGACCAGGTGCTGAATCTCCGGCGCGAGTTTGACCACGGGCTCCGAACTCACGCTCTGTACCGGGACCCTGCGGGGCACTTTGTTGCGGCGGGCTTTGAGCTTTTCCACCCGTTGCCAAGCCTCCCAGATCTGCTGGCCGAGCTTGCCTTGGGGAAGGGGTCAGTTCTGCATTTTGGCCACACGGTCGATTCCGGCTCTTGCAGGGATTCCTCCCATGATGTTTGCACGGTCCATGGAAGAGGGTTCAGGCCGCGCCAGGAAAGGACCTTAAATGAAGCGATCGGGCCCGGTGCAAGGGCGAGAAGGTTTCCAGTCGTGAGCCCTGCGACCGTCCATTGGGTGGAGGCCCATGAAGTTGGTTGCTGCATGCGGGGGCTTTTTTTCATGCATCCCCTGCGAGCACTCCTCTCCTCTTGGCGATTCATTCGCGAAAATTGATTGGGCTCAATCCCAGGGGTCGTTGCCAACGTCTTTGGAGGAGGTGCGTTGGGCAATCCACCAAATGTCTCGGTTGTTCGGAATATTGCCGCGGGCCAGGCGGGACCATTCGGTGACCCGGGAGTTCATGCCGTTCGGGCCCAGGGTGCTTCCTTCGACCCATTTGTGGGTTTCGGCGTGGCCGTCCATAAAGGAGAGGGCGAGGGAGTTGTTGTGGAACGCTGAGGGCCAATCGACCCAGCCCTGGCCGGCGGTGTCGGGCATGGATTCGGGCATGCGCACTCCAAAGCCGCCGTCGTTGATGGAGGCCGGATGTTCCTCAATGAAGACCCAGAGTCGGGACGGGGAGGGTTTGACGACGTCGGATTCGCGGCCGTAGACCCGCCATTTTCCGCCGTCGGGTCCGCCTACCTTCGCCTTGTCGAGCCAGTACCCATGCGTGGGGGTGCGACCGTCGCTCCACGTACCGATCGCCTGACTCGCGGAATAGCTGCGGATTCGTTTAAGGGTTTGGCCCTTGGCTTTGACCTGGCTCCAGTCGGAGGGACAACGGTAGATGCCGGCGGCGGCGGTGTAGGGACCGAGGACGGCGCGTTTGGGATCCAGCAGGGTTTGGGGGTCGGTATTGGCGAGGTTGGCCCCGTTGAAATCGAGGGAATCGCGGACCCAACCATCACCCCCGTAGGTGTTGGGCATGAAGTACCCGTTGTGATCGTCCGTGTAGAGTTGGAACGCGAGCTGGAGCTGCTTGAGGTTGCCAAGGCAGAGGGTGCCTTGGGCTTTGGCTTTGGCCTTGCTCAACGCGGGGAGGAGCATGCTGGCGAGAATCGCGATGATGGCGATCACCACGAGAAGCTCGATGAGGGTAAAGCCCCACCGGGGCGTGGTTGTCACGGGAGAACGTTTCATAGGTGGAAGTACACCGGCTGATACGCCGGTGGCCACGGGTCTACCAGCCAAATCTTGGGACGTTCAGACCACGCCGCTGCGTTCGACGCGGCGCGGCCGGATGGGGCCGAGTTTGACCACGTTCTCCGGGTCGAAATCGGTGAGCTTGAGCCAGTCCTCGGTCAGGTCCGAGGACGGGAAGAGATCGTTCTCGGCGTGCTCGAGGCGGAGGGCAGCGAGCAGGTCGTCGCGGGTGAGGTGGCCAGCGGTGGAGGTGGCGATGGCGCGTTTGATCGCGAGACCTTTGGCGCGTTCAACGACCGCCGAGATGATGGCGCCGCTGGCGAGGTCGCCGCGGTAGAGCACGTCGCGGCGACCACTGCGGTAGGTGGCTTCGAGGAACTCGTTGTCCGGCGTTCGTGCGAAATGGGCGACTGCCACGGCTTTGGCTAGATCGGCAGGCGGTTCGGCGAGGGGCAGTTCGTCGTGAAGATAGATCTCGTAGATGGAACGGGCGCCCTCGGCATCGGGACGTCGGACACGGATCTTCCGGTCGATGCGACCTGGACGGAGGATGGCGGGATCGATGAGGTCGGCCCTATTGGAAGCGAGGATGACGACGACATTGGCGAGAGGCTCGATGCCGTCCATCTCGGTGCAGAACATCGGGACGAGAGTGGACAGGATGCTATGGGCGCGGCCTCCGCGGCGGACGCCGAGGATGGACTCGGCCTCGTCAATGAACAGGAAGGCGAGTTGGCCGTCGGCGGCGCGTTCGCGGCACTGAAGGAAGAGGTCACGGACCTGACGTTCCGATTCACCGACCCACATGTTGAGGATTTCGGGGCCCTTGATGTGGACGAAGAACTCGGTGTGATCGACGCCGGTAGCGGCGCGGATTTGTTGGCGGAGATTGAAGGCAGTGGCCTTGCCGAGGAGGGTTTTTCCGCAGCCCGGGGGACCATGGAGGAGGAAGCCTTTGGGCACGGAATGGTCGAAGCGCTTGAAGAGATCCGTGTGGAGAAGGGGGAGTTCGATGGTGTCGCGTATGGCCTGGACCGCCTCGTCCTGACCGCCGATGGAGGACCAGGGCAATTCGGAAACGTGTTCGAGGGCGCGGTCGATACGTCGTCCGGTGCCCAAGACTTCGAGGGCGACGCGTTGGTTCAGATCGAGACGAACTTCGAGGCCGGGTTTGAGTTTCTCCTTCCCGAGCAGGGAGGAGCGGATGACGACGGTCGGGGACCCGCTGGTTTCGGAGCCGAGTCGGAGGCGGTTGTTGGGGAGGACCTGATCGATTTGGACGACTGGTCCGTTGGTGTCGAAGCCGAGGCTTTGAACCACGACGAACGCCTCGTTGCAGAGGACGCGTTCGCCGATGTGGAGGACGGAGAGGGAGACCTTGGGGTCGACCCTGGAGACATAGTCGGAACCGCCGATGCAGACATGGGCCTGGTCGGGTTCGACGGCCCCGAGGAAGGTGCCGACGCGGAGGGCGGGGGATCGAAGTTTTTCGAGGGCGACCTCGTATCGTTCGAGCGCGGAGCGGGCGTGGTCATTCATTTCCTCCAGGGAGACGACCCGCTCGCGGAGGTAGGCGAGGTCGAGCAGGGACGAATGGCGAGGGGGCAGCTTGGCAGCGATGACGTCGAGGAGTTGGAGCGTCGACAGGCGATCAAGGTCGTCGCCGGGCAAGGTTTCCGACAGGGCGGGGCCTCCGGTGGCCCGGTTGGAACCTGAGGCATGGGGTTGGTTATCCTGCGGCTTTTTCGCTTCACCCATGAGAGCCACGGTAAGGGGCGTCGACGATTTTGCAAATGCGCTGAAGGTACTGATGCATCCCGGAGTTGGGTGAGGGAGGACGGGCTGAACCCTCAGACCGGGAGGCGCATCCCGGTCCGCGCCTTGTGGTGAAGGCCGCTCTCGCGCCGAGAAATCGGGGGATGAGGTCGAGGGTTACTCGCGGCGGGCGCGATAAAAGAGTGTGCGGTTGTTGGCGGGACCGCCGGCGTCGTCGACACCGCCGGTTCCGTCGGCGCCGAGGGTGACGGGGTAAATGTCCACCCATTGCCGGAGGTCGGTCGATTGGCTAATGATGTAGCCGCCGGCGGGTCCCTGGAGAGTGATGCGCATGGAGCCGCCCGGCTGGGTGGTGATGGAGAGGCGGGCGCGTTCTGGGGGCGTGTCGGTGCCGATGTTGATGGAGACGGCCTGGGTGTCCCCGGAGCCGCCCAGATTGTCGGTGGCGCGTGCGATAAGTCGATGGCCGCCGCCGCGGGTGGGGGTCCAGGTGAGGGAAAAGGGAGCGGTGGTGTCCTCACCGAGCTTGTCGTCGCCGTCGTAGAACTCGACGCGGGTGACGGTGCCGTCGGCATCGGTGGCATTGACGGACACCGTGACCGGGGTGCCGGTGGGGAAGGTCGATCCGGGAGCGGGTGAGGCAATGGCAGCTTGGGGCAGGTCGTTGGAGCCGGAGAAGGTTCCCCGACGGTAGATGACTCCGAGGCCGGCGTCGTGGATCCAGAGGGTCAAGGTGCCCGTCTGTGATAGGCGATCGGCACCCAAGGGTTGTCTCACGAGGGAGAAATCCGAACCGAACGCTGAGGGGTCGCGTTGGGCGTAGACGACGGCGGTTTCGTCCCCGACAAACGTGGGGTATCCCAGGCCTCGATCCACCACTGCGACCTCCGCGGCGTTTCCGGAAAACAGGTCCAGAGTGAACACCGAGGAGTTGCCGGTACGTTCGACCAGGGCATCGAGGACCAGGTAACGGTTTCCGGCACGTCCCATGGCGGGATTGCCCGTGTCGACGCCTTCGATGGGTGGCACGACGATCGAGATTTTGCCGGTCTCGATGTGGAGGGCGTAGATGCTCCAGCGCTCGACGGTGGGCCCCGAACCGAACCGCAGCCGGGAGAGTGCGTCGTAATAGAGCACCTGACTGTCTGTGCTGAACGTCATCGAATCGGCATAGAGAATGCCGTCGACGGGAACGCCGTCCACGGCGGGGGCGAGCAATTCATAGGTTCGGGTGGTGCCGTCGGCGAGGTTGACCAGGCTGATCCGGTTGTCGGCCAGTCCGGTGTTGTGGTCGCGAAAGACAAAGGCGCCAGACCGGCCGTCCGGCGATACGGCGACCGAGTGGACGAGGCCTGGGATGTTGAAGCATTCGCGGGTCGACGGGCTGGCTGTTTCGGCGAAGCAAAGGTCGAAGTCCCCGCCGACGTAGAGGGCCAACTGCCCGTCGCCGGTGATGGCCGGGCGGCTCAGGCCGATGCCGTCGGCGAAATCGGATCCGTTCTGGCTATCGCCCTGGGCGGATTCCTGGCGATAGAGGGTGAGGTCGCCGAAGAAGGGATCGGCGGAGATGAATAAGGTGGAATCGGGGCCGGAGACGACTGGCACGGAGGGCGGGGTGGGTGTCTCGGGGGCGGCGAAGATCTCGACCGTGTCGAAGGCCGCGGCGGTGCGGAGGGCCTGGGTGGACCCGGCGCCGAAGAGGGCCTCGGCAGCGGCGATGGCGCCGAGCCGGGTGTCGATGAACTGGGACTGGGCCTGAAGGTGCTGGGTGAGGGTGCGGAAGAAGATGCGTTCGGCGTCGCGAAGGCCGATGGCGCCGGGGAGTCCTTCGGCGAGGAGCCAGTAGCAATGGTTGATGATGGAACTGTTGAGGTGAACGCCTCCGTGGTCCGCGTCGTCGGTGTTGGGCAGCTGGAGGAACTCACTCATCTTCGAGGGGTAAGGGCGGTTGGCGCCTTCGATGATGAGCGATCCCGGATTCTTGAAGTCGCGGAAGATCTTGGTGAGGCGGGTGCCCAACTTCCAGTCGGGCTGGCCTTCGACGTGGGCTTCCACCATTTCGCCGAAGATGTCGGAGAAGGATTCGTTGAGGGCGCCGGGTTGATTCTCGTAGACGAGGTTGGCGGAATTTTCGGTGAGGCCGTGGGTCAGTTCGTGGCCGACGACGTCGAGGGCGCCGGCATAGGGTTGGACCGTGCCGAAGAGCATGAGGCGTAGGTTGCCGTTCCAGGAGGCGTTGTCGTATTTAGTGCCGACGCGGACGATGGCGGTGATGTTGCCTCCCTGGCCGTCGAGGGAATCGCGGCCGTGTTGGGCGAGGAAGTAGTCGTAAGTCTGGGAGAAGTTGTAGGCGGCACTGACGCCATCGGGGATGTCCCACTGGGCGGGGTTGGCCGTGGTGATGAGGAAGACGTCGCTGCCTTGGAGTTCGTTGGGTTCCTTATTACGGGCGTCAGCGATCGTGATGGTGCCTTCCGGTTTTTGGACGGGGTCGGTGCCCGCCTTGAACATGGGTTTGCTGGTGTCGATGAGGAAGTGGGTGTTGTTGGCCTGCCAGACGCTGAGATTCCTGGGCACGCCCTGGAGGTCGGTGCCACGCCCGGCGACATTCGCGTCGAGGATGCGGTTGGCGCGTTGGAGGAGGCGGCCGTCGAGGGCATCGACGACGAAGGCCCAGGCCTGGGTGAAGCCGATGTTCAGAGTGAAACGCCAGGCCAGGCGTGGTTCGCGGTCCAGCGGTGCGAACACGATCAACTCGGGTGTACTGGCATCGCCGCGCATGCCCCCGGGTACGCTGGAGCGTCCGCGCAGGAGGGCATCGGCGGAGGGGAGCGTTGGTGCGTCGGGGAGGTTGCGTGGAGTGGGAATGTAGGCGCCTTCGAGGACGGTGAGGTTTCCTTGGGGATCGAGGTGGGCGGAGAGGGTGGCAGGCCAGACGGGAAGCTTGCCGTGACGCTGGGAAAAGCGGAGATGCCTTCCGCCGAGCCCATCGGATTCCGAGCGATCGAGGGCGAGTTCCTCGGCGGGACTGTCGAGTTGGAGAAGCTCGGCGTGGGTTTGAAGGAATGCGTGGGTGGTGGCGAGGTGACGCTCGGATGGCGTGGCCTTGGCGGGACCGGCAACGGCGCGGGCGAGCACGGTTCCCCGCGCCTGTCGCAGAGTGCCGTTTTCGTGACGGAGGTGAACCTGGAGATCGGGGCTGGCGACGGTGGCGAGGCGTTGTAGGGCGGTGCGCTGCCGGTCGCGGGCGGCGGGTGGGGGGGGAGCGGCGGCGGTCATCGGGGGATTCCGCAATGCGGTGGCGCGCCGAAGGACCGCGGACCGGGCCATGGCGGCGCCCAGTTGGGTCGCTCGCGGGTCGGTGACGGGGGCGGCGTTGGTGGACGCGGCGGGAAAGCCGGCAACGCCCCGACCAGCGGCAAGCTGAAGGCGGAGGGTGTCGGTGGCGGACGACTGGGCGTTGTTCGTCCCGGTTGGGTCGGGAGACAAATGGGAGGCTGTGGGAGGGAGGGCAAAGGAAATCCCGGCCGTAGCCACGGCGAGGACGAAAGAAATGAACGTCGTTTTCATCCGAACGCGGTCGGTATAGCAGGAATGGCGCCTTAATGAAACACCCTGAAAGGTAACTACCCGGATGTCTGAAGCACTTCCAGGGCGCGGAGGGTGGCGGCGGTGCGGGTCTCGACGGTAAGAGCGGCGAGCACCTGTTTCATGTGTTTCTTCACGGTCTCTTCACTGATGCCGAGGATGCTGGCAACCTCGGGGTTGGTTTTGCCCTGGGCGACCCAAAGCAGGACCTCCGCTTCACGCGGGCTAAGGCCGAGGGAGATCAGGGGCTCGAACGAGGAGAAATTGGGAGCGAACCCCTGCCGGGCGGCTTGAGCGGCCCGCTGGAGACGCGCGGCGACGGCTGCCAGGAGGTCGTCGTTGGAAAACGGTTTGGTGATGTAATCATCGGCGCCCAGGTTCATGCCGCCGCGCTGGTCGGATTTATCGGCTCGGGCCGTGAGAAAGATGAAGGGGACGGACCGAAGCTGAGGATCGACGCGAACCGCGCGCAGGACCTCATGGCCGTCGATGCCGGGCATCATCACGTCGCAGATGACGAGGGCAGGTTTCCGTTCGCGGACCAGCGCCAGGCCGGCCTCACCGTAGGCGGCTTCGGCGGGGTCGTACCCTTCCAGCCGGAGGATACGGACGATGTTGCGGCGCATCTCGGGTTCGTCCTCGATGACGACGACGCGTGGGCCGGGTTTCTGCATGTCGTCCAAGGTGGTGGACAGTTGATTTCTGGGAAAGTCGATTGTTCCGCCGACGGGGAACCCTTTCGGGGAATGGTCGGATGGGATGAAAGCCGGGTAACGTCGACGCGATGAGTGATACAGCGTTTTTGGAGAGGAGGCGGGTTCGGAGTTCCGACCCTCGAACGGGTGGTACCGAAGGTGGCGCCGCGGGATCGATGGGGGGATCGGAGAATCGCGGGGTGACGTGGGCTGGGCTGAATGTGGCGCCGATTCGCATTCCGGTTACGCGGGCGAACCAGGCGGTTTTGCGGGAATTGCGGGCGCGTGAGCTGGCGTTGTGGGACGAGGAGACACCCGATGGGGATGGCGGGGTCCCGAATCGGGTGGAGCTTCCCCGTGAGGACCGGGAGTCGCAGGTGATCCTTCTGGTTTTGGGAGCAGCGGCGTTGGCGCTGTGGATTCAGGCGGCGACGGCCGCGGTCCGGTTTCTGGAAGGATGGGAGGCGTTTCGCGTGTGGGTGGCAGCGTTGCTGGGGTAGGGCCCAACGCATTCGAATTCGTGCATTGGGATCATGAACCGGGGCGCGAGGAGGATTCATGGCGGCCCTCACCCCTGCCCTCTCCCGGTGGGAGAGGGGGAAAACGCTCAGCGTGTTTTGGAGGGTGGAAGAGGGCATTCGCTGGATCGTGCGGCACCGTCGGCGCCGGGGGCGGGCACGACGGAGCGTGCCCCTTGGGAGAGGGGTTGGTGCTTAGTTCAGTCCCGGCTTCTGGCGGGTGAGGACGATCGGGCTTTCGGTGGAGAGCCATTGCCAGCCATCGGGTGCTGCGAGGCGGGTGGCGAGGGAATCAAAGCCGTTGGTGACGACAAGGGAGTAGGAGACGCCGTCGGCCCGTCGATTCGTGGTGATCGACGCCTGGATGGTGCCGAGCAGGGCGACCGAGGCAACGCCCACAAGGGTAACGACGTGGGCATGGAGATGACGAAGCAGAGGAATGGACTTCATGATTTCTTGGTACTCCTTCACCCATGGGAAGCGGGATTCCGGGGACGAAGGGATCAAAAAGGTTGCAGGTGGGGAACGGGGGATTTTTCTGGCACCCGGAGGGAGTCGGGCGTTGAGCTTGGAGCACTGCGGCAACTGGACGACTCGCCCATGGAAACACGTCGACTCGAGACGCCCTTCGCGAAGGCATTGGCCATGGGGCCAGGAGGGGAGCGTGACGCATTTCTGGAGGGAGCGTGCATGCCGCGAGAACGCGCGAGTTAGAGGGCGTCGGGAATGTCGAGGACCTGAAGGATGTTGAGGTAGTCGGAGGCGCCAATGAACGAAGCGTCGAGGGCTCGGAGTCGGGCATGGCGGATCTGGGGCAGGAAGAGCGACGCGAGAAGGGCGTTGACCGCCATCCGGCCTTCGGCGCGGAGCTCGATCGGAACCGAGCGATAGGCACCGTGATTCAGGGCGGTCGCCGCGTTGAGAATGTCCCAGACACGCATGCCGTCGAGGGTCTGGCCGAGGAGCATGAAGCGGCGCCGGATCTGGACCTGCTTGCGTTCGTCCCCGGACCATGAGTGGGCGCCCAGGCCGCGTGGCGCGGACCACGCGAGAGCAGTTCCCGGTGTGAGTTCCCCGGCAAAGCTGGCGGGCCCGTGATGGAGAAGGAGCCTGCGACGCTCCTCCCCTTCGGCATGATCGACGATGCGAAGGATGATGCGTTCCGGGGTTTGGCGTTCCCGGGTGAGCAGGTGCAGCTCAAGGGGGACGTCCGGTTGGCTCTCGAAGGACCACGAGGTGAGCAGCAGGTCTGCGTCACGGCGTTCCTGGATAAGCTGAAGCTCCGTTATGGGGGAGCGATCCGGCCATCCGGCGAACGTGCGCCGTTTGAGGCGGGCGAGGGTGGCGTCGGGGTCGGAGGCGGTTGCGGGCGGTCGGGACGCGGGCGTCGTGGCGGGCCCGAACCATTCGGCGGCGGTGGTGTTGCGTTGATTGCTGGGCAGATCACCGAAGACGCGGAGTTCGAGCGGGGAGAAGTAGCGCGTGGCGGCGTCGGAAATGAGCGGGTCTTCGCCTTTCAAATGTTGGTTGAACCAGCGGAAGACGGGCACTTGAAGATCCTGGGTGTCCTTGTGTTCACCCGGGCCGACGACGAGGCCGAGGTTTGTGGCGGCATTGTGGAGTCGGTAGATCTCCCGGGTGGCGGCGTGGATGCGCTGGACGCCGTCGAGGGGGAAGATGCTGTCGGCATCGGTGTTGACGATGAGCAGTGGGCGGGGTGCGAGGAGAGCGGCATGGCGGGCAAAATCCCAGCGGAAGGTGTTCACGAAGAACATGCAGTCGCAGTGACCTTCGACCACGCCGTCCACGACGTGATTCTGCAGGTCGGTGATCCCGGCGACGGGCGCCGCGACGCGGATGCGGTGGTCGAGGGCGGCGATGGTCCAGGAATAACTCCCGCCGCCGCTGCGGCCGGTGACGCCGATGCGGGAGCCATTCACTTCGGGACGCGAGACAAGGTAATCGATGGCCCGGATGCCGTTCCAGGCTTCGACACCGGCTGGGGTGTAGCCGCGGCTGTTCCATCACCATTGACCGAGCCGATGCGTGCCATGATGGAAGCCCTCGATCTCGCCGAGTTGGAGGGTGTCGATGAGCAGGCAGATGTAGCCATGTTGGGCGAACCAGACGCCGTGGTGCTGGTAGCCGGTCTTGTTGCCGCAGCTGACGCCGTTGGTAACAACGCGGGCGTGGCCACAGACATACAGGACGGCGGGGAGCGGGGCGGACTGGGCTTTGGGCCGGTAGAGATTCGCGGTGACGTACAGGCCAGGTTGCGACTGGAAATGAAGCTTTTCGACGACGATACCGGGTCCTTCCAGTTGGCCGGTGACAACGGGCTTCAGGTCGGTGCGCTCGGGTAACGGGAGGAGGCCGAGCATGTCCTGGAGTTCCTCACGGACGGTTTCGCGCTTCGCCTGCCAGTCGGCGAGGGAGGTGGAGCGGAGGGCGGAGGATTCGGCTACACGCGCGGTTTCGGCGCGGAAATAGTGGGTGAGGGATTGGTGGGCGGAAGTGGGTTCGGCGGCGGCGGTACCGGGAGCGAAGACGGCGAGGAAGGCGAAGAGGGATGTCAGAAGAATGAACATAATAGGGGACGATCCCTTCATGGCGGCGGATTGGGACCCTGAAACTTGGGAGGTGCGTCGCCTACAACACGACTTCGGTGCCGATGCCGGCGTTGGTGAAAATCTCGAGCAGGACGGAATGTGGAACGCGGCCGTCGACGAAGGAGACCTTGTCGACGCCGGCCTGGATGGCGACGACGGCGGAGTCGACTTTGGGGATCATGCCCTTATCGATGATGCCGGCTAGCTTGAGTTGGGTGACCTCGGCGGTGCGGAGGTGGGAGATGACGGTGGCCGGGTCCTTGGGGTCGCGGAGGAGACCGGGCACGTCCGACATGAAGACCAGGCGTTTGGCCTTGAGGGCGATGGCGGTCATCGCGGCGGCGACGTCGGCATTGCAATTGTAGAGGTGTCCGTCGAAGCCGCGGGCCGTGGGGCTGATCACGGGCGTGATGCCCTGGGCGATGCAGTCGAGCAGGGGCGCGATGTTGACCTCGACGACTTCGCCGACAAAGCCGAGGTCGAGGGGTTGGCCGTCCGGGCCAGGAACGTCAATGCGGCGTGCGCGGAAGATGTCCGGGCCGGCGAAACCTCGGGCGAGGCCGCCGAGCTTGTTGATGGTGGAGACGATCTCCGGGTTGATTTCGTGGGAGAGAACGTTGTTGGCGATTTGGACGGTTTTTTCGTCGGTGACGCGCTGGCCCTGGACAAAGCGGGCTTGGAGGCCGGCTTTCTCCATGGCGCGCGTGATCGCTTTACCGCCGCCGTGGACGACGATGGGATTGATTTCGACGGCTTCAAGGAAGACGACGTCGCGGGCGACCCCGGTCCGGATGACGGGGTCGGGGGAGTCCATGAACGAGCCGCCGTATTTGACGACGAACGTGGCGCCGTTGAAGCGCTGAAAGAACGGCAGGGCTTCGAGCAGCGTGGTGGCCTTGGCGATCAGATCTTGCACGGCCCGATGAAACCGGTTGGAGGCTCGGGGATCAACCGCCGAGGGTCGTCGGGTCGGCGACGTTGCCCTTGTTGAAGTCCACGTATTCCTCGGTGAGATCGGCGGCGTAGAGAATGGCGTTACCTTTGCCGAGGTTGAGCCGGATGTGCAGGTCGAATTCGTCCGGGGCGACGGCTTTGCAGAGGTCGGGGAAGGTGGCCTTGGTGGGCTGGCCGCGCCGGAGGCTCCACAGGATCCTCTTACTGCCAGGGGCGGAGTACCCGATGTCGACCTTGTCTTCAATAACGGTGGCGGGGCTGTAGCCGAGGGCATCGATGATGCGGCCCCAGTTGGGGTCGCCGCCGTGCCAGCTTGTTTTCACGAGCGGGCTGTTGCCGACGCTCCGGGCGGCGGCATCGGCGTCGGCATGGCTGCGGGCGCCGTCGACGCGGACAGTGACGACGCGGTGAACGCCTTCGCCATCGCGGACGATCATGTAGGCGAGTTGGAGGCAGACGTGATTGAGAGCGGCCTGGAAGGTGCGGCGGGCGGCGGCGGTGGATTGGCGAAGGGCGGCGCGGGTATTGCCGGCGAGACCGTTGGCGAGCAGGAGCACGGTATCGTTGGTGCTCATGTCACCGTCGACGGTGATGCGGTTGAAGCTGAGGGCGACGGCCTCTTCGAGCATGGGCTGGAGGATGCGGGCGTCGATGTTGGCGTCGGTGGTGAGGAACGCGAGCATGGTGGCATGCAGGCCCTGGGGCACGGCGGCGGGGCGGGCGCCGGTGGCGGACATGCCGGGTTGGATCATGCCTGCACCCTTGCACATGCCGCCGAGGCGGACATTGCGGCCGTCGAGTTTGAACTCGATGGCGACCTGTTTGGGCTGGGTGTCGCTGGTCATGATGGCCTCGGCGGCGTGGGCGGCATGCTCGGGGGTACGGCCGAGGAGCGGAGCGGCTTTGGCGATTCCGGCGCGGATATTGTCCATGGGCATGGCCACGCCGATACGGCCGGTGGATCCGACGAGGACGTGTTCCGGTTTGAGCCCGAGGATCTTGGCGGCGACGGCGGTCATATCTCGGGCGTCACGGAGGCCGGGGCGGCCGGTGCAGGCGTTGGCGTTTCCGGAATTGACGACGACGGCCTGGGCAGTGCCTTTGCGAACGCGCTCGACGCAGAGTTTGACGGGTGCGGCGCAGACCTGGTTGGTGGTGAAGAGGCCGGCGACGGTGCAGGGTGCCTCGGACACGATGAGAGTGAGATCGCGTTTCTGGCCTTTGTCGGAGCCTTTGCCGGTACCGAGACGTTTGATGTCACAGAAGACGCCCGCCGTGGTGAAGCCGAGTGGGGCGACGATGGAACCTTCGAGGTTACTGAAGCTGCGTTTCACGGGAATCGGGGAGTGAGGTGAATGTCAGGGGGAGTAGGGAGACGGTGGAGAGGGATCAAAAACCGGGGAGCCCTGGGCGACGAGGAATAGAGCTGAGGCGATCCGACCGTTGGGAGGTCCATCGCCAACGAGGCGAGCGACAACGGCGGGACTCAGTTTCTGCGGGTGCCGCTGCGTTCCTTGAGCCAGTCCCAATCGGTGGTGGGTTCGGCTGGGGTGCCGGTGGGGAGGGCGCCTTTCGTGGCGGTGACCAGGGTGGAGGCGGCGACCCAGCGATGGGTTTCGGCGTGGCCATCGGCGAACGAGAGGTTGGCGTTGTTGTTGTGGTAGGACGCGGGGAGGTTGCCCCACTTGGCGCCTTCGTCGAGTCGGTTCATGAAGAACCCGTCGTTGATGGTGTCGGGGTGTTCCTCGAGGAAAACGAAGGTCTGCGATGGGCGGGTGATATCGTTGGCGCGGAACGCCTGGATAAAGGCGGGGTTGAATCGGTTGGTCAGTTCGCCGGGGTCGCCCACGAGGGAGTTGATGGCGTAAGACCGGATGCGAGGGCCGACTTCAGACATCGAGCGATCCGACGGGCATTTGAAGAGGCGGGCGGCGCGGCCCGCGAAGGGGCCAAGGAGAGCATCGGTCAGGTAGAGGCTGTTGGTGTTGTCCTCGCTGGCGCCCCAGTCCATGACGTGATTGGCCCAGGTTTGGCGGAGGGCGCGGGTTTCACCGACGCCGTGGTTGTTGACCAGGCGGTCGTCGTTGTCGTCGGAGTAGAGGTTCCAGGCGAGGTGAAGCTGTTTGAGATTCACGGCGCAGGCGGCGGCCTGGGCACGGCTCTTGGCCTTGGAGAGGGCGGGGAGGAGAAGCGAGGCGAGAATCGCGATGATGGCGATGACCACCAGTAGCTCGATGAGCGTGAAGGCGCGGCGCGGATTGATGGCCAAGTGGGTCACAGGAGTCCGGTGGTTTCGGGGAAGTCGCAGAGCACGTTGAGGCTTTGGACGGCCTGTCCGCTGGCGCCTTTGACGATGTTGTCTACGGCGCTGAACACGAGAAGACGTCCGGTGCGAGGGTCGAGGCGCCAGGCGATTTCGACGAGATTGGTGCCGACGACATTCTTGGTATCGGGGAGGGCTTTGCCTTCGAGCACTCGGACGAACGGTTCGTTGGCGTAGGCGTCGCGGTAGCAGGCGGCGATGCGATCGGCGAGGTCGGCGGCCTCGGTGGGGTTATGGAAGGGCTGGGCCGGGGCGAAGTAGAGGGTGGTGTGGATCCCTCGATTCACCGGGACGAGATGCGGGGTGAACTGGAGGATGACGGGCTGTCCGGCGGCGAGAGAGAGCTGTTCCTCGATCTCGGAGAGGTGGCGGTGTTTGGGAACGCCATAGGCCCGGAGGCTTTCGTTGCACTCGCAAAAGAGATAGTCGACCTCGGCTTTGCGGCCGGCGCCGCTGACCCCCGAGAGCGAATCGGCTATGATGCCGGTGGGTTTGATCAGGCCGCCTCGAACGAGTGGGAGCGTGGGGAGGAGGATGCTGGTGGGGTAGCAGCCAGGGGAGGCGATCAGTGAGGCGCCACGGATCTGGTTTCGATAGACCTCGGGCAGCCCGTAGACAGCCTCGGCGAGGAGTTGAGGGGCTGGATGCTCGTGGTTGTAGAACTCGGCGTAGGTGGCGGCGCTGCGGAGGCGAAAATCGGCGCTGAGATCGATGACGGTGCAACCGGCAGCGAGCAGAGGGATGGCGAATTCGGCAGCGACACCATGCGGCAGGGCAAGGAAGACAATGTGGGCAGCGCGGACGAGTAGTTCGGGGTTCGGCTCGGAGAACCGGAGGAAGCGGGACGTCGGGTGGCTGGCGAACTTAGGGAAGATCTGGGCCACGGTCTGGCCAGCGTACTGGCGGGACGTGACGGCGGCGAGTTTGACGCGCGGATGATGGAGGAGGAGTCGGACGAGTTCCTCACCGGAGTAACCGGACGCGCCGACGATGGCGACGGGGATGGGGTCGGGGGAGGAAGTGGGCATGGCTGAAGAATGGAGGGTTGAAAGAAAAAAGCCCCGCTGGATGGCCAGCGGGGCGTCGGAAGCGGGAAACGATCAGCGTTTGCTGAACTGGAAGCGCTTACGGGCACCGGGCTGGCCGTACTTCTTGCGCTCGCGCATACGCGGGTCGCGGGTCAGGAGGCCTTCGGTGCGGAGGGGGGCCCTGAGATTGACGTCGGTTTCCAGGAGGGCCCGGGCGATGCCGAGGCTGACGGCGCCGGCTTGTCCGATGGGGCCGCCTCCGGCGACGCTGACACGGATGTCATACTTGCCGACGGACTGGGTCGCGGTCAGCGGCCGCAGGGCGACGGTGCGCAGGGTGTCCGTGGGGAAGTAATTCTCGAGAGCGCGACCGTTGATGGCGACCTTGCCGGTGCCGGTCACGATTCGGACGCGGGCGGTGGCGGTCTTTCGGCGGCCAGTCCGGACGACTTCGTTGGTCTTCGGATCGATCATGATGATGAGAGCGGTCTAGTGGCGGGGGTCAAGGTGGCCTGAATCAATGGGCCGGCGCAAGGACGGCGGGCTTCTGGGCTGCGTGCGGGTGTTCGGCTCCCGCGTACACCTTGAGTTTGGTGAGCAACTGGCGGCCGAGGCGGTTCTTTGGGATCATGCCTTTGACCGCGTGGTGGATAAGGTCTTCGGGTTGCTTGGCTCGGACCTGCGCCACGGAGCGGTACTTTTCGCCACCCTTCCAGCCCGAGTAGGACATGTAGTGCTTGGCGGTTTCTTTTTTACCCGTGAGACGCACCTTGGAGGCGTTGATGACGACGACAAAGTCGCCGGCGTCCAGGTGAGGGGTATAGATCGGCTTGTTCTTGCCGCGGAGAATGTCCGCGACTTGGACTGCCACGCGCCCGAGCACCGCGTCCGCGGCATTAATGATGTGCCAACGGCGCTGATCCTGAGCCTGTTTCGGCAGAAAAGTCTTCATGTCTTCCCAGAAAAAAGGGAGGCGAAAGCTACCAGCGGACCGCCCTCCGTCAACAGCCATTTCTGAACCGCGCCGGATTGCGGGTGCGGGGGGTGCCGGGAAGGGCCCTACGCCGTTGGCCGGTCGAGGCGCTGGCGGTGTTTTCTGTCGCGGAGCGACATCCGCAGGTTGTCAGGCGTTTCAACTCCCGGATGCCGCCTCCCGAAGGGTCTTCCCGTCGCAGAGCGACGGTTGAATAGGACGCCCGAGCTGAGTGCTCAGGCTGCGGCGCAGGTGAATTCAGCCCTGGGAGTGGAGCCAGTGGATTTTGACCTCTTTTTCCAACAAGTGGAATTCCGGATCGCCCGTGACGAGTCGGGTCTTCCGCTCCTTTGCGAGTGCGGCAGCAAACGCATGATTTCAAATTGGCGGCGCAGCCAAACAGGAATGACGACCTGACCCTTCGTCGTGAAGTGAACACTGTCTGTACGCGAATCGGCCGACATGAGCGAATTCTCGCGGAAACTTGTCGTACGGCTCACGCGATGGATTAGGCGCGCCTGGCAGAACCTGCGGGGGAACCTGCTCGCGCGGACGGGAGGTTGGGCTGGCGCCTTCGGGTTTTCTTCCCGGCCGTGGACGGGACCGCGAAATGGGCTCCCATCTGCTGGACTTCGGTCAGGGAGGTGACGCCCTCCCTAGCCTTGCTGAGGCCGTCTTCAACCACGGATTTCAGGCCACGCTGGCGAAGATGCGCACGCAGCGAGAGCTCGTCCGTGTGCTCCAGGATGAGTCGACAGTCCGACTCGCCTTTGTGCCAGATTTCGAACACGCCGATGCGCCCACGGTATCCAGTCCCCCGGCAGGCCTCGCAGGCACCCGGCTGCCAGGCTGTGGCCTGAGACGGCAACTGAAGCGAGTTCAGCCAAGTGCGGACCGAATTCGAAACCGGGCTCTCACGCCGACACTCGGGACAGAGGCGTCTCACCAGCCGTTGGTTGACCACAATCTGAAGCAACGTGGCAATCTGGTGATCCGGAATGTTCCAGTTTCGCAGCAGCGTCACCACTCCGGCCACATCCGGGCAATGCATCGTGCTCATGACGAAGTGGCCGCTGGAGGCGGCTTCGATGGTGATCTGCGCGGAAGCCTGGTCTCGCATCTCGCCGATCAGGAGGTAGTCAGGGTCCAGCCTGAGCATGGCACGCAACCCTGACGTGAATGTCGGCCCGTGCACCGTGTCCACCTGGATCTGAGTGATGCCGTCGAGGCGCAGACGCAGCCTCCAACCCTGACTGAACGGCTCAATGTGCACGTCCGTGATGCGGTTCTGAAGCGAGTCTTCAAACACCGCTCGCGCCAGCACCTCAAGGGATTGCGAGCCCTCGGTGAGGGAGCCGGGCTTGAGCAACGCGTTGACACGCGGCGCCAGGGCAGGATTCAGCGTCGGTAACCAGCCGGTTCGATGTGGTGTTGTTTGCATAGCCGTAATCCCTGTTTCGAAGAACGCCGCTGCACCCATCGGTGTCCTCCCCACCGCACACGCCTGACTCGGTGGCATGACGAAGCCAGCGTCTGTTGGGCTCTTGTATTCGTTGGCTCAATACCACGTCCGCCAGGTCTTCAACACCGCAACTTTCGACGGCTGGCATCGGAACGGCGTCTTTTCGACCCGTTGGACCCGGCGTGCGACTTCTCCATCTGTTTTCTCGCCGCGATCCACTCGGCTCACCGCTTCTCCCGTCGCCGCGATCGCCAACCGCCCACCCACTCGCTTCGCCAGGTCCATCAACACTCGGGCGACAACCTCCACGCCGAAGCGCTCGGGCAGCTCGTCTAGCCGTTCGATAGAATGATGGCGATCCACCGGGTTAGGGTTCGGGCCGGTTGACGGCTTTGCCGAGGAACTGGATGTCGCGCAGTCCAGTCTTGCGGAACAGATCCGGGCCGGTCCCGGCGATCCCTGAAACTTCATCGAAATCGACCGTGAGCCGTAGGGCATTCAGATGGTCGCGCAGGCGGCGGGCATCTGGGAGGGAGGGAGAGCGTTCACCGGCGACAATTCGAAAGAGAACGAGCGGTCGGAGGGTGTCGGCGTGGCGGGTGAGGAGTCGGAAGGGTTCGGTTTGCGAGAAGAATTCCGGATTCGTGTTGAAGACGGACATCCAGGCGTCGGGAAAGCGGGAGGGGAGGGTGGCGAGGTCGGGGAGGATGGGGTTGTGGATGACGACTGCGCCAAACATCGGCGGGCTTGAGGCAGCATAGCGGAGCGCGCCAAAACCGCCCATGCCCCAGCCGTCCACGGCTCGGCGGGCGGGGGAGCCTCCCAACTTCCATCGGGATTCAATGTGGGGAATGACTTCCTGGGTGAGGATGCTTTCCGAGGGAACCCGGCCATCGGCGGAATCCATGAACCAACTGCCGCGCCCGCCGTAGAGCCAGACCCAGGCGAACGGCTGAGTTTCTCCGAGACGCAAGGCGACGTCGAGGTAGCCGGTGGTTTCGAGGTGCCGGCCTTCGTCCTCTTCCCGTCCGTGAAGGTGGAAGACGACCGGCCAGCCATCCTTGGGGGGCACGGCAGGCGCGGGGGGCAGGTAGAGAGAATAACCTACCGGACGTTCCAGAAGGGGACTGTAGACGACGTGGTGGCTGAGGCGGGGAGGAAGGGAGGCCGGCGGGTTGACCCAGGGACCATCGCGGTCGGAGGACTTGGCCATTCCCAGCCAGGAAACCGCGAACTCCAAACCGTCCAGCGCGAGGTGGGCGGGAAGCTGGGCGTTCTCCGGGAGAGGTTCGCGGGTTTCGGCCCATTCGACGGTGAGTCGGGCTTGGCGCAGGACCTCGCGGAGGGCCTGGTTCTCGGCGAGAAAAGGGTCCTGCTTACTGACGACTAACCGGAGACCGGTGCGGCCGCGGATCTGTTCCCGGTACCGTTGGGCGAGGAACGCCGGGTGATTGGTGGCGGCGCGATCGAACTGGGAGCCGAAGATTTCCTGAAAGTCATCGCGGAGGGCCGAATTCGTGGCCCACGCCTGGGCGGAATGGAACGTGCCGGAGTAGGACGCGGCCGAGCCGAACGTGTCCGAATGGGCGAGAGCGAAACGAATGGCTCCGAAGCCTCCCCGTCCGATGCCTTGAACCGCACGATTCTCGCGATCCGGCAGCGTTCGGAAGGCGCGATCCACGGCGGGGATCAATTCATGGAGGACGATGGTAGCGGCGGGTGTCCCGCCGGACGCGGCATCGGTGTAGAAGGACTCGGCTCCATAGCGGAGGTAAACAACGAAGAGGGGCGGGAGGACGCGGTCCAGGATGGCCTTGTGAACGAGCGAGGGCGGGAGGGCGACGCTGCTGGAGTCCACGGATCGGTTGGGCAGCCAGTAGAGGACGGGAAAGCGGTTGGTGTCGGCGGGTGAGTAGCCCGGGGGTGGCAACACCTCGAAGAGAACGTCGCGGCCGAGGATCCTGCTCTTGAAGGTGTGCGGCTCGGGTTGGGCGTTGGTGGTGGCCGCGGCATGGATTGGGACGACGGCGGTCCCGAAGACAAGGCCAACCCAGGCGAGAAGGGCCCAGATGGGGAGGGTGGGTGGGGGAAGACTGTTGGGCGATAGCGGTATGCGCGTGAGCCTGGGCGTGGAATGCGGGCGGTCCGGGCCAGAACAGGGCGGTAGGGCGCGTTGCGTGAGATCGCAGTCCAGGACAGCCGACGACGCAGAACTCACGGATTCAACACGATTTTGCCGGAGAGTGTTCCGCGTTTGCCGACGGTGGATTCCTCCTGAAGGCGGTGGGCGAGGGCGGCATCGGCGAGGGGAAGGACTCGATCGATGCGCGGCTTGAGCTGGCCTTGAGCGAGCCAGCGGTTGATGTCGAGGGCGGCGGCGCGCTGTTCGTCGGGAGTGGCCGCGAACATCACGAAGCCGCGGACCGAGCAGCCCTTGACGTAGAACGGGCCCACCGGAAAGGGGGGGCGGGCGTCGCGACCGGCCATGAGGATGAAGCGACCGCGTGCGGCGAGGGCGGCAGTAGCGCGGTCGAAGTCAGGTTCGCGGGTGGTTTCCCACCAAACGTTCACCCCGGAAGGGGCGACCTTTTTGAGTTCGGCGAGCACATCCTGAGTGGCGTAATTGAAGGCGGCTTCGGCACCCAGATCACGGCAGGCCTGAACTTTCGCGTCGGTGCCGGCGGAGCAGAACACGCGGGCGCCCAGGGCGCGAGCCAACTGAATGACGGTGGAGCCAACGCCTCCGCTGCCTCCGTTGACGAAAAGCGTTTCGCCGCTGAGCAGTTGGGCTTCGCGCACGAGGCCGAGATGCGCGGTGATAGAAACGAGCGCGGCAGCGGCGGCCTGTTCATCGGTCACTCCATCGGGCAAAGGATACGCCCAGGCTTCATCGACGGCGATTTGTTCCGCGAAAGTGCCCTGTCGGCCGAGCAGACCCTGATTGCTGCCCCAGACTCGATCCCCGACCTTGAAGAGGCGCACCTCCGACCCGATGGCTTCGACGACACCGGCGAAGTCGCATCCGACGACGAAGGGTTTGGGGAGATCGACAGGGATGAGGCCCGATCGGATGTAGGTGTCGATGGGATTGACGGCGACGGCGCGCGTGTGGATGAGCAGTTGATTCGGTTGGGGGACGGGGGTTGGCAGGTCGCCGAACTGGATGGTTTCGGGGGGACCTGTGCGCTGGAGGAACGCGGCCTTCATGGCGCTGGACCTTGGATGACGTGTCGGGGAACAGCAACGGGGTTTCCGGGGGCAATCGCCGGCTCGCACTGGGAAGGATGGGCCGGTAGGATGGCGGTGATGAATCGAGAAGCGTGGTTGATGTTCCTCGGCCTGGCGGTGGCCAGTGCGGTGGGGGTCCTCGGCTTTGCCGCGTGGAAGAAGAACCAGGAACTTGGGACGGTTCAGCTTCAACTGGAGGAGGTGCGGAAAGCCGCAGACCAACGAGGCGCGCATCTGGCGGAGGCGGCCCATGCCTTGGATCTTGAGCGCAAGCGGGCGGCAGCGCTGGCCCAGGAGTTTTCAACCGTCACCAACACCCAGCAGCGGCTGGAATCCGAGATGCGTGCGGCGCTGCAGTCACGGGACATCGCGATTTCGGAACTCCAGGGAAAACTCACGGTCAACATTCTGGATCGCATTCTCTTTGATTCGGGCGAGGCAACCCTGAAGGCCGAGGGAACGCACGTCCTGGATCAGGTCGCGAAGGTTCTGGCCCGCTTCGAGTCCCGACAGGTTCAGGTGTTCGGACACACGGACAACATTCCGATTCGCCTCAAATTCCCCAGCAATTGGGAGCTTTCCACCGCCAGGGCGGTGTCGGCCGTGAGGTATTTGACCGAAAAGGCCGGGGTGGACCCGCGACGGCTCTCGGCGGTGGGGTGCGGCGAGTTTCAGCCCATCGCGGACAACGCGACCGGCGAAGGCCGGGCCAAGAACCGCCGAATCGCATTGGTTGTCCTGCCGGAGCAGTTCGCTCCGACCGATGTGGATCGCTCAGACACGAATGCGGCGTCGGCGATTCCCCCGATTCCCCTCGAGTCGTCAACGGCCAGGAAGGCGGTGCAGACAAATGCACCCCCGACCGACGTGGAGGGCGGAGCGGACCTTCCTTTGGCGCCGACCACGAACGAAATTCCGGCGACCGTGGAGCCGGCAGGCGCAGCGATCGTCGCACCGACGCCTTAGAGATGGCATGGGTTGTTGGCGGCCGAGCGCTTGGGCGCCAACAACTCATGTCATCTCTTAACCCATCGACCGGCGATTACGCCGTGATGGTGCGTTCGTCCTCCTTGCCCACGGCGGCGGCAAGGTCTTGCTCGTGCTTGGCGCGGGCGGAATCGATGTCGTATTTGTCGTTGTCCGGATGCGACGGATTGAGCGGCGAGATGTCGCGCAGCCTTTGGATGATGGGTGGCAGGTGCTGGAGCAGGTAGTCGACGTCGTCGTCGGTGTTGTAGATGCCCAGGCTGAAACGGACGCAGCCGCGTGCCCGCATGGGGGTCAGGCCCATCGCCATCAGGACATGGGAGGGGTCCAACGAACCGGTGGTGCAGGCGGAACCGCTGGAGGCGCAGATGCCGACCTGGTCCAGCAGCATCAGGACCGCTTCGGCTTCGATGAACTCGAAGGCGATGTTCGAGGTGTTCGGCAGGCGGTTCTCGCGGTCGCCATTGACGAATGTGTTCGGGATCGACTTGAGGATGGTGGATTCGAGGCGGTCCCGGAGTTTTCGAACGCGCGCGTACTCGGTTGAGAAATGGGCAGTGGCCATCTCGGCGGCTTTGCCGAAGGCGATGATGTGCGGGACGTTCTCGGTGCCGCCGCGGCGACCGCGTTCCTGGTGGCCTCCGATGACGTAAGGTTGAAAGCGGGTGCGACGCTTCACGTAAAGCAGGCCGATGCCCTTGGGGGCGTAAAGCTTATGGGCGGACAGGGACAGGAAATCGACCCCGATGGCTTTCACGTCGATCTTCATCTTGCCAGGGGTCTGGACAGCATCGGTGTGGAAGAGAACCCCTTTGCTGCGGCAGATGGCGGCGATCTCCTCGATGGGGAACAGCACGCCGGTTTCGTTGTTGGCCCACATGGTCGACACGATGGCGGTGTCGGGGCGGATCGCCTTCTCAAGCAGATGCAGATCGAGGGAACCGTCGGAGTCGACGGGCAGGAACGTCACCTCGTGGCCCTGCTTCTGGAGAAACTCGCCGTAATTGATGTTGGCCGAGTGTTCGACCGCCGTGGTGATGACGTGGCGTTTGCCGGTTTGGGTGACGAGGGCGCTGTGAATTGCGGTATTGTTGCTCTCGGTTCCACAGCTGGTGAAGGTGATCTCCTTCGGCTCGGCATGGATGAGTTCCGCGATCTTCGTTCGGGCGCCCTCGACCGCTTTATGGACATCGGTGGCGATGCGGTAGGCACTGGAAGGATTCGCCCAGCCGTCACGAAGGAACGGGATCATCGCGTCGGCGACTTCGGGGGCGACCCGGGTGGTCGCGTTGTTGTCCAAATAGTAAAATCGCTCCTGGCTCATGGCATCTAGTACTTCCTTCCGGCATCCAAGAACCGGACTGAACTTGTCCGTTTCAGTCTATGGAAGGTCGGTAGGTCTGCAAGCGCTTCGGTAAGCGTGGCGGTTTTGAGCCGCCCCACCCAGCATTGGCTTGACCGAATCGGTCAAACGGTTGACACGGGCGGGAGTCGAGCGCAAGATTTAGTTAAGTAACCTGAGTAACTTAGTCATGAATACAGTCGAGACGGGTAAGGCCAAGTTGAACCACAATGAAGTGATCAAGGAGGCAGTGCCGACCCTGGCGGGGTCGATTGCGGCGACGCTGGCGGACCCGAAGGCGGATCGTTTTTCGGAGGATGACCAGCATTTCATCAAGTTTCATGGGATCTACCAGCAGGACGACCGGGACCTTCGCAAGACGGGGAAGAAGTACATCGTGATGGTGCGCGGACGGATTCCGGGCGGGGTGATGTCGTCGTCGCAATGGTGTGTTTTTGACGATCTGGCGGACCAGTACGGGAACAAAACGTTGCGGATCACGACCCGGCAGAGCATTCAATTTCACGGGGTGGTGCTTTCGGGCCTGGGGCTGTTGGTGAAGCGGATCAACCAATGTTTGCTGTCGACACTGGCTGCCTGCGGCGATGTGAACCGGAACGTTTTGGCGCCGCCTACGCCGGCGTACACGCGGGCGCGGGAGGAGGTCTTCGCGGACTGTGTGAGGGTGGCGGATGCGTTGACGCCGAAGACGCACGCCTACCATTCGATCTGGGTGGATGGGGTTCAGTTGGAGTTGAATGATCCGGCGAACAAGGACTTCGTGGATCCGCTCTATGGGAAGACGTATCTGCCGAGGAAATTCAAGACGGCCTTCGTGATTCCGCCTTTGAACGATCTGGATGTTTTGACCAACGATCTGGGGCTGATTGCGGTGGTCGAGGGGGATCGGTTGGTGGGGTACAACCTGGCCGTGGGTGGCGGGATGGGGAGGAGCCATGGGAACGAGGCGACCTACCCGCGAATGGCGGATGTGGTGGGTTTCTTTACCCCGGACAAGCTCATTCAGGTGGCTGAGGCGGTGCTTAAAGTCCATCGGGATTTCGGTGATCGGACGGATCGCAAGCACGCCCGACTGAAGTATGTCGTGCAGGAGCGGGGGGTGGACTGGACCCGGGCGCAGATTGAAGAACGGGCGGGCTTCCAGCTGGAGCCGGTGCGGCCGTTTAAGTTCACCAAGCAGGGCGACATGTATGGCTGGCACAGGCAGGTGGATGGGCGGTGGTTCCTAGGTTTGTGGGTGGAGAGCGGTCGGGTGAAAGACAACGGGCAGGGCCGCATGAAGGCGGCGCTTCGCAGGATCGCGGAGCGGTTCCCCGTGGAATTCAGGCTGACTGCCAATCAGAACGTCCTGGTGGCGAACGTGACGGAAGCGGATCGCCCGGCGGTGGCGACGATTCTCGCGGAGCACGGGGTAAAGACCGAGAACCAGGCGAGCGCGCTGCAGGGTGCGGCGCTATCGTGCCCGTCGATGCCGACCTGCGGACTGGGGTTGGCGGAGTCGGAACGGTATCTGCCGGGGTTGCTGACGCGGTTGGAAGGAGTTTGTGCGGAGGTCGGATTGGCCGGTGAAGAGATCATCATCCGCATGACGGGCTGTCCGAATGGCTGTTCCCGGCCGTATGCGGCCGAGTTGGGATTCGTGGGTAAGGCGCCGGGGCGCTATCAGATCTGGTTGGGAGGCAACGAAGGAAGCACGCGGGTGAACCGGTTGTGGAAGGACAACGTGAAGGACCCCGACATCGTGGGAGAATTGCGTCCGGTTTTGGCGCGGTACGCGAGTGATCGACAGCCGGGCGAGCGCTTTGGGGATTGGTCTGCCCGGGTGCTTTGGAACGAAGTTGGAGCCGCGGCTGTCTGACCGGTGGTCATGACAACAGCTTCCGGAAAGAAAAAGGGCCGGCTTCCAGTTCCGGCCCAGCAGGGGCGTCGCTCGTGGCGGATTCGCCGGCGTGGCGTTTCGGGATCAGCCGTTGAGGGCTTCGTAGACTTTGCCAACCATTTTTTCGTTGGGCTTGAGGGTTTTCGAGCCCTTCTGCCATTGGGCGGGGCAGGCTTCGTCCGGATGTTTGGCCAGGTAGGCATTGGCCTCCATCTTCCGGAGCAGTTCATCGGCATTGCGGCCGACGTTGTAGAAATTGATCTCCGACGAGACGAGCGTGCCGGCGGGATTGATGATGAAAGTCCCGCGCAAGGCGAGGCCGCTGCCGATATCATAAATGCCGAACAGGCGGCTCACCGTACCCGTGGGGTCGGCAGCCATGAGGTATGTGACGCCGGTGAGAAGGCGTTCGCTGTTGCGCCAGGCGAGGTGGCTGAATTTGGTGTCGGTGGACACCCCGATCACCTCGGCGCCGAGTTCCTTCAGCGCGACGTGTTTTTCGGCGAGATCGGCCAGTTCGGTGGGGCACACGAAGGTGAAATCGGCCGGGTAGAAGACCAGGACCGTCCATTTGCCCTCTTTTTTGAGGTCGGCGAGCGAGACTTTGCCGAACTCCCCCTCAGCGGGGTTGTAGGTTTCCATTTCGAAGTTGGGCACCGAGGTGCCGACGGAGACGACGTGTTGTTCTTGGGACATAGGCTTGGGGATTGGTTTCGCGGCCGGCACATCCGAAAGTGCATGGCGAGACGTGCGCCGAGCGCTGTGCTCGCGGTACCGACCCGAACCTGCGGCCGGAGCAATGACGTCAGACCTGCCTGGGGTCAAGTCATCGAATCCTTTCATGAGAGCTGATATCGATCTGAGCGTCCTCAATCGTGAACTGGCCGAACGGTCCCCGCTGGAAGTCGTCCAGTGGGCGGTCGGTCACGCCAATGGCCGGGCGATTGTTTCCACGAATTTCCGCCCCTTCGAGGCGGTGATCTTGCATCTGTGCGTGCAGGTGCAGCCCGACATTCCGGTGCTTTGGGTGGACCATGGTTACAATCGTCCCGCGACCTACCGGCATGCCGAGGATCTCCGTCGACGGCTGGGGCTGAATGTGAAGGCGTTTCTTCCGAAGATATCGGCGGCGCATCGTGACGCGGTGCATGGCACTCTCCCGGAACCCGATGAGGAGGAAAAGCTGAAGGAGTTCAGCACGCTTATGAAGTTGGAGCCATTTCAGCGCGGGATGCGGGAACTGGGGCCGTCGGTATGGATCACTGCCTTGCGCGAGGTTCAAAATCCGAATCGCGCCGGCCTGGATATTGTATCGGAGGATTCCAACTTTGGCTCGCTGAAGGTCAGTCCATTATTTCGTTGGAGCGATGCAGATTTGGAAGGGTACCTGAAGGCGCATGGGTTACCGAATGAGTGGGATTATTTCGATCTGGCGAAGGCCGACGAAAAACGTGAATGTGGCCTCCACGCTGCCTGGGGCGGGAAGGCCATCAATTCCCGTACGTGATCTTCGAAGAGCCAACGGTTTCTGGGTCCATTGATCCTGCATCGGCGTCCGCCACACCCATGTCGTCTTATCATCTCGATCATCTCCAGCATCTTGAAACCGAGGCGATCCACGTCATGCGTGAGGTGGCTTCCGAATTTGAGCGCCCGGCGCTGCTGTTTTCCGGCGGCAAGGATTCGATCTGCCTTCTGCGACTGGCGGAGAAGGCCTTCCGGCCGTCGGACCTGCCTATGCCGCTGCTGAACGTCGATACCGGGCATCACTTTCCGGAACTCAACGACTTTCGGGACCGCCGGGCGGCGCAACTGGGTTCTCGTCTGATCATTCGCAAGGTGGAAGACGCGATTGCCTCAGGGATCGCGGTTCCCACTCCTGGCGAAGTGAGTCGAAATCGGCTTCAAATCCCAACCTTGCTGGCGGCCATCGAGGAATTTCGATTCGACTGTGCCATCGGCGGAGCTCGTCGGGACGAAGAGAAGGCGCGGGCGAAGGAGCGTTTCTTCAGCTTCCGCGATGGGTTTGGCCAGTGGGACCCGAAGAATCAGCGGCCGGAGATCTGGAACGTCTACAACGGGCGCATCAATCCCGGGGAGCACATGCGGGTGTTTCCTCTTTCGAATTGGACCGAGATGGACGTGTGGGAATACGTCAAGCGCGAGTCGCTCGAAGTGCCCACCATCTACTTCAGTCATCGCCGCCAGTGCGTACGACGTGGGGGGCAGTGGCTGCCGGTCAACGAACTGCTGCCGCCAAAACCTAGCGAAGAGGTGCGCGACCTGGTGGTCCGGGTCCGGACGATCGGTGACATCATCTCCACCGGGATGGTGGAAAGCCCCGCGGATTCGGTGGACGACATCCTAGCGGAAATCGCCGCCGCCCGGGTGACCGAACGTGGATCGCGGGCCGACGACAAGTCGAGCGAGGCCGCGATGGAAGACCGCAAAAAGCAGGGATATTTCTGATGTGCCGCACGGTCCGTGGGCTTGAACCCCGGGCCGGGATGCCGATTTGACTCCATTCGATTTTCTTCGAGCGCATGCCTCCCACCCATTCTCATCCGGTCGAAATCCTGCGGTTCAACACATGCGGTTCGGTGGACGACGGTAAGTCGACGCTGATCGGTCGTCTTCTCTACGACTCCAAGTCCTTGATGGAGGATCAGATCGAAGCGCTTGAACGGTCGGCGGACATCACCGGCGGCGGACAGATCAATCTGGCGAATCTGACCGATGGCTTGCGCGCCGAGCGTGAGCAGGGGATCACGATCGACGTGGCGTACCGGTATTTCGCGACGCCGCGCCGGAAGTTCATCATCGCCGACACGCCGGGCCACATTCAGTACACCCGCAACATGGTCACGGGGGCGTCGACGGCGAACCTGTCGATTGTGCTGGTGGACGCCCGGAATGGGGTGACCGAGCAGAGCCGCCGGCACACCTGCATTGCGGCCCTGTTGGGGATCCCCCATCTGGTCGTTGCGATCAACAAGATGGATTTGGTGGACTGGGACGAAGACCGCTTCCTGGAGATTCGGGATGAATTCGAAGGATTTCTGCCGCGTCTCGATGGCATGCGGGATGTGAAATTCATCCCCATCAGTGCCCTCAACGGGGACAACGTGGTGGACGCCTCGTCACACACGCCCTGGTACCAAGGACCCGCCTTGCTCGGGCATCTGGAGACGGTCCACATCGCGAGCGACTGGGATTTGAGCCGATTCCGTTTTCCGGTGCAGTGGGTGAATCGCCCGAACAACCCGCGCGATCCGGCGCTGCATGATTTCCGCGGTTTGAGCGGCCAGATCGCGGCGGGAATCGTGCGCAAGGGCCAGCAGGTGCTGGTGCTTCCGAGCGGGGTCAAGACGCGGGTGAAGGAGATTTGGACCTATGATTGCTCGCTCGAGGAGGCGTTTTGTCCGCAGTCGGTGACGCTGGTTCTCGAGGACGACCTGGATGTGAGTCGGGGCGACATGTTGATTGGACCGTATCTCCTGCCGGGCATGGGCAATGAGGTTCGGGCTCGGGTGTGTTGGATGAATCCGAAGGCGCTGCAACGGGGGCGAAAGTGCTTCCTGAAGCACACCTCCAACATGGTCCAGGCGGTGGTGACCGGGATCGAAAGCCGTTTGGATATCCGAACCTTCGAGTCGGAGCCGGAACCGCCGGAACTGGCGATGAACGATCTCGGAGAGATCCGGCTTCGCACTTCCAAGCCGTTGGTCTACGACGGCTATCAGTCCAGTCGACTGACCGGTTCGTTCATCCTGATTGAGCAGGGGACGAACATGACCCTTGCCGCCGGAATGCTTCAGGCGCCGACGGAACTGGTGAAGCCGGACTACACCGATTTCGCGATCTGATCGGAAGCGTGCTGGAACGGGCCAACGGCTGGCGCAATCCCGAACCCATAACCCGGCGGGATTCCGGCAGTCGGGCCCACTCACCGCTACGGAATGACGACGGAACGAGCGGGTTGGAGGGGCTCAATTTCGGGCACGGTATTGGTGGAAAACCGGACGTAGGGGAAACACTCGGGGACGTGGGAGTCCCAGACGTGGTGGGCGCTGAGGGCCCAACCGGCGGAGTCCCGGGCGGGGGCGGCTTCCTTGTAGGTATTGAAACGGGACAGATTGATGCGCCAGACGTCGCCATGCCTGGGTGGTAGCGATCGTCCGTCGGTGGCCAGCCACTTCATTCCGGCCCACGGAAACGCCAGTTCCACGGTCCAGCCGCGATCGCGGTCGGTATCGTTGTTGATCGTGCCATCAACAAACACCGCGGTTCGTTTGTCCGGGAAATGCCAATCGAAATGGCCGAGGCGTGGGCCTCGGGGATGGGTGGTGAATCCGACCCCGTTGAAGGGGCGAAGGTTGCTGCGGGCAAACTCGGTCGCCTTGGAGAATCCGGTGCGTTCCCAGGCTTCGTCCCAGATGAAGAAGACTTCGTAGGGCGTGTTGAAGGCGTTGAGTTCGAATTCGTAGTAGGCGTCGGGCCCGGCGATGAAGACTTCGATGTCGTTGTCTTCATAAATCGGTGAGTTCACCTGGGTGAACTTGGCGTGCACGAACGGTTCCTCGACTCGGATGCCGAGGTAGAGGTTCGTCTCATCCCAGACGAGGGTGGCGTGGGTGGCGTGAAGGGTCGGGCCGCCGGAGATCAGGTCCACGTAGCGAGGGGAGAGCGGAGCCTGGCGCCACACGGCTTCATCGAGTTGGCCATTGATCCTGGGGGCGACCAGGGTGCGGAGCGAGGTGTAGCGGACGAGGTCAAAATCGGCGCAGGGGTAGGCGGAATGAGTGTTGGTGGACTGAGCTGGAAGGCGGTGGGAGAGACCCACGAAGGCCAGGACGGCGAGAAACGACGTGAAACGGCGTGGCGATGCCATGGGCGCTGAGGGTGGGGAAGTCACGGGATGGTCAACAGCGAGAACTTCGGTCCGCAGTGGAAATCCTGGGTGCGCCAGAGAACAAAAAGCCCCGGGGCTTGTGGCGCCCGGGGCATGTCAGAACTGGAGGATCGGGAATCGCGATCGACCCGATCAGGACGGATTGATCTTCGGCTCGTCGGGTTCCGGCGAGGTCCCACCCGCCTCGGCGGAGGTCTCGGGTGGGGCGGGCGCGGCTTCCGCAGCGACCTCTTCCACCATCGGAGGTTCCGTCGCGGTTTCCGTTGAAGCGGCCTCGGACGGTGGAGTTACCGCGGAGACACCAATGTCGGCCGGGACTTCGCCGGACGCATCAGGTGCCGGTTCAGCCACCACCACCGCAGCGGCGGCGGCGGGAGCGGCGGCGGCGGGAGCGGCGGC
>Ga0105048_10001836_pt1 | contig 34369 bp, 26 predicted proteins | sample MAT05_FD_78382 | JGI IMG/M metagenome (GOLD analysis project Ga0105048, IMG submission 78382) | Freshwater microbial communities from Lake Fryxell liftoff mats and glacier meltwater in Antarctica - MAT-05 | ecosystem: Environmental > Aquatic > Freshwater > Ice > Liftoff microbial mat | place... | reverse complement strand
TGGACTCGGCGCCACGACCGCCGGCGATCTGCACAACCGCTACTCGATCCGGGCCGGCTGGGCGGGCGCCACGCCGCAGGCGGCGCCGCCCAGCTCGACCTGGAGCCAGGGCCTCTCGGTCTATGCGGAGAGCAAGTTCCCCATCTACACCAACCAGGGGAACCAGCTCACCACCTTCTACCTGAGCCGCATCACCCCGGAGTACGCCGGTTCGCGTATTCGCCTGAACCTCTGGGACATCGGTGACGGGGCCAACGTGAACCTGTCCATCCGTCCCCCGACGGAGTCGCCGACGGCGTTCACCGGATGTACGTGGCAGCGCGACAACGCGGCCTTCGCGTTCAACATCGGTGCCGGGTGCTCGGTGACCGGATTGACATCGGGCAACTTCAACGGTCGATTGACCAGCGCCACGCTGAACATCGACACCGCGTACACCTGCAACGTCGCCGATCCGCTCGGGTGTTGGTTCCTCATCGACATCACCCCGACCTCGGGCAACCCGAACGACACGACGACGTGGTCGGCCGACGTCCTCGGCAACCCTCTGCACCTGATCGAGTGACGCCGCCGGTCGAGCGCAGGCCACAAACGAGCGAGTGACTTGGGGGCGGCCGGCGGGCCGCCCCTACACTTGTCGGGTGTCTGGCTTCGTCGACGAGTGCAACCTCAACGTGCGCGGTGGCGATGGCGGCGCCGGCTGCGTATCGACGCGGCGCGAGGCCCACGTGCCCAAGGGCGGGCCCGACGGCGGTGACGGGGGCAAGGGCGGCGACATCTGGCTGGTGGCCGACCACAACGTGGCCTCCCTGTTGGCGTTCCGCGATCATCCGCACCGCAAGGCCGAGAGCGGCTCGCACGGGTCGGGCAAGGGCAAGCACGGACACAGCGGCGCCGATCTCGTCATCGCGGTCCCCGAAGGCACCTCGATCTACGACTTCGACGGCTCGCTCCTCGCCGACCTGGTCCATGCCGGTGATCGCTGGCTGGCGGCCGAGGGCGGCCGGGGTGGCCGGGGCAACGCCCGCTTCCTGTCCAACCGCCGCCGGGCGCCCTCGTTCGCCGAGCAGGGCGAGGAGGGCCAGGGCCACTGGCTGCGCCTCGAGCTCAAGCTGATGGCCGACGTCGCCCTGGTGGGGTACCCGAACGTGGGCAAGAGCACCCTCATCTCGCGCATCTCGGCGGCCAAGCCCAAGATCGCCGACTACCCGTTCACGACCCTCGAGCCCAACCTGGGCGTCGTGCGCCTCGACGAGGGCGGCGACGGCTCGTTCGAGATGGTCGTCGCCGACATCCCCGGGGTCATCGAAGGCGCCAGCGAGGGCAAGGGCCTCGGCCACCAGTTCCTCCGCCACATCGAACGGGCCCGGGTCCTGGCGATCCTGCTCGACCTGGCCGAGAACGCCATGGCGCCTCCCGCCGAGCAGCTCGAGGTGCTCCTCGGCGAGCTGGGCGCCTACCGGCCCGAGCTGCTCGAGCGTCCCCGCATCGTCGTCGGATCGCGGGCCGACGTGGCGGGGCCCGATGCGCTCGACGTCTCCGATGTCGAGCTCGACTTCCGCGTCTCGGCCGTCACCGGCGACAACCTGCGTCCGCTGGTCGGCCGCATGGCCGACGAGGTGCGGGCCGCCCGGTCCGACCTCCCCACCGCCGACACGTTCGTGGTCCTCCACCCGGTGGCCGAGGGGTTCCGCATCGAGCGCGAGGACGACGCCAGCTACCGGGTCCTCGGCCGCGAGGCCGAGCGGGCGGTCGCGTTCTCCGACCTCACCAACCTCGACGCGCTCGACGAGGCCCACCGCCGGCTCAGCCGCATGGGTGTCGACAAGGCCCTGGCCAAGGCTGGTGCCACCGAGGGCGACATCGTGCGCATCGGCAAGCTGACCTTCGCCTACGAGAACGGCTGAGGGGACCCTCGTGCGGGTGATCGTCAAGATCGGCACGTCCTCGGTCACGAACGACGACGGCCAGATCGACCGGGGGGCCATCGCCAAGCTGTGCGCCGAGGTGGCGGCGGTGGCGGCCGAGGGTCACCAGCTGGTGGTGGTGAGCTCGGGTGCCATCGGAGCCGGCCTGCCGGCGCTGGGACTCGGCGGGGCGCGGCGGCCGCGTGACGCCGTGACGCTCCAGGCGGTGTCCGCCGTGGGCCAGAGCCGGCTGATGCAGGTGTACAACGACGAGCTCGGCCGTCACGGTCGCGTGGCCGGTCAGGTGCTCCTGGCCCCGCTCGACTTCATGGTGCGCCAGCAGTACCTCCACGCGCGCGGCACCCTGCAGCGGTTGCTGGAGCTGGAGGTGGTGCCCGTCGTCAACGAGAACGATGCCATCGCCGACGACGAGATCCGCTTCGGCGACAACGACCGCATCGCCGCTCTGGTGGCCCACCTGGTCGACGCCGACCTGCTGGTGCTGCTGACCGACGCGCCCGGGCTGCTCACCGCCGACCCCCGGCTCGATTCCTCCGCATCGCTCATCGAGGAGATCGTCGAGGTCGACCACGCGCTGGAGGCCATGGCCGGCGGTGCCGGCTCGGACCGGGGGAGCGGGGGCATGGCGTCCAAGCTGGCCGCGGCCAAGATCGCGGCGTGGTCCGGCGTGCGCACCGTGATCGCCGCGGCCCGCCGCGAGGACGTGGTGGCCGGTGCCATCGCCGGCTCGGCCGGCGTCGGGACCATCGTGCATCCGCACCCTCGCCGCCTGCCGGCCCGCAAGCTGTGGATCGCCTTCGCGGTGGGATCGAGCGGCACGATCGTGGTCGACGCCGGGGCCCGCCGGGCCCTCGTGGACGACGGGCGGTCGCTGCTGGCCGCCGGGATCGTGGGGGTCACCGGGTCGTTCGACGCCGACGACGCGGTCGAGCTGGCCACCCCCGATGGTCAGGTGTTCGCCAAGGGGCTGGTCCGGGTCGACGCGGCCACGGTCACCGACGTGGCCGGCAAGCGCTCGGCCGAGCTGCCCGACGGCGTGCCGCCGTGGGTGATCCACCGCGACGATCTCGTCGTGCTGCCCACCTGAGGTGCGATCACGCGCCACGGCCCGCAGCAGCGCCGCGGGCCGTGGGTTCGATCGGATGCGGCGCGGGGTGGGTCGCCCCGCACGTTGGCGGAGGGTCAGCCGGTGCCCTCGGCGGTCTGGGGTGCGGGCTGGGCCTGGGCGACGGGCTCGGCGGTCGGAGTGCCCTCGGTGAGCGAGGCGGCAGCGGCGGCATCGACCTCTTCGCGGGTGGGCTTGGGTGCCATGCCGAGCTGCGAGCGGATCTCGTTGAGCCGGGCCTGGGCCTCGACGTTGCGGGCGGCCTGCTCGATCTCGAGGATGTTGGACTCGACGCTCTGGTCGGTGCGCTCGGCCATGGAGGTGGCCTTGGCGTAGCGGGCCTCGATCTTGGACTGCACCTCGTCGAAGGTGGGGACGTCCTGGCCGACCGCCTCGTTGAGGGTGGCCATGGCCGTGTTCATCTGCTCCTGCATCTTCGCCTGGTCGAGCTGGGAGAGGAGCTTCTGGCGCTCGGCCAGCTTCTTCTGGAGGCCCGAGGCGTTCTGCGAGACGGCCTGCTTGGCCTGCTCGGCGGCCTGCGACGCCTGCAGCGCGAGGTTCTTCGACTGCTCGATCTCGCCTTCCATGGCGATCAGGCGGTTGGCGAAGGACTCGGCGGCGTTGGTGTACTCGGAGGTCTTCTTCTGGTCGCCGGTCTTGGCCGCTTCGTCGGCCATGAGGATGGCTTGGCGGGTGTTGGCGTTGAGCTTCTCGTACTCGTCCATCGACCGGTTCAGGCGCATCTCCGCCTGCTTCTGGTTGGCGATGACGTTCGCCGCCTGTTCCTTGAGGATCCGGTGCTGGTTCTGCGCCTCGGTGATCGCCTGTTCGAGCTGCACCGCCGGGTCGGCCTTCTCGTTGAAGGTCTTCTCGGTCTTGGCAACTCGGTACTTCCACCAGCGTTTCATCGCGTTCCACATAGATACCGAGCCTAGGCCATGGCCGTCGCGATCGTTCAGGCGGGTTGCACCATCCGCGTGTGGTGCGACGTTCCCGTGGCTCGCCGTGTCGGCACGGAACCGACGGTCACGAGCTCGGATCGAAGGTGGCGGTTCCCAGTGACCGCCACGCGAGCAACACGGCTTCGTCGCCGGAAACACCGATGAGGAGCGGATCGTTCATCTCGACCGCGGCGGCGACGTGCACGGCGTCGTACCCCCGGAGCCCGAAACGACGGCCGAGGGAGGCCGCCGAGACCATGAGGGCTTCGTCCAGCTCGGCGACGGTGATCTGCGACCAGAGATCAGCGAGTGTGCGCTGCGCCGCTCGAGCGGTCGACGACGAGATCCGACGCACAGCCACGGCACGAGTGAGCGCCGCGGACGTCTCGACGTAGAGCAGCCTCGTGGCGATGACCTCGTTCGCTTGCGCCCAGATCAGGGCGCACGCCGGGCTGGTCGGCTCTTCGATGAGGAGCGGGACGATCGCCGAGGTGTCCAGGTAGATCCTCACGACCGCCGCGTCAACGGCGCTGCTCGGCGACGAGATCGCTCACGGTGCCCGACGCTCGGTGAGGTTGCGGCGCCGGTCGCTTGGGTCGGCGCGCCGGCGTGATCCGGCCTTCCGCGACCAGCCGGTCGTACGTGTCGCGGTCGTCGATCGGCACGATGCGCGCCACGGGTCGTCCGTGGTCGGTGACCGTGACCGTGTTGCCCTCACGCACCGATGCCAAGTGGCGACTGAGGTTGTCGCGCAGATCGCGTACGCCGACGTTCATGACCGACTCCCTTTGTGGCGCTTCTTCGTACACCATTCCAGCCACGGTCGAACCGCACGATCCGAGCTCGGCCGGGTCGCAGACCGACGTCCGCGCGATCGCTCCACGGGCACCGAGGTCGTCCCAGCCGCGTGGTCGGCGGCTGGTTCGGGAGGACCACCTCAACCCCGGCGGAGGATCACCCGGGTGAGGTCACGGATCTCGGGGACGCGCAGGACGACGGTGAGGGCGGCGTAGACGCCGAGGCCGACGACGGTGCCGGCCCCGGCGAGGAGCCACGGCGAGGGGTCGGAGCCGTCGAGGGCGGTGACGGTGCCCCACAACACGGCCGCCATCACCAGTCCGGCCACCGCCACCCGGCCGATCGCCGAGACCGCCGCCGCGGCAGTGGGCCCGAAGGTGCCGAGGCGGCGCCGGAGCACGAGGAGGGCGATGACGGCGGCGACGGTGTAGGCCCCGGACCACGCCCAGGCCAGGCCCTCGACGCCGAACCCGCCCGGGGTCACGAGGTCGGTGACGAGCACGAAGGCCAGGACGATGTTGATGATGTTCTGGACCACGTTGACCAGGAACGGGGTGCGGGTGTCCTTCATGGCGTAGAACGCCCGCAGCACGTACAGGTACACCGAGAAGCCGATGATGCCCCAGCCGAAGGCGGCGATGGTGGGCGCGGTGAGCGCCACCGCCGCCTCGTCGAAGTTCTTGTACTGGAGCAGGACCTGCACCACGGGTCGGGCGAGGAGCACGAACCCGACGGTGGCCGGCACCACCACCACGACGATGAGCCGGAGCCCGAACAGGAAGCGCTCGGTGAACCGGGTCCGGTCGCCCTGCTCGTCGAGCGAGGCCAGCTCCGGCGTGAACGCAGTCATCACCGAGACGGTGAAGACGCCGTACGGGAGCTGGAAGAACTGGTAGGCGATGCCCCAGACGGCGACGCCGCCGTCCTCGCCGTAGGCCAGCGACGTGATGATGAAGAGCGCGATCTGGTTGACGATGGCGTAGCCGAAGGTCCAGCCCGACAGGCGGGCGACCTTGCGCACCGAGGGGTTGCGCCAGTCGAAGACCAACCGGGTGCGGATGCCGGCCCGGCGGATGGCGGGCCAGAGCACGATCGCCATGGCGGCGATGCCGGCCGTGGTGCCCAGGCCCAGGAGGAGCACGAGGGCCGGGTCGGCCAGGACCTCCTCGGCGGTGAGCTGGTCACCGACCATCCGGGTGGCGACGAGCAGCACGGCGATCATGGCCAGGTTGTTCAGGACGGGGGCGAACGCCGCCGCGGCGAAGCGCCGGTGGGCGTTCAGCAGCGCCGAGCCCAGCGTGGTGAGGCCGTAGAAGAGGATCTGGGGGACGAACAACCGCAACAGATCGGTGGCGAGCTGGGTGTCGGCGGCGCTGGGCTCGGAGCCCCCGACGCCCGAGAAGGTCGTGTAGAGGCCGACGATGGCGGGGGCCAGCACCAGGGCGGCGATGGTGATGACGACCAGGACGACCGTCGCCATCGTGAGCACGGCGTCGGTACCGGTCTTGTCGCCCCGCTCGCGGTTGGAGACGAGCACCGGTACGAGCGTCGCCGACAGGATCCCGCCGAGCAGGAGGTCGTAGATCATGTTCGGCGTCGTGTTGGCGAGGGTGTAGCCGTCGCCCAGCGCGGTCGTGCCCAGCACGATGCCGATCAGGATGGTGCGGACGAGGCCGGTGATCCGGCTGGCCAACGTCCCCGCGGCGACGATGCCGCTCGAGCGGACGAGGCCGGCTCCGTTCCCGCCGGCGCGCGCCCCGATGGGGGCCGCGTCGGTGGCGTCGCTCACCGGCGGTCGGTGGAGGGGCCGCCGCCCGCCGGGGGTGCCTGGGGGGGCCAGGTCTGGGGCATGTTCGGCGGGACCGACGGCGGTGCACCCGGGGCGGGTGCGGGCTGGTTCGGCTCCGGGTGGCTGCCCGGAGTCGGCATCGGCGGCGGGGTCGTGCTTCCCGGCGCAGGGGCGCCGGGAGGATCGGAGGCCGTGGCCAGCGGGGCCGGAGAGGCGAGCGGGGCGGGAAGGGGCACCGAGCTGACCCCCGAGGTGCGTCCCGCCTGGTCGGTCTCGGCCAGGGCGAGGCGCAGGGCCTCCATCTCACCCACCACGCTGTCGACGTCGATGCCGATGGCGGCGAGGTCGTCGAAGCCCTCGGGCCGCACCGACAGCTCGACGACGCGGGTGACGAGCTCGCCGAGGCGGGCGTCGAGCAGGCGCAGGCGGTCCTGGGTGGAGACGATGATCTGGTCCATGCGCCGGGCGGTGTCGAGCTGGGACTGCAGGGCCTTGGCGGTGGCCACCAGCGCCGGGTTCTGCTCGAGCTGGGGTCCGCTGGGCAGCTGGCTCAGCTGGTTGGTGACCGACCCGAGGTCGACGCGGGAGCGGGCCTGGGTGAGGGCGTGGCCGCCCTGGGCCACCTGCCAGCACTCCTCGACTCCGGTGTCGATGCGCTCCTCGATCTCGCGCAACCGGTCCTTGAGGGGGCCGTCCTTGGCCCGCTTGACCTCGTCGGCGAACTGGCGCTGGGCCCGCTTGGCCTGCCACACGAACGATCGCCACGGATCGTCGAGCGCGAACGGGTCGACGCCGTCGGCGTCCTTGCCCTTGGGGACGGCGACCGCGACCCGCACGGCGTAGGCCGCGGCGCCGACGCCCGCTGCGGCGACGATCGGCAGGCCCACCACGATGCCGGCGGCGACGCCGGCTCCCGCGGCCAGGATCCCGAGCGGCGACCACAGGGCGCGGGCCACCTGCGGTGTGAAGAAGCGATCCCGGAGCGTCGGCTTGGCCATCGCCCACCACGCTACCCACTCGACCCTGCGCCCCCGGGCCGCCTCCTCGCGAACCGGCGTGGCACCGCGATGCGGGGCCGACCCGGTGCCACCCGCGAACGGTGTCGATGGCGGTGCCGGTGCTGGTGGAGGTGCCGGTGTCGGTGCCGTGGAGGTGCCGGTGGAGGTACCGCTAGAAGTTGGAGACGACCTGGGTGAAGACCCGGTTGATCGTCTTGGGGTCGCTGGCGTTGTAGGCGGCACCGCTCGATGCCTCGGACATCTGCTTGAGGACGTTGAGGTCGGCGTCGGCCCCGTAGCCGATGGTGAAGAGCCGGACCGGGGTGGCGTTCTCGCCCTGGGTCTGCTCCTGCAGGAACTTGAGCATGTCGGCGAGCTGGCGGCTGTCGTCGCCCGTCTGGCCATCCTCGTTGCGACCGTCGGTGAGCAGCACCACCGCGTTGATCAGCGTGGGGTCGTAGCTCGCGATCATGGTCTCCATCGACTGCTTGGCCGTGTCGTACAGCGGCGTGCCGTTGGTGGGGAGCAGTGCGTTGATCTCGATCTGCAGCTGCTCGCGCTGCTCGGCGATCGGGGCGATCGGCAGGATGTCGACGGTGATGTCCTCGCCGCCACCCAGGTTGGTCGAGAACACGCGGAGACCGACCAGGTCCTCGGGCTTGAACTCGTCGAGCGAGTCGATGGCCGCCTGCTTGGCGAGGTCGAGCTTGCTCTGCCCGGCGAGCGCTTCCTCGCCCATCGACCCCGAGATGTCGATGACGAACAGCACGCGGGCGCCCTTGCGGTTGAGGCTCCACTGCTCGAGCAGGTTGATCATGACCGGCGGCGACGGAACCTGCATCGTGGTCTGCGGCTGATCCGGATCGACCCCGTTGGCGGCGATGATCGGCGCACCGATGGCGACGGTGGGGTTGCCGGGACGGAAGTTGAACTGCAGGACCTTCTGCTGGTTCTCGGGCTGCTGCACGAAGTCCTGGAACAGCTTGGCGCCGTCCTTCTCGGTCTGATCGACCCAATCGGCGTCGAGGATGAAGAAGGGGTTGTCCGAGAAGAGCGTGCCCTCCTTGGGGTAGATCGCCACGAGGGGGATGCGGGGCGCCCGTGGTTCCTCACCCTGCTGCAGCACGCCGTCGGGGTTGCCGGCGTTGTAGTCGATGACCGACTTCTCCTCGACGGCGACGGCCGACGCGTAGCTGTAGGGGTTGCCCCGCTGGTCGGCGCGGTACCAGTTGTTCATGAACGTGAGCGTGGTGTCGCCGTAGTGGACGACCGCCGACTCGATGCTCTTGCCGTACGCGATGACGTCGGCCCGGTTGAGGTCCTCGCTCGAAAGGCCGTCGGTCTTGCCGACCGCGGCGTAGTTCTGGGCGACCAGCGCGTGCAGGCCGCTGGTGGAGAAGTTGGGGTTGGTCTTGCCCAGGCGGAACGGGCCCCACTCGGGCTGGCCGTAGGCCGCCCAGCCCTCGGTGTTCTGGGTGAGGGTCAAGATGTCGCTCCAGCCGAGCTCCTTGCCCGGCCAGCCGAGGGCCTCGGCCATCGGCTTGGGCATGGCGATCACCAGGGGGGTGTTCATGAACGGCGTGCCCTGGTTGGCCATCGCCGGGGCGCCCCGGGTGCTGAGGTTCTGATCGAGGATGGCGCCCCACGAGCTGGCAGCGGGAGACCAGATGACGGGACGAGGACCCTCGGCCGCCTCGTCGGTCCAGCCCTCGGTCAGGAGCTGCATGGCGCCGCCCGATGCCTTGCTCTTCACCTGCACCACGACCCGCTTGTCGCCGGTCTTGACCTGGCTGGCATTGAAGGTCTTGGCCAACTCGGTGAGCAGGTCGATCTTCTCCGGTGACGCCGCGACATCGACGACGACGCAGTCGCTCGGGTTGCAGTCGGCCACGCCGAACTCGTCGGCGCCGCCACCGACCTCGGCCTTGTCGCCGCACGCCGCGGCCAGCAACAGGGTTGCGAGGACGACGGCGGCGAGGTGCAGGCCGCGTCGGCGGCGCGGTGTCCGCGTGGGGGCGACGGCGGGCGCTGTGCGGGATCGAGGCGACCGGTCGGTTTGTCGGGTTCGCGTTGGTCGGTTCATGTCAGGTGGTCGTCCAGACGGTGAGCAGGGCTTGGACCGCACCAGGCTTGGGCAGTCCGTCGGAATCGGGGAGCGGATCGGTGAGCACGCCGGCGGCCGGAGGCTGGCCGTTCACCCGCCAGCCGTTGGTGGCGAGCGCGGCGGCGGTGACGTCGGACTCGAAGACCTCGCGGGCACCGTCACCCGGCGACGAGCCGCGCAGCGGGACGAGGACCAGGTCAGCGGTGACCATGGGCGAAGGGTAGAGGACCGTCAGCTGGCTGTTGTAGCGCGACGTGGTGACACCGGGACCCGACACCGCCTCGACGGAGCCGGCGAGGTCGAAGGTCCCCTTGCCCTGCGAGAGCATCTGGCCGAGCGGGCCGCCGGTGCTCGTCGGAGGGTAGGAGCGGACGCTGCGCTTGAGCTGGTCGAGCCAGGTCTGGTAGCCGGCCTCCTGGAGGTCGTTGCTGGCGAAGTCGGGGCGTCCCAGTTGCTGCGCGGTGGCCTGCGAGAGCACGAGCGACCCGCTCGCGGCGGTGGCGGGATCGGGGAGGCCGGGCTTCACGGTGCCCCAGCTCTCCTGGCCGCCCGTGTCGGTCCAGGGCAGGCCGGCGCGGTCCCCGATGCACGACCAGGTCACGTCGCCGCCGCAGGTTCCCCGCAGCGCGTCCAGCCGGTCGTTCCAGACGGCGAGGGTGAGGGGCGACCGGGCCAGGGTGGCGCTGGCGTCGCCGAGCACCGGTTCGAGCCCGGCGAAGGCGCGGTTCTCGTCGACGATCGCAGGGAAGGGTCGGGGGACGAGCCAGGCGTCCATCGGCGTCGCGTCACGCGAGAACGAGGAGGCCGAGAGCCGTTCGGCGGTGACGCCGGCCTCTTCGACGGTCACCGACAGCTCGGGGTGCTCGCGTCGCACCTGCTCGCACACCGCGGCGAGCTCGGTCGCGCAGACCACGACGGCCTGCGAGGCCTCGAGCTCGGCGGCCGACTCGTTCGAATCCAGGCGTGAGCGGATGAGGAGCGCGCCACCGATCATGAGGACTGCTGCTAGGACCGCCAGAACTCGCCTCACCACCGCCACGCTACTTCGCCCCGTCTCGGACCCGACCGCGCGGGTCAGGTGATGAGCCGGAGCTGGGTCAGGTGACGGGTGGGAGCGGCGCGGGGTCGGCGATGTCGGGCGGGAGGAGCAGGACGAGATCGATGTCGGTGGGGTCGTCGATCTCGACGACCCGGCTGGCCTGGCGGGCGACGGCATCCTCGAACACGTTGCGGACCAGTCGTCCGTTGCCGAAGCCCTTGATCCGGGGCTGCGCATCGAGGAAGAGGCCGACCCGGCGCTTGGCATCCGCGTCGCACAGGTAGTGGCCCTTGTCGCAGAGCGACTGGAAGATCAAGAGCAGCTCATCGGTGGTGTAGTCGGGGAAGGCCATCGTCTTCGGGAACCGGGACTTCAGGCCCGGGTTGGCGTTGACGAAGTCGTCCATCTCCGCCGGGTACCCCGCGGCGATCACCACGAGGCGGTCGCGCCGGTCCTCGACGAGCTTCACGATGGTGTCGATGGCCTCCCGGCCGAAGTCCTGGTCGCTGCCGCGCACGAGGGCGTAGGCCTCGTCGATCAGGAGGACGCCCTGGTCGGCGCGGTCGAAGACCTCCACCACCTTGGTGGCGGTCTGCCCGACGAACCCCGCCACCAGCCCGGAGCGGTCGGTCTCGATCAGCTGGCCACGCTCGACCACTTCGAGCGTGCGGTAGATCTGAGCGAGCAGGCGGGCGACGGTGGTCTTGCCGGTGCCGGGGTTGCCGGTGAAGATCAGGTGCCGGCTCTGGTCGTTGGTCTTGAGCCCGCGCTCGCGGCGCAGCTGCTGGACCCGGAGCAGGTTGGTGACCAGCTTGACCTCGTGCTTCACCGCCTCGAGGCCGATCAGCCCGTCGAGCTCGTCCAGGAGCTCGTCGATGGGGCGGGCGGGCGGCAGTGGCTCCTCGGGTGGCTCGCCGGCTTCGGTGGCGACCGCGGTGGCCGCGGCGGCCGCGCCGTCGCCCGTGGTGCGGCGATCGGCCTCGGCCCGCCGGGTGGCCGCCTCGGCCTCGGCGGCGGTGACCGTGGCACTCGGCCGCGGCCCCGCCACCCGGCCCTTCGTGATGGCCTCGAGCAGCGCGCCGCGGAAGCGCTCGATCGCGAGCAGCTCGTTGCGGTCGGTGTGGTCGTCGAGTGACGCGGTCATGAAGCCGAGGGAGACGGCGTGCTCGTAGTAGGCGGTCGACCAGCTCGTGCCGTCGCGGACGTCGGCGGCCAGGAGCTCGACGAACAGCGCCGAGGGCGACTCGAGGAACGTCCGCGCCCCGTCGGTGAGGCCCTCGGCTCGGAGCTGGCCGGGCGTGCGCTCGAGCAGGGTCGCGTCGTGGACCGGCGCGAAGGCGACGATCAACGACCACAGCTCCTCGTCGGTCGCCCGGCGGTCGGCATCGATGAACCCGCGCGCCAGGTCATAGGCCTCGGTGGTCACCCGGCGCCGCACGACCTCCTGGCCGGCGGGGCCGGGGCCGCCGATCGACAGCACGATGGGCGTGAGGGCGTCGATGAACGCGTTGGCCGCCACCTGCAGTCCCAAGTCGACCTTCACGGCGGCGATGGTACCGGTCCTTGCCCCCCATCCCCGCGGGCCGCCACGGTGGGTCGCACGGCGGGGGTGGCTGGGCGACCCTGATCGTGCGCCGCACGGCCAACGGACCGGGACCGCAACCGCGACCGGGCCGGGCCGGGCCGGGCCGGGCCGGGAGAGCGGGGAGAGCGGCGAGAGACAGGCGAGGGGAGGTCGGTAGGATGCGGGCATGACCGCCGGCGCCGCTGCTCCCGACCTCGTTCCCATCCCCGAGCTCGGACGGCGGGCCAAGGCAGCGTCACGGCTGCTGGCCACGGCGTCGACGGCGGCGAAGGACGACGCCCTGTCGGGAGCGGCCGACCTGCTGGTCGATCGCGCCGACGAGATCCTCGAGGCCAACGCCGTCGACGTGGAGCGGGCGACGACGGGCGGGACCGCGCCCACGGTGATCGACCGGTTGCGCCTCGACCGGTCGCGGGTGGCGAGCATGGCCAACGGCCTGCGCCAGGTCGCCGCGCTGCCCGATCCGGTGGGCGAGGTGCTCGACGGCTGGACCCGACCCAACGGGCTGCGCATCTCGCGGGTGCGGGTGCCGCTCGGCGTCGTGGCGATCATCTACGAGAACCGCCCCAACGTCACCAGCGACGCCGCGGGCCTCTGCCTCAAGTCGGGCAACGCCGCCTTCCTGCGGGGCTCGTCCGGGGCCATCACCTCGAACATCGCCGTCGCCGGGGTCCTCCGGGAGGCCTTCGCCAAGTCCGGGCTCCCGGCCGACGCACTGGTCCTGGTCGAGGACACCTCCCGCGAGGCCGCCGTGGAGTACATGCGCCAGCGGGACTTCATCGATTGCCTCATCCCCCGAGGTGGGGCGTCGCTCATCGCGTCGATCCGCGAGAACGCCACGGTGCCGTTCGTGATTGACGGCGACGGCAACTGCCACGTCTACGTCGACGCGTCGGCCGACCTCGACATGGCGCTCGACATCATCGTCAACGCCAAGACCCAGCGACCCTCGGTGTGCAACGCCGCCGAGTCGTTGGTGGTGCACCACTCGGTCGCCGAGGCGTTCCTGCCCCGGGCCGCCGAGGCGCTGGCCGGCGTCGAGCTCCTCGGCGACGAGCGGACGCGGGCGATCGTCCCGTCGGCCGGAATCGCCGATGACGAGGCCTACGCCACCGAGTTTCTCGACCTGCGCCTCTCGGTGCGGGTGGTGGACACCCTCGACGACGCCATCGACCACGTGAACCGTTTCAGCTCCGGCCACAGCGAGGCCATCGTCACCCGTGACCTCGAGTCCGCCGACCGCTTCACCACCGAGGTCGACGCCGCCGCGGTCGTCGTCAACGCATCGACCCGCTTCGTCGACGGCGAGGAGTTCGGGTTCGGCGCCGAGATCGGCATCTCCACCCAGAAGCTCCACGCCCGCGGCCCCATGGGGCTGCGCGAGCTCACCACCGCCAAGTACGTCGTGCGCGGCACCGGCCAGATCCGCGGTTGAGGCTGGCGTCGCGCCGGACCGTGTCGCGGGAGCGGCTCGGGGTCAGCCGAAGGTGACGTTGGTGATCATGTGGCGATTCGAGAGGCCGCCGGTGCCAGCGGTCCAGCCCACGAAGGCGTTGGGGGGCAGCACCACGCTCCGGTTCAGGACGACGACCCCGGCGACCGAGACCTGCAGCACCCCGCCGGCGTAGGTGATGATCACCCTGCGGGTGTTGCCCCGCAACGGGCCGATGGCCGTGCTGGTCGCGGCGTAGGAGATGTTGTCGCCGTTGGCGCTCGTCGCGATGCCCACGAAGTTGTTGCTCGGGTCCGCACCGTTCTGGTAGGTGTCGAAGGCGACCGCCACGCCTGGGATGCCGGAGTACCCGAGACCGCCCCCGGTCGTCCCGAGGGAGGTGGGGACCGCGCCGGCAACAGGGTCGGCGAAGGTGAAGGTGAGGCCATCGGCGCCGTCGCCCTGGTCGATGGTCTCGTCGAAGGTCACGCGGAACCCGTTGGTCGCGACCAGACTCGGCCAGAACGCGGAGCCGGCGAGGTTGTCGGCGTTCGGGGTGAGGACGAGGTTGGCGCCGCTCAACGTTGCCGATCCGTTGAGCTGCCAACCGCCCGACGCCGGGGGCGCGGGTGGGAGCGGAGCGGTACCGGTGCCGGTGAAGGTCACGACGCGGGGTCCGGTCCCGTCGTTGCCCGTGATGTCCCAGGTGGCCGTCGCCGCGCCGGCCACGGCGGGCGAGAAGCGGACCACCCCGGTGACCGACGACCCGGCGGGGATCGTGGTCCCCTCGACGATCGTCGTGGTGGCGGTGAAGATCCCGCCGGTGGGCGGCTTCGACTTGGTCAGGGTCAGAGGTGCCCCGCCGTCGTTGGTGACCGTGAAGCTGCGGGACGCGATGCTGCCGGTCTCGACGCTGCCGTACGGGATCGTTGTGGCGCTGAGAACGAGGTTCGGGGGCGACGATGCCGTGCCCGAGACCGGGACCTCGATGTCGCCGCCGGTCGTCGAGAGCTCGATGGCGTCGGTGAACACGCCAGCTGCGGTCGGCGAGAAGGTGACCGTGGCGGTGACGCTGGCGCCGGGCGCCAACGTGGAGCCCACGGACGGGAGGCCGCTGGCGGCGAACGGCGCCGAAGGGCGGCTGATGGCGGAGACCGTCAACGCCGTGCTCCCGGCGTTGCGCAACGTGACCGAGCCGGTGACCGGCGTGCCGTTGACGACGGCGCCGCCGAGGCTCAGCGCCGACGGGGCAGCGGTGATCACTGCGCCGGACGCGCGCCCGGTCCCGTTCAGGCCGATGACCACCGGTCCTGCGGTCGTGGTGACGGTCAGGTTCGCCGCCGACAGCTCCACCGCGTTCGGGGTGTAGGTCACCGGGATCGAGAGGGTCTGGCCGGTCGTGCGCGCGGACGGGAGGTGGGGGGAGGGGGCTCCGACCACGAAGCGCTGGTCGTTGCTGACGATCGACGTGACGGTGATCCCGAAGTTCGCCGTCAGGGTCACGGTGCGCACCGAGCTCTGGCCCACGGTGGTGTCGGGGAACGTGACCGACGATCCCGACATCGGCGCGGTGATCGGTGAACCGAAGCTGCGGATCTTGCCGTCCCGCGTCCCCAGGATCACCCGGTTCTCGCTGATCAGCGGGACGCTGAACTTGGACGACTGGCCGATCGGGGCGCTCCAGCGCAGGTTCATCGTGCCGTTCACCGGCACGGGATCGTAGGCGCGGAGCTGGGAGTTGTTCCCCGACCCGTCCGGGGACCAGATCACCCACACGAGCGCCGTGCCCGACTGCGTGCCGTTCGACGAGATCACCGGCGACCCCGAGCTGAAGCCGAACGCATCCGCCGATGTGCCGACGTGGGCGAAGGTCGGCTTGCCGTTGCCATCCACGCCGTACTTGAACGCGTGGAGGAGCCCCGATGAGCCCGACGCCGAGTTGCCTCCCGATGCGGTGGTGACGTAGACGTAGCCACCGTCGCCCGGCCACACCGCTGGCTTCGACCACGCTCCTCCGAACGGTCCGAGGCGCGCGATGACGTCGTCCGAACCGTTCGGCCCCTGCCGGTACCCGCCGAGGTTCGTCTGGTCCAGCACGTACAGGTAGCCCTGCTTGCCCATCTGGAGACCGATCCGGGGGAACGCAGGCGTACCGAAGCTGGACGGTGGCAGCGCAACCGGCGCACCCGACCCGAGATCGGCATCCCAGCTGTTGAGGTAACCGGCGTCGTACGGGATGAAGAAGTCGACGGTCCGGAGCGTCATGTCCGGCTGCACCTTCAACCGGACCACGGCCTGGCCGAGCTGGGTCGGGCCGGCGTCGCCGCTGGTGGCCGCGGCCGGGATGTTCCCGTTGCCGGTCGTCAGGACGATCTCGCCGGGTGCATCCGAGACGAGACCACCGCCGGACTGCCAGATCCCGGCGCCGGGGTTGCCGGGCTCGCCCGCCTCGGCGCTCCACAGGGTCGAGATCTGACCGCCGGTCGTGAAGCCGATCACCCAGCCCTGGTAGTTGGGGCGGTCGCAGTGGCCCCCGAACCCGGCGTACACGACGCCGTCCATGAGCAGCAGGCCGGGGCGCTGCAGGTGGGTGGTGGCGCCGAAGGTCATGGTCGGGTCGTTCGCGGCGGTGCCCTGCAGCCGCAGCGGGAACCCGGCCCGCTCGGCTCCGGTCGCGGTGTCGACGGCGTGAGCCCACCACGCTGCGGGACCGGATGACCCGGAGACGTAGGTCTTCTTGACGAAGTACGCGGTGTCGGTGACGGGATCGATGACCGGCGTGCCCGTGATCCCGATGGCCGGGGTGAGGTCGCCGCACGTGACGTCGTTCGGGTTGAACGGGACGCCGACCTGGCGGTGCCACCGCTGGACACCGTTGCCCGCATCGAGGCCGTACACGTCGTTCGTCTCGGTTGCGGCGATGATCGTGCCCTCGTGCATGAGCGGCTGCGCGTACACCTGCCCGGTCACCGAGGCGTTCCACATCTCGCCGAACGTGCCGCTGGTGACGAGTCCGGGCGACAAGGTGGTCTGGTTGCCGAACCACCCGTCGCGCAGGTTCCCCCCGCCGTAGGTCGTGGGGAGGCAGCCGACGAGGGCCAGTGCCGTCACCGCGAGCAGCACGGCCCGGGCCCGACGCCGAGGTGATCGAGCGGTGGAGAGACGGGCGTGAGGGTTGATGGGCAAGGACATCGGCCGACGCTATCCCGCAACCCCGAACGGCGGAGTGCTTCCCGAAGGTTCGCTTCGACGCCGCGAGCGCCCTTCGTTGCCTCGATGTGCTGAATTCGACACACGGTGGCGCTGGTCCTATCTGTGCGGATTTCAACACATTTGCTCGACGGGGTGATAGTGTGCGGATATGAGCACACGGCGGTATCAGATCCGAACGGCGGAGGACGTGGGGCGCACCGTCGCAGAGGCGCGACTGTTCCGGGGGCTCACCCAGGAGCAGCTCGCGGCGAAGGCCCGCGTGGAGCGCACGTATCTGGCGAAGATCGAGGCGGGTCACACCGTCCAGCAGATCGAGCGGCTGCTTGCACTGTTGCGGTCCCTCGGGGTCGAGCTGTACGCAACCCAGGAGCGCGCGGATGGCTAAGCGCCCGCCGTTGCGCTGCTGGTGGGACGGCGTGCACGTCGCCGACATCGAGCAGCACAAGCAGCCCTGGAACCTGCGGTGCCGGTACACCGGCGAAGCGCAGGACCGCTGGCCGATCGGAACGCCGCTGCTGTCGTGTTCGTTGCCGGTTGGGTCGCGCCCGGTGGACGCGACCAACTTCGTGCGCGGCGTGCTGCCCGAAGGACGTCACCTGCAAGCCGCCGCCGCGATCGCGGGCGTCTCGACGAACTCGTCGTTCGATCTGCTCAAGCGGTTCGGGCGCGACATCGCCGGCGCGGTGATTGTCACCAGCGAGGACGAAGGGCCTGAGCCGCGCCCGGGTGCGGTCGAGCCGTACTCCGATGACGACCTCGACCGTGAAGTCGCGACGCTGGGCGACGACAACCCGCTCGGCTTGCATCCCGACAGCGAGCTGTCGATCGCCGGGATGCAGAACAAGCTGCTGCTCGTCGAGCTCGACGGTGGCTGGGGGCGGCCCGTCCACGGGTACCCCTCGACCCACATCCTCAAGATCGACGGTGACCGCTACCCCGGGCTGGTCCGCGCCGAAGCCGAATGCCTGACGCTCGCCTACGCCGTCGGGATCACCGACGCGCCGCCTCGCATCGAGCGTCTCGGAGGGCGCGACTGCATCATCGTGGCCCGCTACGACCGCCACCTCGCCGACACCGGGCAGATCGTCCGCACCCACCAGGAAGATGCCTGCCAAGCGCTCGACGTCGACATCTCCGCGCACCACAACCGCGGCAAGTACGAAGCGCACGGCGGGCCGACCCTCACCCAGATCGCCGGACTGCTCGACGTTCACTCCGACGACAGGGACCACGAGCTCGAACAGCTCGCCCGATTGGTCACCTTCACCGCAGCGATCGGCAACGCCGACCTGCACGGCAAGAACATCTCCCTGCTCCACGACGACAACGGGCGCATCTCCCTCGCTCCCGCCTACGACACCGTGCCAACCATGCTGTGGCCCAACCTCCGCGACGCCTCTGCCGTCGCCATCAACGGGACCACCAACTTCGCGAACATCACCATCGACACGATTGCCGCCGAAGCCCACACCTGGGGACTCGACCACGAGCGCGTCCAGGCCGTCGCCGCCGACACCATCGACGCGATCATCCGGGCACTCCCCGGCACCATCGCCGACCCAGACCTCGCCGCGGCGATCACCCGACGAACAGCCATCCTGTCGCCGCCTACCCAAGTGATTTGATGCCAGCGCATCAATTCGTCTTGACCGAGCGGTCAAGGGGGCCGGTAGAGTGCCGGGATGGCAGAACAGTTCGAGAGCGTCGCGTCGGTCCGGGAAGACCTTTCGAAGGTCGACTACCTCGCCGACGAGGGCATCGCCGGGGTGGTGTACCTGGCCCAGCGGCTGGGCAAGCCGATCCTGGTCGAGGGGCCGGCGGGTACGGGCAAGACCCAGCTGGCCAAGTCCGTCGCCGAGATCACGGGCTCGCGCCTGATCCGCCTCCAGTGCTACGAGGGGCTCGACGAGTCCAAGGCGCTCTACGAGTGGAACTACAAGAAGCAGTTGCTGCGCATCCAGGCCGAGCGCAACTCGGAGTCCACCTGGAACGAGATCGAGGACGACATCTTCAGCGATGAGTTCCTCCTCACCCGACCGCTGCTCGAGGCCATCCGCGCCGAGGAGCCCGTCGTGCTGTTGATCGACGAGGTCGATCGGGTCGAGGTCGAAACCGAGGCGTTGTTGCTCGAGGTGCTCTCCGAGTACCAGGTGTCGATCCCCGAGCTGGGCACGCTCGAGGCCAAGCAGATCCCGCTGGTGTTCCTCACCTCGAACAACACCCGCGAGCTCTCCGAGGCGCTCAAGCGCCGCTGCCTCTTCCTCCACATCGACTACCCGGACATGGACCGCGAGAAGGCGATCGTCCTCGCCAAGGTCCCGGACATCACCGATGCGCTCGCCGACCAGGTCGCCCGCATCGTGCGGTCGATCCGCCAGCTCGAGCTCAAGAAGTCGCCGTCGGTCAGCGAGACCATCGACTGGGCCCGCACCCTCATGCTCCTCGGCATCGAGGAGGTCACCGACGAGGTCGCCATCGAGACCGCCAACGTGCTGCTCAAGTACCAGAGCGACATCGCCAAGGCCAACAAGGAGTTCAGCTCCGACGGCCAGACCTGGAAGAAGCCGGCCTCGACCCGCTGATCCCCGGGTACCCGCGGGTGTCCACCCGCTGACCCGATCCGCCCCGTCCCAGCCCGTCAGAACCGAGCGAAGCCACACCATGACCGACCTGGTAATCAGCGGCGAACCGATGCTGGACCTGCTCAGCGGGTTCATCGTCGAGCTCCGCCAGGCCGGGTTGCCGGTGAGCCTCACCGAGAACCTCGATGCCATGGAGGCGATCAAGCACATCCCGCTCGAGGACCGCGAGGCGTTCAAGTACGCGCTCGGCGCCACGCTGATCAAGTCCAACGCCCACTGGCGGGCGTTCGAGACCGTGTTCGAGGTCTACTTCTCGCTGCGGGGCAAGGAGTACGCGGTCGGGGGCAAGGACGACCCCGACGCCAACCCCGACGGTGACGAGCAGGACCAGAACCAGGCCGACGGCCAGCAGGGCGCCGGCGGCGCCGGGGGTGACGCGCTGTCGCCCGAAGAGCTCGCCGCCATGCTGTACAAGGCGCTGCTCGACGGCGACGACGCCATGCTGCGGGCCCTGGCCCGCCAAGCCGTCAAGCGCTTCGCCGGCATGGAGCCGGGGCGGCCGGTCGGGGGCACCTACTACCTGTACCGGACCCTGCGGAACCTCGATCTCGACAGCGTGCTCGAGCAGCTCATGGAGCAGGCCCGCAAGGACTCGCCGGACCCGCTCAGCCCGCTCGAGGAGCGACTCGAGCACGACGAGTACGAGCACCGGATCGACCAGCTCAAGAAGGAGGTCGAGGCCGAGATCCGCCGCCGCCTCGTGGCCGACCGCGGGGTCGAGGCCATGGCCAAGACGCTGCGCAAGCCGCTGCCCGAAGATGTCGACTTCATGCACGCGTCACGCGAGGAGATGGCCAGCCTCCGCAAGGCGATCTACCCACTGACGCGCAAGCTCGCCGTTCGTCTCGCCCGCAAGCGCCGCCACGGCCGCAAGGGCCCGCTCGACTTCCGCGCCACCATGCGCACGTCGCTGTCCTACGGCGGTGTCCCGGCCGATCCCAAGTTCAAGTACCCGCGCCCCACCAAGCCGGAGATCTTCGTGATCGCCGACATCTCCGGATCGGTCGCCTCGTTCGCCCGGTTCACGCTGCACCTCGTGTACGCCATCTCGAACCAGTTCTCCAAGGTCCGGGCGTTCGTGTTCATCGACGGCATCGACGAGGTCACCCGCTTCTTCGAGGGCACCGACGACATCGGCGAAGCCGTGCACCGGGTCAACACCGAGGCCGACGTGGTGTGGGTCGACGGCCACTCCGACTACGGCCACGCCTTCGAGGCCTTCTACCAGCAGTGGGGCAACGAGATCGGCCCCAAGACCACGGTGATCATCCTGGGCGACGCGCGGAACAACTATCACGCCAGCCAGGCGTGGGTGATCAAGGAGATCCGCAAGAAGGCCCGCCACACCTTCTGGCTGAACCCCGAGCCCCGGGCCTACTGGAACACCGGTGACTCCATCGTCGGCGAGTACGCCGTGCACTGCGACGGCTCCTTCGAGTGCCGCAACCTGCGCCAGCTCGAGAAGTTCGTCGACCACCTCGTCTGATCTGCGGCGCGCCGCTCATCGCCGGGAAGCGCCGGACCCTCTCAGCCGGCGGCGAGGAAGGCGCGCCAGCCGCCCCACTCGGTGATCTCGCGGGCGTCGTCGAGGCCGTGGGGCATGCAGGTGAAGCCGGGTTCCCAGGTGCCGTCCGCGAGCTCGACGGCCCCGATGGCGAGCGGGGCGGGGATGGCGGCGACGAAGGACGCGAAGGCGGCTGGCGCCAGCGCCCAGACCTCGACCTCGATGGGCTTGCCGCCGTGCTCCGACCGGACCAGGCCGGGCTTGGGCGGGTCGGTGTCGAGGGCGTAGAGGCGGTAGCCGACCGCCGTTGTGGTGCGGGCGACCAGGTGGGCGCCCCGGTCGGTGAGCTGGTGGTTGAGCGGCTGACCGGTGAGGTGGGCACCCGCCACCACGAGCATGATGGTCGCCTCGTCGGCGTCTGCCGCCGGCAGCACGAACTCGTCGCTCCCGCCGATGGTGACGACCTCGGCCAGGGTGGAACCCGATGCACCAGATGCGCCCGATGCCGACGAGATGTCCTCGCTCCCGGCCGCGGCCAGCGGCGGCTCGCCCAGCATGGCGGCGGCCACGGACGCGATCCGTCGATCGTGGAAGGCCGGCGCGTAGAGCGACACCCCGAAGGGCAGGCCGTCGTCGGTGGTGCCGGCGGGCAGGGCGACGGCACAGAGGTCGAGCAGGTTGCACGAGTTGGCGAACCGGCCGAGCCGGGTGTTGACCCCCACCGGGTCGGCCGCGACCTCGGCGATGGTGGGGAGGAACGGGGCGGTGGGGACGAGCACCGCGTCGACGGTGGCGAACGTGGTCTCGGCGCGCCGGCGCAGCGTCCGCAGCTGATCGAGGTCGGCGGCCAGTTCGTGGGCCGGGAGGTCGCGGGAGGCCAGGATGATCGAGGCGACCGTGGGGTCGACGGCGTCGAGGTTGGCCTCGATGAAGGGGCCGACCGCTGCGTAGCGCTCGGCGACGAAGGATCCGCCGTAGAGGAGCTCGGCAGCCTCGACGAACGGGGCGAAGTCGATCTCGACGACCGTCGCGCCGAGCTCGGCCAACCGGTCGGCGGCGGCGTCGAATCGGCGACGGGCATCGGGTGCGAGCTGCAGGTGCTCGTCGCCGGGGACGCCGATGACCGGGGCGCCCGAGCACGGGGCGACGACACCGGGCCGCCGGGCGCGGGGGTCGTCGGGGTCGAAGGTGGCGACCAGGTCGGCCGCTCGCACCGCCGTGCCCACCGTGCGAGCGAAGATCGAGACGCAGTCGAACGACGCGCAGGCCGGTACGACGCCTCGCGAGGAGACCATTCCGATCGTGGGCTTGATGCCCACGATGCCGTTGAAGGCGGCTGGCACGCGACCGGACCCGGCCGTGTCGGTTCCCAGGGCCAGGTCGGCGTAGCCGAGGGCCACGGCCACCGCAGAGCCCGAGCTCGACCCCCCGGCGATGCGCTCGGGATCGTGGGCGTTGGCCACCACGCCGTGGGGCGAGCGGGTGCCGACGAGCCCCGTGGCGAACTGGTCGAGGTTCGTCTTGCCGATGACGATGGCCCCGGCGTCGACCAGCGCCTGGACCGCGGGCGCGGATCGCTCCGGCACCGATGCGTACGCCGGGCACCCGGCCGTGGTCGGCAACCCGGCGACGTCGATGTTGTCCTTCACCGCGACGGTCAGGCCGGCGAGGGGCAGGTCCACGCCGGCATCGCGCCGGGCCTCGATCGTCTCGGCTTCCCGCAGGGCCTGACCCCGGGGGACCAGGGTGATCCACACCTCGGGCCGGTCGCCGGCCTCGATGCGGTCGAACGTGTCGGCGACGTGGTGACAGAGTTCGCCGGCTGCGAGGGCCACGGTGGTGGGGTCTCCGTTCATCGTGGGGGCGGCGTCGGGCCGGCCGGGGGTGCCGCTGGGGTCGGCGGTGGTGTCGGTGGTGTCGGTGGTGTCGGTGGTCATGTCGTCACCAGCACCACGAGCGCCGTCCCCGGCTCGACGTGGTGGCCCGGCACGGTGACCACCGCGTGGACGGTGCCGTCAGACGGGGCGGCAACCACGATCTCGGTCTTCATCGCCTCCAGGGCGACGAGCGGATCACCGGCCTGGACGGTCTGGCCGACCTCGACATCGACCCGCCACACCGACGCGGTGAGGGCGGCCTCGACGACGATGCCGCGCTCGGGGACGTGGACGGGCGCGCTCGGCCCACCGGCCTCTTCGGGCTCTTCCCGGGGCTCGAACTCGCCGGACGCGGCCCAGGCGGCGCGCTCGGCGGCGAACGCGTCCTGCTGGCGCTGACGGAAGGCATCGATGGATCCGGCGGCGTCGGCGAGTCCGGCGCGATGGTCGCGCAGCCGGAACTCGCCCGGCTCGATCCGTAGATCGGCCCGCCCCGCTCGCAGGTCGGCGCGGAGATCACCGAGCTCGTCGGCCGACACCGGGTGCCACCGGATCCGGTCGAAGAAGCGCAGCAGCCACGGGTGACCGGGCTCGTAGTGGGCGGTCGTGCGGAACCGGTTCCAGACGGGGACGGTGCGGCCCACGAACTGGTAGCCGCCGGGCCCTTCCATCCCGTAGATGCACAGGTACGCACCGCCGATGCCCACGGCGTTCTCCGGGGTCCACGTGCGGGCGGGGTTGTACTTGGTCGTGACCAACCGGTGTCGCGGATCGAGCGGGGTGGCGACCGGTGCGCCGAGGTAGACATCGCCGAGGCCCAGCACGAGGTACGAAGCGTCGTAGACGATCCGGCGGACGTCGTCGACCGAGTCGAGGCCGTTGATGCGCCGGATGAACTCGATGTTCCACGGGCACCACGGGGCATCGGCGCGAACCGATGCCATGTAGCGCTCGATGGCGTCGCGGGTCGCGGGGTCGTCCCACGACAGGGGGAGGTGGACCTCGCGGCTGGGCACCGCCAGAGCATCGAGGTCGGGCAGCTCGTTGTCGGCCTCGTGGAGGATGGCGGCGAGCCGCTCGACGGTGAGCACGTCGGGGTCCACCTGGATCTGGAGCGACCGGATGCCCGGCGTCAGCTCGCGCACCCCGCTGAGACCCTGGCTCTCGAGCCACTCGGCGAGCGCGTGCACGCGCATGCGCAACGCCAGGTCGAGCACCATCGGGCCGTACTCGACGAGGAGCGCGCTGTCCCCGGATCGGCGGTAGCAGGCCGCCGGACGACCCTCGGCCCCGTCGGTGCGGCGCAGGACCCCGCCCTCGGGATCGCGGCGGGCGCGGTCGGCGACACCAGGGCGCTGCGTGGGTCGCCGCCTCAGCTCGGCGGCGGTGGCCGCGTCGATGGGAACGAACCGGACCGTGTCGCCCGGCCGGAGCTGGCCCAGCTTCCAGCGCTCACCTCGGGCGACGGTGGCGGGGCAGACGAAGCCGCCGAGGCTGGGACCGTCGGGACCGAGCAGGATCGGCATGTCTCCGGTGAAGTCGACGGCGCCGACCGTGTAGGCCGTGTCGTGGATGTTGGACGGATGCAGCCCGGCCTCGCCGCCGTCGGCCCGCGCCCACGTCGGCTTCGGTCCCACCAGCCGGACCCCGGTGCGGCTCGAGTTGTGGTGCACCCGCCAGTCGGCGGCGAAGAACGCATCGAGGTCGCCGGGGGTGAAGAACTCGGGTGCGGCGTGAGGGCCCTCCAGCACGCCGACCGACCACGAGGAGGTGAGCTCGGGCCGCCGGTCGACGGGCACCGGCGACGTTCGGGGCTCGTGGTCCTCGGCCGGGGCGAGGGGCACCACATCGCCCGGCCGCAACGCCCGGCCTCCGTGGCCGCCGAACCCGCCGAGGGTGAAGGTCGACGCGCTCCCGAGGTAGGAGGGCACGGCGAAGCCGCCGGCGACGAGCACGTAGGTGCGCAGCCCGGGTCCGGCTCCGGTCCCCAGATCGAGCGTCGCGCCCGCGGCGACGGTGACCGGTTCCCAGTACGGAACGGGTGCGCCGTCGAGGGTGGCCCGCAGCTCGGACCCGGTCAGGCAGATCGAGGTCGCCACGGTGAACAGCAGGGCGGGCCCGTCGAGCGTGCACTCGAGCCCCGGTGCGCCCTCGGCGTTGCCCAATGCCCGGTTCCCCAGTCGGAACGACAGGTCGTCCATCGGTCCGCTCGGTGGCACGCCGACGTTCCAGAGACCGATCCGGCCGGGCAGGTCCTGCACGGTGGTGAGGCTGCCGGCCCGGAGCACCTCGACGGCTGGCGCGGGGTGGGCGTGGAAGGCCTCGAGGGTCGACGTGTCGTGCATGCCCCGACGGACCGCCCGGTCGTCGAGGAGCTCGCGGACGAAGTCGACGTTGGTCTCGATGCCGGCGATGCGCGTGGCGGCGAGCGCCCGGACCATGGCGTCGATGGCCTCGTCCCGGTCGGTGCCGTGGGTGATCACCTTGGCGAGGAGCGGGTCGTAGAAGGCGGTCACCTCGGTGCCCGTCTCGATCCAGGTGTCGACGCGGGCGTCGCTCGGGAACGACACCTCGGTGAGCAGCCCCGCGCCGGGCTGGTGGCCCCGGGCCGGATCCTCGGCGTACACGCGCACCTCGATCGCATGCCCGGAGGGCTTCGGTCGGGGCGCGGTCATCATGGTGCGATCGCCGCCGGCCAACCGCACCATCCAGGCCACGAGGTCGATGCCGTTGACCGCCTCGGTGACCGGGTGCTCCACCTGCAGCCGCGTGTTGACCTCCAGGAAGGCCGCTTCATCGCGTTCGATGTCGAACACGAACTCGACGGTGCCGGCGGACCGGTAGTGGACCTGCTCGGCCAAGAGGCGCGCCCGACGGGCCAGCTCGCCCTGCCACGCGTCGCTCAGCGCGGCGGGCGGAGACTCCTCGACCACCTTCTGGTTCCGGCGCTGCAGGGAGCAGTCCCGGACCCCGAGGGTCACCACCTCGCCCTGACCGTCGCCGAAGACCTGGACCTCCAGGTGGCGGGCTCGGACCACGAGCCGTTCGAGGAAGACCCCGCCGGTGGCGAACGACGCCTCCGCCAGGCGCGCCACCTGGTCGAAGCGGGCACGGACCTGGTCGGAGCCGTGCGCGGCGGTCATGCCGATGCCGCCGCCCCCGCCCGTGCTCTTGATCATCACCGGGTAGCCGAGCTCGTCGGCCGCGCGCACGGCGTCGTCGGCGTTCGCCAGCAGACCGGTGCCGGCCAGGAGCGGCACGCCGGCGGCGACGGCCAGCTCGCGAGCGGTGTGTTTCTGACCGAAGACCCGGATCTGGTCCGGGGTCGGGCCGATGAACGCCAGACCGGCCGCCTCCACCTTGGTGGCGAAGTCGGCGTTCTCCGACAGGAACCCGTACCCGGGATGGATCGCCGTCGCGCCGGTCCGCTGGGCGGCTTCGAGCAGCAGCTCGGCGTCGAGGTAGCTCGATCGCGCCGGGGCCGGGCCGAGGCGGACGGCCTCGTCGGCCAGGAGCACGTGGGGTGATCCGCGGTCGGCGTCGGAGAACACCGCGACCGAACCCACCCCCATCCGGCGGAGGGTCGTGATGATCCGGACCGCGATCTCGCCGCGGTTGGCGACGAGCACGGTGCCGGCGGGCCGGTCAGGCACCGGAACCTGCGGCGGGCGCACCGGGCGGGTCGCCGACCACGACCCGCACGGGCGTCGGGTCGAACCCGTTGCACGGGTTGTTGATCTGGGGGCAGTTGGAGATCAGGACGAGCAGATCCATCTCGGCCCGCACCTCGACCAGCAGGCCGGGGGCCGAGATGCCATCGACGATGCCCAGGGTGCCGTCGGCCTCGACCGGGACGTTCATGAACCAGTTGATGTTGCTCACCAGGTCGCGCTTGCCCAGCCCCCACCGGGCGCCCTCGATGAGGAAGTTCTCGACGCAGGCGTGCTGGTGGGAGGTGTGGTGGCCGTAGCGGAGCGTGTTCGACTCCTTGCTGCACGCCCCGCCGATGGTGTCGTGGCGACCGCAGGTGTCGGCGGTGATGGTGGCCATCGGACGCGCCTCGTTCGACCGCAGGACCGTGCCGGTCGTGAGGAACAGGTTCCGCTGCGCGACGATCGTGTCCGGTGCGCTGTAGCGCTCGTCGGTGTCGTCGGCGTTGTAGAAGAGGCAGTCGACGGCCTGGTTGCCGTGCACGTCGACGATGGTGAACGTCACGCCGGCCGGCACGACGAGCGACCACGGTGCGAGCGCGGGGATGTCGTGCACCGTCGGGCTCATCGGTCGCCCCTGGCCGTCAGGTGGTCGGCGGTGTTCAGGAACGCCCGCTCGCCCTCGGGTGTTGCCGACCACCGGGCGTCGCCGGGATCGGTGGGCTGGCCGGCCCAGGCGGTGATCCGCAGGGGCGAGACGGTGAACGCCGTCCGGGCGTCGAGGGGGTGGGCGGTGTTGGCGATCACGAGCAGAACCGGGTGCTCGCAGCGCAGCGTCAGCGACCGCCCGGCGCCGGCTCCGGCGAGGAACTGCAGCGAACCGTGCTCGTCGATCCGGACGCCCTTGAAGAGCGACACGCTCGGCGCGATGTCCCGGGGGGTCAGGTCGTGCTTGGCCAGCGCGAGCGTGAACAGGTCCCGCGCGGATGGTGACGCGCTCTCGGCGCCGCCGGCCCCGTAGCGGGCCTCGTTGGTCATCCGGGTGGACGCACCGCAGAGCGCGTCGTGCGTGCCCGAGGTGTCGTCGACGACCGACGCCAGCACGCGGCCCCGATCGGAGAGGAGCAGCGTCCCGGGCCCGAGGTAGGCCTGCCACTGCACCTTGACGGTGTCGGCGACGTTGAGCCGCTCGCTCGGATCGTGCGCGTCGAAGAGCAGCAGGTTCGCGCACGCGTCGCCGTCGAGGTCCGTGAGGCGGACCTCGGTACCTCGGCTGAGCACGCAGTGGGCGTACCCGCCGCCGGCGACGGTCTCGTCCCAGACGACCGACTCCGCGGTCACGCCGTCGGGGAGCTGGGTGGCCGATGCGGCGGGCACGGTGCGCATCGCTTCGGCCCGCGCGCCGGCCTGCGCCCGGGCGTGCGCGCGGGCACCGGCGGTGGTGGCGGTGCTCGTGGCACCTGCGGGGGGCGGGGGTGGCGAGGTGAATTCCATAGTCATTCGAAATGTCGGTCCAACTCTCGCCGATCGATGCCCTGAGGGTCAAGGACATCGACCCCCCGACACAGAGCGTTCACAGTGCGGCCGGATCCCGAACTGCGGCATGCGATCGGGCGTGGCGGGAGGAGTCCGAACACGGCTTTGGTACCTTCCTCGCATGGCGAAGGCAGGCGATGCTCGTGCTCCGGTCGGCCGGCCACGGGCCAATCCCCGCCCGCTCGAGGGTTCCGCCCGGGACGAGATCCTCCGGGCCGCGACCCGGCTGTTCGCCGAGCAGGGTTTCGCCCAGACCACCATGGCGCAGATCGCGGAGGAGGCGGGGCTCCGGCAGTCGTCGCTCTACTACTACTTCCGGCGCAAGGAGCTCATCCTCCAGGCCACCTTCGCCGTCAACCGGGCGCCCATCGAGTTCCTCAAGCGGATCTCCCGCGATCCCGGTTCGGCCGCCCTCCGGCTGTACCGGTTGGTGCGCTTCGACGTGGTGCAGCTCTGCCTCGCCCCGTGCGACGTCAACGAGGTGTGGCGCATCTCGCTCGTGCAGTCCGACCTGTTCGGCGAGTTCTGGGTGGATCGGAGCGACCTGCACCGCCGGGTCGAGCGCCTCGTCCGGGACGGTGTCGACGAAGGATCCTTCCTCGACGACACCGATGCCCGGTTCACCGCCCTTTCGTTGATGTCGGCCAACGAGGGGGCACAGAACTGGTGGCGCCAGCGGGACGAGCGGCGATTGGACGGTGCTCGCGCCGACGCGCCGCCACGCTACGCACCGGCGGAAGTGGGGGAGCGGACCGCCGTGGCCGCGCTGCGATCGCTGCTGAGGCGGCCGTCCGCGCTGGCCGCGATCCAGCGCCAGGCCGCGACCTACGACGACACCGCGGTCTGACCGGTCCCGCAGGTGGGGAGCCAGCTCGCCGTCAGTGAGCGTTCTCGGGATGGCAACCTGCTCGAAGCCCGAGCGACCGGGCTCCCCGGTAGTTTCGAGGTTCTATGGAAACCCGTTCCCTCCTCCCTCCCGAGGCGTACTGGTCCGAGGCCTGGTTCGAGCGTGAGCAGGATCTGCTCTTCGGCCACACGTGGCACCTGGTCGGCTCCGAGCACGAGCTTCCCGAACCCGGCGACTTCCTCACCTACACCGCTGGGCGCGATCCGCTCATTCTCGTCCGGGCCCTCGACGGCGAGCTCCGCGCCTTCCACAACATGTGCCGGCACCGAGGCATGCAGTTGCTCGAGGGGTGCGGGTCGACCCGCTCGGGCATCGTGTGCCCGTACCACTTCTGGAACTTCGGCCTCGACGGCGAGTTGCGAAAGTTGCCCCAGCCCGAGCAGTTCCCCGACCTCGACCGCGAGGACTGGGGCCTCGTTCCGGCGTCGGTGGGCACGTGGGGCGGCCTGGTGTTCGTCCATCCCGACGCCGGCGAGTCCGTCGAGGCGTGGTTGGGGGACCTGCCGGCGAACATCGGCTCGTACCGACCCGAGCTGCTCGAGGAGGTCATGCGCTACGAGTTCGATGCCCGCTGCAACTGGAAGTTCTTCATCGAGAACCACGTCGACGTCTACCACCTCTGGTACCTGCACGCCCGCACGCTGGGCGACTACGACCACGACCACTTCGAGTGGAAGCAGCTCGGCCGGAACTGGGTGAGCTACGAGCCGATCCGGGACGGGGTCACGCCCCGGCGGCCCGAGGCGGTGCGCCGCCCCATCGCCCACATCGACGATCGTGACCGGGTGGGCATCGGCGCCCACGCGGCGTTTCCCAACGTGCTGATGGCCAGCGAGGCCGGGTACTTCATCACCTACGCCACCCGGCCGACCGCGCCGGATCGCTGCGTCGTGGACCTGCGCATCCGGGCCGAACCGGGTGCCGACGGCGAGGGCCTGCTCGCCGGCGCCAAGGCGTTCATCCTCGAGGACATCGCGGCGTGCGAGGGTCTGCAGGCGTCGGTGCGGTCCAGCCGCTTCGAGGTCGGGCCCATGGCGGTCGACCACGAGAAGCCGATCACCTACTTCCACGAGCACCTGCTCGAGGTCCTCGGCTGAGCGGCGAGCTCGATCGTCCGCGCTCGGGCCCGAGCGGGGTACCGGCGCGCTTCGTCGGCGCATGGCGGCGGACGCAGCTGCGCGTCGATGGCGTGCTGGTCGGACCCGACGACGACGATGACGTCCTGTGGTTGCAGGCCGGCCGGTGGTACGCCGATCTGCGCATCCCGACGATCGACACCGGTGGCGCAGTCGAGGCGTTCGCCGGCCCGGCCCGATGGGACGCACCGCTGTTCACGTGGGACCACCACCTCGATTGGCTGGGGACCTTCCCGAGCGACGAGGGGACCTTCGAGGACGTCGGCGACGAGCTCGTCGAACGGGGCTCGTTCGTCGACGGCGACCGGGACGTCCCGTACGAGGAGCGGTGGGAGCGGGCCGCCGAGAGCGCCAACTTCCTCGTCGCCCGGAGCACCTCGGCACCCGGTCGTGGCGTCCTCGTCGAGGTCGGCGCGTACCGTCTGGTGCTCGTCGATGCGCGCGAGGTCGGGGGCGAGTTCTCGGCGCGGCGCGACGAGCGGCGGCGCGAGGGGTGGACCACCACCTTCGTCCGAGGCTCCGAGCTCGGGGCGATCGAGCTCCCTTCTGGAGATCTCCGGCCGGTGGTCGGTGATCCGATCACCGTCGGTGCATGGACGTTGACCGTCTCCGAAGTCAGTGCCGGCTCGTTCGAACGGCCGTGAACGCCGTGACCTGCAGTTTTCGATGATCGATAGAAACCTTCGGCGATCACGCATTTCGAATGACCATCGAAACACGTCAGGAAGGCGATAGACAACCGACACGCAGCCGTCCGACGTGGGGAACCTTTCGGCAATCCTTCCTCCGTAGGTTGCCAGCATGGCTCCTCGCAGATGGTTCGACGCCGCGTGGCCCGACCTGGCCGACCTGGCCAGCGGGACCGACGTCGGGCTCGTACCGGTCGGCGCAGTGGAGCAACACGGTCCCCACCTGCCCACGGGTACCGACACCATCATCGCCACCGCTCTGTGCGACCTGGCGAGCGACCGGTGCGGTGCGCCGGTCCTTCCCGCCATCGCCGTGGGGTGCAGCTACGGCCACCAGCACAACCTGCCCGGGAACCTGTCGCTGTCGCCCGAACAGCTCGCCCTGGTCGTCCGCCAGTACGCCGAGTGGGCCGCGACGTCGGGACTCACCCGGATCCTGTTCGTGAACGCGCACTTCGGCAACGCCGCGTCGCTGTCCATCGCGACCGACCACCTCCGCCTCTTCCGGCCCGACCTCCGGGTGGGGTTCCTCAACTGGTGGACGCTCGACCCCACCGTGGCATCGGAGTCGATCGCCGACGGCGACGATCTGCACGCCAACCGATCCGAGACCAGCGTGATGCTGGCGCTCGCCCCCGACCTGGTGCGCCTCGACCGCATGGCCGCCGCCGATGACCCGGACCGGACCGACGGCCTCGTGTTCCGCTACACCGTCCCGGCGCTCTCGACCAACGGCGTGACCGGTCGCCCCTCCGAGGCGACCCCCGAGCTCGGAGGCAAGCTCGTCGACCTGACCGTCGCCGCCATCGTCGACGCCGTCGAACGCGGACGGACCGAGGAGCCACCGCTCGGTGTCGCTGCGGCCCCGTCGATCCCGGCCCCACCCGCCTGAGGCGGCCGCCACCCCCGGCCGTTCCACCCGCCCCTGTTCCACTCGCCCGCCACCCGAACCGAAGGATCCATGGACACCATCACCGACATCGACCCGACTCACGCCGACCTCGCCGCCAGCCTCGAGGCTCAGGGTGTCGAGTACGTCTTCGGCAGCTTCATCGACATCCTCGGACGAGCCAAGTCGAAGTGCGTCCCGATCGCCCACCTCCCCGCGCTTCTTGCGGGCCACGAGCGCTACACGCCCCGAGGCATGGGCGACCTCGGGGTCATGACACCGGACGAGGACGAGTGCGTGGCGATGCCGGACCCGTCGGGCCTGCAGATCATGCCCTGGGAGCCGCGCTTCGCCTGGATGCCTGCGGACCTCCTCTTCGGCGGCACCGTGCCCTTCGAGCACTGCTCACGCTCGATCCACAAGCGCCAGCTGGCCCTGGCCGAGGAGGCGGGCTTCGCCTTCAACCTCGGGGTCGAGACCGAGATCTACGCCGTGAAGGAATCGGCCATCGCCGACGGTGCCGACTACCTCGAACCCGGGTACCGGACGAGCTCGCTCAAGCCCACGCAGGCCTACGACGTGGAGGCGACGCTCGACGCGATGCCGTTCCTGGATCCGATGGTGAAGTACATGAACCAGACCGGGTTCGACGTCTTCTCGTTCGACGCGGAGGGCGGCGACGGGCAGTACGAGTTCGACTTCGAGTACCGCCCGGCGCTCAAGATGGCCGACCAGCTCACGTTCTTCCGCCTCATGGTGAAGCAGGTCGCCAAGGAGGCCGGCCTGTTCGTGACCTTCATGCCCAAGCCCTACACCGGAGCGTGGGGCTCGGGTGCGCACTTCAACATGAGCCTGTGCGACATCGAATCGGGAGCGAACCTCTTCCGGGACGCGGCCGATGCTCGAGGGCGCGGGTGGAGCAAGACCGCATACAGCTTCGTGGCGGGCATCTTGAAGCACGCGCCCGCGCTGGCCGCCATCTGCAACCCGACGGTGAACTCCTACAAGCGCCTCTCAGCCCGGCTGGCCGACGGTGGCGTGTCGTGGGCGCCGATCTGGGCGGCCTACGGCGACAACAACCGGTCCTGCATGATGCGCCTGCCGCGGAACCGTCCTGCGGTGGAGAACCGCGGGGTCGACTCCGCGGCGAACGCCCACCTGGCCTCGGCGTTCATCCTGGCGGCCGGGCTGGAGGGCATCGCCCTGGGACTCGATCCGGGAGAACCGGTCGAGGACATCACCTACGACTGGACCCGCACCGGTCCGTCGGGTGGCGACATCGCCGCCACGCGACTTCCGAGGAACCTGCTCGAGGCGATCGACGCGTTCGACGCGGACCCCCTCACCGCCGACGTCTTCCCTGCCAACTTCGTCTCGGCCTACGTCGACATGAAGCGGGGCGAGTGGGACGACTACCACTCCCAGGTCACCGACTGGGAACGCGCCAAGTACCTCGAGCTCTTCTGACATGGCGTCTCTCCCGCCCGTCGCGATCATCGTGGGTCGAACCCCGCTCGACCGGTACTCGGTCAACCGCGGGTACATCGACGGCGTCCTCGCGGCGGGAGGGCGCCCGATCATCGTGCCCGCCGGTCCCGGCGTCCCCCCCGAACTGGCGCTCGAGGCCCTCGACGACGTGCGCGCGGTCGTCCTGACCGGTGGCGGCGACGTCGCGCCCGAGCGCTACGGCGCCCCGGAGCACGCGAAGGCGATGGAGCTCGACACCGACCGTGACCTCGTGGAGCTGGCGATGACTCGGGCCGCCGTCGACCGTGGCCTGCCCGTGCTCGGCATCTGCCGGGGGATCCAGCTCCTGGCCGTGGCAATGGGGGGAGCGCTCGTCGCCGACCTCCCCGACGCGGGCTTCGACGGGCACTGGCAGGAGGAGCTCCAGTACGAACCGGTGCACGAGGTCGAGGCCGAGGCCGGCTCCCAGGCACAACAAGCCCTCGGTGGCACCACGTTCGTGAACTCGATCCACCACCAGGCGGTTGCCGATCCCGGCAGCCTCCGGGCCACGGCCGTGAGCACCGACGGCGTCATCGAGGCGCTCGAGGGCGACGGCATCCTGGGAGTGCAGTGGCATCCCGAGCGGCTGCTCGGTACCGACCCCCGCCACGTCGCTCCCTTCCGTTGGTTGGTCTCCGTATGACGGTGATCGGGTCCACCGCGGCCGACCGTGCGGGACCCGTTGCGGTCGTGACCGGCGCATCACGAGGCCTCGGCCGCGCCATCGCGCGTCACCTCGGGGCGGCGGGGTTCGCCGTGGTCGTCGGGTACCGGACGGGTGAGGAGGAGGCGGTGTCGCTCGTCGCCGAGATCGTGGCCTCGGGCTCGACGGGTCGAGCGGTCGCCGGCGATGTGGTCGACCCGGCCACGGCCGACGCCCTGGTCCTCACCGCGACCGAGCTCGGCCGTCTGGCCGTGTGGGTCAACAACGCCGGCGTGTCGGTGCTGGCGCCGGTCGTGGACACGACCCGCGAGCAGATGGCCCACATGTTCGACGTCAACCTGATGGGCACGTTCCACGGCACCCGGGCCGCCGCCGCGGCGATGATCGGCGCCGGTGGCGGCGGGCGCATCGTCAACATCGCATCCGAGGCCGGG